>Ga0315274_10008175_pt1 | contig 15151 bp, 17 predicted proteins | sample YL17G02_20_MG_FD_203700 | JGI IMG/M metagenome (GOLD analysis project Ga0315274, IMG submission 203700) | Sediment microbial communities from Yellowstone Lake, YNP, Wyoming, USA - YL17G02_20 | ecosystem: Environmental > Aquatic > Freshwater > Lake > Sediment | place: USA: Wyoming | collected... | reverse complement strand
GGGCCTCACCTCTTGGAATAATTTGCAGGGTTATGGGCTATCCCTGACTTTAGGAGCAGCCGAAGTCAAAATGACCGAAATGGCTGTGGTTTACGGTACGATTGCCAATTTGGGTAAACGGATAAACCTCAATCCTTTCCTTAAAATCACCAATTCTGCCGGGCAAGTCCTGGAAGATAGCCAAGCGTCCCAGTCAAATCTAGCGTTGGCTAAAAAAGTCGAGGCAGCTGACGAAGAACAAGTTGTCCCACAAAACGTCGCCTATCAACTAATTGATATTCTCTCGGACAATGTCGCCCGCACCCCAGAGTTTGGACCCCGTTCAGCTCTATATATGCCGCAGGCAAAAGTGGCGGTCAAAACCGGCACTTCCAATAGTTTCCGGGACAACTGGACCATTGGTTTCACACCGAACCTTTTGGTGGCTACCTGGGTCGGCAATAATGATAATAAACCGATGTCCGGTTTGGCCTCCGGTATTACCGGTGCCGCGCCAATCTGGAATAAAATTATGACTAGCGTTATTGAAGGCTTAGGCGCCGAAGCTTTTGCGACTCCATCAGGACTCTTGGGTGTCAAGATTTGCACCACCAACGGACTACTGACCTGCCCGGGTTGTCCGTCGGAAAAAATCGAATATTTTGCGCCGGGGAGCGAACCAAAACAGTCCTGCAGTTTTGCCAGTCCCAGGGACTGCCAAGCTAAAAAAACCCAGATGGAAAAAGAAGGCAAATCTTCTGAGGAAATCGTCAAGGCCCTGGCCAGCTGCCCCCTGGCTGCCTCTTCCCCGCAGCCTTAAGATGTGGTTGTCTCTCAGATATTTTTGTATTACAATAAATCTGTGAAAAAGCTTCCTAAATTCCTCTATCCTCTCTTTTGGGATATTAACCCGGCTAAACTAGAGGTGGATAAACATCCCAAATATGTGATTGAACGGATCATGGAATGGGGTGATTTTCCTCACGTTAAGTGGATGCTGAAAAACTTCACCTTATCTCAGTTAAAAGCGGCTCTTTGCCAAACCAGAAATTTATCAAAAAGAAGCGCGCCTTTTTGGGCCAATTTATTGCAAATTAATCCTGAGGAAACCAAATGTTTAAGCAAGGCTTATCAGACCAAACATCCCGCGATTTGGCCATATTAGGAAAATCAGAACTGCTAGGCCAATTTTATCTTGCTGGTGGTACTGCCTGCGCTCTTAGGTTAGGGCATCGGTTATCATTTGACCTAGACTTTTTCACTTTGAAGTCTTTTACCCAAGAAGAATTGGGAATATCGCTCGGAAAAATTAGCTATTTTAGGCGTGACCAAATTGCTCCGGATACCCTGTTGGGAATTTTTGGTAAAACAAAAATCAGTTTCTTCCGCTATGATTACCCTCTTATAGATAAAACTGATAGCTTCCAACATCTCCAAATTGCCTCCTTGGCTGATTTGTCGGCCATGAAAATCGACGCCATCTCCCGACGGGGTACCAAGCGGGATTTCATCGATCTTTATTTTATTAGTCAGAAAATAACGTTAACTGGCGCCTTCACCAATTACCGTAAAAAATATGGCCATAAAAATATTAACTTTTTCCACGCCGCCAAATCCTTGAATTTCTTTGGCGATGCCGAACAAGATGACATACCAATAATGCTAACCAGGTGCGACTGGGACAGAGTTAAAGCCTTCTTTTCCCAGGAATCACCAGCGATATTGAAAGTGGCGATTAAATGAAGCTAGAATGAGTAATGGAAAACTTTAAGAAAAATTTAAAACAAAAAAGCTCTTATCCTGCCCTGTTAAATAAGTTCGAAAAGCAACGGCATAAGGTGCAACCCACTAAGAATTTTGATAGTCGTCGGCTGCAAATGTTCTCCGGTAAAAAAGGCCGATAACTAAAGATATTACCGAAACAACTAAAGCAATTTTCTCTAACAAAGTCCCCTGGAATCCAATAAACACTTGATGTTGTCCTTCCGGGACAGTAAAATCCAAAACTCCTTTAGTTTTATAACTATAGTCTGTAACTTTACCATCAACTAAAATCCGTACATCCGGAAAATATAGCACATTCACCCGATATTCTGATGGCTCTTCATTTCGGGCGGTAAATTCAATCGTTGAGGTTTTTTTAATCGTGTTGGCCCAACTGCCTTTGCCGGTGATTATTTGAATTAAATCTTTTTTCTTGTCAGTATAATCGGTATTAACCCAGGCAGGGGTGTATTCGTCAAAAGTATTGGAAGTCTCTCCACTGGCGATAAAAGTTTCGGGAGGCCAATCCAGCCAAGCGTTGACCCGGATATGATTGCGATTAGTATACAAAGCCACGGCAACGAGCAAAACCCCAATCAAAATATTTTTTCTCGTCGGCCCATGGCCGATCAGCCTTGGGCTGACCACAAATCCCGCCAAAACTGAAGCGGAAAAGACCGATAAAAACAAATACCGCCAGGGATAGTCAATAAAAGCAAATTTATTGACAATCTGCCAGACAAATTTGGACACCGGCTGCATCATAAGAATAGAAAAGATAAAAAAGATCAGCCAAAGGCTGATCCGCCTTTGGCGGAAAATATAAAAAATAGCTAGTCCCACGGCTAGCCACTGGGCAATCCCCACTTGAAACGACATGCCATCATTGGGACCGGGAAAGGAAAAACCATAGCCCCAGGGTGAATAAACCAGCTGCTTGAAACTCGGAAAATGCTGGGAAAAATCCTGGGCTACCATGGTAATAGTCTTGGTGAAAATCGTTTGGTTTTTAAGCAAAACGGCCGGTATTAAATAAAAGGCGCTCAGACCAAGACCAAGCAAAAAGATTTTTAGCGATTGCCAAGAGGGTTTGTAGAAAATTAGCACCGGTAATAATAGAACAAAGATAAGCGAGTGGGACAAGATAATCCCGGCAATAGCAAGCGAGCCAATAATAATATTGCCAGAAAATACTAATGGTATAAACATAAATGTCATCGCCTCGCCCAAAGAGCCGCGCACATAAATATCGGAAAACCGGTACGGCGCCCACAGATACAGGAAGGCTCCCACAAACGCTCCCCACCCACCCCACAATTTTTTTTGCCAGAAATACATTGTTAATCCAGAGACTACAAAAGTAATAATAAATATTATTTTTATACAGTCATAAATAGAAAGTCCCAGTAAACGGAAAGGCATCGCCATTATCCAAGGCAAGTGATAACTGAAAATAAATAAGGGATAGCCAAAACCTTTTAAAGCCGACAAGATATAGCGGGGCGGAAATTGGCCGTCTTTCAGAGCCTGCTCATAGTACAGAAGCCGCACTACTTGATGCGGACCATCATGGGAGGTAAATAAACCTACATGCCACAAGGCTTTAGTTGCCCATAAAGAAGAAAAGACAAGTATGAGTATGAAGAGCCAATCTGAAGGTTTCTTAATTTTCAATGTTTAAAAATTTGAAATTTAAAATTTTTATACTTTCAATCCCTTTAAATACTTCCGGAACTCCTCTTCTATTTCCGGATGCGTCAGGGCAAACTCGATAACAGTTTTGAGGTATTCCAGTTTATTGCCGGTATCGTAGTATTTGGCGCCTTTGATTTCACAGGCATAAATAGGTACTCCTTGTTTTTGGAGAAGATTGATCGCATCCACCAGCCAAATCTCTCCGCCCCTTCCCGGTTTCAACCTGCGCAGGGCTGGGAAAATTTCCGGCGGCAAGATGTAGGCTCCGTGGGTTGCCAGGTTTGACGGCGCCTCACTGGGAGAGGGTTTTTCAACAATTTGTTTTATTTTGTATACCGCACCCCTGACCGGCTCTAACTGGGCAATACCGTAGCGGGAAAGCTGCTGTTTATCATTAATTCTCACCCCGGAAATCACCACACCGCCATATTTTTCCCAGACCTGGATCATTTGGTAAAGCCGGGGCGGCCGACTGTAGATAAATTCGTCGCCCCATAAAACGGCAAACGATTCCTTGCCAATAACCGGCTCGGCTGATAGTACCGGTGTCGCGTTGCCGTAAGGACCTTTCTGACGCATGTAAATAAAATTGGCCAGTTCGGAAATTTTATTAACTTCTGCCAGGAGCTTATCTTTACCAGCAGAAGTAAGGTTATTAACAAGGTCAGTGTTGGGGGTATCAAAATGGTCCTCAATCGCCCGCTTGGAAGAACCGGTGACAATGACAATATCTTTAATACCGGAGCTAACCACTTCTTCAACCACATACTGAATCACCGGCTTGTCTACAATCGGCAGCATCTCTTTGGGCATCGCCTTGGTCTGGGGAAGAAAGCGGGTTCCAAAACCCGCTGCTGGTATTACCGCCTTAGTGATTCTCATACCACTATTGTACATAACTCAAATTCATTATTCTAGCAACCACCCAACTTAACATTAGAGCTTTTTTAGATAGAATATCTTACGCTAAAGCTTTATTAGTTATTGGGATCGCTGGATTCCACAAACCTTCTCTTCTTGTCAGCTCCACTTCAGCCGAAGACACCTGGCCTGAATTCAGTTGGGTCATCAAATTAAAAACTATTTGTTTCAACTCAGGCTCCGGAAGATTTCCCAATTCTCTGCCAAAAGCAGTAAAACATTCTGCAATTATTTTAGGTCGGTAATTTCCTGGTTCAGGCTCGACTTGAAAATATTTTTCTGCTTTTAACATAAGAATATATTATATCATCTTGTTTACGCTTTTATCTTATGTTAAAATTCTTCCATCAATGTCTGATTTTCAATTTACTGCCCCCGATTTCTCGGGGGGCGTGTTGGGCTTTTTAACCCAAGTTCGGGATGAACTTAAAAAAGTCGTCTGGCCGACCAAAAAAGAAGTCATCAGCATGACGATTACTGTCTTGCTCATTTCGACTTTAGTCGGAGTCTATATTGGCATTTTGGATTATAGTTTTACCAGCGTTATGAGTTTTATCTTAAAAAAATGACAACCCAAGAAAAGAAACCCGAGGAACTTGTGCCTTCCTCTCCCCCTTCTGATACGCATATTATTGTTAACAAGTTGGTTAATCCTAAGGCCAATTGGTATGTCATCCACACTTATTCAGGCCATGAAAAAAAAGTGGCTCAAGCCCTTCTCCAGCGGCTGGAGACCATGAACCTGACTGATAATGTCTTCGAACTTTTAATTCCGACGCAAAATAAAATTAAAATTGTTAAAGGCCAAAAACAAACCGTTGCCGAGAAAATCTTCCCCGGCTATATGCTGGCTAAAATGATCCTGACTGACGATGCCTGGCTGGCGGTGCGCACTACCCAAGGTGTGACCGGCTTTGTCGGCGCCGGCAATAAACCGACTCCCCTGCCGCCAAAAGAGGTCGAAACGATTATCAAATTTACCCAACTGGAAGCGCCCAAGTACAAAGCCAGTTTTTCCAAGGACGAGGCGGTCAAAATTATCGACGGCCCGTTTACCGACTTTTTGGGTACGGTTGAGTCGATTGACGACGAAAAAGGCAAGGTTAAAGTTTTGGTGTCGATTTTTGGCCGGGAAACGCCGGTAGAGTTAGACTTTTTACAGGTGGCGAAGATATAATGGCTAAAAAAATAAAAACTATCATAAAATTAAACCTCAAGGCCGGGGAAGCCAACCCGGCTCCCCCAGTTGGTCCGGCGCTGGGCCAGCATGGCGTCAACATCATGGACTTCTGCCGTGCGTACAATGAAAAAACCAAAGATAAAAAAGGCCAGCTTATTCCCGCCCAGATAACCATTTTTGAGGACCGGTCGTTTACCTTTGTCACCAAACTGCCGCCCGTTTCTGAATATATTAAAAGATACGCCAAAATTGAGAAAGGTTCGGGCAAAGTCGGCCAGGAAATAGTTGGCAGTCTTAAAAAGGCTGATTTAGAAACTATCGCCCGCGAAAAAATGGCTGATATGAATACCAAGGACCTGGAAGCGGCCAAAAAGATTGTCGCGGGATCAGCAAGGAGTATGGGAGTCAAAATCGAGTAAAATTTTCAATTTACAATTTACAATTTTCAATCAAATCTAAATTTTAAAATTTTAAACATTAAAAATTGAATAAAAATTAAAAATTTCAAATTTAAAATTATCATGGGTAAAAAGAGAATCAAAGATACCACCAAGAAAGAAAGTCATTTAAAATCTGGTAAAGCCGAGCAAGCTCGGCTGGCCGATATGGGCCAAAAGGCCCTGGAGGATTTGGAAAAAGTCGAAGCAAAAGCCAGCCAAGGGCTGGTCGGCCTTGGGCCGAAAGTGGAAACTAAAACTACCGGGAAAAAAGCCGCTCCGCTAAAAATCCGCTCCAGGCGATATCAGGCCATCAAAACCAAGATCGATCCCAATAAAAAGTATCCTCTGGAAATGGCCGTTGACCTGCTACTTTCCTCAGCCAATGCCGGTTTTGACGAATCGGTGGATACCCATCTGGTTTTGGTTGACAAACTGACCGGCACTGTTTCCCTCCCCCACGCCAGGGGCAAAAAAGAAAAAATTGTTATCGCTGATGATAAAGTGATTGAGCAAATCCAAAAAGGCAAAATTGATTTTGATGTTTTGCTAGCCACCCCGGCCATGATGCCCAAACTGGCAAGATTGGCCAGAGTCTTAGGGCCAAAAGGTCTCATGCCCAACCCCAAGGCCGGGACGATTTCTGATAAACCCGAAGAAGTCAAAAAGAAGCTCGAGGGAGGACAAACCCGTTTCAAATCCGAACCAAAAGCACCCCTCTTGCACTTTACTCTTGGCAAAGTTTCTTTTGGCAAGGAAAAGCTTATGGCTAACTTAAAAGCTTTTTTAGAAGCAGTAAAAAAACCCAATATTCTCAAAGCCACTATTTGTTCCTCCATGGGCCCGGGGATAAAGTTGGAGTTGGAAAAGCTTTAACCGGCTTGAGGACCAATTTTTTGTTCGCTTAGTGTTAAAAGGACTCCCAGGACAATTGGCAGGAGGACAATCCCGAGCATCCAGAATCTGGCTAAAGATACTTCATTTGCCCCGGATAAGAGAAAATAAAGCAATAGGTAATTCAAAACCCGGGCCGCAGCCAACATCCCATCTCTTTCTATAAACATATGGTATTTTTTTTGCCAGGCGTCCCGATTCTTATCAATCGTTGCCAAAATCGCAACTGACAAGGGAATATTTAAAAAAGGCCAGGCCAGGCCCGAAAATAAACCCAATAAGACAATTCCCCACCAATTCGGAAAAACGGCAAAAGATAAGATTCCCAGACTTATCCCGAATGAGCCAAGCCAAAACCAGTTTTTGTGCCGTAAAAGGAGACTCGCGGCAAAAAAACTTGAACCGGCGGTTAATAACGCCATTATTGTGTTGACTCCTCCCAAAGTGGCTTCGCTTTTAACAATCAAAAAGATGAGAATCCCTACCAAAAGCCCAAAAGCCACGTCATAAAGGCCTAAAATAAATTGCTGAACCAACACCAATTTCCAAGCCGGTTCCCGTTTATGTGCCAGTATATGCCTAAAAGAGAAGTCAATGCCGCTATGTCGAGGCAGCCTGGCAGCCAGGAGAAAATTACCCAAATTAAGAACAAAAACCAATAAGAATAAAAGATAGTAGCCGGCAAAATCCCAGGCAAATAAGAAATTGCCAGCCACAATCAGCAAACCGCCCAAAAATGGACCAATGGCGGCAGCAATATTGGTGAAACCAAAACTTTTGCCAAAATAGCTCTCTCTTTTATCTTGTTGAATAAGAATATATTGGGAAAGATTGAAACCGCTCCAAAAATTACCATAACCGGCCCCGAAAATAATCCCTAAAGGAATCAAGTAAAAACCCGACTTTTCTTTCAAAACAACTAATGAACTCCAGGATATTGACAGCAACAGTAAACCAAGTCTCACTAGCGTTCTTGAAGAAAATCTTTTTAAAATCCAACCAGATGCCAGATAAAAAATTAGCAGAGAAGCATAGGTCGCCAGTTGAAACAAAATAACTTGCCGCAGACCCACCAGTCTAAACAAGAACACCTGCAAGAAAATGTTTGCCAAAGCCCAGGAAAAAAAATGGAGGGTTTGAATCGTTAATAATTGCTTTTCTTCTTGAGTATGCACAGCTTAATTATAGGGGATAAAGCTGGATTTAGCCAACTTGGCTGCTTAATCTTTCCAACACAATACTACGTCAATTGACAAGAATAGGTCTAAGTTTTAAAATTAAAGTATGGGTATGACTACCGTTACCATCAAAGTGAAAAATCCCTCAGATCCGCGAAAAGAATTTGAGGATAATTTTTTGGTTGACTCAGGTGCCTCTTACACAGTAGTACCAGAGAAAACCTTAAAAAAGCTCGGTATAAAACCACTGGGAGAAGAAAGTTTCTCTCTAGCTGATGGCCGAATTATTAAACGAAAGGTTGGCAACGCTCTTTTCGAATATAAAGGAATAGAAAGAGCGGCGCCGGTTTTATTTGGCAAAATAGGTGACAGTTTGCTTCTGGGAACATTTACCCTGGAAGCTCTTGGCTTAACGCTTGACCCCTTCAAACGAAAACTTTACAAAGCAGATTTAAGGTTGTAGTTTTTTTGGGTGCACACCTCCTCTATGGACCCGGGGATAAAGCTGGACTTGGAAAGTTGACAACCAATTTTATTTTATGGTAAAGTTAGAAAATGACAGCCAGCGGCAATCAAAATACTAATCCTCAATCGACGCCAACTCCAACGGAAACTGGTAACCCGCCAACTCCACCCACAGGCAAGTTTCCAATCTTAATTGTCATTTTCCTGTTTCTTATTTTGGTCGGCGGAGCGGCTTTTGTCTTTTTGGGGAAATCCGAACAACTGACCGAAACAGACCAACAGGGGCGCCAAACCAGCGCTGAGACCGTGCCGGAGAGCGCCAAAGCTAACTTTACTGCTTCTTCAAAATATACCATTGATTCAGACGGTGACTTTATCCCCGACTTTATCGAAACAGCCAGCGGAACAAACCCCAATAAAGATGAGTGCCTTGATGCCACTTGCGCTAAAGCCCAAGCGCAGGCCAAAAAAACCAGTGTTAATTTAGCGGTGATCATCGATTCATCCGGCAGTATGGCTGGCACTATCCCCGGCGGCGTCAAGATTGACCTGTCTAAGGCCGCTTTGAAAAAATATATTGATAAAATTCCTGCCGAAACCAAGTCGGCACTTTTAGTCTACGGCCATAAAGGCTCAAATAATCAACAAGACAAAGCTTTGTCTTGTTCGTCAATCGAAGTCCTCTACCCATTGGGTCCGATCGACAAGGAAGTTTACAAACAAAAGATTGACAGTTTCTCGCCTACCGGCTGGACGCCGATTGCCGATACTTTACTAAAAATCAAAAACGAGGTCTTTTCCGGCCATGAAGGTGAGGTTAACCGCATTCTTCTCGTTTCCGACGGCATTGAAACCTGCGATGGCGATCCCTGTAAAATCGCCAAAGACTTAAAAGCTTCTAAAATCGAAACCACGATTGATGTCATCGGCTTGTCGGTTGACGACTCAGCCGAACAGCAGTTGAAATGCACTGCCGAAACCACCGGCGGCACTTATTACCGGGTCAATAATTCCCAGGAATTGACCCAGGCTTTCGAAAACCAAAGCGCCAAAGTTGAGGACAGCGCCAAGACCGGCGCTTGTCTGGCTACCAACCTGGCTGATTATTCTTCCTGCCGGGCCCTGGCTTTGAAAAAAGCGATCGAATATATCAACAGTCGGATTCAGGAGCTTTTAGACAAAGATCCGACTATGGCTACTAACCCGGAAATTAAAAAGGAATTTGAGGCTCTTACCGAACTCTCCTCGCAAATGACCCAAAAGATCAACCAGTCTAGTGGAACCAAAACAACGACAACTACTCAAGAACAAGAGGAACAGTTGAAGAAAACCCAGCCGCCCTTCTAAATTTCCCTGATTTGACAGATAAGGTATAATTATTGGCAAAAGACACATTTATGCCTTACCCTAAAGATATTCTTGAAAAATATCCTGGATTAAAAACTATTATTCCCGATCACGAACTTGATATCAGAAGAGCGGAAATTATGTGTGCGCTGGCAGGGAATTTTCGTATTGCAGGAGAAAACGGCCGGGTTATATATCGGGAAGGATTAAAAGTTAATAAATGCAGGCAAAAGATCTCCATAAATGAAAGAGAAATAACTGTCTGGGTAGTTAGTCCCCAAAAAAATGGATTGCGTCAATCTTTCTGGTATGTTGAGGGAAGAAGTCAACCAGATACATTAGTCTTGGGTGTCCTTGACTCTGACTCAACAAGTCAACGAGCAGTCGAAATAAAGTCTTCAGAAGGTTTGACAGTCATTCATTATTGCGTCGGCCAACCATTAAAACAGGAAGTAGCCGTTATCTCCGGCAGACAACCAACAGACTTAGTTGTCTTCTTAAACTGCCATGCCATAAAAGCAGAAAAACCGGAAAAGCCCGAACCCACTTTTTACGCTGCTGCCCTATTGACCTTAGGTCCGCATTAGTTTAAAATATCTTAATCCTAAGACAACAGGCACAAAATTAAGTCCTGTCCAGGAGCAACATGCCTTCTAAAAAAAATATCGCTGAAGTTCAGTATTTAACCGACCGCCTAACTCGATCCAAATCTGTTGTTCTGGCCGATTATAAAGGCTTAACTGTTGCCCAGATAACTGATCTTCGCAATAAAATCAAAGACCAGGCGGGCGAATTTAAAGTCACTAAAAATACTCTTCTAAAACTGGCTTTTAAAGCAGCCAATTTCCCCCTCGGCGATGTTGAGAGCCAATTAACCGGTCCCTCGGCAATTATTTTTGGCCTTGCCGAAGAACTGGCAAGCATTAAAACCACCTTTGAATTTGCCAAAGACAATTCCCTGCCAAAGTTTAAAGCCGGTTTTCTGGGTCAGGAATATCTGTCGGCCGCCAAATTATTAGAGCTGGCAAAACTTCCGCCGAAAGAAATTTTACTGGCTAAAGTTGTCGGCACTCTTAATGCTCCCCTAGTTGGAATAGTTAATGTCTTGCAGGGAAATTTGAGAAAGTTAGTATTTGTTTTAAAGGCAATTGAAAAGAGTAAAAACTAAATTCGAAGCACGAAACCCGAAATTCGAAAGGTGGTGAAAGATAATGTCTGACCAACCAAAACAAGATAACGCAAAAACACAGAAAGTAAAGGAAACGCAGAAACCATCCGGGAAACTCTCCAAGATAATTGAAGAGATTGAGAAACTCTCGGTTCTGGAACTGGCTGATTTAGTTAAGGCACTGGAAGAGAAATTTGGAGTAACTGCTGCTGTTCCTATGGCCGCAGCCACTCCTGCAAGCGCAAGCGCAGCCCCGCAAAGCGAGGTTGAAGAAAAAAGTGAGTATAATGTCATGTTAGCGGCCGCTGGTGCCAATAAAATCGGCGCCATCAAAGCTGTCCGGGAAATAAAACCGGATATGGGACTTAAAGAAGCCAAAGATTTAGTTGAAGCTGCCCCCAAAGAACTCCTGAAAGCGGTTGACAAAAAAACTGCTGAGGAAGCCAAGAAAAAATTAGAAACAGCCGGTTGCCAGGTGGAATTGAAGTAAAAATTAAAATTTAAATTTTAATTTACAAAGAGAGTCAATTGATGACTCTCTTTTTGTCTTTCCCTCTTGACACTATTTTTCCCACTGTGATACAGTAGGTAATTGAAAATATTAATTAGGCTATATTTAGCAATAAAAGGAGATGGTTATGGATGATCAAAATATATCAAAACTACAACCTGTGGCTCAGGAAAAACCAAGGGTTTCCTTGGAAAATATGCCGGACCTATTAACCGTTCGTGAAGTAGCTGAACTTTTACGGGTTTCTCCATTAACCATCAAAAGATGGGGCAAACGGGGCAAGTTACCGGCCATTCGGATTAATTCTCGAGGAGATAGAAGATATAAGAAAGAAGCGGTGCTGTGGCTGTTAGGAATACAAAAGTAGAATTAAGAATTAGGAATATTGAAAAATATTTAAATTCTTTTATTCTTCACTCTTCCCTCCGTCTTGATAGGATTAAAAAACTACTAGCCGCTCTAGGAGAGCCGCAAACACGCTTCCCTAGCATTATAATCGGCGGAACCGCCGGTAAAGGCTCAACTTCGACCATGATCGCTTCGATCCTTACGGAAAGCGGTCTGAAAGTCGGTCTCTACACTTCTCCACACCTTAGTAAACTTAATGAAAGATTTAAGATAGATAATAAAGATATTAGTGATAAAGAATTAATAGATCTGGTAAATGCCATAAGAGAATTTGTTACTTGCGAGTCTTATTTTGAAATCCTTACTTCCATTGCTTTTTTATGGTTTGCCAAGAAAAAAATTGATGTGGCAGTTTTGGAGGTGGGCATGGGCGGCCGGTGGGATGCCACCAATGTTGTCAACAATAAAATTGCCGTCCTGACCAACGTTGGTCTTGACCACACCGAATTTTTAGGCAAGAGTGTAAACTCCCAAGCTTGGGAAAAAGTGGCCATCCTTAAAAAGGAAGGTACCATGGTTACCGGGGTAACCCAATCGTCGGTAATAAAAATAGTCAAAAATTATGCCAAAGCAAAATCAGCTAAAGTAATTTTTTTCAGAATCTTGAAAAAATTTAACCTCAAACTTTTGGGCCTGCATCAACAGGCTAATGCTAATCTGGCTGCCGCGGCCGTCAAAGCTTTTGACCCAAAAATCCCGGCGAAGGCCATCCGAGCTGGCCTTCTAAAAGCCTTTATCCCGGGAAGACTGGAAGTGATAAAGAATATTATTCTTGACGGCGCTCACAATCCGATAAAAATGAAAGCTTTAGTCGCTAGTCTCAAACAACTTTACCCGAACGGGCCCAAGGCCCGCCAGCCTCGGGTTGGGAAAAAATTCATCACTATTTTCAGCGCCAAGAAAGACAAAGATATTGCTAAAATGCTTAAGATTCTTTTGCCGGTTACGAAAAAACTTATCATAACTAAATTTACCCTCTCCACCGATGCCGGCTCGTTTATGGCCGCCGATCCAAAGTTAATTGCTTCAATTACCCGCCGGCTCACTTCGGGAAAAAAGATTATCGTTGTTCCCGATCCCCGTCAAGCTTTAAAAACAGCAATGAAACAATTTAACAATAATAACAATTTTATCTTAGTCACCGGCTCGCTTTATCTGGTGGGAGAAATAAGATCATTTATTTAAAAATTCCTTGGCTGGCTAACTGATTAACTATTTGTTTGTCAACATCTATATCATAGTAATAATCATTAAGATAAAATGGGCAATTTTTAGCCCCGCATAAGGCTAACATTCGGTAGTGTTCATGACTTAATAACTTGCAACTTATGCGCCAATCAAAGCCATAAAATACACCCTGTAACTCACCATATTTAATCCCCATATTTACATTACCAAAACTATAAGGAGATCCTCCTAAAACTAATAAATATGGACCAATGCCGGAAAAATCAATCTTATTTTTCAATTCTTTAATATCAACATTTTTAACAACCGTTCCGGGCTTAACTTTCTGGACAACATTTAATAAGTCTTCAGGTTTTTCAATAATTTTAAATCCGCTGTCTGCAAAAGGAATCCGTCTGGCCTGAACCAGAGATAAGTCGGCAATCGTTGATTGTTCATCATCTTCATCATTCAGTCTGGCAATCATTTCCAGCTGCCAGCGGTCATAACTGCAGCCTTTGGTTAATTTTTCTTGTGCCAGCCTATGAAGCTCAAGAGCCGGTTCTTTTAACTTTTCTAATACCCAATTGCTTGAAATTCGAGAATCTTCATGCGAGGCAAAAAAATTTCCAAAGGTTTCATCTCCATTTATTCCTTCCACAGAAATAACTCCAGGAATAAAATCAGCGGTCCAAACTCTTACCGGTTTTTCTTCACCCTCATCTCTTTGTAGAAAATAGCCGACTTGTAAATCCTGCGGATCTATACCGCATTCTTGGCAATATGTCCGGAAATCAGAATCATGCAAAATATCACTGCCCTTTTGCATTAATCTATCGAAAGTTTCCCCACAGTCTTCATATACATTTTCTGTCGGTAAAACGTCTATTAATAATTCGTCGGCGCAAAACTGACGACCGTTTTTGCCAACACCTTTATCTATTAAATAGCCCCTGGCTAAAACATCAACCCCGCTTTCAAGAGCTTTCTGAGCCTCGACAACATCAGGATAAATTTCCGGTACTGGCAGACCATTGGCAAACATCCACTTATTTATTTCAAATTTATTCGGGTCTGAAGGAAATGGAGTTAGTGCTTCTTTTCTTTCTGGGGATGCCATAAGGAAGCAATTATACCATGATAAGATCACCGGCTGGCTTTTTCCATAATTAACACCGCGCTTTTTTTAACAAAATCCGGCATCTCTGACGGTAACCAATCGGGCCCTTCCATGTCCTCAAGTTTATATCCTCCGAATACTTGCGCCGCATCCTCAAGCACCTGTTTACTTCCTAAAATTGAAGTGGCAACAAACATGCCGTTTTCTTTAAGGAGGCCTCGCTCACCAACCACTGCTTTAACAAAATCCGCTCTTTGGTTAGACTCAACAAACGGTAGAACATGTTTAGCAATAATTAAATCAAATTCTTCCCCTATACTCTGTAAAACTTCTGCCGAAGGAAACTTGCCTTCAACAATTTTTATGTTTGCGCCTTCAGGAACTAACTTGGATAATCTGGCCGCTTTTTCAAGGTCTTGTTCAACAACTGTAACCTGACTATGAGGGCTGGCCTTATTAATTAATTTTGCCATTTCCAAAGCATCATTGTCTCCGATTAATAAAAAACATCCACTTTCTTTTAGGGTTGTCTGAAAACGAACCTCTGACTGTAGTCGTTCAAATAAAAGCCGTTCAATAGGAATACTGAATTTCATGAAATCCGGGTTGGTTGCCGCCGAATCTGAAATACCAACTTCAGCATTATCAGGCATCATATTTAAGTTAGTTATACAATTTTCTCTTTTAAAACCAATAACATAAATTTAACCAGCGATAGTTGGCGTTTTAGACGCCAAGGCTGGTGAGTCAACCGCCACAGCCATTCAAGACCGATTGATCTGATAGCAGCGGGTGCCCGCCAAACTCTTCCTGCCAGATAATCAAAACTGCCACCGACTCCCATAGCCATACCGACCTTTAATTGGGATAAATTTCTGGCTATCCATTTTTCCTGATATGGCGCGCCGTAAGCGACA
>Ga0315274_10008174_pt1 | contig 15151 bp, 13 predicted proteins | sample YL17G02_20_MG_FD_203700 | JGI IMG/M metagenome (GOLD analysis project Ga0315274, IMG submission 203700) | Sediment microbial communities from Yellowstone Lake, YNP, Wyoming, USA - YL17G02_20 | ecosystem: Environmental > Aquatic > Freshwater > Lake > Sediment | place: USA: Wyoming | collected... | reverse complement strand
TGGTGACGGGCTTTTTGTTAATGATACGTCAAGAAAGTAAATCTATCCTCAAAGTTGTAAAAAAGATGTGCGTCAATCAGAATATTTCAAAGAACTCAGGACTGTCGCGTCTACTTCTTTACCCGGTAGATGGGGCAGTCTGCCCCGTTATCACTTGATTAATGGACTACGCGACAGGACTGTCGCGTCTACTTCTTCTTCACCCGGTAGACGGGGCAGTCTGCCCCGTTATCACTTGATTAATGGACTACGCAACAGGACTGTCGCGTCTACTTCTTCTTCACCCGGTAGACGGGGCAGTCTGCCCCGTTATCACTTGATTAATGGACTACGCAACAGGACTGTCGCGTCTACTTCTTCTTCACCCGGTAGATGGAGCAGTCTGCCCCGTTATCACTTGATTAATTGCTCACTTCCCATCGCGCGAATCCGCCGCCGCGCTTCTTCAGCCAGCTCAATTGCGGGCTTTGCCCATCTGCGTCCGAAGGTGATGCCCCACACCGTCAGCCATAATATTTTCAAATCCAGCCATAGCGACCGCCGCGCGATATAATCCAACGCCAACCGCATCTTTATCGGGACAATCACTTCCAAATAAGCTTTCTCGGAGTCCGATGCCGCTGCTAACACCGCCTCCTCGTCGCGGAACTGCAGTGTCGCGAGGTCGGTGATGCCCGGCCGGACGCTGAACACCGGCTCCCATTCCGGGCGGTAGTGCGCCACATAGCGGAGCACTTCCGGGCGCGGACCGACCAGGCTGAGGTCTCCGACCAGCACGTTCCATAATTCGGGCAGTTCATCCAGCTTTGTCCGGCGCAGGAATTTCCCGACCCCCGTGATGCGGGCATCGCCCCGCGCGGTGACCAGCGCTCCCTTCCGGTCGGCATCCGCGCGCATAGTCCGGAACTTGATGAGTCGGAACTCGCGCCGATGTCGCCCGACGCGAACCTGGCGGTAAAATACCGATCCGGGCGATGAGAGCTTCACCAGCAGCGCGATGGTTGCCAACACCGGCGAGAGCGCCAGCAGTCCCACCGCCGAAGCTATTATATCAAAGGCTCTTTTCGTGAGCATATCGCCTGTCTACTATCCGCTGACCGACGGTCGCCGCCACGACGGGAATGACCGCCCGCACAGCCGCTCCACCGCTTGCAGTTGCGGCTCCCAAATATCGCTTAATCGGGCGATAGTAGTCTCAGACAAGTGCAGAACTGGGTTCTCCGCGGAAGATGAAATCTGCTGCAACACCGCCTTCCTCACCAGCGTGGAACGTTTCAATGCGGTCAATACTCTCAGCAGCCCCAGAGAGCGGAGCGTTCGCGATGCCGCCGCAGCAGCCGCACCTGTCAACTTGGAGCGCGGCACCGCGGCTGGGTTTATCCGCTCGCGCACCGTCTGCGACTGGAAACTGTCGTCCACACCGATGAACCGGAACAGTTCCGCCGCAAATCCATACGGGTCGGCTAAGAGGTCGTCGTAAAATTGAATCAGGATTTGGTTGGGGTTAAAGCAGGCGAGGAAATCCTGCAGGTGGTCATAATAGTTGTTGTCGGTGATGAATTCCGGCAACTGTGCTATAGCTTTTTCCATGGTAACACCGGCGGGCAGATTGCCGGCGCGCTGGCGATACAGGAACACCGAACGCATCCGGTCAAACGGGTTGCGCAGGCAAGTGAAGAGATGCGCGTTGGGAACGACCTCCTTTATTCGCGCCGGGATATGCGGGTCGTAAAAGTAGGTAGTGGAAATCTCACCGACCGCTTTGTATCCCGCCGCACCGTCAAAGAATCTCGCATACCACCCCTGCCCCTTGTCCCAGTTGCGGTCGAAGAAGTTGGTCTCCTTGGTGCCCGCCGCCATAAAGATTTCGGGATGCTCGCGGAACAGTTCGTAGAGCATCGTTGTGGCGGTGCGCCCCGGTCCTATGCCGATGAATGTGGGTAACAATTGGACTCCAATTTCGCTGAGGCGCATCCACAACCCGACTGAAATGACCCGCCAGAGCCACTAAAACCGGCGATACCGCACATTACATACTGCTGAGGATGGTGACAATTTTTTCGGCGGCTTTCCCATCGCCGAAGAGGGGCGGTCGCTCAGCGGACCACCAGTGCGTGGTAGTGAGTTCGCGAATGGCGCACTCGTCGGTGTCCACAACACGGTTCCAGCCGGCTTGAACGGTCTCCACCCATTCGGTTTCGGGGCGCAGCGTCAAACACGGGATGCCGAAGAAATACGCTTCGCGCTGGACGCCGCCGCTGTCGGTTAATATCATTCGCGAGTGTCTCTCCATATGCACCATATCAAGATATCCGAGCGGTTCCAGGATGCGAAGCGAGCCGCTCGTTGAAAAACCGGCGTCGTCCAACCGCTTGCGGGTGCGCGGGTGGAGCGGCAGGATTACCGGCGCGTCCAACTCGTCCAGTATTTTCATCAATCTCAGCAAACGCGCCGGGTCATCGGTGTTGTAGGCACGATGGAGAGTAGCGAGCAGGTAGCCGCCGGGCGTTAGATTCAAATCATTCAATATCTGGGAATGTCCGGCGGTGTGGTCGGCGTAGTATAACGCAGCGTCATACATTACATCGCCGACAAGATGGACGCCGCGCGTAATCCCTTCGCCAGCCAGTTCCTCCACCGCCGATCGGGTGGCGCAGAACAGAAGGTTGCTGCAGTGGTCGGTCAGAACGCGGTTGTGCTCTTCGGGCATTGTGCGGTTGTGCGAGCGCATCCCCGCTTCGTTGTGCGCCAGCGGGATGCCCAGCTTACAGGCCGCCAACGCCCCCGCCAATGTGGTATTTGTGTCGCCGTGAACGATGACCCAGTCGGGGCGCTCGCGGGTCAGCACTTCCTCCAGGCGGATGAGCATCTCGCCGGTCTGCCGCCCGGGCTCGCCCGAGCCGACACCCAAATTAAACGCCGGTTCCGGTATGTCAAGCTCAGCGAAAAATACTTGCGACATCCCGTAGTCGTAGTGTTGACCGGTGTGGACAAGCAACTCTATATGCCCAACCGCCCGCAGCGCCCGGCTGACCGGCGCCGCTTTGATGAACTGGGGACGAGCGCCGACTACCGTTATAATCTTCAATCCATGAACTCTGCCGGATTATTGGAGATTCGGGTCGGCATCCAGCGCCACCGGACCTTCCGGTATATCGGACTTGATATTCAATCGCGTGATAATGTAATGTCCAATCAAAATAAAGGTCAATTTACCGGCTGCCATCGCCTGCGGAAACGCCGCCAAATAGATTCCGCTGCGCGTCAGCAGAAACAGCGTCGCTGCATATACCGCTATCCCGGCGGCAATGGCAATAAGATACAGGTCGTTGCGGCGGATGATGTTAAATATGTTATTGACCGGGGCGAATGACATCACCAGAGCCGTCACCAGCGTCCATTGCGCGGCAGCAATTCCGCCGACATATTTCGGTATCAGCCACCTGACCGCCGGTGGTATCAGCAGCCACGCCATCACTACCAGCGGAATCATCACCAGGAAGACGAGCAGCGCCGGCGCACCCGCCATCCGGTAAAGGTCGCGGATCTTGCCGGTGCGGCCGAATCGTTGCGTCATCGCCGGAAAAAGCACCTGGGTCAGTGAGAGCGGTATCATCACGAATGTGGAATTGACTATCCCCGCCAGCGAATACAACCCAAGCTGCTTCGTGCCGCCGAACACCAGCACTAAATTGCTGTCCACCACACCCCATAAGAAATATATCTGAGCAGTGACATAGATCGGCAGACCTATCTTGATGAGGTGCTTGAAGTCGGCTGTGCTCCAACGGGGGCGAACACGCAGCGGTCGCCAGCGCCACAACAGCGCCAGGCTGGTTGTTTCCATCGCCAGCAAACGCAGACAAAGACCGTAGAATCCGAAGAGCGAAACGAAAACCGTGGCTATCAACGAAACGACCGACTCGGCAATCTTGACCACCGCCAGCCGGCTGAACTCGCTTAATGTGCGGTAGGTGGCGTCAAGATAGTTCTGCGCATAGAAAATGATAAATCCCTGCGCAGCGTAAGTCAGCCAGCCGGCAGTCAGGTCCAGCCGTCCACAAAGAAGCTGCCAAAGCGCCACCACCCCCAACCCCAGCGCCACCACTCCACCCGTGAACAGCGCCCAGACTTGCGCTGTCGCAGCGAGTTCGCGCGCACGCTCCGTCTGCCCCTTCCCGATGTGAAACGGAAGCTCCCGCTTAAATCCATTTACGACACCGAGCTGCCCCCAGCGGGAGTAACCGACGGCGAGACCGAAACTATTGAAGAGCCCGAGCGTCGCCGGCTCCACAAACCGCGCGACGACCAGCCCGGCAAAGCTGCGCAGCAGAAGCGACGAAATGTTCCCGCCGGCGAAGATGGCGGCTGATTTGGCGAGCGACTCCCGGCGCCGGCTCTTCCGGAATATTTGGGAGAGGAGATCGCGAATGCTCCGGAAGCTTTCAATCAAGCCGCCACTCATTGGGTGGCGTTCGTCGGTATGGTTATAAACATTCCGCGAGACCGGCAGCCGCTCACGCGACTTTCTCCTGAACGATGTCGTAATCCCGATACCAGATGGAAAGGTCGCGCCCCAACAGCGTCTCCAGCTCTTTTATCTCAGGCAGGAACAACTCTTCCAGGTGACGACGCTGCTGGGGCGTGAGCTCCGGGGGTTCAAAATCACGAATGTTCCAATTCCGAATCTTCCGGTAAAGTCTTACTCCCGTCGGTTTGAGCCAGCCTGGCACGATTGACTTTAACCGGCTGCGACCGCGCACCGCCTCAAGTGAATCCTGAATTAAAAAACTCCGCGCCAGCTGCGCCCGGTTTATTGGCTCAATTTCGCCAATCTCGGTGTTGTCATCCACGCCTAAAAACGCGAAGATCGCCCGCAGCTTGCCAGCGGAGTCGCGCTGCATCTCCTCCAACACATTGAAATACATATTATCTCGCGGAAACAAGTCCCTAAACCGCTTTATGTGGGTGGCGTAAAGCCCGCATTCAACAGGGTACTCACCCTTACTCCCCAATAGAACGGCATTAATATCACGTTTCTCATGACGCGTCTTAACCCGATGCCAGTAATGCGACTGCGCACGTTTCACCGGCTCCCTCAAGGTGAAGATTAGCTTCACATCAGGGATATATTGCTTGATCCGAGCTGCCGATTCGGGATGATGTATATATGACGGAGTCGCCTCGCCGACCATCTTCTGCCCGGAATACCCAGCGAAAGCCCGGCTGTATTCCTCCACACCAAGATGCCAGCGATAAGAGAAAAACGCTGGTTCCTTGCGCGGGCTCATAAATATGTCGGGATGCTTGCTGAGGTAGAAGTGCAGAGTTGAAGTTCCCGCCTTGGGCGCGCCGGGAATCAGGAAGTTGGGGAGAATAAACTGCCGATCACTCACCATTGTTCCCACCTCTCCCGATCAGATTCCATGACAACGGCGTTCCGGCAGGAATATCAAGGGCGGCGCGACTACCGATGACTTCATTCCAATATCGGGTATGCAGTCCATAACCGGGTCTGATGGAACGCACATTATCAGTCGTGAACAACTCCCCCCGCTTCACATCCTTCACCACGAACAGTGACCGACGGAAAGGACGGCTGGCGGCTTCCCGCTCCGACACACCGTAATACACCCGCCCCAGCGCCTTCTCAGCCATCCTGACTGCTTCCACCATCGCCCGGAACTCGTCCGGTTCCAACGAGAACGCCGCGTCCGGTCCCGGCACTCCCCGCGAGAGAGTCAGATGTTTCTCAATGATGCATGCCCCCAGCACCACCGCCGCCACCGGCGCCGCAATCCCCAACGTATGATCCGACAATCCCACCGGCACTCCGAATGCCTCGCTGAGATGGGGGATGCTGCGCAGGTTCATCTCCGCCGGGTCGGCCGGGTAGCCGCTGGTGCATTTGAGCAGCGCCAACTCCCGGCACCCCGCCTCCCGCGCCGCAGTCACCGCTTCGGCAATCTCTCCCAATGTCGCCATACCGGTGGACATTATAAGTGGCTTGCCGGTGTGCGCTATTTTACGGATAAGCGGCAAATCCACCAACTCAAACGATGCGACCTTGTAAGCCGGAACGTTCATCTTCTCAAGAAAATCCACCGCGCTGTCGTCAAACGGCGACGAGAAGCAGTCCAGCCCCAATCCCTCGGCGATCTTCTTCAGTTTCGGCTGCCATTCCCAGGGTGTGTAAGCTTCAGCGTAGAGGTCATAAAGCGTGCGCCCTTCCCAAATCGTCCCCTTGCCGATGCGAAAGATGTCGCGGTCGGATTTGATGGTGATGGTGTCGGCGGTGTAGGTCTGGAGCTTGACCGCATCAACCCCGGAATCCTTGGCAGCGCGAATCAGTTTAACCGCCTCATCGTAGCTTTGGTGGTGATTGGCAGACAGTTCAGCGATGATATAGGTATGGTTATCCCCGCCAACTGAGTGACCGTTGATTAATATTTCGTTCGGCATCTGTTTACCACCCTTGCGTATCTCTATACCATTTAGGACGTTCGTAACGCTAAACCTCAAAGAGGGTAACTGCTTCACCCGTTAGAACGATGGTTCCATCATCTGTAGTGCATGTCGTTTTGAGCGTAAGAATAGGTTTGTCATCACGGATGGCAATGATCTCTACCCGAGCGATGACCGTCTGCCCCAGGTAAACCGGGGCGGCGAATTTTAATGTCTGGCTTAGATAAATCGTTCCAGGGCCGGGTAGCTTCGTTCCAAGAACCGCAGAGATCATTGAAGCTCCAATCATACCATGAGCGATTCGCTTTTTAAACCGTGTCCCGGCAGCGAACTGCTCATCAAAATGGACTGGATTCAGATCGCCAATGAGATGTCCGAAGTTCCGCACTATCTCATCTGTGACGGTCATCCGGATTTCGGCGGCATCTCCAACTGCGAAGCTCATTGTTCCTCCCTTTTCTGGATGAGTCCCTTCTTTTGCAGACGCTCTTCAATGCCTGCTTTCCGGATCTCCCAGTCATGCTTAAGAAACCCGAGACCGATAACATCGTGGAACTCCGTTCCGCGGAGAATATGCTCACGAAAATAGCTCTCGCGAATGAAACCATAGCTCTCGTGCATCTCGACAACCGGCATGTTGGAAGTTAAAACCTCGCAGCAGAGCTTATTGAATCCCAGCTCTTCAAATACGTATCTAAGTACCGTGTACTCGACATATTGACCAACACCTTTGCCACGAACGTTTGGACTGGCAAGGTAGAAAGCCCAATAGCAACGGCGGTTTTTCTTGTTGATATCGTACAAATTGACCAGCCCCACATCCTCTCCGTCAAGGACGATTACCCAGTACTTCCTCGTTTCATCCCCCCATAGACCCTCAAACCAATGATCATGTTCCTCCTGGCTGATCGCATGATCGGTATACATATACTTCCTGATTTCGGGCAGATTACGCCAGGACAACAGTATGGAACTATCTTCCTGTGTTAACTCCCGCAGGCTGACCATGATCCACCTCCAATAATTGAATTGTGTGTGGCAAACGACTGCCGATGCGTCTCTGGATTGGCTACCCACTTGAAAAGCACCTCTGCGTCAGCCATCGTTGCAGTTATGATTGTGAGTTTGGATAGTGTTTCAAGCATAGTTATCTCCAGTTGTGTTCATCAGATCGTCTTCATGTCCGAGATAACTCGGAATACGCCCTGCCCATCAACCAGCTCTTTTAACTCCCGGTGCATCTTAAGGCGACGGTCAGGGTTGGCTAACAACTCCCCCACCGCGGATTCAAGCTCAGAATCGTCCCACTCCATTCCCCTGCCGATTGTATGCATCAACCCCGCCTCATTCAGTTTTTGAGCCGATATCAGTTGGTTGGGTGCAACCACCATTAGGACTGTGGGCACACCCATAAACGCCAACTCCCAACAACTGCTGCCCGCAGCCGACACCGCCATATCCGCTTGCGCCATCAAGGCCGGCATATCGGCAACATTGCGCAGCAACTCAATCGGCACTCGCGAGTGCGCGGCGAGAGACTGGAGCTCTTCGTAATGCGGATTGCTGCCGCCGACTACGACCTGCACGGTCAAGCCGGGGATATCAATCAAGTCCAGCGCCGTTAGCACCTTGCCGGTCACGTTTGACGGGTCGCTCCCCCCCATTGTCACCAGCAACCAGCGCGCCATTTCCGGCGTCGGGCGCGATTGTTTTGGAAAGATGCGAAACTCGCGCCTGAGCAGGGCGTATGTTGTGCCGAGCAGCAACCGCGTCCCGGCGTCGCGCTTTTCATAGAGCGCTGCAGCGGCGTGAATGTTCTGGTTCAGAATAAGGTCGGCGTGGTAATGAGACTGGATGCCGTTGTCGTCCACATAGAGCAGTTTCAATCCGGCGTTTTTCACCGCTTTCTGATATTCGGCGTTGAAGTGATACCCATCCACGACCACCCATTCCGCGCCACGTTCAAGCGCTACGGTTGCTGTCTCCGCGGCATCTTCAACACTCCCTGCAAGAGATTGGACGATATTTATTTCAATTCTTTCAGCCTGCAGCCTGTTTTTCAGCGCTTGCGGAAGTTGCGCCGTTGCCAGAACAACCGATCCGCCGTCATCCTGCCACGCCTGCGCCAACGCCAAGCAGCGCATAACGTGTCCCGTCCCGATTCCCGGTGACGCGTCCGCGCGGATCATTACCACTGGTTGGTCGGCAGTCATTCCAATCACTCGCCGGTTATTTCCAGATATAGAGCGTGTTCTGACCCTGATTGAACTTCGCCAAATCCGGATTGGCGGTCAGGTAGTCCACGATAGCCTCCAGCGGGATCAGCGCTCCATCCTGACCAAGCGCTTCCCATATTTTTCGCACCACAATCAGGTCTTCGGGGGTATCAACAGTCAGACGCAGGTCGGGACGCTGGAGTTCTTCGGGGGGTGCTATCCTCTCAATTTTAAAGACGTCTGGATTCTCGGCAATGAACAAGGAACACAGTTCGCTGCGGTGCCGGTCTTCGCCAAATTGATGCGACCGTTTCAAAGCCGAGACCGAAATCACCTCAACCAGCGATCCCAGCGGCAGCTTCTCCGTAACGGTCAGGTCGTTGCCGGCGTCAATATGGCGGCGGATAAGGTCGTTCAGGTTCTCCCAATAGATATAGGGATTCTCGGTGGTGGTGCGGACGGCGATGTCGGCGCGCACCGAATCCGCCGCTAAAATCAGCCGCCCCAAGACATCTTTTTCAGGACCGACCACATATGGCAGATTGTTGCGATCAGCATAATCAATGAATACGTGCCGCGACGGCCCCTCGCTGATGGCAAGAACAATGGCGTCTATCATTTCCACCCGGCGAAGCTGGTCAATTTGATGGCTGAGAATCGGCTTCCCGCCGATCAGTTGCAGCGGTTTGCCATATAGGCGGCTGGATTCGGCGCGGCAGGCGAGCGTGGTGACGACCTTCATTTTAACATCCTGATGAGTTATCGGTGAGTATTTTGTTAGCGGCGTTGCGGCTTGCCGCCCCATAACCTGATCCAGCATCATCATTCCGTTCTGCAGCGGGTCGTCCATCCGCTTCAGTGCCGCATTGTCAGATGTGATCTCCTCCCCCATAGCGATGTCCCGGGCAGCGGTGAGCCATTTCTTATGTTTGGCGCGATAGACCTGCTCATCGGGGGGCATCGTCAACGCTGACGCCCCCATCGCCGGTTCCAGCGCTCGTACTGCCCTCACCATCCACCCGAACGGCTCAGGGTCAAGTGACGAGAAGTAGTCCAGCCCCTGCTTTGAACGATCAAGAGTGATGTGAACCTCAACCGCATCCGCCCCCGCCGCCGTCGCCCAGACCGGCAGGAGTTCCGCTTCCACCGAACCGCCATCTACGTGCCCGGCAAACCCCACCGGCAGCCCGAATTTGATTTTTAGTGTAGCGATCCGTCGCAGATGGGAATCCTCAAGTTTGGTGGGATAGCTCTGGAAGCCGTGCATTAAGACGATCTCCCGTGCACCTGCCGACTTGAGCGATTCAACAGCCTCCGCGGTCTCCAGCCACGTAGACCCGCCGCACGACAGCAGCATCGGCTTGCCAACAGCGCCGACCATCTGAAGTAGCGGTGTATTGGAGACATCCGCGTTGTGGATTTTAAAGCCGTCAACGCCGAGTCTCACCGCCATCCGGGCGCTCGCCAGACCGAAAACATCAGCGAAGACTTCCAGCCCTCGCCGATGCCCATCATCAATCAGCCGCCGCCAGGCTTCCTCCGGCAATGGCAGCTTCTGATACAGCGGGTAGTGTTGATAAGACGGTACTGCCAGTTCGTCAGCGGTGAAGAACTGGAACTTCACCGCATCAGCTCCAGTCTCCGCGACCGTCTCCACAATAGCGCGCGCTGCCGCATCGTCCCCCTCGTGCGCATTCGCCATCTCAGCGATGATGAAAATACGCCCGGATGCGAATTTATTCGTTGGTTCGCTCATCGGCGGTATGCCGAAATTACCTTATCCACGGCGACAACGACATCCTCAACATCAGCATCGCTCATCGCGGGAAACATCGGCAGCGAGAGTATTTGTTCGTAGGCGGCTTCCGCGTTTGGGCAAAGCCCCGGACCAGTGTTGAAGCGCCTGCGATAATAGGGATGCAAGTGAACCGGAATATAATGAACGTTCACGCCTATCCCTTCCGCCCGCAAGGCGTTAAAGACGAATCCCCGATCTGCGCTCAGCCCCTCCAAGTCCAATTTGACGACGTAGAGATGATACGCATGTTTCACGTCCGGCATAACCCCAAGAGGCTCGACCTGGGGCACATCCGCAAAAGCCTGGTCGTAGCGTCGCGCGATCTCGCGGCGGCGCTCCACCCAACCGCCGACTTTGGACAGTTGGCTGATGCCCAACGCGCACTGAAAGTCGGTCAGGCGGTAGTTGTAACCCAAATCCACCACTTCGTAGAACCACGAGCCGGTTTCCTCGCGCTGACGAAAGTCGGTGGCTATATTGTGGTTGCGGAACCGGCGCATCCGCGCGGCGAAGTCGGAGTCATTGGTCGTTATCATCCCACCTTCGCCGGTCGTTATATGTTTGACCGGATGAAAGCTGAAAGTGGAGAGGTCGGCAAGACCCCCGACTTTCCGGCCCTTGTATTCTGCACCCAAGGCGTGGCAGGCATCGGCAATTAGCTTGATTCCGTGCTTCCCGCATAACCCGGTTAGCCGGTTGTAGTCGCACGGTTGACCGGCGTAATCCACCGCAACAATTGCCCGGGTGCGTTTGGTAATCTTTCGCCCGGCAGAGGAAGGGTCAATAAGCAGCGTATCCGGCTCCACATCGGCGAACACCGGCGTCGCGCCCTGAAAAACCACGCAATTGGCGGAAGCGGCGAAAGTCATCGCGGGAACAATCACCTCCTCACCCGGTCCGATTCCCAGCGCGAAGATCGCCGCATGGAGCGCTGCCGTGCCGCTGTTGACCGCCACCGCCTCGCGCGCGCCGACATATTCCGCAAAGGCGCGCTCAAATTGGTTCACCAGCGGTCCGGTTGTCAACCAGTCGCTACGCAAGACTTCAGCCATGGCGGCGATGTCCTCGTCAGTGACCGTCTGCCGCCCGTAAGGGAGCAGCCTGGCGCGGACTGGAGTGCCGCCGTTAATCGCCAATTTGGCTTCCGCCGGGTTCAACGTTTCATCCATCCTGTTTGATGGAGTAAATTCGTGGATTCATAGATTAGTAAATTTGTAGATTCCGGAATTGACGAATTTACGAATTGACTAATTTACAAATTGAAGTTGCAATAAGCAGCAATCGCCCCTCATCAGACTTCAATTATAGTCTTTTAATTTATCCTTTCTAAGGATTTAAGTCAAGGTTGATACAGGTAATCATCAAATTTATCGTAATGAGACAAAGAGGGCGGACAAGGTTGTCCGCCCTACTGTGGAAACCGACCGAGCCTGTCCCTGAGTAAGCGGGGAGATGTCGGCTCTCCCCGTCCTACTCGCTTACTCGCTCACTCGCTCACTGGACCGCTAATTCTGCATCTTCCGGGTGCAACTGCCGGTAAGCGTTCAATACCTTCTTCGCCCCCTCCTGATTGCCTATGGAATTGAACAGCTCGCTGACGTTGAAGTAGGCATCGCGGCAGTGCGGGTCGTATTCCATCGCCCGCGCCAGGCATTCTCCCGCCAACGGCACATTCTGCAGCGCGAATTGCAACACCCCAACGTTGTTCCAGATCTCCGCCTCGCAAGGAGCCAGTCTCAACGCTGTGCCATAATGCACCAACGCCTCCTGGAACCGTCCCTGCCGGTAAAGCTCCTCGCCGGCGCGGTTCTCAGCCAATGCCCGGTTCCGGCGGTGCTCCCCCTGCTGTGCGACTTCAAGCCAATCAACCTTCTGGAACACCTGCAGATGTCCGCCGGCAGTGGCATCCACAATGCGCCGACCATCGCCTTCGTATATGAGTTTCGCTATTTTGTAAGCCCGTTCCGACCGCTCCAAGTCGGGCAGATTCCAGCGCATCCCCTTGCCGAAATAATCGGGGTGGAAGTGATTCGGGTCTTCGCCGCCCGATATTACCTCTCTATTCGCTGCCCCCTGAGTTGGGAAATTGTGGTCAACGCCGATGAGGATGACTTCCTCAAACCCCATATAAAACGCCAACTGCATCGCTGCGTAGGTCACAGTGTGCCCCTCCCATATCCAGTCGCGCGCCACATCAATGGAGAACGAGAACCCGGGACGGGAGAGCAGGTAATGGATGTCGTCGCGCTCGCCAACCCATTGGAGACCGTTGATGGACAGGAATTTCGGGCACTTCAGCGCCTGAATGCCGTCCACGCTCTGCTCAAGCACCAGCGGGTTCACCGCCACGTAATAGGTCGGTTTGAAACCGAATTTGTCCAGCCCGAGGAAGATGCGGTTCATCCCGAAGGTGATCTCGCGCTTGAGCCACGACAAATCCATTTTATTAAGGCTCGGACCGTTGCCGACGATGACGCAGCGTTGCCCGCGGTGAATATCGCGGAACTGCGGCAATTTCTCCTGGGCAGCGTTCAATACTCTCTGCCTGTCGGCTTCAGCAGGCTTGGCGACGGGAATGGTTGGGATGCTCATTTTATCTCCAATATCTGATGACCTCGGAATGGCGACGGCTGCCGGTGCAAGCTGTGGCAACCCATAGATGCGGCGGATGGCGCTCATAATCTCGTTATTCACGTCGCGTTTGAAAAACACACATTCGTGCTGCGAATCAAACGACCCGTGCGGCGGGTATTTCCTGACCAACTCAAACCCCAACCCGGCCAGATAAGAGACGACCTCGTCCAACTGCTTTATCCCTTTGTAGAGCGGCAGTGTGAAGAGTTCAAGTTGCAATCCGCAGCAATCCGATTTCAAGTAGTTCTCCGCTCCGCGCAGAATCTGGTATTCCGCCCCCTGGGCGTCAACCTTCAGGAAATGAAACCGCACGGGCTCCGGTAGATTCTTCAGAACATCGTCCAACGTGGTTGTCTGCACCCGCTCCACATCAGCCAACAGCGACCGCTCCAGCCAGGTGTTGGCGAGGTTTGCCGGTCCGCGTGTCTTTATCTTCTCAAAGTTCTGGAGAACGTAGTCGTAATTCTGGATAAAGAGCGAGGAACCGGTGCCGTTGAAGCCGCGATAGATATAGAAATTCCGCTCCTCCGCCTTATCCCACAACGCCGCGGACATTGATATCACTTCCGGGTCTCTTCCGGCGCGTTCACGCGGCTCAAAGGTCAATCGTTTGCCGATGAGTTCGGTATGTTCGTTCCACGGTTCCGGCAGCGCTCCCGCCGACCCCACATCTATCAGATTTATCTTCACTACCGCCCTCTCCAGTTCACCCGATGCACTATCTAATACTAAAGTTCTTACTTCTTCTTCGTGTCTTCGTGGTTTAACTCTTTCAATCCCCACCGGCATATATTGCGGGTTCCATTTCCCCCACGGCATGCCGTTTTCACCCGATTTGAAGTAGAACGGATGCAGGTTGTCGGTGAGTTCGCGGCAGCCTTTCAACGCCTGAAAAACTGCGTCAAACCGGTCAAAGTTGGAAGGCAAATTGGATAAACCGAACAGGCTTCGCAGCGTTGCTTCCGACAACACCCATCCCTTGGACGGCTGGTGGTAATAATCCGCTCCACCGGTCGCCGATAACGTGACCAGCATCCTGCCGCCGGGCTTCAACACCCGTTCCAGTTCGGCGATAACGCCCGGCAGTTTGTCCCGCTCGTTGTGCTCCAGCGACGAAATGGACGCCACGATATCCACCGACTCGTCCGGCACAGCAGGCATTTGGGCGAGGTCGGCGGTATGGAGCAGAACTTCGCCCGGAAAAGAAACCGCCGGATGGGGTTTGGGTATCGTTTCCGGAATGTCTGAGGGCGTCAACCCGCTGATCCGGTAACGCTTGAAGAACTGCTCCGGCACCCGCCGCCGCGGCAACAGGTCAACCGAAATCACCCGCGCGCCTCGTCCAGCAAGCCACCACTGCATCGTTCCCATACCGGCGCCGGCGTCCAGCACAGTCTTCCCGCGCACGTCGCCGAGCCGGTCTGCCAGCCACGCCTGATCCAGCAGGTAGTGCCAGCCGACTACGAGCCCCAAATCCAACGTCAGCGCGCGGAACTCCTCCACCAATGGGCGGAGTTTGTCCAACAGGCCGACCTCCAACAGTTCAAGTCGTCCATTTTTTCCGTTCCGGCTCGCCTGGAAAAGCATTTTCAGATACTCGTCACTCATCACACTTTACCCTTAATCTCCCCCTCTTCTATTGAAGGGGGGGTTGCTTGGTAGGACAGGCAGCCCTGAGTTCTTTGATTTATTCAGAAAAGAGCTAATTCATCATCATTCCAACGAAAGTTGGAATCCAGCAACGTCCGTAATATCAATAACTCCACTGGATTCCAGCTTTCGCTGGAATGATGAACAGCGAACTTACTCCTAATATTTCAAAGGTCTCAGCCCTGTCTGTCACCTTTATCTCCCCCTCTTCTATTGAAGGGGGGGGACAAAGGGGGGTTGCTTAGTAGGACAGACATTCCTGAGTTCTTTGATTTATTCGCAGAAAGATGGTTTTATCATCATTCCAACGAAAGTTGGAATCCAGCAACGTCTATAAAATCAGTAACTCAACTGGATTCCAGCTTTCGCTGGAATGATGAGCAGCAGA
>Ga0315274_10008173_pt1 | contig 15151 bp, 20 predicted proteins | sample YL17G02_20_MG_FD_203700 | JGI IMG/M metagenome (GOLD analysis project Ga0315274, IMG submission 203700) | Sediment microbial communities from Yellowstone Lake, YNP, Wyoming, USA - YL17G02_20 | ecosystem: Environmental > Aquatic > Freshwater > Lake > Sediment | place: USA: Wyoming | collected... | reverse complement strand
CAGGTGAAGAGTTGGGGTGAGGCGAGGCAGATGCAGGTGATACCGATGTTTGATTACGGCTTCACGTCAAAGATGGGCCTTCCGGTGTTCGCTTCGTACAGCACGGCGGACCAGATAAAGTATCTGAATGTGCTTCACGACGAAAGCAGAACACTCGGGCTCAAATTCCTATACCCAGTGCATGGTGGCGCGTTAGGGTCATCCCAAGGAATCTACGACAGCGTACAGTATGGCACCTACGGCACGATAGTTACTCTAGTGACAGCGACCGTGACCAGTTCCACATCATCAATCGTTACTACTACGCCGTCCACAACGACCACGGCTCCCACGACAACTCCCACCACGACATCAACCACAACTCCCACATCGACCACGGCTCCCACCACAACATCACTTTGTATTTGGCCGTTCTGTCGAACGACGAGCACCACTTCATCGGCTGCTAGTTCCACCGTAGCCCAGACGAGTACGTGGACGAGTACAAGCATCTGGGTTGGCACGATCACGAGCACGAACACTTTGGGGCAGACAGTCACGGAGACGCAGACGTATAGTGGTGTAGTGGTCCAGACTGGGGCTGCTCCGGTAACCACGATAACACCGCCGCCCGTGTTCGCTCCAATCGTGAAGTTGTTGACGGATCTCTGGGCGTGGCTTCGTAGTCTGCTTCGACTATAAGTCTCTGTTCGTGCGCCATAGGTAGAATCGGTAGCCGAGTGCGAGCCCAGCCTCATGTTTTCGTTTCCTCTTCTTTCACCTGTAATTCACGGCTGGGATAGACTTATTTAGTTCACTGCCCGTAATGGGTATTGGTGAAAGATGTGAGTAGAGACTCAACCCTTACGTTGGAGCCGCCACGTGTGCAGCTCCCTAGAACTAAAACTAGATTAGTCGGGAAACATGGCGAAGAGAAAATGTCGTTTCCACTTGTTCGGAATGTGGTCGGTGAGCCTCGCTGTCCTAAATGCCATCAATGGAGCCCGAAGGATGCGCTGTTCTGTATCCACTGCGGAGGCAAGCTATCCAGTTCGGCACGGCTAGAAGCCGCGAAGAGTCTGTTCGAGGAAGGATTCATAGATCCACAACAGTACATCGCATTGACGCTAACTGAGCACACGAAACCGGGCACGCCTGTAACATCCTTGACAATGAAGCGGTTGAATTGAACTTGGAAGAGATGCTCCAAATTGGTGCATACCAGAAGCGGCGTCGGAATCTGCGTAGACTCTTTTCGCTTGTATGGTGACACAGACCATGAGCGCAGCTAATCGTAAGATTGCGGTGTTCTTAAACGTGAAAGATGCCCAGGGCCTTCTCGCGTTTCTCATTAGCGGCCAAGACGTTCTCGACATAGAGTTAGAGCAGCGGTGGCGTGGAGCAATCGTGGAAGCGCTCGCAAAGGCTGCCGAGGAAAAGACTACAGGTGTAAACACACCATGACGACTACTGTTCAGGTTACGCGAACAAGCGATTTGGAGTTGGAGCCGGAGCCGCAGCCGGAAGCGAAGGACATCGGTAGAATCTTCTACGAGAACGGTCAAGCCTGGACTGTAACTACAGGTGTAGATTCCGAGCTCGTATGGAAGCCTTTGACTTCTACTGAAGTCGGGGAAATGGTACGAGGAGAACCAAGCCAATGTTGAGTGCAGTAGTTTCTAGCGTCGGGAATGGGTACTCAAACTCAAAGTTTGAGTGGAGACGGAGAGGCTCCTCTACTCAGGAGTGCTCACCTTTCACCCTCCTCACGTGTGTCGTCCCCGGGCACCGTGAACCCACCGAGAACGCTCCAACAAACTACTCACGTTCACACTTGATCGCCTTTCTATTTCTTGGCTTGATCATAGGTGCGTGTCTCGGCGGGTTAGCTGTTTATTCTGCTTCTCCCAAGGCTCCCGAGAGCGACCAGTGTATCTTGTATCTGCCAGTGTTTTTGGAGGTTACGATTGATGGAATCAGCGGAAATGTGACGCATGGGGTTTGGGCCAGTCTCGGCAGCAAATGGACACTTTCAGAACGGTACACGCCAAGTCGGATTAGGCTAACCTGGGCAAGTGAGGACTCAGAGGACGACTGGGCAGTCTACTTTGTTGTAACATACAACGCTACAGAGCGATGGAATGCTGTCGATTGGAAGATCCTGGGTGAGAATGGCAGAAATGGACGCTGCTCCTTCCTAGTGATTCCTACGGAGAAGACGCTCACGATCGTAGCGCAATTCACAACCAAACACCTGCCAACAGAACAGAAGGTCGCAAGAGATTTCATGGAGCGCTATCTTGCCCCAGAGCTTGCCCGGAGGCAAGAACAGGCCGAATATCTATTTTGGTCGCTGTGGGCGCTACTTGCAGTCGCGCTTGCAGTCGTCGGAGTGGTGCTGGGCATCCACCTGAAACGTACACGAATCAAGGCTGATACTCATGGATAAGCTTGAGTGGGAGTCAAGGAGGAGGGCTTGGATGAGTTTCTTTGCGAAACTTGCGGAGCATCTAGGTGAGAAAAAGGGGGCTCTTCGTGTTCCGCCGCCGCCCTTGCTTCGCATACTCGGGCCGTTAGCATGTTGTGATAGACGCAACTTTTGGTGGCATCCTAGCCGGAATAGGAGCACTCTGGCTGTTCTTCGCTGTTCTTGTTCTGTTTGGCTCGATGAGCAAACATTGGGATCGAAAGGTGACTTGAATGGAGACCGTTGTTCGTAATGTGGCGGGGGAGCCGCGTTGCCCACATTGCCTTAAGTGGAGTCGGAAGGATGCAGACTACTGCGCGGATTGTGGCTTGAAGTTCGCTGCGGCCCCTGTGAGGGATGCAGCTTGGTTTGCGACTGTGAGAACGAATACGAGGCATTTCTATGATTCTCTTCGTTTGCCACCGCTTGCTTTTCTCATGCAGGAGCCAGAAGGACCTGAAGGAATATGCGATGACATCGCCATTGAGCAGAGAATACTACTTTGTGTGGGCGAAGCTGCCAGTGGGAAAACCGCGAAGACGAACCGAATCATCAACTATCTCGTACAAGTGTACGGTGCGGAGAATATGGCCGTGCTCAGCGCGAAGGGTGAAGAGTTCCGTCAGGTTCTAGCTGGAGAGTGGCCTACTCGCTTAGTCATCGTAATCGTCCTGGAAGATGCTACAGAAGTCCGCTTCACACATGATGAAATTCGTGACTTTTTCCGTATTCGCCACATGATGCATGAGCGCACCGGCTTGAGGAATGGTCTAGTGATGTTGTGCCTGACCGCACACAATCTATATGATTTACAGAAGGAGTTGCGAACCAAGGTTCCTCTGTTGCTTCTGTCGGATGTGCCTACGAATACTTGGGATCTCCGTGACACACGCACGTATCTGATTCCGAATAAGGAGGATGAGGAGTGTCTCAGGCAGCTTAGTTTGGAGCGGTTGGTGGATCGTGATCTGCGACGGTACTGCTACTTCATCGAATCCGGTCGACCTGTCGGGATCGTGGATCTACCCCGGGTTCCTCTTGCACTTGCACCACCCCAGCAGAAGCCCACTCATCGCATCTTCCAGCTGTTTAGGAAGCCGCGCGCCGAGCAGAAGCCGCCCGTAATTGTTACACCTGTACGTCCTCAGACTCTCGCTAGATCATCCGAAGACCAGGAAACGAAATGGCATTATGGTTTGCTCGCGCTTTTGCTCATAGGGGTAGCTGGGCTCGTTTTGCGGTTCCTGCTGCCGCTAATTTTGCGCTAGGAGAACGCGCCATTTGAGGGTTTGGTCCATCACGGTCGTTTTGGAGTTGAGGATGTGAAGCGTTTTTCACAACCCTATCAAGCCTCAGAGAATGCAAGCGCGAGTGATTGTTGGCGCAAGAAACTGGAGAGATGCATATCGCAAGCTAACCGCTTTGAGAATCTTTGGATTCGACGATTCCTTTTACTACTTCCGACAACACGCCTCAATCATTGGAAACGCCAAAGAGATTGAACTCGCCCAAGATGGTTCAATCTGGTTCTGTCATGATGACGCTCATACGCAGGGGAAGGAACAGTACGTTAGATGGCAATGACGGTCGCAAGTGTGGGCTATTTTCTCTATTGATGGAGAATGGGTAGACAGAAACATCCGCTGGCTCCAGCGGAAGCTCAGTTTGCGATGGGTACGATGCCGTTTCTTATCATTTTGGCGCTTCTCGCATTTTGCTTGTTTGCTCTGGTGAACGGTCTCGGTGCAAGTGAGCTTCTAACCTATGTGAGCATTACTGCGGTCCTAGTTGGTGGTGTTGGTTTGCTTTGGTGGCGTATCGCTTTCAAGAGTCCACAGTGGCGGATGGGTACGCAAGCATCAATGGTTCTGGTCGTGTTAGCTTTCATTTCATTCTTCATTATCGCGCCGAAAATTGAGGGAATGATACCTTCCTCGCTTCGGTTCCAGCTTGTGCCGTTGCTCGCTCTCACCGGACAAACCAGCCAAGTTGCAGGTGTGTCCCTCAGCATCGTGGGAATTGTCGCCTTGCTTTTCGTGGGCGTAATAGTGGCGAAATTCAAGAGACCGCATCGTAAGTGGTAGGAGCGAGCCTTTGTCCTCTGACCGGCGCCGTCTCTACGGTGGGTCACGTCTACGTCAGCCAGTTGGGAAGGCAGCGCTGAGGTTCAAGCAGCCGCGTCGTATGCCCTTCACGTTGAGAAACATCAAGGCTTTGCCTGAAGGGCGACCCGGCGTGTACTATTTCTACGACAAGGATGGAAATCGAATCTACACAGGATCAGCTGCCGAACGCGGAGTCAAGGCCCGGCTAGAGGATACGTTCTACAAGCGTGGTGACTATGCCACGATCCCGAAGAAACGTGAACTTCGCAAGAAAATCGCTAAGGTTGACATTCAATGGGGCAAGAACGTCTACGATAACCGTGAAATCGAACTGAAACAGAAGCAAGGGCTTGTTGGAAACACTCGTTAGTGTCCCATTTTCTCTACACACACACACAGATTCCTACTAACGAAACGACGACCGCCAAACGACACCTAGCCTAAGATCTGCCTGAGCGAGTCGTCTCAGAACTTGTCGTCTTCAAGTCGTGCAGTACCCGAAGAGGCAGCGGAACCAGTTCCAGAAATCAATCACCCATGTCGGGACGCAACTACCGCAGGCGCAAGCAGATCTGGCCCAACCGGTGGGGCATTCCTGTGGGCATTGTGCAAGCACCTGTCGTGGACATGACATTACTGGCAAAGGCGCATATTTGCATTTGTTGATGTCCGCGTATAATGTCGTAGTCGTCGTGCAACTCTCAATACCAGAGGATGTTGCGGTACTGGCTACTGACGAAGTTGTACTGATTGAAGTGACCGTGACACAGTTGCACGAAATCGGGTTTAGGTATTGGCCTATGGGACACTGATATGGCGGACATTGGGGTGTGATCGTACTCGGGACAAGTGTTGTCGGTACAATCGTGCAGGGCGTTCGTGCTTCTTCAACTGAAGCACGCACTTCAACATAGATCTGATTTGTAGACGAGAAAGAGAGTACGGTATTGATTGCTGTTCCCTCCAGTATGAAGTCACCTTGCGATTGAGGGGTTACGAAGAATGTCAACTCAACCCGTTTATCTGTCACTTGCACGGATAGCGGACTGCTTGGCGTCACGCCATTGGGTGCTTCATGAATAGCGAAAGAAGTAGGCACCCTGACTGTGACCGCCATCAAGGCATCTGTAGCAGACATGTATTTCTCCGCTATAAATACTAGAGTGTAGTCTTGCCCTTGCACCAAACCAAAACAAATCGGGCGCAGCTCATAGTTCACGCCGACAGCATCCGATAAGTGCAGGTCCGTCTCGACAAAGGCACGCTCCGAGGCAAGTTCTAGCGTTGGTCCTTGTCCTCTCATTGAAGCTAGAGCAATTAAGATTACAGCTACAAGAACCGCGACAATTAGCAACCCTGAGCCCGAGTTCTTCTTAGGCATGACTGACTGTCCACACGAAGAAAATGCCTTGTCCGCCGCCTGAATTGAGGCGATTCAAGGAAGCAGGGCTCGACAACCCGAAATCGCTGGATCCTGCTGAGTTGAGGGGAGGAGAAACAACTGCTTACACTCTACGTGGGTACGATCCGAAGAAGTATGACCCAAAGGATCCGGGGCGTACAGGTGTAAGAGACATCAAGACTGTGCCGTCCTCGCAGATACGAGAGTTGCAGAAGGAAGTCAGAGGCGAGTTAGGGGGCAACTTGAGTGCAAGCGCGGAATCCAGCCATGAGCCTCGGAGATACGTTCAACGCACCATCAAAACCCCCAAAGGAAAACGTCACCGCCCGGCTATCTCTGTCCGCAAGTTTCTCGAATTATAGGACTGGATTGCGTGGCTGGCCGATCCACGCGTCATTTTCTTTGTGAGGCTCAGCCTTGTCTTCTGATCGGCGGAATCTGTACGGTAACGGAGGCTCTGGCAGAGGATTTCTTGGCCTTAGGAAAAAGAAAGTAGCTAAGTCCTCGATGCCACAGCAGCCGCGTGCACCGACGAATATTATGATTGTCGTGCTCTCTCCACCGGTAGCCAATCCCAAAGCAGCGCCTACAGGTGTAAGGGGACAGAAGCCGAGCTTGGAAATGGCGCAGGAGAAGACAGTTGAGGGGACGACCGCCGAAGAGACACCAGTCAACCATCACGGCGATGAGCCCCAGGATGAGCAACGACGCAAAGGCTTAGGTAGGTTTCTGAGGGCCGACTAATGCGAGCACCGAGCAAAACGAGTGCACTCAAGGCCGTTCTCATTCTAGTCATTCTTACTTTGAGCGTTCTCTCAGTAGCGCCGTTTGTGACTGAGTATCCGACTCAAGTCTATGCGACTGTACCCGCTAACGATTTTGGAATTGAATTAACTCCGACCAGTTTATCGTTTTCACAGGGAGTAACTAGCACAAAGACATTTTCCGTATCTATGACCAATAACCATGCTACTGGTTGTACTGGTGCTTGCCCGAATGAGCTGCTTGGACTATTCACTCTTGAGACAGCGTATGTCTCTTTAGCAGTATCTTCTGACTCGCCACAAGTAACGGCAGGATTCGTTGTGAATTTCTCTCCGAGCTATTTTGAAATTCCCGGTGGCCAAAGCAAGACTGTTCAAGCCTCGGTTAATGTAGCGAGTTCAGTTGCTACAGGTTCATATCATTTCACAATCATAGCAAGTGTAAGCTGGCCAAGTCTTACAGGACCAACAAAGTATCAGGCAAGCCTCAGCGTTGGCGTGGATACTCCACCGCCCCCTCTGCCTCCAACGCTGCCAAGCCAAGTGAATGTCGGTCAGACTTGGAGTGAGATGACGATTCATTTCAAGGACGGCTCGCAACAGACTTTGAAGTCGTCGCAATCTGTTGTAGCAAGAAGGATAGCTCTGTTCCAGTTGGCGAGCTTTAACAAGTTGCCTCAGAGCATTGACTTCTACGTGAAGGCAGTCACTGTACCACAGTTGCCGCGACCCAGTTATGTCAGGTGGGATGGCACCACCCATACGGCAGCCGGCTTCATTCTAAAAGTCACGACTAACGTCCGGATCCTCGTAAATGGCATGGTCGTCTACACAAGCCCAAGCAACGGCGTGAATATGTACTGGTCTCAAGAGGATTACGGTCTAATTCCTGAACTGGCTGGTTTCAAATCGTTTGGGTGGGGTCAACAGGCAGTTCAGTTCAGCATGACAGGCTGGAATGCAGATAATTACTTGTCGAAGAGTCAGTCAACCACATTCGAATACTACTACACACAGGACTGGTATGTGTACGGTGTTTGGACTGAAGTTCATCTCGCTATTGGCGCACCCAGCTCAACGGTATGCGGAGGATTAACTGACTGTGTCAATCGCATGAAACCTGTTTGGAGTGCGCACATCAACCAAGAGCCAATCACGACGGCTGTACCAGCGGAAGAGGTCACGCTGAATAAGCCGTTCTTCAAGGTCGGTGTCTCTCCGCTCTCCGCCACCATCGGCGTAAGCAGTGGGACGGTTCGAACCTTCCAAGTCCAAGCGCAAGGATTCTACGGATTCAACTCAGAGATCACATTCTCTACGCAGAACTTGACCACGGGAATCAGTGGTTCATGGGCGAAGCTAAAGGATACTCCTACGCAAGCGAACGGTTGGATTGCAAGTACGGAACTTACCATAGCCACGTCTTCAGAAGCTAAACTGGGCGCATACAACTTCAACATCGTCGGCTCCGGCGGAGGACTCACAAGTTCGGTCACAGTGAGTTTGACAGTGGAGCAGACAGCAGGACCGGATGAAACGGAAGGAAAGATCACGGCTTACGTACATGTTAGTGTCGATCAGAATGCGTATCAGCCAAGTGCGCGGATCAAGGTCACAGGCTCAGTCAGTGATTACAACGGAAATGGGCTGCCAAATGTTCCTGTGAGTCTAACCTCAACCTTCAACTTCACTCAAGGCGTCACCACCGATTCTCACGGAGCCTTCCAAGCCTCAACCGATGCGCCGACGACGGAGGGAAGGTATTCGGTGACAGCCAGCTTCGCAGGTGACACATCAAAGTATGCGGGAGCCGAAGACACCGCGACATTCCAAGTAAGCGCCGAGGCCGGGTCCCTGTGCAGCATACCGCTGCTAGGCGCGTTCCTTTGCGGAAACTGGCAGGGCCTATTTGACTGGCTGGTAGCATTGGGGTGGCTTGGCATACCAAACATCCTGTTAGTCATCATTCTAATAGTCCTCCTGTATGTGCTGATTCGCATTATTCGGTGGATGACACGGAAACGTTATTCTTGGGTTCCAAGGCAGCGATATGGCTCCAGCTCGAACAGGTAGGTCACTATTTTCATGTTGAGGCCCAATAAGGGCCAGGAAAATGGAAAATGCGTATTCCTTCAGGGAAAAGGATCTTCGCAGACATCTTCTTCACAGGGCTATGGATCGTATTCTTGCCATTGATGCCGTTGATAGGTAGGGTTTGGTGGGGAATTGGGTTCCTGCCGATCTATCTTCAGAGCATTGTTCTTGACATTTACATCATTCCACGCCTACTTGTAGCCATCCTCATACTTGGCATTCTAGGCAACCTCTCTTACCTCTGGTTCCGCAAGATCAACTGGTTCCTAGACTTCCTGTTTACAGGCGGACTAGGATTCCTCGTCTTCGTCACCTTCACTGTGAGACTCATCTATCTGCTACCCTTCGCCATTAACTTGGGATTCGTTGATTGGACAGACACAGTTCTAACCTTCATCGGACTCATCATCCTCGGAGCAATCCTCAACGTCACACACAGACTCATCGATAGCCAGCTAGACAAGCGCCTCGCACAGGGCTTCCAGGGTATGCAGAGCCAAATCTAACCGCATTTTCAGTATGAGGCAAAGAAGCCTCGCAAATAGGTGAAAATAAGAATTGAAGACTTCGCGTAAGACGCTCAGCACTTCAGGAATGTCAACTCTAGGCGTAGCAGCGATTGTCATCATAGTCCTGATAGGTTCAGTCGTTGTGGCTGGCGTGGCCACTAACCAGATCAGCTTGACCGGCGGCACCGCACTACCACCAACACCACCTGCTGTTGTCACTGTCACTGCCACAGGGGTTCTCGGCAACCCAACTTCAGCTCTCTACTTCGTCGGCGCAACCGACCTTTACGGTGCAGCATTGACCGCTAACACAGGCGTAGATGTGATCTACCAGAGTAACCTTGACACGAGACATGACAACGTTCTACCAATAGCCACACAAACCGCTGGAGCACAGGCGCTCGCTTCGGGTGACAACCTGTTCTTCCACGTGTACTCCACAGATGGCAACGGATACTATGATCGCTGGTTCAGAGTGAACAATCTCCAGGTCGGAGCACCGGTTGAACTCATGACCCCGGTTTGGACTGATGCGCAGCCAATCGGATCATGGGCCTTCAGCTACATATCTATCGGCACTGTCCAGTACCTTGCGGGTGCAACTCCATATTGGATCTTTCCAACATTCCCCATAATTCAGCAATCCACAGCCGCCAATGTGGGCTACGCAGCGCAATGGGCTGGTGCAACAACAGTTACGGCGACAGGTGCAGCACCTACTATATACGTGCCTGGCGCGGCTAACTGTTACACTGCCACAGGACCAACTTTCAAGATGAAGTTCGAAATCACCACTGCCGCTGTGAGCACAAGTATCGGTCAGCCGATGCTTGTGTTGACTTCGACGCTACCAAGGCAGTTCAGAGCTTTATTCTTCATCTTGTGGTTCAGCATGAACAATACTCAGTGCCTTGACAGTGACGGTCCATTCGTGAACGGCTTCCACAAAGTACCATTCAGCTCAACAGTCTACAGTGTCTACTACAAAGTCATCAACCCCGTAATCAGCACCCAAATTAGCGGTGGCGACCGCGCTGAAGAAATCAGCATGAACACTGCACCAATCGGAGCTGGCGTAGGAATCAGTGTCCTGTTCTGGTGCACTGACTTGCAATCACCGACCGATGCAGCAGGCGGCGCATCTGACAACCTTCCAATAGCCTACGGTGGCATAACAGCGATCGGCATAGGTGCCATAATCAGCGCTAACGGCTTCCGATACGCCGCTGGCGTACCAGGAACCGAATGTTGCTACACCATCATCACAACAGCCTAACCACACCATAACGCCATGAATGTCGCCTAACCTAATGGCGTGAAGTGAAGAAGAAGTCTGAGCGACGAGGAAAAAGGGCGACAACCCTACGCTCGAAACCCGTGAAACCGCTGAAAGGCGGTGGAGGGCACGAGTCTTTTTCTCCGGCATTTTCTTAATGAAGAATCTTGTTTCCCGCAACCACGGACATTCTAACGAACATCATCAGTTTCGGGTTCTATTACGATTTTGCATTGAACGGTGAGCAGCGTTTAGAGCGAATCCTTCTGGCTGTTTCGGAATTTGGTGGTATGCTCGATCGTATGCTCGACGGTATGCTCGATCGGGTCATGAATGGTTGGCAGGAGGGCAGACAGAGAACTGGTACGGGTGATGGCCGGAAGCATACGGCGCGGAAGGAGACGCATGTTGCGGATGTTGAGCTGTTTCAAGCGTTGTCGTTGCTGTTCTTCTTCATGTATTTTGGTTTGAATACGGTGAATATTGCGGCGCAGTTCAATCGTTTCGTCTTCTATGGTATGCTTCTCTTAGGCTCGTTGGTGTCGTTGAATACGACGATGATTCGGCATGGCTTACCGATGCCAGGTAAGAATGTTCCAGATTGGGATGAGAACTTTCAGTGGTGGCATCTCGGCGTCATCTTGGCTAGTGTAAGCGCAATCTACAGCCTTAACGCTCTCTTTCTGGGGCCACTATCATCCGCTTTCCCGGAGCCGATGTCAGGCACATTTGCTCCCATAGCGTTTGCGTTGATTCCTCAGGTGTGGGCGAACCTGATTCAGCAGGCGTTGTGGCAAACCTTCGTGGTCGCGTTCGCGGAGGAAACATTGAAGATAGCTGTGATCTTGCCGTTCTCGCGGCGCTGGCAGCTTGAGTTCGTCATGGCGCCGGTAGTCATAGGAATCTGGGCGGAGGGCCATAGTGTACTTGCTTATGGAGGCGCGTTTTGGCCTCTAGTTGCAGCATTCGCAGGAGGCAGCATCATCTACGCGGTGATCCGCATTACCCGGAACTTGCTCGTAGGCGTTACCACCCACGCGATAATCAACTTGGTCGCACTAGCTGGCAGGCTCGCCGTTCTTGCTAGTAGTCTCACCGTTCTTGGCTGAGCGAGAATCGAGCAGAGAAGCTAATCACCAACCATTTTTCTATTATAGGTGAGCCTTGGATGGCTAGGTCGGGTTCGGTTTTTCGTTTCATCGCAATTCTAGCCGCTGTGCTGTTGTTAGGGATTCTGTTTGTTTCGCCTTTCCAGGAAGGTTTCGGCTGGAGTGTGAGTACGCAGGCAGGCACTGGCGTCTTTGTTGCAACCGGTACGTTCGTCTTCACGACGACTGATCAGTATGGAAACGTGTTCACGACGACTTCTACAGGCACGTATCTCACAACATCTCAGACAACATCCGGGACGGCTACTGCTTGCGCGGTAGGGTACATACTTGTGAATGGTATCTGCGTGAAACCCGGCCAAGCCTACTTGACGCTCACATTAACCGGAACAACTGTTCTGCGTGATAAGGACGGGAATGTGCTTTCCACGAGCACGATCGAAATTGTGCCCGCGACTGGTGGTGCAGCCGCATCCAAGTTCGGTTTCACTCTTGACGCGACTGTGGCAGGCATTGGGATTCAATGGGATACGTTACAGGTGATTGTGAGCATCGGCGGCGTCGTAGGTCAACCAAGCCTAAGTGACCCGAACAAGGCGGACATCGTGAACGATGCAGGCGTAATCACACATGTGGAATCAAATCAGAAGACAACCCACGTCACAGGCGACATCACAATCGATCAACTGCTCGGTGGCCATGCATGGGATCACACTCGATATTTGATGCCCGCGCTTGGAATCGTCGCAACCGCCACGGCGCGGGTGGCACCAGGGTTTACTTTCGAGCTCGCAGGAGTGCCGCAAGATACGGTCGGGATAATCACATCTCCAGTGGTTTCGCTTGCGAGCCTGATGTGGTATCAGCCTCCCACGACGCCGACCAAAGGCACCCAGACTCAAGGCACCCAGACTCAAGGCACCCAAGAGGGAACTAGACGTACCCAGACTCAAGGCACCCAGACTCAAGTCAGCCGGACTGAACCTACGGCTACGGCACAAGCTACGGCACCAGGCACCGCGCATACAGTTGGAACATATGGCGTCGTCACCGCAGCTGTGGTTGTTGTTCCTGTTCTGCCTCCAGTTTCGACTACGACAAGCGCCGTTGTGGTGGAGGCTGCTGCTGACTCCGTTAGGGAGGCTGCCGAGGGAGCGGCGATGGATCGCTCGATGGAGCGCTGGGGAACGCCGGTGGAGTTTGAGAGACCGTTGCCTGCGGGACCGAGAGTGTATGAAGCGATGACCGGTAGGATAGGCGGCACCGGAGCCACCTACATATGGCAGTTGGCTGGAGCTCCAAGCCTAATTACGATTTGGGGCGAAGTTGGAAGCAACCTCCAACTAGGATCCTCTGGCCGCCTCCCAATGCTCCTCGTCTCCCTCGCCCTAATGGTGGTCGCCGGGGTCTGGGTTCTAAGCGATAGAAATGCGAAGAAACGCTTCAAGCATCTACGCTTTAGCCAACGTTGATAGTAAACCAAGAAATCCTGCCAAGTATTTGTCTGTACCAAGACAGGGGTATTACCATCTTTGTACCCTCAAACTTGATACCAACGTGCAATGCTTTATCACTGTATCCCATAAGATGGAGAAACTCATGCGTGATGACTTCTGCCGCATACTGAGCGCCACAAGCACCACTAGGCCCACAAAAGTTTCTGAATATGATTCCGTCCAATACCATTGTATCTTCCCTTGGACCTTGGTCATTCGGAATACACCCAGCCCATGGTCCCGTGCTATCGACAACAAATGCGGTAAAATGATGATAACCAAACAGTCTGTTTGAGTCTACTCGTGCATGTGAGTCACTATTACAGGCACCTACTGTTGTAGCGTACTCATCGGAGCTGACTACCGTGATCAGGAATTTGACCTTTAGCGGTTCCCAGATGACATCGTTGATTTCGTGAAGTAACGTTCTCAGGTAGACTGGATTAGACAATTCAGTTTTAGTTAGATACTGAGTGTTGACAAACAATGCTAGTCGTACGTACGTGTAGTTATGCTTCAACTCTGCGATTTGTTTCTCCAATGTTTCAATCGTATTATTGAGTCGTTTCTCAAGTTCCACAACGCGAGCCTCAGTTTGGCTCAGTTGCCATCCTTGGTCTGAGAGACGCAATTCTTGAAGCGAAAGTTGCAGTGCCTGTTTTGAGAGCCGATTCTTGAGTTGAGTATTCTCAGCGGCGAGCTGCTGGTTTCGACTGTATTCGTAGATGCTGAAGATTCCCATGCCAGAAACGAGAAGAATCACGAAGATGACAGGAACTAGACGGTTCATGTAGCCACCCCAGGATTTTTCTCGACCACTTTGACTCGGATCTTACCGTATAATGCCAAGGTAGCGTCTACACCTTCTCGATAACGAGACGGTCGCCATCAATACGCACCTTCACCTTGCCTTTCTTGCCCTTGAGTGGGCAAGCGGAATCGTTGGCTATCGCAGCAGGTAAGTAGACATAGGCTTTGCCATCAGTTCGCCAATAGCGTCCTTCAGCTTCTAACATAGGTATGCCCTAAAGTATTCCCTGCCGACAGACCTATATATGGCTACCGCAACAGTCTGCCTCACAGAAAGACATACAGGTGTATGCGGGTGTATGCGGAATGATTGGGAAAAACGATGGCGGAAAGATTAAGGGGACAGGTGTCGTGCGTGTGTGTTTGTCGGTGCCGAAGGGGCTTCTTGACTTTCTAGGCGATTTCTTGAAGGTGACGGGGTCTGAGATGACCGTGATGCAGGTTCTTGAGAAGGAACTGGCCTCTGTGTGTCCGGACGCGATTCTCACTGAACTGCAAGGCGCCTGGTTCAATGCGCAACGCATCCGCAAGAAGTACAACCTACCGGAACCAGAAGACTGCTAAGACATGGCAACTGAAGAGAGCTCTGAAGAGGAACTAATTCAATTGACTCTCTCCTCGACTGAAGTCGGGAGATTCATGCATTCACGCGAATGCATAGGCCGAGCCATCGGCCCGCTACCGCTGTCTGCGGCTACTTGTCTGCGTCCGCTTACTCGAACTCTTCTCTGCCTGTTTTCGGTTGGGAGCCTTATTCGAGCCTTTGGACATCCCGACCACATGTGGAGCCTACTGGCCCTTACAGGCTTGTATGATTCGACTCCAAGCATTACTGATCCGCTCCCACATTTAAGCTCGCTTACGATTCAACGTGATCGGAGCGTGGGGCAAAAGCTTCCGCTGTGCCCTCAACTATCTTACCGAGAAGGAGCGGGAGGCATTCAAGCGTGATGGCGTGGTGCGGTTCGTTGCTCTTCCTGAGCAGGTCCACGACTACTACGATGTGATCCGAATCATAGAAAACACCGCAAGGAAACTCACGAATTGATTCGTGGGAGGAATTGCGGAACAGTTTCAGCCAAGTCTCCAGCTTAAATGAACGAGACGAGATTTTCTGTATGGGTAGGTAGCGACGGAGAA
>Ga0315274_10008172_pt1 | contig 15152 bp, 11 predicted proteins | sample YL17G02_20_MG_FD_203700 | JGI IMG/M metagenome (GOLD analysis project Ga0315274, IMG submission 203700) | Sediment microbial communities from Yellowstone Lake, YNP, Wyoming, USA - YL17G02_20 | ecosystem: Environmental > Aquatic > Freshwater > Lake > Sediment | place: USA: Wyoming | collected... | reverse complement strand
CGCGCCGGTGCACCCTGCGGCAGGACACGCCGTTCCGCGGGTGCTGATCGTTGACGACAATACTCAACTGGCGTCTCTGATCGGGCGCACACTCCGCTCGATGGAGCGGTATGACGTCCAGGTTGTCACATCCGGTTTCGAAGCCCTTTCGATCCTCCCTGCTTTTCAGCCCGATGTGGCCATCATAGACCTTGTGTTGCGCGACATGGACGGCCGCGAGCTGTGCGCCTTTATCCGCAACCACGAGAAACTGAAGCAGACAAAGATCATCGGCGTTTCCGGGTACCTCTCCGAGAAGCGCGCGGAAGACGACAAGGTCCAATGCGATGTCTTCCTCGAAAAACCGTTCCGCATGAAGGACATTCTCAGCACGGTGATGGCCTTCCTCCAGTGAGGGCCGTGGCCCTATGAAGGCTGAACGAATCGATCGCATCTTGCCCCGCATCGAGGAGCTCTTGCGCGAATGTTGCCTGTGCGGACACCGCTGCGCGGTAAACCGGCTTGAGAACGCAGTTGGCTTCTGCCGCGCGACCTCCGCGGATCGTTGTCGTGCTCGGTGCTCGTCCTATACGCTGCACTTCGGCGAGGAGCCGATGCTCGTCGGGCGAGGCGGCTCCGGAACGGTGTTCTTCACTCACTGTAATCTGCGGTGCGTCTTCTGCCAGAACTTCCAGATCAGCCAGCTTGGAATGGGCGATGACATCCATTACAGCGGCCTCGAGCGGATCTTCGCCGGCCTGCAAGAGGACGGCGCGGAGAATATTAATCTTGTCACGCCGACGCACTACATCTACCCCATCCTCCTCGGCCTGCGCGACGCTTACCGGAACGGCCTGGACATCCCGCTTGTCTACAACACCAATGGCTACGACAGCGTCGCATTGCTGTCGCTCTTGGAGGGGATCGTCGACATATATCTCCCTGACATGAAGTATATGGACGCGGCCCTTGCCCGGAAGTATTCCGCCGCGAAGGGCTATCCCGAGGTTGCCCAAAATGCCATCAAGGAGATGTACCGCCAGGTGGGACCGGTGAAGGAGACCCGAGGCGTCGCAAAGAGCGGCGTGATCATACGCCACCTCATCCTCCCTGAGAATATCGCGGGCAGCTACGAGTTCCTCCTCTGGCTCAAGAGCGAAGGCATGCTCGATGTCACTGTTGGCCTCATGAGCCAATACTCGCCACGCCACCGTGCCCACGAGTTCCCCGAACTCCGAAACCGTATCTCACAGAAAGAATACAGGGCAATCGTCCGTTACGCCCTCGATCTCGGCTTCGAGCACATCCTCACCCAAGGTATCGAAAGCGCTGACCTCTACCTCCCCGACTTCGAGAAAGATGAGCCGTTCTCCGACCGGCCAGACTGACATCCCCAACCTGGGGCCATTTCGGGGGCGCGCAGGAAGCGTTTTCACCCGTTACACATCCTTACTTGTGCAGCGCTGACAGGATTGACATCCGGCTGGGCAGTTGCTAGAATCCTTGAAGGTTGACGCAGACCTTCGGGACAGGGTGCGATTCCTGACCGGCGGTGATAGTCCGCGAACGCGTAAGCGTGGACCCGGTGGAATTCCGGGACCGACGGTATAGTCCGGATGGGAGAAGGTTGGCGCGGAACGACACGGGTGTGCCGTGCGTTTCCGTGTGTGGAACTGTCCCGAAGGACGAGTTTCTTTCGGGACGTTTTGTTTTATGGATGCTGACGGCGAATACATGGGCCGGGCGCTTGCCTTGGCTGCTCTCGGACGAGGCCGTACGAGCCCGAATCCGATGGTGGGCTGCGTAGTGGTGCGCGACGGGCGCGTCATCGGCGAAGGATATCACCAAAGGGCCGGCGAGCCGCATGCGGAAGTAAATGCGATCAACGCCGCGGGTGATGTTTCGGGCGCGACGATCTATGTGACGCTTGAGCCGTGTTGCCACCAAGGCAAAACACCGCCGTGCACGGATTTTATCATAGGTCACAAACCCGCGCGCGTTGTCGTGGCCATGCATGACCCGAACCCGCGAGTCTCGGGGGAGGGCATATTCCAGTTGCGAAATGCGGGCATCGCCGTGGATGCCGGCCTTCTCGAAGATGAAGCCCGGCTCCTTAACGAGGTCTTCTGCAAGTACATCACCACGCGCATGCCGTTTGTGATCGCGAAGTGCGGGATGTCGCTGGACGGCAAGATCGCGACGCGCACAGGGGACTCGAAATGGGTAACCTCGGAAGCCTCGCGGCGCATGGTCCACGAGCTTCGCAACGAGGTTGATGCGATCCTTGTGGGCAGCCGCACGGTGATGCTCGATGATCCCAGCCTGACCACGCGCCTCGAGGAAGGAAAGATCAAGGACCCGATCCGGGTCATCTGTGACGCCGACAGCTATCTGGATCCGTCAGCCCACGTGTTTCACGGCAAGAGCGACGCGCCGACGTGGGTTGCAGTGCCGGATGATCGGTCATTTGAAGGCGCGGACGAGGTGTTGCGCGTTCCCGCGGGACCCGGCGGACTGGACATGCGGCTGTTGATGCATGAGCTTGGCGCGCGCGAGGTCTCCTCCGTGTTGATCGAGGGCGGCGGCACTACGCTGGCCTCGGTTTTCGAAGCCGGTGTCGTGGACAAGCTGCTGTTTTTCATCGCACCGAAGATCATCGGTGGACGCGACGCGATAACGTCCGTCGAAGGTGAAGGTGCCGCCCGCATGAGTGACGCCATCGCGCTCGAACGGATGCGCGCGATTCCCGTGGGCGAGGACATTCTCATTGAGGCGTATGTAAAGAAGTAACGTTTGGCGAACACGATGTTTACTGGGTTGATAGAAGAGGTTGGCGCAGTATTGCGGAGGTCCGGGGCGGACCTTGCCATCATGGCGGAGGTCGTACTCGAGGATCTCAAGCCGGGCGACAGCATCGCGATTGACGGGGCGTGTCTTACTGTGACGGCGATCAACGACCGGGGTTTTGCCGTGCAGGCGTCGCCCGAAACCCTCGCGCGCACGACGTTGTCGCGTTTGAAAGCAGGCGACGCCGTGAATCTTGAACGTGCGATGCAGTCGGGCGCGCGGTTCGGGGGCCATTTCGTGCTTGGACACGTGGATGGCGTGGGCCGCGTGGACGCCGTGCAGGACCAGGGCGAGTTCTCGATGTGGAGGTTCCAGGCGCCGCCGGAAGTCGCGTGCTACCTCATTCCGAAGGGCTCGGTGGCGGTCGATGGGATCAGCCTCACGGTCGTCGATCCCGACAAGGACACCTTCGGGGTGGTAGCGATCCCGACGACGCTGCGCCAGACGACGCTCAGTGCGAAGCGCCGGGGGGATCGTGTCAATCTCGAAGCGGACGTGCTCGGAAAACACATCCATCATTACATGAAAGGGATCGGTGGAGGAGGTGGCGTCACAATGGATTTCCTGGCCCGCCACGGGTTCGCATAGGAGTAATGAATGACTGCAAGTGTCCGTGAAATCATCGAGGAACTCCGCGCCGGGCGCATGTGCATCCTGGTCGATGACGAAGATCGAGAGAATGAAGGCGACCTCGTTATCGCAGCCGAAAAGGTGACTCCGGAGTCCGTCAATTTCATGGCGCAGCATGCGCGGGGCCTGATCTGCCTCGCGCTGACCAGCAAGTGCATCCGCGAATTGCAGTTGCCGCCGATGGCGCCCGAGAATACGTCGCGCTTTCAGACGGCGTTCCACGTCTCCATCGAAGCCGCTGAAGGGGTGACGACGGGGATCAGCGCGCATGATCGCGCGCACACGATCCGCGTGGCTGTCGATCCGAAATCTAAACCGTCCGATCTCGTGCGGCCGGGCCACGTTTTCCCGTTGTGTGCTCGCGACGGAGGCGTGTTGGTTCGCGCGGGGCAGACCGAGGGTTCCGTCGACCTTGCGCGGCTGGCGGGTCTGAATCCCTCGGCTGTGATTTGCGAGATCATGAATTCCGACGGCACGATGGCGCGGATGCCGGACCTCGTCGAGTTCGCGAAGCGGCACAATCTGAAAATCTGCACGACGCAGGCGCTCATCGAGTACCGGCGCCGTACCGAAAAGCTGATTCAACGCGTGGCCGAAACGAGCCTGCCCACCGACTACGGCACGTTTCACCTCATCATTTATGAGACGGAGGTCGATGACTACCAGCACGTGGCGCTGGTCAATGGAGATGTGAGTTCGCGAGAGAACGTGCTCGTGCGGGTGCACTCGGAGTGCTTTACTGGCGACACGTTTCACTCACTTCGCTGTGACTGCGGCTCCCAATTGCACCGGGCGATGCAGATGATCGAGGAAGAGGGATGCGGCGTGCTCGTATACATGCGGCAAGAGGGGCGCAGCATTGGTCTCGTTAATAAGATCAAGGCTTATCAGCTTCAGGACAGCGGGATGGACACGGTCGAGGCAAACGTCCATCTCGGTTTTGATCCCGATCCGCGAGAGTACGGAATCGGCGCGCAGATATTGGCGGACTTGGGCGTCAAGACGATGCGTCTGTTGACCAACAACCCCATCAAGCGCGCAGGGCTCGAGGGCTATGGACTGCAGATTACGGGGCGCGTGCCCATCGTCGTGCCGCCCAACGCGCACAACGAACTCTACTTGAAGACGAAGAAGGAGAAACTCGGACATCTGATTTCGTGATTTTGGATTTTAGATTTTTGGATTTTGGATTAGGGCATCTCAGCATGATTTGGATACTGACCGCCGTCAGGCGGCGGTCGTCGCTGGAATGGACAGATTCCCAGAAGCGGCCGCCAATCCAAAATCTAAGATCCAAAATCCAAAATCTCAAGAGGAGGAGTGGAGCATATGCCGAAGGTATTGGAAGGCAAGCTGGTTTCAAAAGGAAAGAAGTACGCCGTCGTCGTTTCGCGATTCAACGAGTTTATCTCGAACAAACTCCTGGGTGGAGCGTTGGACGCGTTGAACCGTCACGGCGTGACCGAACAGGAAATCACGATCGCGTGGACACCGGGCGCGTTCGAGATTCCGATCGTGGCGCAGAAGATGGCCGAGTCGAAGAAGTTTGACGCGGTCATCGCCCTCGGGGCGGTCATCCGGGGCGGCACACCGCATTTCGATTACGTGGCGAATGAGGTGTCGAAAGGTGTGGCGCATGTTGCGCTGGCAACCGGCGTGCCGGTGCTCTTTGGAGTGCTCACGACCGATACCATCGAGCAGGCCATCGAGCGCGCCGGTACGAAAGCGGGCAACAAGGGTTATGACGCAGCCGTCGCCGCCATCGAGATGGTCAACCTGATGGAGCAGATCTAGCGTGCCGGAGTTTGGAGGACGCAGCAAAGCGCGCGAACGCGCACTGCAGTTTCTCTTCGGGCTGGACTTCACGTGCTACGCCTGGCAACATGCTCTCGAAGGGTTCTGGATCATGGCGCCGTCGCGTCCAACGGTCCGGAAATACGCACACGCCCTCATTCGAGGCGTGTGCATGAACCGTGAGGCGCTCGACGCCGATATCGACAGCGCGCTTCAGCACTGGGCGCCGGAACGGGTCGGCCGTGTCGAGAGAAACATTCTGCGCGTCGCCTTGTTCGAGATGCGCCACGCGCCGGACGTACCTGGGGCGGTCGCGATTGACGAGGCGATAGAGCTTGCGAAAACGTTCGGCGCTGACGACGCACCCCGTTTTGTAAACGGCGTTCTCGACCGGCTCCGTGAAAACAGCGGCTAAGCAAACACATTTTGGATTTTGGATTACCGTCAGGAACCGAGGTCTCGACAAAGGAACGGCAACCGCAGTCGGAGTCTTGGCAGATGAGAGCATCTTGACCGCCTTGCTGCGGCGCTTTTTCGAACCCGGCGTCAATCCAAAATCCAGAATCTAAAATCCAAAATTCCAGATCTCTTTGGTTAGGAAAGTGCCCTCATGTCATCGTACGTGGATCTACATCTCCACACCAATCACAGCGACGGCTCTGACCCGCCGGAGAAGGTCGTGGATCGCGCTATCTCGTGCGGACTCGCGGGGATTGCGATCACGGATCACGATACCGTGAGCGGCGTCGAGCCGGCGGCGCGCGAAGCGCGCAGACACGGTCTCGATTTCCTGCGCGGGGTGGAGATAAGCGCCTCATACGGTCGAATCGAGGTGCACGTGGTCGGGCTTGGCATCGACGTCCGGCACGAACCGCTCGTTAGGGAGCTGCGTTCCTTCCGGGAAGCGCGCGCGGCGCGCGTGGACAGAATGATAGAGAAACTGAATGCATTGGGCGTTCCTATCGAGCGTGCTGAGGTGGAGATCCACGGCGAGAGCGGCGGTGCGCTCGGCCGCGTGCATGTGGCTCGCGCGCTGGTGGCCAAGGGCGCCGCGCAGACCGTTCAACAGGCGTTTGACAAGTATCTGCGCAGCGGACGAAAGGCGTACGTCCCCCGGCAGATGTTGTCCTGTCGCGCGGCCATCGATCTGATTCACGAGGCCGCCGGCCTCGCGATTCTGGCGCATCCAGGGATCGGCAGCACCATCATGAAGCTATTGCCGCGCCTCCTTGAAATGCGTTTTGACGGCATCGAGGTGTATCACACGCAACACACGCCCGGGCAGGTTACTCAGTTGACGCAGATTGCGCTCGAGCGGGACCTCCTGATCTCCGGAGGTTCCGATTGTCACGGGACCGCGCTGAAAGAGAAACCCGACATGGGCAGTGTCCGCGTGCCCTACTACCACTTCCAACGCATTTGGGACACTCTGCACGAGAAGCGTGTCTGAGACGCCGAGGCAGTCATGCTAATCATGCCAGTCCCAGGAGCTTTCGGGCGTTGCCGTCCGCGATCGCCTGGCGTACGTCCTCGGAAATGGGCACGGTCTTAATCCATTCGACTTGGGGATGCTGTTCGTGCACGCCGACGATGTCCGAACCCCACAGGAGTTTGCGCCAGTGTCTCTCGATGAAGCCGAGCGTAAAATCGGGATCTCTTGTCATCGCATTATGGCCTGAGCCGGCCGACAGGTCCGCGTACAGGTTGTCATACGTTCCCAACAATCGGTCGACGGCCCCGCCCGGCTTGATGGGTCCCTTTGGATACCCTTGGCGCGGGTCATCCAAGGAGATCGCGCTCCAGAACGCCGGGCCGTGTCCGACGAACTTTACACGCGGGAATTGCCTGAGGCACGTCTCGAGGCGCGGCAGGCCGGGATCGTCGCAGCAATGTTTGTTGTCGATCTCGAAGACGAGCGGAAGTTGATGATCGTTGCACTTGGCGTAAATGAGTTTGTTTCGTGGGTCGTCGAAGGCAAGCCCGTTCACATGTTCGCCGAATCCCTTGCAGCCGTGCCGCTGCACAAAGTAGTCGATGTGCTCCGCCGCGCGCGGGTAACGTGGGTCCACACACAGGAAGGCAATCAGCCGTTCCGGGTACATGTTCCGCGCCGCGACGGCTTCTTCATTCAGGAAATAGCCCCACGAACCCTCGGGGCTCTCCAACGGCAGGAGCACGCCGATGTCAATCCCAACGCGATCCATCCAGTCGACGAGCTGCTGAGCCGTTAATGGCGGTGTTTCGGGATATCCCTCGCGATGCAGGTTCCCCATGTGTACATGGAAGTCGATCATGCCTTGCCCCTCCCGCGTGCGGCCATTTCAAGTCGTGAGAGATGATAAGACGGCCTGATGGACATTACAAGTGCGCCTCATCCGCTTCTGGCAGAGTCTCCTGTTCGTGCCGTCCACCGTGCTCTTGCCCGCACTCGTTATCGTACTCGTAATCGATGGAACAGACGTGGCCCTAGATCGCGCGCAATGACCCGCGCGTGTGAGTACGAGGTTCATGGGAAATCTCGGCAAAGACTCCATCGGTCCTCAGCGCGGCGGTGCTTGTCTTCAACCCGCCCGTAGGCTATTCTGGGCGGACCGTGTTACGGGATGTCTCGGGACATTGTCAGGAGGAAGGGCATGAAACTCGTGTGCAGGTTAGCGATACTTGTGGGCGTCTGCGTGGCTGCGGCTTCAGGAGAAACACCGGTCTATAGTGGCGAGCCAACGGGCCAGTACTTTCGCGAATGGCTATTATGCGGGCCGTTCCCGTCGCTTGTGGGTGGCGATACCAACGCGCAGGCCATCCGGCGCTCGGGGATGTACACGGATTTCCTGAAGTCGCACGGCGGTGAGTCGGCGCCAAATGTGGTTCAGGGCCAAGTGGAGAGCTTCGAGGGCGGCTCGTGCGCCTGGACTCGGCATACTGACCAAGAGGACGCGGTCGACCTCGTCGCCGCCATCTCGCCCGCCGCCAACGTCGTTGCATACGCCTACTGCGAGGTCGACTCGGCCAAGGCGCAGCCGTGCGTGCTTGCTCTGGGCAGCAACGACGGCGTCCGCGTGTGGTTGAACGGGGAGAGCGTGTGGGAGCGGCCCGGCCCGCGCGGCCTGAAACCCGACGGCGATTTGGTGCCGGTGGGACTCAAGCAAGGCCGCAACACGCTGCTGCTCAAGATTGACCAATACGGCAACCGGTGGGGACTGACCTGCCGTTTGTTGCCTCTGGGCGACCCGTCGTTGGCGCAGCGATTCGACCTATTCGGTGTTACTACGGATCCGAGTGGCGCGCCCGTTCTGCGCATGAAGCGGTCGGAGGGTCTTCTCGGCACTTTGATCGAGAAAGCAACGCTTGAGGTAGTTCAGGCCGAAGTTCCCGACAAGACCATCTGGAGCGGCAACTGGAACGTCACGAAGGAGATGCCCATTCCTATCGACACGAAGTCGTACGGCGAATATGTGCTGCGCATCAACACGAATTTGGCAGGAGGAGCGAAACAGGCTATGGAGATCCCCTTTACGGCCGGCAAACGTGTCGAGAACGTTCTGTTCGCCGGTGGCAAGACCGAATATGTCATTGTCGTGTGCGGGAATGCTTCGGAATCGGAGCAATGGGCCGCGAAGGAGCTTCAGCACTGGCTCAAGGACGTGAGCGGCGTTGAATTCGCCATCCTGGACAGCTCGGCATCTCCGCCGGAGAAGGCCATCTTCGTTGGCGCCGACGAGCGGATCGGAAAGTTGTTCGGGTCCCTATTCTTCGGCGGTATGTGGGCGCCCGACGCCAACGACGAATCCTTCGTTTGCAGGAACGCCGGCGCCAGGATCCTCATCCACGGCGGTAAAGACCGCGGCACGATGTACGGCGTGATGTCATTCCTTGAGCGCGAGATGGGCGTGCGGTTTTACACGCCCAAGGTTACAGTTGCACCGAAGAAGCAACGCTACAGCTTCGTCTATCTGAACCACTCCGAAAGGGCCGGCGTGCGTGTCCGGAACGACTTCTACTTTGAGGCCTTTGATCCCGTGTGGGCGGCCCATAATCGGATCAACGGCGCGATGACCTGGCGCGAGCAGGCCGGCGGCCTCGAAGCGTACTGGTCGGTGCACACGTTCTACCCACTTATGCCGCCAGCGGAGTTCTTCGACTCGCATCCGGAGTACTATAGTCTTCTCAACGGCAAGCGCACGGCGGAACAGGCCCAGCTTTGTCTGACGAACCCCGATGTACTCCGCATCATGTCCGAGCGCATCAGGAAGGTCATGCGCGAGAACCCGCAGTATCTCATCTACGACGTGTCGCAGAACGACTGGAGCAACCCATGCGAATGCGACAAGTGCCAGGAGATCGTGGATAGGGAAGGGAGCCAGTCCGGCCCGATCATCTGGTTCGTGAACCAGGTTGCCGACAATGTAAAGAAGGAATTCCCCGACAAGTTCATCGGCACGCTTGCCTATAGCTACACACGCAAGCCGCCGAAGACCCTAAAGCCGCGCGATAATGTCGTAGTGCGCTTTTGCAGTATCGAGTGCTGCTTTGCGCACCCCTTCACTGAATGCCCTGAGAACCAGTCGTTCGTCGAGGACACGAACCGCTGGGCCGCCATCGCACCGCATATCTACATTTGGGATTACGTGGTCAACTTCAGCCACTACATCATGCCGTATCCGAATTTCCGGGTGCTCCAGCCGAACATCAACTTCTTCCGTGCCCACAACTCGATCGGCATCATGGAACAGGCGGCGTACCAGAGCCGCGGCGGTGAGTTCGCCGAACTGCGCGCCTATGTCATCGCGAAGTTGTTATGGGACCCGGACTGCAACGTCAATGAAGTCATCAACGATTTCATTTACGGCTACTACGGCCGTGCAGGGCAGTACGTCCGGGAGTATTTCGATGCGCTACATGACCGACTCACCCCTCAGACGCACATTCACTTGGGCCTGCAGCCGGATGATGTACTCTTTACGGACGAGTTCGTTCGCCAAGCGGAAAGACTCTTTGACAAGGCCGAGGCCGTCGCCGACAATGAGGAGGTCCGCGAGCGGGTCGAGATGGCGCGCCTGCCTATCATGTACTTGAAGTGCAAACGCAATCCCGTGCTTGCCAAGGAAGACGGAACGTACGTCCGTTTCAATGAGATCGTCAAGCGCGAGAACGTCACCCACTTCGCCGAAGCCGGCACGCCGCACGTGCAGGCATTCCACGAAGAGGTCGAAGCGGCGCAATGAGATGTGGATAATGACAACGTACGCCAACTGTGCACCACAACTGACGCTGAGGGTGAGATGATGAGAGCACTGGAAGAACCACAGGGGAAGCGTCCCAGAGCGTGCTTGAGAAGTCGCGCGGGCTGGGGTCAGGTAAGAGCGGTTTCTCCGAAACCGCTCCCGACAGGGTCCCGGATTGCCATCGAGACATGCACTCCCGACCCGGGGCCGGTTTCGGAGAAACCGCCCCTACTTTTCAAACGCCCCCTCAGGGTGAGCGTGATCATATTTGTGAGCCTGCTGCTCCTGAACGCTGTTGCGTGGGCCGGCGGCGGTGTCGATCTTGGAGTAGCGATGGTTGTGGTGCGTCCAGGCGACTTGCCGAATGCAGAGAAGGCGGCAGCTACAGTGTTGGTCGAGGAGGTGGAAAAGCGGAGCGGGATTCGCTTGGAAACGTCCACAAACTGGCCCGTGGGAAGAGCCGTCATCGCCATCACGTCTGAGCCGGAAGGTCGGGTCTGGGGGCGGGACGTTCCGGTGCGGAAGGGAGACAACCTGCCGGAACGGCGCGCGGAGGGTTATCGGCTGTGCGTGGACACCGCGAATGCGGCATGTCCCACAGTGTGGATCATCGGCGCGGATGCGCGGGGCACGCTCTATGGCGTTGGTGCTCTGTTGCGCAACCTCGACTGGGCGAAGGGCAGTGTGCGCGTTTCGTCCTCGCTGGACATCGCGACGGCGCCGGCATCTCCCATTCGCGGTCACCAGCTTGGCTACCGCACCGCGGCGAACTCGTGGGATGCGTGGGACGTGGCGCAGTTCGACCAGTACATCCGGGAACTCGCGTTCTTCGGCATCAACAGCGTCGAGAACATCCCGTTCCAAGACGAGCGGGTCTCTCCGGTAATGAAGGTCCCACGGCGCGAGATGAATCGCGCGATGAGCGAGATCTGCTGGCGTTACGGCCTTGACTACTGGGTGTGGACGCCGGCGGATTTCGATTTGAAGAATGAAGAGCGCCGCGCGAAGGAGCTCGATAAGCACGAGGAACTATACAAAGACTGCAAGGAGTTGACGGGCATCTTCTTTCCCGGTGGAGACCCGGGCGACAATCCGCCGGAGCTAGTCTTCCTGTTCCTTGAAGACCTGTCGAAGCGGCTGCTCCCGCTCCACCCCAAAGCGAGGATCTGGCTGTCGATGCAGGGGTTCACCGAGGAGCAAGTCGCTTACGTGTTCGACTACCTCGCAAAGACGCGTTTGGACTGGTTGGGGGGATTGTGCGAAGGGCCTTCGAGCCCGCCGATTGCGGTAATGCGGCAGCACATGCCGAAGGAGTGCAAGCTTCGCATGTATGCCGATATCACTCACAACAAGCTTTGCCAGTATCCCGTGCAGTGGTGGGATCAAGCCTATGCGTTGACGATTGGGAGAGAGGGTATTAACCCGCGGCCCGCGCAATACGCATACATCCACAATTGGTTTGCGCCGTATTGCGACGGTTTCATTTCGTACTCGGATGGTGTTCATGACGATGTGAACAAGACGATCTGGAGCGCCATGGGCTGGGACCCGGCCAGGAAGGTGCGCGACGTAGTCGTCGAGTACGCGCGGGTCTTCTTCGATCCAGCCGTGGCTGAGGAAGCAGCCGATGGCATCCTCGCTCTCGAGAATAACTGGCGCGGCGCTCTGGCGGACAACGGGGCGGTCGAGGGCACATTGCGGTACTGGCAGGAGTTGGAGAAGAAGGCGCCATATTTGGAGACGGCATGGCGCTGGCAGATGTGCCTCTTGCGCGCCGACTACGACGCTTACATCCGCCGCCGTCTCCTCAATGAGAGCAATCTCGAGGACGAGGCAAACGCGATCCTCATGGAGGCGGGAAAGCGCGGCGCGGATACGGTCATGCTCGATGCGATGAATGTACTGAGCCGTGCCGTGACGCAGCCGGTTGCCGCGGACCTGCGCGCGCGGATCGTGGACCTCTATGACAAGCTTTTCCATTCAATCGGGCTGCAATCAAGCGTCGAGAAGTACTTTGCCAGCGGCGCGGAACGGGGGGCATCGCTCGATTTCATCGATATTCCGTTGAACAACCGGTGGTGGCTTGAGGACGAGTTCACGAAGGTCCGCAAGCTCGGTTCGGAAGCGGAGAAATGCGCGCGTCTGAATCTCATCGCCGCGTGGGAACGCCCTGGCCCGGGGAGTTTCTACGATGACGTCGGCAACACGGCGAAATCGCCGCATGTCAAGCGTTGTGAAGCGTCCTTCGGGAATCCGGCGGAAGGCGCGAATCCCGAACCCACATTCTGGTGGATGGACGAAGGGAAGAGCCGTAAGCGCCTCTCTTGGCTCACGACGATGGACTGGCCCGAAGCCGTCATCTACGAGGGACTCGACCCTGATGCGACGTATAAAGTGCGCCTCACGGGATACGGGCAATCACTCCTGAAGATAAACGGCGTCAGGGTGCAGCCTACGTTGGACGGCAAAGAGATAGGCGAGTTCAAGGAGTTTCCCGCGCCGCCGGACGCCATCAAGGACCGCAAGCTGGTGTTGACCTGGGATAGACCTGCCGATGAGGCCCACCTCAACTGGCGCCAACAGTCGCGCCTTGCGGAAGTGTGGCTTCTGAAACAGGACGGCAAGTAGACATTACGGCGCCCGGACGGAGAAACCGTTTGCATCGCGGGCAGACTTCGACAGACAATAGCCGCGGATCCTAAACGGCGGTGTACGTTTTCGAGGCGCGTTCGCCGGTGAAGAACCGGCCCTACTCAGACCTCGGAGGAGGACGAAGATGGCGGATAACGTTTCTTTCACTCTCAACGGCAAGCCAACCACGCTCAACGTCGACGCGGACCGAATGCTGCTGTGGGTCCTTCGCACGGACTTCAGACTTCTGGGGACGAAATTCGGCTGCGGAAAGGGCTTCTGCGGCGCGTGCACGGTGCTTATCGGCAACAAGGCTGTGCGGTCGTGTCACTTGCCGGTAAAGCAGATCGAGGGCAAGGAAGTAACCACGATCGAGGGACTGGCCAAGAACGGCAAGCTGCATCCCATTCAGCAAGCATTCGTGGACCATGGTGCGCTGCAATGCGGGTTCTGTACGCCGGGGATGATCCTTGGCGCGTACAGTCTGCTCTTGGAGAATCCGCGCCCCGCCCGAGCGGATATCATCAAAGGCATGGACGGCCACTTGTGCCGTTGCGCGGCGCACAAGCGAATCGTCGAGGCCATCGAAACCGCGGCCCAAGCCATGCAGGGAGGTAAGTAGCCATGAGCGAGGCGGAAAGCAAAGAGGTCGGTTTCGAGAAGCCGGTTCGTCCCGGCGCGCTTGACGATGTCGCGCGCCAGCGCGAAATTGGACGCCGCGATTTTCTGAAGTACACGGGCGGCGGGATTCTGGTTTTTTTCCTTGCGGGGGAGTCTTGGGGCGCTAGGAGAGAGCTTCCCACGGATTTCAATGCGTTTCTGAGAGTGGGGGAGGACGGGCGCGTCACCTGTTTCACCGGCAAGATCGAAATGGGGCAAGGGGTCATGACGTCCCTGCCGCAGATGTTGGCGGATGAACTCGACGTGCCCCTCGAGTCCGTGGACATTGTCATGGGCGACACGGCCCTTTGTCCGTGGGACATGGGCACGTTCGGCTCGATGACCACGCGCGTGTTCGGTCCCGCACTCAGAAAGGCCGGCGCCGAGGCGCGGGCGGTCCTGCTGGAACTGGCCGCTGAACAACTCAAGGCGCCCGTTGACCGCCTCGAGGCTAAGGACGGCGCCGTGTTCGTCAAGGGACACGCCGAGAACAAGGTCACGTACGCGCAGTTGACCCAAGGGAGACGGATCGAGCGCCACCTCAATGGTCAAGCTCAGATCAAAGAGGTGTCGGAACTCAAGGTGATGGGCAAACCAACGAAACGGTCCGATGCCGAGCAGAAGGTCACCGGCAAGGCGCAGTACACGGGCGACATTCGCGTGCCCGGCATGCTCTATGCCAGCATCCTACGTCCCCCCGCCCACGGTGCTCAGTTGAAGAGCGTCGATACCTCGGCAGCGGAGAAGATCGAGGGCGTGCAAATCGTGCGGGACAAAGACCTGGTCGCGGTGCTGCACGAGAAGCCCGACGTGGCTGAGAAAGCCCTGAAAGAGGTCAAGGCCGAATTCGACACGGCGGAATTCCCATCGGACGACAAGACCGTCTTTCAGCATTTGCTCGAGTGCGCTACTCCAAAGGGCCGTGAAGTGCAGAGCAAGGGCGATGTGGACGCTGCGGGAAAGGACGCGAAGATCGCCGTCGAGAAAACGTATTACAACAGCTACGTCGCGCACGCGGCCATGGAAACCCACAGTGCGTTGGCTCACATCGAGAACGACGCCATCACGGTGTGGGCGTCCACTCAGACGCCTTTCAGGCTTCAAGAGGAACTTACACAGGTATTGGGTTTGCCCGAGGAGAAGGTGCACGTGATCACGCCGTTTGTCGGCGGGGGATTTGGCGGCAAGAGCCGGAATCTACAGGCGGTCGAGGCCGCCCGGCTGGCGAAACTGACGCAGAAGCCCGTGCAGGTTGTTTTCAGCCGCGCGGAGGAGTTCTTCTATGACTCATTCCGGCCCGCCGCCGTCGTCCAGATCAAATCCGGACTCGATGAATCCGGCAAGCTGGTCTTTTGGGATTACGGCGTGTATTTCGCGGGCGAGCGGGGT
>Ga0315274_10008170_pt1 | contig 15154 bp, 9 predicted proteins | sample YL17G02_20_MG_FD_203700 | JGI IMG/M metagenome (GOLD analysis project Ga0315274, IMG submission 203700) | Sediment microbial communities from Yellowstone Lake, YNP, Wyoming, USA - YL17G02_20 | ecosystem: Environmental > Aquatic > Freshwater > Lake > Sediment | place: USA: Wyoming | collected... | reverse complement strand
TCCTCCACCCGCGCCGCTTGCAGCGGGCTGGAATCTGCCAGGGCGTGACCTTCGCTCGATCCGGTCGTTTTCTGTTCGCTGCTGATAATGGCAATGCAATCTATCAATTTCCAGTGTTCAGGTGCTGCGATAGAAAAGGCAAATGAGTCCTCGTCATCCTTTCCAGCCTGCCACTCAACGAAGCCGCCCGGGATGGAACGGCAGGCTGAGCCTGATTCATGCCGCGCCAGGCGGGAGAGCTCCACCTCGTTGAGGGATAGACCCGCCGCCGTGCTTGCTGCCAGCGCCAGGGCTGCGAATGCTGAAGCCGACGAGGCAATGCCTGCGGAACTGGGGAAGTTGTTCTCACTCTGGATTTTGGCAGGCAGGTTGATACCAGCCATGCCGCGTACTTCGTCCAGCATGGTTTGCACCCGCTGCAGACCTTGACCGGTCACCTTATTATTATTTAGTATAAGAACATCACCTGCCAGCCTGGTTTCGAAGGTCACCCGCGTGCGTGTGAACAGTCCCTCCAGGTTGAAGGAGATAGAGCCACTCGAGGGTAGGCGCAGATGCTGGTCGCGGTTGCCCCAGTATTTTATGAAAGCTATATTCGGACAAGCCTGGGCTGTGGCGGTATGCGTGGACATTCCAAACTCTTTCTCTTATTCTTTTAGCAATAGTGTATCATTAAGTCATTGAAAGCCATGAGCATTCAGCGGGTGAACCATGACAACTAACCTTTTATCCAATCTCCACGCCAACTTTGGATTCTCCACCTTCCGTCCCGGACAGGCTGAAGCAATTTCCAGTTTGCTGGAGGGTCGTCACACCCTGGCGGTCATGCCGACCGGGGCGGGGAAGTCGTTGATTTTTCAGTTCACGGCTCTGCAACTGCCGGGACTGACGCTGGTCATTTCCCCATTAATTGCGCTGATGAAAGACCAAGTGGATGCGCTCAATCGGCGCAGCATCTCGGCGACGTTTATCAACAGCGCTATTGCGCCAGCGGAGCAGATAAAGCGGCTGGAAAAACTGACGAAGGGTGCATACCGGTTGGTGTATATCGCCCCGGAGCGTTTGCGCAGTGCGCCGTTTCTTGAAGCATTGCGCCGCCAAACGGTCAGCCTGCTGGCTGTGGACGAAGCCCACTGCATCTCCGAGTGGGGGCACGACTTCCGCCCCGACTACCTGCACATTGCCCACGCCCGCGCCGCGCTCGGCAACCCGCTCACCGCCGCCCTCACCGCCACTGCCACGCTGCAAGTTCAAAAAGACATACTTCGTTTATTGGGGTTGGGGGATTCGCCCACCAGCATCATTACCGGGTTTAATCGACCGAATCTCAGACTCGACGTTCTCTACACGAGCGGACTCCATGCCAAACTGCGTTCGTTAAATGAACTGCTATCCACTCGACAGGATGGCGCTGTTATCGTCTACACTGGCACGCGCCGCGACGCCGAGGAAGTGACCGAGTTCGCCCGCGAGGTCGTCAAAACCCCGGTCGAGTTCTATCACGCCGGTTTGCCCGCCGAGGAACGCACGCGCATTCAAGACGCGTTTATCACGGGCAAGGTCAATCTCGTCGCCGCGACAAACGCCTTCGGCATGGGCATAGACCGTGCCGACGTGCGCCAGGTGATTCACTTTTCCCTGCCCGGCTCGCTTGAAACCTACTATCAGGAAGCCGGTCGTGCCGGAAGAGATGGTCAACCCGCCAAAGCCACCCTGCTCTACGACCCGCAAGACCGCGCCCTACACGAGTTTTTCATCGCCAATAGCGTTGTCGCATCCACTGATTTGCGCGCCATCCACAATGCCATCAGCAGCGGCGACCAAACCTGGGGAACGCTCGACGACCTTTCGCGTGTCACCGGTCTGCATCCGGTGCAGACCAAAGTCGGACTGGCAGAGTTGGAACGCGCCGGGATGTTGGAACATCTGGGGGATGAGGGCATCCGCATGTTGTTCCGCAAAGGCGCGTGGAATCCGTCCGCCATTGAACAGGTTGCCGCCAATAGCAAACTTCACATCAAGCATCGCCAGAAGCAACTGGATGGTATCGTCAACTACGCTGAATCCAATTACTGCCGCCGACAAATCATCTTGACCCACTTCGGCGACCCCAGTCCCGCTGAAGCCGCCGATTGTTGCGATAATTGCCGGGTTCGTAAGGGCGGGTCTCAAACCTACTCCCAAAAGAGCGCGAACATAGCGGAAATGAACCACGGGGAACGCGCAGCGCTCATCATCCTGGACACGGTTCGGCGGCTGAGTCTCAAAGTCGGCAAAGGAAAACTGGCGCAGATTTTGAAAGGCTCAAAGGCGCAAGACATTCTCAAGTTCCATTACGATAAAAGTGTGTATTACGGTAAACTGGCCACGCTGAAGCAAGCCGACATCGAGACGATGATTGAGCAACTGGTTAACCTGGGACATCTCAAGGTGATTGGCGGCGAATACCCGGTATTGAGCCTGACGCCGCACGGTGAAAACGCCATCAAACAGAAAGAGAGCATCGCGCTGAAACTTCCGAAGTCGTTTAAGCCTGCGGAAGTCTTGCGCGCCAAGACCAAGCTCGAAGCAGGCGGCACCGTGGAATACACTGCCAAACTGTTTGCCGAGGGCTTGAAACCGGAGCAAATTGCCCGCGAGCGCGCCCTGGCGCTGACCACCATCTATGGGCATCTCGCCCAACTGATTGCCGCCGAAAAACTCACGGTAGAGCAGGTCGTTCCAGCGGATGCCCGCCAAAAAGTGGAGACCGCCATTCAACAGGTTGGCTCCACACAATACCTTGCGCCCATCAAAGCCTTGTTGCCTGATGAGATTGACTTCAATGTTATTCGGTGTGTAGTGGCTGGACAAAACAGCCAGACATCCGAAATCTCCGAGATTTTGGAAGTCTCTCGACCATCGTCAAAGCGACTGGTTCAACATATTGTTGAACTTGGTGAGTCAAGATCACCAAACGCTGTTCCCGAATTGATTAATGCGCTGAATGACCCTGATGGAAATGTGCGCCGTTTGGCGGGATCGGCGCTTGGCAAAATTCGAGATCCAAGAGCAGTAGAACCATTGCTCAATTTATTGTCGCATGAAGCCAAACCACAAGTTCGCCAATATGCAGTCAAGGCGCTTGGTAGCATCGGCAACAAGCGGGCTATAAGTCAACTTCAGCAAATAGCGAATGATGAAAGTGAGCAATACTACACTCGTGATTCCGCCAAACACGCACTTGAACGATGTATGAAGAGTGAATCCAATCCTGACACTTCAACACCTGACACCGAACCACCCGACATCGTCGAATCCTTCCTCACCAAATCCCACCCCCGACCCATCATCGGCTCTTGGCACAGCGGCTGGGCGCTCGGCTTCCACAGCCGTTTCAGCGGCGGCGACTGGACTCGCAGTGGCGTCGGCGACCTGACCTACCGCCTGAAATACGAATCCGACCTTACGGTCTTGCCCGCGCTCATTCAGCAAACGCTCGAACTCTTTCAACAGCATCCCGCGCTCGCCCAGGTGGACGCCATCCTCCCCGTGCCGCCCTCCACCCCGCGCCCGTCAGACCCCGTGAGCGTCTATTGCCAGGCATTGGCGGGTAAAATCAATATGTCGGTTGCGCCGCTGGTGGTCAAAACCCGTCCGACCCAGCCGCAAAAAGAGATGAAAACCCTCGCTCAAAAACGCGCCAACGTCAGCGGAGCCTTCACGCTCAAAGGCGATATCCAAGCCAAACGCCTCCTGCTCGTGGACGACCTGTTCGACTCAGGCGCGACGCTCGACGAAATCACCCGCCTTCTGCTCAAACACGGCGCCGCCCGCGTCAACGTCCTCACCCTCACCCGCACCATTCACTCAGACTCCTGAACGGGACACGCAACACGATGCCATCTCCCGACTCTCTTGCCATACTCCTTATTTGCTCTCATCTTGGATTGGATGACGACTCCGCCCAACCGCTGACTCTGCGTGAATGGAATCCCCTCGCCCGCAAATTGCAAACCGCCTCGCTCCGACCCTCTGACCTGCTCGCCGTTTCGATGAGCGGACTCCAGCCCCAACTGGGTCTCTCCGATGACGAATCCGCGCGCCTTTCGACCTTACTTTCCCGTACCGACAATCTTACCCGCGAACTGGAACGTCTCGCCTGCCTCGGCATTCATCCCCTCACCCGCGTCGACTCGGACTACCCTCCGCGTTACCGCCAACGATTGAATGACTACGCCCCGGTAGTATTGTTCTACGCTGGGGAAAGGGCATTGCTCGGACAGCCTGGCATCGCCGTTGTCGGCTCGCGTCACCTCGATGAAGCCGGGCAGGAGTGCGCCAAATTTATCGGCAATGCCTGTGGGCTTTCGGGGCTGGTCTTGTATTCTGGCGGTGCGAAAGGCGTGGACACTCTCAGCATGGACTCCGCTCTCGAAGCGCGCGGTACATCGGTGGGCGTGCTCGCCGATAGTCAGGAGAAAACCGTCCGCAATCACCGCGACGCGTTGAAACGCGGCGACTTGTGTCTTGTTACACCTTACACCCCAAATGCAGGCTTCTCTGTCGGCGCGGCGATGGGACGAAATCGTCTCATTTACACTCTAGCAGATTACGCCATCGTAGTCGCCAGCGACGCGGAAACGGGCGGCACCTGGGCAGGCTCGACCGAAGCCCTCAAGCACGGCTGGATTCCAGTCTTTGCGCTAGAATATGCCGACATGCCCGAGGGGAATAAAATGCTTCTGCAAAAAGGTGCGCTGGCCTTCCCGCATCCGTTCAAAGAGTCCCCATCCAAATTACAGACATGGTTGCAGGCACAGGCAGCATACGTCAAATCTCAGCCTGCACAGCCCAATTTGTTTTGAACAAAGAAGAGATAGACGATTCCAAAAAAACACTCTCCGCTTCATGAATGGAAACGCGAGACGACAGCGGCATTCCACGATCTCTGCTGGCGGCAGAACGCATTTGACTTTTCAAGGTTCAGATTAACAGCGAGTTTAACCCGCAGGGAAACACCTTCTCGCTTTTACAGAAAAACCTCGCATTATCATAAGATGATCTTGAGTTAATATGTAATGATCCTGGAGGCGGTCTTCCCAAAAGTACTTGGTAAGGGAATTACGTCCTCTGCCCAGTCCAGGCGGAGGATGTAGCTTTTTGAGATTGGATCGCTTAATAACATGCTACTTTGCTAATCACCAACCTCGCCGCCATGGGAATAGGCGTTCCTTTGTGATTACATCGCCAGGATGATATTCAGAGAAGCGATAGCAGTGGCGGTGTTGGTAATCATGAAAGACATGTGTCACGTTAGTTTATCATTGTCAAAGAAAAAGCGGCTTTGCGAGGCCGCTTTGGTTATGTTACTTTGGCTTATTCGCAGACCGAATTATCTTCTTCAATGTTGGTATCAAGTGTGAAATATCTTCATGAGCAGCCTTCCAGAGGATCTCTTCATCCAGGCGAAAGTACTCATGCACCAGCACATTTCGTATCCCCTGCATTTTTCCCCAGGGGACTTCCGGGTAGCGCTCTTGAATTTCCACAGGAACAACGCGAGCGGATTCGCCGATCGTGGTAAATTCAAACGCCACGGCACGTATCGTCCGTGGATCCTTCAGGAAAGATTCAATCGTCATGCCCGCTGTAAAATCCTGAACGTTTTGTGCGCAAGTCAGAATGTCTTCTATACGTTCCTGCCAGGTTCTAGGTGACACGGATGGCCTCTCTTAAAACGTGTTCTTTGATGCGCGGCTTTAGGGAACGCGGCGTACCCAGATCCACCTTGCATCCCAGCATGGCCTCCAGGTGTTGTTGGAGTTCAATGAACAGGAACAAACCCACTGGCTGGCTGAATTCCACCAGCAAATCTACATCGCTGCCTGGTAGGGCTTTGTCACGGGCGACCGATCCAAACAGCGATAGAGATGCCACGTGATAGCGGTCTGCCAATTCTTTCTGTTGTTTTCGTAGAATACGAAGCACATCTTCGCGTTTCATTATTTACCTTTTATTTGCCTTAAGCATAGCGAATATGGTGCGTTTTGTCAATGTGATGTCCCGTTGTTTGAAAAAGAAATGATGGCACTTGTAACTCCCGAAAGCATATTATCTAAAGTAATTGCATCAATGAGTCCACTGCAAAAAGGGTATGTCGCCCTGAGTAAGTCCACAGCGCAAGCGCTCTTCAATCCAAAATGACGCCCGCGTCATTAGTAGCTGCATTTGAGGGTGTTTCAATCTACTTAATCTTCGTCATTGCGAGGGAGCGTTCTTTGCGACCGTGGCAATCTCCTCCATCATCATCGATTAGTCGCCCCAAGGTGCAGCCGACTGCGAAGCGCCGCCCTCACCCCGCTTGACGGGGTGCCTGTAGCAAGGATCCTCTCCAACCGCCGCATCCCACCCTCCTAGACCAGTGTCACCCTGCTTGCCCCGGCGGTTTTCCCTGGCACTGCCCGCCACACCGTCCCGATGGTTTTTCGGGAGGGCATGTGTGCGACTGCCGTGCACCCGACTGCTTTTGAGGGTGAAGGGTCTCCTCATTAACAATGATTAATCCAGTTTACGTTTTTAGTGACAAAACCGAGTTTTTGCTGTGAAACCATATAAGTAATGCTTAAGATGGTTAACATCCCTTGATTAACCGAGAAGTTACCTGGATTTTATAGGTGTTTGATCATTTCGAATGGCTGGACCATAAAATGCTTTTTAATATATAATGATTATTGATAACGGTATTTCTCAAGCTGCACCTTTTTCGATGACCTTGAAAGGAGGTTTTTACAATGGGGAGGAAAAAAACATGGCTCTTACTTGTGATAGTGGGTTTAATCTTGGCAGCTTGTGCGCAAAAAACAACACAAATAGCCCCGATACCCGCAGCAGATACTCCAACACCAAAACCGGTCGAACCGACTCCTGTTCCGGCAGCAAAGCCAGTCGAGGTAACACCTACTCTAAACCAGGTGGCTGCTCTTGGGCTTCAGCCTGGCGCCAAATTTAGTGGCCCCATCCAGATTAGCGGCAAGGCAAGCGGCGGTACGATAGGTTTCACCATCTCGGAAGACGGCACCTCGATCGCTTTGGAAATCACCCTGAGTAACTTGAAGTGCGATGGCATGACAGCGAGTTCGATGAGCACCCAGGCTTCAGGTCCGCTCTCGATTGTGGATGATGGTTTTAGCGCATCATTTTCCAATCTAGGCGAGGTAGAGGGCCGGTTCGCCTCGCCGACTGAAGCGAGCGGAACGATCAACATCAGCTGGAAGATTTCTATCTTGGGGCAGACGACGGTCTGTGAGTTGGGGACGTGGGATTGGAGTGCCGAGGCTCACTGAGCCTGCCGTGTTCCAGAAGCGCTTCCCAGCAACAACCAGGTGCAATCAGGTGCAATGCACTTCAAAAGTGCATTGCACTTCAAAAGTGCATTGCACCTGAGGCGCGCGAATCAGGCGCGATTTACCAGAAATTGTGCGATAATGAAAAGGAGTCCTCGCTGGTCTTGTCACTACTCGCTGGAAGCCGAATCCGCTATAGCTGACCCTCCTCTCGGAGTAAAATGTGCTGCTATGATTATTATCTCTTACAACCTAACGTTCCAGATGATTTAAGGTGTCATACGGAAGGCTCATAGTCCGTTATACTGGCTATATAACCAGATATGAGTCGCGATCTCGATTCTCGATTTGCCTCTCATTTCAACAATACAGTGGGATTATCGTATGAGTAAACAATCATCGAAGGTAGTAATCGGGAGTTATTACTGGTCAAGCGTATCTGGGTGTTTCACCAGGGGAGGCCAGATTAGTGCCACACCAGAAATCATGTCTGCCTTTTTCCAGATAATGCAGAAAGACGCCGATAGAGTTGTTCTTGGTATGCTTAACAATTTTTTACCCTACTCGCTTCTCTTTGATGAAGTGTACATCCCAATTCAGCAGAATCTCGTCCTATCGCAAGGATTAGTTAGTGACTTACAAACATGTATGGGTATGAAGTTTGTAGACAAACAGGAGACAGAGACATTTTCCGATAATGCCATTGAGCGAGGCAAATACCTTCTCGGTCAGATATCCCGTAGAGACAAGGGTGGGCAACTCATTTCATTGATGTTCAGAATTGCGGGACCATTTGCCGGAGACTATTCAGATTTCATTCCTGTTCTAGCTTCGATGTATACTAGCGTTCATATGTCAAAAAGTCTCGGCGCAAGACTAGCCTGTAAAGCATCGGAAATAAAGGCATTGAGTTTCGTTGCCCAGAACAGTGTCAAGCCATGTGTTGATAAACGTTTAAAAGTAATAAACCATGTTTTTCAAGCCCATGGTCTTCCACCCCTTACTCTAGAAATATTCAGGAACAAAGACGGCATTTTGGACCTTTCATACATGTTTTCGACAATGGAAGGACTTCGGGGAAGTAGAAGTCTTGAGAGATTTAGGGCTAAAATCACCGAGTTGAGCGAAATACCCAAGTCTAGCACAAAGGGTGCAATTGAGGATGAGGTTATTGAGGATTTGAAGACAACTCTAGAACGAGTAGTTTTATCACCTAGACGGATTAAGGAACGCCTAGTAACTGCTATACTGACAGACATTATTGGTATCTTGATTCCGATTACAGGTACGGTTCTTGAAGGAATCACCCTTGTATCCGAGAAGAAAGAAACCCAACATCTTGAATGGCGGCTATTTGTGTTCGAGTATCAGCAAAAGGTCAAAGATCTTCATGGAGATTTATAGCTGACCTTGTCACAGAATATCGCACCTAAAATTACTTGCAGCCAGCGGGCTACCGCTAAGCTCTGCCATTAGCTGGCTGAAGGAAAATGATACTCAATTTTAATAATGAATGAGGAATTGGATATATGGAAGAAATAGACCTACAACATAGTTTTATTAAAGTATGGCTGAAGGAGAGAAAAGGTGAAAAAAACTTTAACCAAGCTATCATTGACGCCATTGAAAAGAGTTTAGGTGGATTAATGGATGAAGAACTTGATGAAGCTAATTTGTTTAAATTGCTACAAGAGATTAAACATGGGGAGAAAAAATGACTGAAATAAAAGAAATCAGAATCTCAGGTTTTCGAGGAATAAAAGCTTGCCTGCATCTGCAATTCCAAAGGGGTAATTCCTTTCAGTCTATGGTGATCTATGGGAGAAATGGAACGGGGAAGAGTTCTATAACTGATGCTTGGGAGTGGTTACAAACAGAAAAGATCGAACACCTAAGAAGAGAAGGGGCGGGAACAAGTTCATATCCACATAAATTTGCGCAGGATGGAGATACTTTTATTGAGGTCGATTTTGTAAAAGATGAGCTTGGCACTATTAAGCTAGAATATGATTTCTCTCGAATTACCAAATTTATACCATCAGGTAATATTGATGCTTTCCGATCTCTAGCACCACATCCATGTTCTATTGGATTTGAAGATTTAACCCGATTTGTGTTTCTTACAAAAACGGAAAAATTTGATGCTCTTGCCCGGCTAATGGGTTTTATGCCCCAAGTTGAATTACAGAAATCTTTTAGGAGGGTGTTGCGGAATCTAAATGATTTTATCGATGAAAAGAAAAAAGAATTGTTAAGTTTGGAAAATCGGCTAAAAGGCACTATTGATATTCAGGAGATAACCAAAAAAGAATATCTATCTAAAATGAATTTGATTTTAAAGCGAAATGATATTGCGGCAGCTTCATCATTGCTTGACTTGGCAGAGAAGGGGGGAAAATTAAATGAATTAGTGGTTAATGATCCAAACGCAAAGGCTTTATCTCTTTTTAAATCAATTCAGAGTGTAGTAAATTCGCCTCAAAAAGATGATGATTACTTCCTCTCATTTGAATTATTCGTATCAAATATCAAGAGTTTCTTGGCGACCGAATATGAGTTTTCGAAGTTGCTACTTTTAGAGTTATATGAACACGGGGAAAAAGTTGTATCTCAGGTAGATCAAGATGGGAATAGAATTTTTAGTACTCAATCAGAATCAGGTAAACTTGTAGATATATGTCCTCTATGTGGGCAAACTTTCGAAAATGATTTGCTTTCCCATATTACCAACGAGCTCGAAACGCTTAGAAAGCTAAAAGAGACAAGAGACAATCTAGATAAAAATCGGAAAGAACTCTTAACGAGATTACCCCCAAAAGATACTTATTCGCTTTCCTTTGAACTGTTAGGAGATGACTTTGAAAACTACGATAAAAAACTATCCCTTAATAAAATTGCATCAATTGGGTTAGAAGTTGATGAAAAATTCCAGCAATTAGGAAATCAACTTAATATTCGAGTTGATCGTTTTATAGATACTACATTACAAGAGATTGAATCAATATTAAGCCAAGTGAAAGAAAAGCAGAAAACATTCGAAGATACCAGAAACATCATAAACAAAACGTTAAAGGAATCGATTGGCGAACTAGAAAAGAGCAGTTCATCTCGTGAGAAACTGGTAAGTGACAATACTAATTTTAGCGTCGCTGAAAATTTGTGGAGAGAGATCGAAAAGGCAAGAGAAAGTCTTTTCAATTTTGAACTCACTAATCACGGGACTGAGGAAATCGTAGAAGACTATATTCAAAGCAGCATTGCTAATGTGGAGAATAGATTTAGAACGATTTCTGATGATGTTAGAGAGTTTTTCGAAATACTAGAACAAGATACAGAAGGATTAAAGGGGGCGTCAATAAAACTACTTGCAGATGAAGATAGGGCTGTAGAGTTACAGGTAGATTTTCATGGAGAGCCTATCTATCCCGCATATAAATATCTAAGCCTGTCGCAACTCAATAGTTTCGGACTGTCTGTTTTTTTAGCATCAGCAAAATATTTCAACTCGAATTTCAAATTCATCATTTTAGATGACATCATTAACAGTTTTGATGGCTATAAACGCCCCCGAATTTGCGAGTTGTTAAAGAAAAAGTTTTCAAGCCACCAAATATTATTGCTTACTCACGATAACGTTTGGAGCGATAGGTTGTTTGAAGCTTTTCCCTCCTGTATAAAAAAGAGATTTATAAGGTGGGAGCTTAATCATGGACCAATTGATGTTGATGGCTTTATGCCATTAGAAGAAATTCAACAACTAATCAATGATGACAAACCTGTACAAGCAGGCAGTCTCATGGGGCCATTTCTGGAGAGACAATTTCAAGAACTGTGTGAGAAGTTTGAAGTAATGGTGAAATACAATCGGCTAAATGAATATTCATTAGATCCACTTCTAGATCGATTTAGAGTACGCGCTCAAGATAAATTAGGGAATGATCATGTTTTCGTCAAAGCTGTTCAAAGCTTATATGAAGAAACTGGATTCAGGAATCTATGTGCTCACTGGAAAAACCCTGATATTCAGTTGACAAGGGAAGAAATGAAAGCCGTAGTCGATAAATGGATTGATATTGAAACATTGGCTAAATGTCAATCCCCCGACTGTTTAAATTGGTTAGTATATGATAGTTCAACCTCAGGTTTTATTTGCCAATGTGGTAAGAGTAAGTTAGGAAAATAAATATTATATGATAATTGCCGGCAAACATCACGTCCACCGGACGGGGCTACCGCCTCTCCAAAACGGCGTGTTTTGCCAGAAATGTGCGATAATTGGGAAGGCGTCTCGCCGCTCCCACCGCTGCCGCCCTGGACTGTCCATCCAGGACAGGCTGAGCCAATTCATTAGGCCGCCCTATTATTGACACGTCCAAGCGTATACCATACACACTCAAGCAGGAGGTGTATCAATGGCAAAAATGACCCTAAATACCAAAGGAATGATTTTCGGCATGGTTGGTGCATTCGTCGGTGCTGTGCCTGTCTCAATTTTGAAACTGATTATTATTCTTAGGTTGTGGGAACTATGTTTACCTTTTGGAAATTGGCCGAATTTTCCAATATTTCCTACTCGATGTGGTTTGTTTTACAATACTTGGGAAGGAGATATTTATTCACTTACTGCATATGTGATCTTTATCTTCCTGGGGGGAGCATTGGCTGGTTATTTAGGATTACGCGTTGGGCTAAAAAGAGCTCTAATGCGTGATGTCAACAACAACGCTCAGAAGTGGAGAGGCAATTTCTGGTGGAGTTTTTTCGCTGGTATATTGTTTGACCTGCTCTTTGTATTTATATTTCTGTATCCCGGACAATAGATTTTATTTTGACCAAGATATTACGAAGTCAAATGAGCACAACGGAAGGTAAGTTTTGACGAGGGAAAGGAGGCCTGCCGATTAATGGAAACGTCAAGGTCTGGGAAGAATCAAGGAACAGAATAGCTTTAAAACAAGAAGTCGAGCTGGAAAACGATCGTGGAGCAAGCGCTTCCACGGTTTTTTTTTCATACCCAGGTTAACCCTCACAATCCCCGCCAACCACCAGGGGTTATCTCCTGGTTGCTGCGGGAAGCCGCCCAATGAACTATCGAACAGATCAGCGCGTCGCCGCCTCGACCAGGTACACGATCGAACGGTAGTTCCTGCCTGTAGCAGCCGACATTCCCATTTCACAGGGGATGTTCGAAGAATAATACCCGTTGTAAGGTCGGGCATTAACTTCGGCAGCCTCGAGTTCTGTTGCCGAGGCGGTCAATTCGGGAAAAAGCAATCCGCGGTCGCCGGCAAAGCCGCAGCAGTCCAGGTTGAGCGGTACTGTGACCGTTTTCGCGCAGATACGGGCGATCCCCACAAGTTTGTCCTGCAGGTTCAGCTTGCGGGCTGAGCAGTTGGGGTGCAGGATGACATCTCCGGATGTGGGGTGAATTTCGAGCCTGGGCAGTATCACATCATGCACGAATTCAATGCTATCCAGCAGGGTCAGCTTGTTCCAGATTTCACGGTCATCTTGTGTAAGTGCATCGATGCTGTTACGCAGGGTGTAAGCACACGAAGTGGTATCAATAACGATGGGCAGGCGTCCCCCCTCTGACCAGTCCCAGAATCGTCCCAGCGTGCGGTGCAGGGTGGCTTTATAGGCGGCAGTGTAACCCTTCGAGCCGAACGGCATTCCGCAGCAGTTGCCGTTCACGGCTTCTGGGATCCAGATGGGGATACCTGCCCGTTTCGCTATCGTAACGAGAGTTTCAGCAAGGGAGGCTGTATGGGGCTCGGGAGATCCCATTTGCCGGGATACGCACGAGGGGAAGTAGACATAGGCGGCTCCAGCGCGCGGGGTGGCAGGTAGCCTGGAGGGAACATGGGGGATGGCAGGATTCCATTTTGGTAAATTTAGACCTGTCAGTTTTTCGGTCAAACGAGTCAGAGAGATAATTGCGTTCGTGCCGAGAATCTGTTCCATAAAATGCCCAAGCCTGACGCCTGCGCCAAGGGCTTTTTCGACGGTGCTGAAATGGTTACTCAACCAGAGGGCTGCCTTCTCACCACGCGTGGAGATGGATTCAGCCCGCAGGTGTTTGGTCAGATCGCCAGTGTTGATATCGACAGGGCAGGCGCTGGCGCACAAACCGTCTACGGCGCAAGTCTCAATCCCCGCATAGACATAATCATCTATCAGGGAAGCAAGCAGCGGGGCATCTGTTCCTGCAGTTCGTTGGCGGGCAATTTCGCGCCTGATGACAATGCGCTGCCGGGGGGTAAGGGTCAACCGCCTGCTCGGGCAGAGCGGTTCGCAATTTCCACATTCAATGCATTTATCTATTTCAGGTTCGATAACCGGTAATGATTTTATGTCAGTTACATGGGAGTTGGGATTGGTATTAATTACAACACCGGGATTGAGCGTACCTCTGGGATCAAATAAGTCTTTCAGGTCATGCATGATCGCATATGCAGTGGCACCCCACTCTGTCTCAAGAAAGGGAGACTTGCTGCGACCTATGCCGTGCTCACCTTTAAGTGCACCATCATACTTGCCACAGACCGTGGCTACCACATCCCCCATGAATTTTTTGAATTGCATCACTTCGGCTGTTGTATTGAGGGCAAGGGACATGACGAAATGCAGGTTACCGTCTCTGGCGTGACCGAAAATGATGGCATCGGAGTAACCGTGGTCTTTGAAGTGGGACTGCAGGTCGGTGATGGCTTCAGCCAGGCGTTCGACTGGGAAGACAAGGTCTTCTGAAAGCACATAAGTGCCCGGTGCGCGCATGGCACCGACCGAGGGTAACATTCCCTTGCGCAGCTTCCACAGATCGGCTTGTATGCCTGGCTCTTCAGTGAATTCGGCTTCGTGGATCAGGGCAAGCTTCTTAATTGTTTGTTTTGCGGAACGACGGAAAGTGTCAAGATCCTTGTTGGATGCACCCTGGTACTCGGCGAGGATGGCTGCGGTAGACTCGGGCAGCTGGCGTAGGAGTGCAGGCGCCCCAGGCAGGTTCTCTACTGTGCGCAGGGAAGCACGGTCCATGATCTCAGCTGCGCGTACACCGGAATCGCGCAGGGGAGCGATAGCATTAGCCGCTTCTTGGATGTTCTTAAAATAGAGCATCCCTGTATACTTGCATGTGAGATTGGGCAGCGTGTGCAGGACGGCTTCCGCAATGAAACCCAGGGTGCCTTCCGATCCGATCATCAGGTGTGTCAGGATTTCAATTGGTTTTTCATAATCCAGCAGGGCATTGAGCGCATAGCCATTTGTGTTCTTCATCTGGTAGCGGCTGCGGACCCGCTCGGTCAGCTCGCTGTCAGCGATCAGGCGCCGCCTGAGGTCGAGCAGTCCGCTCACGATGTCAGGTGCTCCTTCCAGCAGTTGTGATGCAGCCTCAGCCTCGCCAGTGTTCAGCACCAATCCGTTGGGCAGGACGATTGTCAGGGAGTGGATGGTGTGGTAGGCGTTCTCGGCAACCCCGCAGCACATGCCGCTGGAATTGTTGGCGAGGATGCCTCCCATCATGCAGGAATCAATTGAGGCTGGATCTGGTCCGATGCGGCGACCATATGGGTTTAATACGATATTGACAAACGCGCCTATCACTCCAGGCTGGACACGGACCAATGCGCCGTCCTCCTCAACAGTTACCCTCCCCCAGTGCCTGGATATGTCCACCAGGATGCCATCCGATACTGCCTGCCCTGACAGGCTCGTCCCGGCAGCTCGAAAGGTCATGGGGATCCCTTTCTGCTGGCTGAAACGGAACAGGGCGAGGATTTCATCGATCGACACAGGCTGGACAACTGCCTGCGGGATGAGCCGAAAATAAG
>Ga0315274_10008169_pt1 | contig 15155 bp, 32 predicted proteins | sample YL17G02_20_MG_FD_203700 | JGI IMG/M metagenome (GOLD analysis project Ga0315274, IMG submission 203700) | Sediment microbial communities from Yellowstone Lake, YNP, Wyoming, USA - YL17G02_20 | ecosystem: Environmental > Aquatic > Freshwater > Lake > Sediment | place: USA: Wyoming | collected... | reverse complement strand
GAACCGCGTCGCGCGCTCGCGCAGCCCGCGCATCGCCTCGAACACATCGAGCTGCGTCTCGAAGCCAGGCTCGGGCGTTGGAGGCTCGAACCCGAATGGGCTCTCGCAGTCGTAGCAGGGCTTGTCGCACGAGCAGACCTGCGCGTCGGGATGCCGCTGCGCTTCGATCTCACGCACGGCCGCGCGCCGCTCGTGCCGGTGCACGAAGCGCTTGATCTCGCGGCGCGTGAAGCCGCAGTCGCTGTCGCGAACCTTTGTGGGGATGGTGTGCATCCCCATTACGGTTCCTGCGTGGGGTCGCCAACAGCCGTTCGCTCGCCGAGGGCGATCAGATCCTCGACGCTGCGGCGAATGCCTGCCATGCCGATCCTGAGCGCATGCGCCAGGTCTCCACACTCGCCAGAGAATCGCTCCATGACGTCGCAAGCGTCGCGTCTCACATCGACGAGATACGGGCCGTTCGGGTCTCGTGCCACGAGCCACACCTTGTCAGCGTCCAGCTCGATTTGAGCCCTGCGCTCATGGGCGTGTGCCGTGAATGCCATCGTCTCCAAGCGCTGCGCCAGTGCAACGCAGTCAGCCGTCAAGATGTCGATCGGACGCGGGTCGTTCTTCTTCGTCTTCTTCTTCTTGGTCATGTCTGCTCGCTCCTTTGATTGCATAGTCGGCGAATCATGCCTCACGGTCCTGTCGCCTGCACGCCTCGCGATGTCGCTCCTCGCGCCGCGCTCGCTTCGCAGCCCAGGCCATCGCTTCCCAGATCGTACCGTCGCGATGTGCGGTGCGGTCGTAGCTGCGCTGACAGCGGGCGCACATGTTCGGCGCCAGGCTTGCGCAGTCGCAGATGGCGCAGCGGCTCATGGCGCAGCGGTTCCCCATGGCTGCTGTCGCTCGGGGTCGTCTCTGCCGGCCAATATGGCCGACCGAAGAAATCCTGCCGGCGTAGCGTGCCTGGCCATGGCCTGACGCCTTGCCGCTCGCATAGCAGAGACGCGCCCTCGTCTCGACGTGCATCGCCCCCTGGCGGTGGCCTTCCACATCCGTCGCAGCTCATTGGGGTAGTGCTGCCACGGCCCGACCATTTTCCTCTGCGCTCGTGGAACGCGCTCGCGCGTGCCGTTCGATGGTCTCTTACCCATCAGTCCACCTTCCCGACGCGCACGAAGCCGTCCTCGTGGAAGTCCTTCGCAGCGCGGAACGCCGCAAACATCCCGCTCTCGAAGTGGACCTCGATGTGCTTGTTCGGTGTGATCTTCACGACACCGACGCCGAACTCTGGGTGCGCCCACTTCTCGTCTGTCTTAGGGTCATTCTTCATGGTCGTTCTCCTCGGCGTGTCGTGCGATTTTGTAACGGTTCTGTCCATCGACTTCGCATGCAGACACAGCTCCGATGCAGACGAGCCCGTCCAGGGCCTCCTGCGTTTGCCCCTGGAATGGGCTGGACTTGCCACGCGAGATGCGTCGAATCCAGTTGCAGACCTCCTCCGCAGTCAGACCGGGCCCATCGACGAGTCCATGCCGGTGTAGCCATCCGCGCTCGACGATCTCGTCTACCGTTTGCTGATACCAGGACGAGGACCGCTCGCGCTCGTATGCGACCGGATCCCAGTCGTGTCGTGAAAGACACTCGCGAGCCCAAGCCCACGTCTCACCGCCGCTTACTTCGTCAACGTGAGTCGTTGTCAGCCGCAGTCCGTGACGCTCCAATGTCTTCCGTAGGCCGTCGAGGTCGTGACACGGAACCTGAACGCGCACCATGTCAGTGCGAACGAATCGAAGGAACGTCACTCCCGGCAGTTCGGCCAGAATGCGATCGTCACTGATCACCGATCCTATGCCATTGTAGTAGCCATCATTCAGGTCGCGACCGTATGCCACGAGCAAGAGTACCCCGTCGCTCACGCGCACCGCTGGAACGGTACTCCCACGGCTAACCGAAATCAGCTTGCCGCCGCTCTCCTTGTAGAGAACCTCAGTTTCATTCAGTTCACTCTTCATGGTCGTTCTCCTCGGTGTGCGTGTCGACGAGGTCTGGCCAGCTGGCCGCGCCGCGTGCGTTCTCGATCCTCTGCTCGTCGTCAGTCATCGTCTCGAACATGTCCATCATCTGCGCGAGGATCTCACGGTCGTCTTCGGGTTTCCAGCCGTGGCGCGTGCGGCCGTCACGGAGGTCTGCGAGAAGCACAAGGTAGAGCCGGCGCGCGTCGGTCATCGTCTCAAACGTCATCTTTGACTCCATACTTCGCAAGTGCCTCTGCGCGCTCTCGAACTCCTCGCGCATCTTTCTCGACGTACTTGAGGCAACTCCGACACTTCCTGTCGCCCAGCTCGTCTGCTGGTATTTTGAGCTGCATGTCGCGGTTCACACCGCATGCTGATCGTCCCGATAGAAACGGCCTACCAGAGTACGACGACTTGATATAGTCGTGATAGACGTGCGCTGTCTTTTGCCTGACGGTCGGGCGTAGCCAGACGAGATGGCACTCGGTCTCGTTCACTTCATCCGCTCCTCGCACGCCCCGGCGGCGCGGCACTCGGAGCGCTCGGCCGTGTGATTCCATCGCATGAACTGGGCGGCGCCGATGTTGCCGCAGAACCGGCACTGCGCGACGCGCCCGCTCACGCACAGCCACGGTCCCGTCGCCCGCATCTTCCGCGCCGCTCGGATGCGCTCCTCGCGTCCGGTGCTAGCAGCCATGGTCGCGCTCCTTGAGATAGGCGACTTCGCCATCGGCAACGACGATCAGATCCGCGCCGCATGCGCAGACCGCGTAGTCGCCATCCTGCCACCACGGGAAGCGGTACTGCGGCGTCTCCGCGTAGGGCGGGAGTTCCTTGCACGGATTGCCGCACGCGGGGCAGTCGAGCAACTGCTTGTAGCCGGCGCGCGTCATTCGCGCCTCGGATACGCCTCGCGCACCGCATCGTAGGCGCGGACTGGTTCGCGAAGGTCGGCGGGCACGTCGTAAACGCTCTGTCCAGACACCTCATCAAACACCGCTTCACATGCCGCCGCTCGCCGCATCGCGTCTGCCGCCGCGACGAGCGTCTCGGACCATTCGTAGTGCGCGCCCCACTCCGCGCGCTTTGCGTGCAGGCGGTCGATCTCGGCGATGGCTTCGGCAAGGGCGTCGCGGAGAGTGTCAGCGTCTGCCCCAAATGGCACGCGCCCACGCGGCACCGCCAGTGCGCGCAGCGCGTCGAGCCGCGCAGACGTAAGGGGCGTGCTCATCACACCGCTCCGTTCTTCTGTTCTTCTTCGAGAACCACCAGCCGCCGCGCGTCCATCACGCGTTCGAGCGCGCACTCCAGCTCGTTGCCGATCTCCGACGCAATCGGCAGTACGTCGGGGCGCAGCAGCACAGCATCGAGCGCATCGCGCACGCAGTCGATCGCGCCGACCAGCGGCAGCAGCTCGACGATGGCACGGCGGTCGACATGCGCGCCGGCGGGTGGCTCGACTGCGCGCGGAGCCTGCACCTCGAACTGCCGCGCCTGCTCCATCTGCGCCTCTGCTCGCGCTACGAGCCCGTCGGCCGCGGTGACCGCGTCGCGCAGTGCAACAACGGCGGTCATGGCGTTGAACACCGCGTCCTTGCGCGTGTAGATCAGCAGCGCGACGAGCCCGTCGGTGACGACCGAGGCGCAGCTGAAGCACAGCTCGGTGATCGGTTCGTACCGAGCGTGCGATCTGCCCGTCTCGACGACGGTGAGCTGGATGCCAGTGGTGTCCTTCGCGCCGCACGAGATGCAGAGGTCGATCGAGCCCATGCTCGGCCGCGCTCGGCCCTCCCAAGTACGCTTCTCGCTGTCGTTCGTCATGTTGTCTCCCGTCGTTTGTCCGACATCTTGACTGGGCGCCCCGAGCGGTGCAAGGATCGCCCTGCGAGCGCCGGAGAGCCGTTTCGGAGCCTCAGAGCCCTCGCAGGCCCTAGACCCCCCACCACCATCGAAACGCATCGTACCGTCGTTTTCTTGTTGACGCCACCATAGAGTCGGATAATAGTTCTTATCACCAATGGAAACGTCAGACAAGCACGATTACAACGCGGAGGTGAGCATGGGGGGTCCACAAGGCGACGACGAGCCGCACCCGGAGGTCTGGCCATATGAAGGGCCGACGGTCGACGGTTCGCCGCGGTTCAAGGTCGGCGATCGGGTCGACGTTAGCGGCATCGGCGGTCCGTGCGTCGTGGCGGAGGTCCGGTGGGACGGCGACTGGGTGTACGAACTGCCGGGGCTCGTCGGCTCGCTCTCGGGCCCACATCACTGGCTGCGCGAGCAGCGCGCTGATGGCAAGTGGCAGGACCGTCCGTTCTACCCGCAGACGCACATGCGCTTCAGCCGGAGGGCGTCATGAGCGAGAAAAGCGGGATGGCGAGCGACGACGTGGAGGTGCTGCGCGTGCGCTGCTCCGCCCTGGGCGACAGTCCTGCCGAGAAGCTCGTCAGGCGTCTCCTCTGGGACCTTTCTGCGCCAGGCAGGGAGCCCACCGACGAGGCGTGGGCGAAGGTCTACACCCGAGAGGTCAAGATCCTCGCCGCGGCGGTCGTGTCGCTGGGAGCCCTGCGTGAAGGCGACGGGCCGCGTGTCTCTATAAGCGAGCTGCTCGCGCACGTCGCCGCGAGTCGAGGTGAACCGACGAGCAGCGAAGCGCGCCGCACGCCGCCCTGCTCGGGTCGGATCGTGAGCCACCCTGACCAGCCCAGCTGCACGAAGCTGGCTGGCCACGATGGGCCGTGTCTCTACGGGCGGGAGCCGAGCGCACCAGCGAGCTACCAGAACTCGGACTCCGCGGGGACGCTGCCCGAGCGACTGCGCGCGGCGGTGATGGGCGACATCGGCCAGGCTCCCAGAACTTTGCCGGACTTGCTTGCGGAGGCAGCGGAGGCAGCAGACCGCGATGCGCGGCGCGCGCGGAATGAGAACGTAGAGGCGCGAGAGTCTCTGCCGCTGCGCCTACGCCACGCGGCGGCGGGCACCGGCGGTTACGGCCCCTCAGACCTGGCTGCGCTGCTGGAAGAAGCCGCGCAGGTGATCGCAGCGCAGCCAGGCGTCGCCACCGAGGGCGAGCCGATGCACTCCATCAACATGTCACCGCTCGATCTCGAAGCGGCCATCCAAGAGTGGGTGGGCGAGCGCTATGGGTTCCTCGAAGGCTGGTGGAAGGCAACCGTCAAGCTGCCCGACGAACATTCGTGTGTCGTCGCGTGGCAACTGGAGGATGAGCCGCTGGACAAGGACGATGAGCTTGTCGGCGACAAGGGCGAAGTGCCGAGAGCGAATACAGGAACGGCCCGGTGACCGCGGGCCCGTACAGGACGTCCGCGCGCCCGCTCCCCGAGAAGGTCCGCTGCTGCGGCAAGTGCGACCAGCTCGTCGGCGGGTGCCTGCAGGGGCTCGTGTTCAAGCACACCTGGGGCATGAACAATCTGCTGGCAGGCATCTCCGAGCGCGCACCGCAGGGAACCCGGCCGCTCGTCTCGGATGACGGTGGAGTAACGTGGCGCGACGAAGGAGAAGCGTGATGGCGATGAGTGTCGGGATCTGGCGTAACGCCGAGGCGATCGACAGCACGAACGGCGGGATGACTTCCAGGCAGCGCGGCCATGTGCGCGTCTTCGTGGTGGGCATCGAGGGGATGCACACCGACGAGGAGGTGCTCAATCAGTACCTAGGCCTGGCGCTCAGGCTCGTGGTCTGGCGAGACGATGGGCATCGGCGTGTCTACGCAGAGCCAGTCAGCATTCCCGCTGGGATGCACGCTGAGTTCGGCAGGAACTTCATCTTCACCGATGACGTCCGCTTCGCGCGCGCCGGCGTCGGTCCGTATCCGATTCCGGTCCACGACCGCATTGAGGACGGCGCGGATGACGAAGGAGCAGAGCGATGAGCAGCGTCGACAGCACCACGATCCGCGCCAGCTCCGAAGGCGCGCGCGTCTATGTCATCCGCGGCCCCGGCAAATTCGACTGGGCCATCGCCACCCTGCACGACGAGACGGGGCTCGTGGCGATCGTGAGCGACCACGGCAGCTGGGCGCACGCCTGGAACCCGCGCCACATCGGCGAACCGACGCTGCATCACTTCGTCGCGCGCGCCGACGCGGACTACGCGGCAGGTAAGATGCTCCATCGAGCCGAGCGCGAGGAACTCGACGTGGGGGGCACGCGCTCCGTGTTCTTCGAGCTGATCGCGCGCGCCAGACTGGAGCGGCGCATCAGCAAGGAGGAAGCTCGCGAGCGCTGGACGGAAGTCGAAGAGTGGGACCAGTTCGCGTACGCCGAGCACGTCTTGCCAGGAGACTCGTGGTGCAACAGCGCCTACGACAACGTCTGCTACGGTCCGACGCACACGGCGAAGGCGTTCATGGAGGTCGTGTGGCCGGGTGTGCAGCGCGCAGTGCGCGAGGAGCTTGTGCGGCGAGAATGCAGCGGCTGACTCGGACGTCCCCCCGTTCGTCCAGGGGCTGTATAAGAGAGCGGTGTTCTGATGCCGAGTGCGTGGAGTTGCTACGGCCGTGGATTGAATCACCCGCACGAATGCGGCTGCTGGCCGAAGCCAGAGGAGACGAAGAACATGAGCGACGACAAGAACGAGAAACCCATCGGCGCCGGCGGCCCGTGGAAGGACCCGGCGGACGAGCAGAAGCGCGCAGACGAGACGACGCAGACCATAGCGCGTGCGATGGCCGAGATTGCCGTGCGCGACCTGAGCACGTTCTACATTGACCCGTGTAGGGGCGATGACGCGATGGGCGCGCCTGGAGACCGCACGCGCCCGTTCAAGACGATGCCGTCCCTGACACATCTGTCGGGCGGCCTGCATTACAACGTCGAGGTCATTCCGTGCGCCGGACCATTCCCCTGCTCGTGCGGCCAACGAAGCGCCAGGAATCTCCCCACTGTGGTCACGTCCTCCGTGGCCGGTCTCGTCGACATCACTGCGGATGCGCAGCGCGTCTGCATCGAGATTCTGCGAGCGGACCTCGCTCGCTCGGAGCGGTACGCGCTGCGGGACGCCGACGAGCGTGACGCGCTCAAGAAGGCGAACGAGGCGCTCCGTAGCGATCTGAATCTCGTCAAGGACAAGCTGGGGCTGGTCTACCTGGCGTCTGCGGATGACATCATCATCTGCATCGGCGAGCGTCAGACCGAGCGCGCGCAGGCGCTTGCTGAGGCCAAGATGCTGCGCGCCGAGGTCGAAGAGCTGCGCAGCGCGGTTGCTGCTGTTTGCAGCACTCTGGGCGTGGGGGACGGGTGGACGACAGGCGGCATTGCCAGTCGCGTCACGGCGATGAACCAGCAGCGCGTCGCAGCGCTGCAACAGCTCGAAGCCGTCAACGAGCGCATCTGCATCCCGAAGGACTCGACATGGAGCGCGCAGCTCAACGCCATCATCCAGCTGCACGAGAAGTACGAGGACGTCACCGGCGCGCTGCACAGTCTCATGGACCGCGACAAGGAGTCCATCCGCGGCTCGGAGCGGTACGCGCTGCGGGACGCAGAGGAGCGCGACCGGCTGCGCGCGGAGGTCGAGCGGCTGAGCGGCGCACTGAAGCAGGCACAGGATATGGTCCCGGCGGTCGCGGCGGAAGCCATCGGGCAGCACGTGAAGCGGCAGGAACTGGAGGCTGAGATCGAGGAGTTGCGCGAAGCCGCTCGCGTCAGCGATGAGATGCGTGACCATCTCGCGAAGCGCGAAAGCATCGAGCGCGTGGCGCGTGCGCACGCCGAAGCCGAACTCGCGCAACGCACGAGCGAGCGCACCGCGTCGAACGCCCTGCTCGAACAGGAACAGGCGTATCGCAGAGAATCCGACCGACGCTGCGAAGACGCGCGGCACGCGCTTTACGCCGTCTACGAGACGCTGGGCATCCCGGTGGGGTCGACGACTAGCGATGCGATTGCATACATCACAGCAGCCGAGAAGAATCACGAGTCGGCGCGCACGGCTGTGCGCGAAGCCATCAACGAGCGCATCGGAATCCCGAAGAACTCCGACTGGAACGTTCAGCTCAACGCGGTCATCGGGCTGCACGAGAAGTACGAGGACCTGGCGAGGCTCGTGCGCGCGACAGCGGGCCGGCTGTTCACCGTGACCGACGTTCTACCCTCGCCGGCGCGAGTGCTCGAACTCATAGCCAGCCAGAACGACGCTCTGCACGCACAGCTCCACCGGAAGGACGATCTGATGAGCGAGGGTGCAAGGATTCGCGACTCGCTTCGCGATCAGCTCGCGGAGGTCCAGAAGCAGCGTGACGAGGCGGTTGCGGCTGGCGCCTTCGCGGGCAAGAAGGCGCTCAACCAGGTACTCGCCGACGTGCGCGTCGCGCTGGGCAACCCCACGGGCAGCCTCACGGAGAACGCGGCGCGCATCAAGGCCGAGGCGCTGCAGCAGGCATCTCACGCGGGGGTGGAAGGGCGCCTGCTCGAACATCGCCTTCGCGACATGCTGGGACTCACGCACGGCGGCGACGTCGTCAGGCACGTCGAAAGTATGGCAGATCAGATCGCTGAGCTGCTGCGCAATCGCAAGGACTGGACTGAGAACGGGAACATTCTGCGGCGGCAGGTCAGCGTCCTGGAGGAGTCTCTCCAGGTAGAGAGAGTCAACTACAGCGGCGCGATGGCGGACTGCAGCGAGGTCTTGTCCATCATAGGCGCCCCGAAGGGCGCCCATCCGGTGCGCGCGGTGCGCGAGTGCATTGAGCGCCTGGGACGCGACCGCGCGGCGTGGGCTGCATCGAGCGAGAACGCGCTTGCGTTGCAGCGCGAACTCAACGCGGCGATTGCCGAACGCGACGCAAACGCCAAGGCTCATCAGGACATGGCCACCCTGTACAAGGTCGACATCTCTGCGCTGGGTCGTGCCCTCGGCAGACAGGGGCACGAGACGGTGCTCGATGCCGCGGATCGCGTGATACGTGAGCACGACGCAGCAACGGCAGCTGCCCTCGCCGTCCGCGCAGAGCGCGACGCGCTCACGCGTCAGATGGTTCTGAGACGTGAACTACAGTCGGAAGCGGATAGCGCGATGGGCGCGTGGCGGGCCAAGTGCAGGCAGGCGATCGAAAGCTGCGCCAACATCGCGCAGGAGACGGCGCATGGATGGGAACTGCGCGCGCTCAAAGCAGATGAGCACAGTGACTATGCGATAACGATGTGGGCGCGAACGCATGCCGGCGTCGCGCGTGACATTGAGACGAAGATTCGCGCGCTGCTGGAGGCGAAGTGACGACTGCCAACGAAGTGATGGAGCCATGCAGCGACCGCAACTGCATCCTACTCGACCCGGCGAAGCCGCGCGGCGGCATGCACACCAACGGCGGGTGCGAGCACCTCAGCAACGGTCGGCCGGGAACGCTCGCACTACTCCGCGCGATGGGCGCCGAGATCGTCCGCCTCCGCGCCCTTCCGGTGATCGCAACGTGCGGGGACTGCCGATGGCTTTCCCTGGTTGGCCGCGACTGCGTCTGCACGCACCTGGGACGGGCAGCGATGACCAAACAAGACGAGACGCCGCCCACGTGGTGCCCCAAGCGAGGCAAGTCATGACCACCGTCCGGTTCAAGCAGCGGTACGGCTCGTACGAGCACTACGTCATGTTGTGGCCTGAGAGCGTCGACGACATTGCGCGCGTCGAACGTGCCTACTGGGCGTCCTTCCTCCGCGCGAAACGTACCTGGGCTGCCATGAACGCAACGATGCGCGCCATCTACGATGCCGGTGGCGTCGCGTACGCAAAGTGCCGTGGCAACTGCGAGCAGCCGTGCTTCTACAGGTACATCGCCGAGGCGCGCCCCAACGACTTCGTGACTGCGTATCTCGACGACCACGCCAAGCAGCTCGGCAGCGGGATGCGTGCGTGGCGCGGCGACATGCTGCCTGAGCGCGAGCCGATTCATCTCGACCTTGGCGAAGCACAGTGGGCTGCGGAACGGGCCGTGGGGACGGCCAACAGCAAGTGGCTCGCGTGGCGCGACGCGCTCGGCCTGCTGCTCACCGAACGGCTCACGAAGCGCTGCCCACCCGTGGACAAGCGCACGGCACACGTCTACATCAACAACCGCGACTACTGGCTCGCGAGTCGACAGGGGCGGTACGGCTGGAACTGGGAAGTTTTGCTCATGCCGGAGGGCGAGCGCGTGCAGGTGACGGCAGGCGACTTGGATGCTGCGCGGTGAGCGCGCTGCCGACGGGTTTGGTCCGATGCGAGAGTGGCTGCGACGTCTGCACAGATGCAGGCACGAGGCCTATGCGTCGCTACACGTGCAAGCGTTGCAAGCGCTTCGTGCCGTTCTGCTTCGGGGCCACGGACGGGACGGGGTCGGAGCGGGACCAGTGGTGCAATGACTGCTGGGCACTAACAGAGGGGCCATGAATCTTCCAGCACGAACAGTCGACGACATTCGAGCATCTATCAGCGACGGCACCCCTGACAGCGAGCGCCTGATCAGGTTCGACAGAAGGCTGCTGCTGGAGTCCGTCGACAAGCTGCGCACGCAACTGGATGCGGCAAACGAACTGCTCGCGCTGGCAGACGCCATGCTGAACGCCATCCCGTGGCTGCGCGCTGGAGACCACGACGTGTCGGCAGCCGATGCGTACGAGGCCGCGCGCGTCGCGCATTCTCACGCACAACGCAAGGAGACGAAATGACACGAGCAGAGCAACGAACAGTGAAGGCGCAGCAAGGGGTCGACGCATTCAACGCAGAGAACCGCGTCGGTGCCCTCGTGCGCTTCTGGACGGGGGAGCGAGAGGGCGATGGCATGGTAGGTGTCACTCGCTCCGACGCCGAGGTGCTGAGCGGTCACACGGGTGTCGTGTGGATCAAGGGCGTCAGTGGTTGCGTCGCACTCAGTCATGTGCAGGCGATCGAGGATGGTGGCTGATGGGCATGTACACGCAGGTCTTCGTCACTCCGCGTGGCACGCGCGACCGCATCATCAAGCGGTTCGTGTCGTATCGGCAGGGAGGGTTCCGGGAGTTCTACTGGGACGAGCCCGCGATGTTTGCTAGGAGCGTTCAGAACGGCGGCCTCTTCGTGCCCGACTACGACGAGGATCGTGACGTGTGGGTCACGACGCCGATTCGCTGGTTGGAGATCGTCGCGGAGTTCCGACGAGACATGGACGCGGAAGATGCCTCCATGGGTCCGATGTACGAGGACGCGTGCGCGCAGTGGCTCCAGAAGCAGCTCGATCTCGATCTCTACGAAGTCGTGATCACGGAGGAGACCTAATGCCACCGCTCTCTCAATGGTTCCACGAGGACCGCGGGCACCGCTGGGAGTGCCCACACTCCGAGCTGCCCCGCTGTACCCGCTGCTTCGCCTTCGAGTACCAGCGCGGTGAACTCTACTGTCCGGTGCCGCTCGCACGCATCCCAGACGACTTCGCGCCGCGGAGCCGGCGTCGGCGTGCGCTGGAAAAGCGGCTGGAGCGCAGGCGTGTGAAGCTCGACGATCTGCGGACCTTCCCAGACTACTTCACGTGCTCAGCCTGCAAGCGGCCCACTCGCGAGGCCCCCGCGGGACTCGCGCTCGGCATCCGTACGCGCTGGCGCTGGATCGATGGCGCAGGTCGTCAGATCACGCTACCCGGCGGTCGCATCGTATCGGTCACGGAGACCGCAGACGTCTGTTCCGGCACCTGCTTCGACGCCATCTTGACGGATGCGCAATGGCTGCCGGCCACGGATGAGCGCCGCGCCGAGCTGGGTGAGCGCGAGGTGCCGCTTCTACCCATGCTGGGCGAGTTGGTGTTCGTCTACGGCGGCGCGCAGACGCAGGAGAACGCAGAGCGCGTTCTCGGAGAGAGAGGCGCGCGATGATGGCCGCAGACGAGCTAAAGAGGGCGATCATCAAGTACGCCACCGGGCGAGCCCTCCCCGTGAACGAGTACGTCGAAATCGCCGAGTCAATCGACGAGGTCTACGAGGCTCTGGCCGTACAGACGTCTGAGCGCGATCGATGGCAGAGGATGATCGACATCATCGAGGACACGCACGGCAATAGGAACAGCTTCTCGCCGGTGCAGCTCCTGAACGAGATGATCTCGCTCAAGGAGCGATGCAGGCTGGCGGATGTCGCGCTGGAGAAGGCGGACGAGGCCGTGCGCCGACAGCTCCTTGCGCAGGATGCCCCGCGCATCGACAACGAACTCGCCGGGACCGCAGTGGATGAGTACCGCGCCGCGCGCAAGGAATACGACAGGATGTGGAGGATCAGCCCGCGATGAGCAAACTCACTGAACTGGAGGCGCACGTCGCCATCCGCCCAGGAGAGATGTACGCCGAGTCGGACAGCTGGGCCGTCCTCGTGCCCCTCGGAGACATGCGAAAGCTCGTCGCCGTGGCGCGAGTGGCAACGCAGCAGCTGGACGTGCACTCGCCATCATGCGGCCAGGTCTCGTCTCACTGCGCGCGCTGTCGTCTGCTTGTCGCGTTGGCCGTGCTGGAGATTCCACAATGAAGAGCAGAGAGCTGAAGGACATGGTCGACGCTTCTGCGTGAGCCCGGAAGAGATGTCGCACCTCATTCAGCGACGCAGCCGACGCTGATTGTGAGAATAGTGCGAATCGGTGTCGATTCGCTATTGCATTGCTAGCGGCACAGCGTATTGTCGCATCGAGGGGCAGCGAGATGAAGACCAGCATCGGCACAAAGACCAACCCGTGCACGGCGACGAACACTACACGCGACCAGCGGCGCCACAAGTATTGTCTATGTAGCCGCTGCGGCCTCGTCGCCCGCTGCACGCCTCGATTCGACTACTGGACGCGGCCCAGGCTTCCGTCGCGCCTGCTCTGTGACACCTGCTTCAAGCTCGGCGCGGTCTAGGAGAACGACGATGCGCAAAATCGGCAGACCTACGATCGAACCACTGACGATGACGGCTGAGTACGAGGCCAGCATCAGGAAGGCCAGCGAACGAGCTGGCAGTGCGGGGCAGGTGCAAAACACGGAGTCGCTGCCTGGACAGCGCATGGCCCTACTCGATGAGATCGATGCGCTTCGCGACATTCTGGAGACGCAGCGTCTTGCGATCGCGGCGGCAGACGAGATGCGCGGCTTCTTCGGGTCGATGGATGCGCGCTACCCCTCGCGGACGACGGCCGCCGTGCTCGGCTACGACGCCGCCCGCGCCGCTCTGGTGGGCGCCGCCGTGGTGGGCCAATGACGATCGAGACGCTGACACCGGTGCGCATTGCGGAGATCTGCCGCAGGCAGCTCACGCGCGCCGAGTGCGTAGAGATCATCGCTGTGGACCCCGCGCGCGTGGCGACAAACCTGCGCCTGCTCAGCGCGCAGCTTCCCAAGGCGCTCTCAGATCGCGAGGTGGCGCTCGCCGTACTGAGAGCGGCACGAATGCAAGGAGGCCTGGCATGAGTGCTGTCGGAACGAGAGTGAAAGGCGTGATGGAGGACGAGTCCTACTACATCATGGAGACTACGGTGCGTGGCGAACTCGTGCTCTGGTGGCGTCCAGATCGGAAGGGGTACACGACGGCGCTCGACAAGGCTGGCATCTACTCGCGGGCAGAGGCCCAAGCGATCGCCCGCATCCGCGGCACCGACATCCCGTATCCAGTGGCAGAAGTAGAGGCAGTGGTGCATCGAGTCGTGTTCCTCGGCTCCCTACCCATGCCGGAGCAAGAACGGAGACAACGATGATGTCTGAGCAGAGGGTTGAGATCCGAATGCAGGTGCAGGGCTACGACGGCGGCCGTACGCGACAGACGACCGTCACGCAGGACAACCGCGTCCTCTTGAACTACATCACGCCGGAGATCGCTGGCACCGCGGCCACGCACTGGCGAGCCGTGGTGGAGCGGCTCGCGTTCTTCATTACCGAGGACGAGGCCAGGAACACTGCCGTCGCCGTCGCGCGGGATGATGAGCGCCGGCAGGAGATCGACGAGCTGAGGCGTGACAACGAGATTATGAGGCAGGCGCGCGACAGCTGGCTCTGCGCGTTCAACGAGCTGGCCGGTAAACACGACAAGCTGCTTCTCGACTCGAAGCCGGCGGCGAGGAAGCGCGGCGCGAAGAAGCAGCCCGCCAGGAAGCGAGCGCGCAAGTGAGCGTCCTACTCGTCGTGTCCGTCATGAGCGGGCTCGTCGGCTTCTTCATCGGGATGGAGACGCACCGGCGCATCAGCGAGTCGGTCATCAAGGAGCACGCTGCTCAGGTCGCCGCGCTGAAAGACTGCCTAGCTGAAGCCATGGCGGCGGCCGACACTGCGTTCGTCAACTCGCGCAACATCCTCGACGCACGGAAGGAATCCGAACGGTCCGGCGCGACGATGTGGAGGCCCGCGCGAGGCCAAGACAAGGAGAAGCCGTCGTGAGTGAGGACCCCATGTTCAGGCGCGTCGCGGAGATCTGCCGCAGGCATCTCACGCATGCCGAGTGCATGGAAGTCGTCGCGGCGGACCCGGCACGCGTCGCGACGAACATGCGACTGATCGCTGTACTGAGAGGCGAGCCGAACAGTGAACTTGAGATTGCACTGGCCATGCTTCGCGCGGCGCGAATGGGCCAGGGAGGAGCCTCATGAGCCTCAAGACTTACACCGAACGACTGCTAGACAGTATCTTCAAGACTTACACCGAACGACTGCTGGGCAGCCTCACGGACAAGGAGCACGCCATCCTCGACGCGCGCCTCGGTGGGCAGCGCAGCGACAACCCGCTCGTCGCCGCGAAGCACGAGGCCGAGCGACGCATCCGCGCCAAGTTTCAGGAGCGCTATGGCTCGTTCTGGAAATGCACAACGTGCGGAGCGGCCAAGGGGGGTGGCCGTTCGGGAATGGAGCTGCCTGGTGGCGTTTCGATCTGGCGTGGATACAACCCATGCGAGCATGCCGGAACACACGTTGTCGCCAGCTACGCGCCTCCGCGAGGCGTCTGTGAGTAGCGTTATTACGCCGTACCGTTCCGACGAATCGCAGGTAGAGCGCCTGCGCGAGGAAAACACGCGACTGCGCGCGCAGCTTGAGGCGATGACCGACGAGCCGTTGCTGCCACACAGAACACTGCGGAGCGCGTGTCAGAAGTGCGGATTGAAGCAGGCGAGCGACGATTGCGGACCGACACAGGTGTACGAAGCCGCCTATGTGCCGTCGTGGTGGATGCGTCTCATTGGCCG
>Ga0315274_10008167_pt1 | contig 15156 bp, 11 predicted proteins | sample YL17G02_20_MG_FD_203700 | JGI IMG/M metagenome (GOLD analysis project Ga0315274, IMG submission 203700) | Sediment microbial communities from Yellowstone Lake, YNP, Wyoming, USA - YL17G02_20 | ecosystem: Environmental > Aquatic > Freshwater > Lake > Sediment | place: USA: Wyoming | collected... | reverse complement strand
CCATCTCCCCCACCTGTTCCAAGTGCCTCAGCAACTGCGCCGCAAACCACGCCTCCCGCCGCCCCGGTAGACGCCCGACCAGCGCCATCACCCCCAATGGCATCCCCATTATCCGCATCCCCGGATGCACAATATCCCGGTATATTGTCACCGCCTGCCTGAGCGTCAGCGCCTCCCGTCCCATCGGATAGAACACCTTTCCCTCTGCTTCATCGGTCGTGAAACTCCGCGCCACCTGCGCCGCAAAATCCTCACCCGCCAGCCAATGCACCGGGCTGTCACCTCGTCCCGGCACGACCATCATCCCATAACGCACCAGTTTCCCTAACGTCTCCATAAACCACCCCGGCCGCCAGATGGTGAACGCAATTCCCGACCCCCGAATGGTTTCCTCCGCCCGTCTCTTTGCCTCGGATGGCGGAAAATTCCCTCCCGAATCTACCGTCATTCCCGACAGGTAACTTATCCGTTTGATCCCCATTCTGCTCGCCACCGCTGCCACATTCTCCGCGGTGCCTGTCTCATTCTGAAAACAATCGTAAAACGTCGGACCGCTCGGCAGGCTCAGGTGCACCGCATCCATCCCTTCCAGCGCACAAACGACTTCCTCCCGGTCAGCGAGAACGACCCTCACCGCCTTCACCCGCCCGCCGAACATCTTCTGTGCCGCTTCCGGCGACCGCGTCCCGACCGTCACCTCAAACCCCTCCGCGAGCAGCCGTTCTACCACCGGTCGCCCGACCATCCCCGTCCCTCCCAAAACCAGCACCTTCTTAATCATATCTCAACCCGCAACTGTTGTAACTGGATTGTCCTTGTAATAACTTATAAATATAGCATCCAACCCCAAACGACACAAGGAAACATCGCCCCACTTTAGTTCCTCAACCCACCTCAGCTTCCTCCTCCATTGCATCCTCTCTATCTTTAAATTAAATTTCTCTCCTTATTCAAATGTTCTCACTTTCTCACTTTCTCACTTTGTAACCTTGTAACCTTGTAACTCCGAAACAATGCCCCGCAAACTCATCTTCATCTTCCCCGGTCAAGCCTCCCAATACGTGGGTATGGGACGCGATCTATACGACCACTCCCCCGCTGCCCGCGCCGTTATGGATCGCATAGCCGCGCTGGACGGGCTGTCTCACATTCCCAACCTCTGTTTCAACGGTCCCGAAGAACTCCTCACCCGCACCGACAACGTCCAACCCGCCATCACCGCCGTCTCGCTGATGGCGCTGGAGGCACTCCGCGTCGCTGCATTGGATAAAGGGATTGACTTAACCCCCGTCGCCTGCGCCGGTCACAGCCTCGGTGAATACGCTGCCCACTGCGCAGCCGGCAACCTGACGTTGGAACAGACAATGACCCTCGTTCGCTGGCGCGGCGTCTGGATGAACGAAACCTCCCAAGCTCCCCACCCCGAAGGCGCTATGCTCGCTATAATGGGTTTGACTTTGGAACAGGTGGAAGAAGTGGTTGTCAAGGCAGGATCCGACCGGCTTGCCGTCGCCAATCTCAACAGTCCCGGTCAGATTATCGTGTCCGGTGAGAAATCCGCTATCGCAAACGCTGAGAAAATCGCCCCGTCAATGGGCGCGAAACGGTGTGTAATACTCAAAGTTTCCGGCGCCTGGCACAGCCCCCTGATGAGGCCGGCGCAAGCTAAAATGTCGGAACTGTTGACGCGCGAAATTACCCCCGATAAAGTCACCTTCAACCCCGCCATCCCCGTCGTCGCCAACGCCACCGCCAATGTCGTCTCATCCCTTGATGAAATGCGCAACACGCTGACCCGTCAAATCACCTCGCTCGTTCGCTGGGAAGCCTGTATCTCCCGTCTCCTTCAAATCGCCGCCTCCGAACCACCCCCCCTCTTCGTTGAAATCGGTCCCGGCAAAGTCCTCAAAGGGCTTCTCCGCAATATAGATAAATCCCTTGACATCGCCAACGTGGAAGACTTCGCCGGAGTTACAAATATCCCCCCCTACGCAGTAGGGGGGGACTAAGGGGGGTTCTCCAATTGCCTTCCCCTCCCGCTTGCGGGGGGGGACTAAGGTGGAGTGCACTCGTTTACTGGCTCACTTCCGAATATTTGCCATTAAATCTCCGCGATATTGTTGCACAGCCTTAAACGCAGCTGAATGGAAAATGTCCGCCGGCTCTGTCGTCCCATCGGATAACTGCCACTTCAGACCTGCAAACGAGAACTTCAGCTTGGCACTCCCATCATCGGGCATCAGAAAGGGATCAAACCGATACTTCCCACCATGGTAAACGAGTTGCACCGTATCCCGTCCCTTCCCTTTTCCCCCGACGCTGGTATGCACCCGCCGGACTTGGGTCACCTCGCTCCACGGGATAAAGCGCGCTCGGCCTGGAGCATTGTGCCGCACCCCGTCCTGGTCAATATCCACTGACATCGCTACCTGACGTCTGAAAATGACGCTGTGGTAGATGAATCCAATCACTACCGGTGCTAAGAGTGCCGCCAATTGTTTCACTCCCGGCAGCTTGAGTGGCGACTTTCCCCCATTGTGATAATACAAAATCACCAGAGTTGCCAATGGCCACACGAGTAAAAGAAAGGTTACAATCCGTTCCAGCTTTCGGATCTTGGGCGACGCCCCATAGGCATTAACATACCGCATCAGCCCACCCTGTCATCTTCTCCGTTAATACGTTAAGTTCGTTAACACGTTATCACTTCTCCGACTGCGCTTGATTGCCCGTTTCCGCCTCAAGCACCTGCCTAACCTTCTGGAGCAACGCCGTCATACTGAACGGCTTCTGGACAAACCCCGTTGGCTTGATATCCGCGAACAGCTCGTGCGCCTCTTGCTCGGAATGCCCGCTCATCAGTATCACTCGCGCCTCCGGTTTGACGCTACGTATCTGCATCAGCGTCTCCCGCCCGTCCAGTTTCGGCATCACGAGGTCCACCAGCGCGAGCGTAATCTGGTCGGCGTTTTGACTGAACAGCTCCACCCCCTGCTCGCCGTCCTCAGCCGTCAATACCGTGAACCCAAACCGCTCCAGCATCCCCCGCGTAACCTCCCGCACCCCAAGGTTGTCTTCAACAATCAGGAGTGTTCCACTCCCCTTCCAGTCTTGCATCCGCCCGTTCCTGTTGCTCTTTTTCTAAATTGATATCCGCCTTTAATATCCCCCACTGCTATTGCTGGGGGGACTTAAGGGGGGGTTGCCTCGCTCACTCGCCCACTTGCTCACTCGCTTGCTTTATGACTTTATCACTCTCTAATGCGGGGCGTGATAAATCAGCCCCTACGCGGTGCGGTATTGTATTGGACTCGGAGCGTGATAAATCAGCCCCTACGCGACTTCGCTCCCTCTCTCACTCTTTTACTTTCACACTTTCTATCTTTCTCACTTTCTAACTTCTTTTTATATCATCGTCACTCCCGTCCCACTTCTGTATCCAACCCCTGAATTATAGTCAGCAATTCCGCGATGTCGTCAATGTCGTAATCCGCTCCCGACGCCGCCACCCCCCACCGGTCGCCGTATTTCGCAAATACGGTCCGTATCCCCACCCCCTTCGCTCCCACCATATCCCGCTCCGGCCAATCTCCAATCATCAACGCCTGCTGCGGTTCCACCTTCAGCGTCTCCAACGTCAGCCGAAACGGCAATGGGGACGGTTTTTTTGCTCCCGCCTCTTCCGAAGTTATCACCGCATCAAACAGATGATGCAGATTTAAATAACAGAGTCTTAGCCACGCCTGTTTCGGCGGCGCATCGGTCAGCACCGCCAACTTTATCCCTCGCTTCACCAGCGTTGTCAAAGTTGACGTCACATGTGGATACAACACCAGCGCCGCCTCCCGCGCCTTCCGGTACGCCACCACCCCCGCCGCCAGCAGCTTGTGCCGTATCTCCCCGTAACGCTCGGTCAGAAACCGGTCAAACACCTCCTGAAACTCAATCCCCTCCGTGTCGTATATCCGGTTGATGGCGTCCTCGGCATCCTTGAACTTCATATCCAAGCCCGCGTCAACCATCGCCGCCACCGCCGCCTTCGTTGCCAGACGCTTCATCCGGAAAAAATCCACCAGCGTATTGTCCAAATCAAATATCACCGCCCGTATCATAATCCCGGCATCCTTCTATGTTTGCGGCATTCCTCGGTCGGCTCCGTCCCCGCCCGAAATATCTCCTCCACCTTCACCGGGCAATACGCCGACGCCAGCCTTTTCGTCTCATTGCAAATCGTCGCCCTCATTACCCCCTCCGGTATCTCAAAATCCTCGTCCGGCAGCCCCAGTGAATCATAAGCCATTTTCATAAACTTCGCCCACATCGGCAGCGCAATCACCGCCCCCGACGCCCCCTTTCCTATCGTCTCCGCCGGGTCGTCCAGCCCCACCCACACCCCGCAAATCAGCCGCGGCGTGAACCCGATAAACCACGCATCCGTGAAGTCATTCGTCGTCCCGGTCTTCCCTGCGGCTATCCTATCCCACCCGAACTGCGAATACACCGACGCCCCCGTCCCCTGCCGTATCGCTGTCTCAAGCATATTGGTCATAATATACGCCGTCTCCTTCGGCAGCGCCACCCGCTGCTCCGATGTATACTCGGCAATTCGCGTGCCGAAACGGTCGGTTATTGACGCCAACCCCCGCGGCTCGCACCAAACTCCCTGATTGGCGAACACCGCATACGCCGCTGTCGCCTCAATCGGTATTATCCCCGACGACCCCAACGCAATCGCATCCACCGCGTCAATCGGCGTCATAATCCCCATCTGGTGGGCATATTTCACCACCGTCGCCGGCGGAACCACCTCCTGCACCAGCCGCACCGTCACCAGATTCAACGACCGCCGTATCGCCTCCCGGAGCGTCGTCAGTCCCCCGCGCGACCCGTCGTAATTCTGCGGCGCCCACCGCGTCCCGTCATACATCACCAGCACCACATCCTGATTTAAGAGTTCAAACGACGGCGGATAACCGTTATCAATCGCCGCGGTGTACACAAACGGTTTGAAAACCGAGCCCGGCTGCCGCACCGCCTGCACGGCCCGGTTGAACTTGGACTTCGCAAAATCCCGCCCCCCGATCATCGCCATTATATCCCCCGTCCGCGGGTCCAGCGCCACCAGCGCCACCTGCAGCACCGCTCTCGTCGGAAACGCCGAATCCACCCGCGCCGTGTCCTCCCGAATCCGCGCCCAACTCCCCGCCGTCTCATCCCCATACAGCGCCCGCGAAACCTGCCCTAAATTATGGTTCACAAACCGCACCCGGTAGCTGTGCTGCAAATCTGTCATCTGCGAATCCACCGCCAGCTCGGCAAATCGTTGCAACCGCGCATCCAAAGTCGTCTGCACCGTCAACCCATCCCCCAAATAGTCAAATCCCAACCGCTCTGCCTCTTTGGACAGTTTCTGCCGAATCATCTCCGTGAAATACGGAGCCGTCCCAAACACTCCCAACTCCGGCGCCGGATTAACCTGCAGCGGCTCCCTCACCGCCGCCCGATACTCCTCCGTGGTAACCTTCTTCCCCTTCCACATCATCTCCAAAATCAGGTTCCGCCGCGCCAACGCCGCATCCGGGTGATAAAACGGCGAATAATTGGACGGCGCCTTGGGCAGCGCTGCCAGTAATGCCGACTCCGCCAGCGTCAACTGCTCCACCGGCTTGTTGAAATAGCGCCCCGCCGCCGATGCCACCCCGAACGCCCCATGCCCGAAATATATCTGCGTCAGATACATCTCTAAGATTTCCCGTTTGGAGAAATGACGCTCAATTTGGATGGCCGTCAGCGTCTCCCGAATCTTCCGCCCAAATGTCCGCTCCCGGTTCAGATACAAGTCGCGCGCGAGTTGCTGCGTGAGCGTTGACGCCCCCTGCTTCAGGCTCAGTGTCGTAATATCCACCAAAGCCGCCCCGAAGATGCGCACCAAATCCACCCCCCAGTGATTCCAAAACCGCGCGTCCTCGGTGGTCAGTATCGCGTCAATCGTCTGCTGCGGGATCCGGTCCAACGACGCCTGCATCCGCCGCTCCGTGAACAGCTCGGCGATCAGCTCCCCGTTGCGGTCCAGTAGTCTGGTCGTCAGCCGCGGCGCATACTCTTTTAGCTGCTCCAGATCCGGCAGATTCCCGGACAGCGTCCATACCACAGCTCCCACGCCCGCTGCCCCGACAACGAACGCCATCGCCGCCAGCGTCACGCACCGGGTAAAGTCGTTCCGGCCTAACCTATTCCAAATCTTCTTTATCATTCTTCAACTTCTTCCCCCCCTGCGAAGTAGGGGGGGACTTAAGGGGGGGTCTCCTTAATTTCTTTCACAAAACCTCCCCCCCTACTATTGTAGGGGGGGACTAAGGGGGGGTCTCCTTAATTTCTTTCACACTTTCTCACTTTCTCCCTCACAAATAAAACTTGAGTTTCAACTCCCCCCCCTCATACACGCCATAACTCCCATCCCGGATCCAGTCTCCGATTGCCAAATACCCCCCCTGCGGATGGTCCAGCCGGTCGGCGTGATGCCGGTGCCCCATCACCACAAAATTGAACCCCTCCTCCAACTTCCGCCGCGCATAATCCTGATACGGTTCGGGACCGAATTTGTCCCGGTAGCTGGCGTAATTGTGTGATGTTCGCGACACCAGATGCGCTATCCATATCCCCAGATCCGGATGCACCAATCGGTAGAGCGTTTCCGTCGGTTTCCAGCGCACCGCCGTCCGCAGCACCCGGTAACCCCTATCTGCCGGCGCAATCCCGTCCCCGTGAATGACGTGAAACAGCTTCCCCCCCACCTGCGCGTCCACCCATTTCCGCGACACCGTCAGCCCCACCTCCCGCTCCAAAAACCGCCCAATATGCCCGTCGTGATTCCCCGCCAGATAGACCACCTGCCGCCCATTCGCCACCAGCCGGTGCAGCTCCGCCAACACCGGAAACGCCGCCGACGGAACGCTGTGCCGCCATTCAAACCAAAAATCAAACAGGTCGCCCACGATGAACAGCGCCTGCCCCTGGGACGCCTCCTCGCGCAGAAACCGCACCACCCGTTGATGCTGGTTATCCTCTCCCTTCCGACCTATCATCGGCAGGTGGCAGTCCGATAGAAAATACACCGGCGGCTGGCAGGTTAGCATGGGAACTGGGGCAAGCGGATCCGGTTCGTGCAGGCCATCGGAAATAACCACCGGCGATAGGTCGCCAACTGGTTGCTACAGCGCGATGACGTGGTGTGATGCCGTTTGTGGATATACCCTCCGTAAATGCCGATAGGTCGTCAAAGCAAAATTTAAAGGAAATGACCGAGGGTATCAATATACTCAATCTTCATCGGCAACTCAACTGAGTTCCCGTTCCGATGGTCTTCAGAAGCGATTCGTCTGACAGCGTCTGAATTGGCTTTGGCGCGGTCAGAGCGCCGGGTTGCCGGTCAGGCGCGATTATCAATATCACGGAACATCCCCCCACGGCGCATCTTACAGTCTGGTAATATCTATATCGTTCCAACTTCATCTCCATTGACAAGCGTCACTTTTTTACTTATCTTTGCCTTCCAAATGGCTGATTACCGCTTGCATCTTGCCCTGCATCATCGCTGCGGTTTACCAACATCAGGCTTTTAAAGCATCATCTTCTCAATTATCTCAATTCTCTTTAGGAGGATTCAGTGAAGCACCTTTTTAAAGTTCTCTCTCTCATCGCCATCCTCGCCCTCATCCTGATGCCCGCGCTAACCTGGGCGGAAGAAAAAGAAGGCGAATGCGGTGATGGCGCCTGCATCACCGGCGACTTCCGCTGGCGAATGGAGCACGACGGCCGCGATTTCAACGCCGACACCGGCCCCGGCTCATTCTCATCCCTTCGCACCCGCATTAATGCGATGTGGCACGAGGGCGACTACCAGGGCTATGTCCAAGTGCAACAGTTTAATACCCTCGGCACCGGTCCCGGATCCGACCTGTCGCTCGGCATCCACCGCGCGATGTTCGGTAAAGAGAACTGCCTAACTGAAGGCGGTTATCTCTGGCTCGGGCGGATGACCCTCACCTTCGGCGACGAACGACTCATAGGCGCCGCTGATTGGGGTATGTATGGCAACGCCTTTGACGGCATCCTGCACGGCATCAAAAAAGACCAGTATTGGGCGGAACTTTTCTACACCAAACTGGCGGAAAATTACGCCGGTGACGTCTCCGTCCGCGACGACGCCTTCTACGGCTTGTGGGGCGAATACACCCCGCTGAAACTCCAAGCCTTCGTCCTCGGCCGTAAACGCGCCGGACAGCGTCCCACCGACCCCACTAACTGGCAGAATCCCGACGTGCGCAACACCCTGGGTATCTACTACACCAACGAATACCCGATGAACATCGGCACCACCTTCAACTTCGCTTACCAGATGGGCACCGACAAGACCCTTAACAACCCGCCCACAACCGCCGATGTTGAAAACGACATCGCCGCTATGATGTATGCCCTCGAAGTCTGGTATAACTTGAAGGACGTGACCTGGTCGCCCACTTTTGGCGTCGGCATTGATGCCTACACCGGCGACGACCCGACCACGCCCGACAAGGTGGAGAGCTTTGACAACCTCTACTGGACGGGGCACAAGTTCTTCGGCTATATGGACTACTTCACAGCCAACCAGTCCACCGGTATGCAGGACATCTTTGTGAAGGCGAAAGTCCATCCCAAGGGTGAAGACTCCTACCTCAAGCTGATGTTCCACATCTTCTCCACCTCCGAGAACTACGCCTCGGCAGTTGACGGATCCGACGCCACTGCCCTCGGTAACGAGATTGACCTCGTCTGCGGCAACAAAATGGGCGAGATGATGAATATGGAAGCCGGGTTGGGCTACTTTATGCCCGCCGAGGAATGGGTCGGCAAAGATAAGGATTCCAGCCTCTGGGCATACCTGCAACTGCAGCTTATGCTCGGCAAATGCGAGTGTAAAGAGTGAAAACGTTGTAACGTGGTAACGTGCTAACGTGCTAACGACGGTTGCTGCCGGGCGGGTCACCCGGCAGCAACCGTTCAGAGAGAACGCCGTCGGGTCGCTGCGCCCGACGGCGTTCTCTCTCATCTACGTTTATGTTAATACTTGATCACTTGGTCACTTTATAACTTTCCCGCTTCCGTCACTTTTCTTCATCATCCACCTCCCTCAACCGCCGGAGTATCCCCAGCGCGCTCTCCCCCGTCGCCGCGCTCATTATCTTTTCCATCCGCGCCTGGTCGGTGGCAAATTTCTTCTGCAGCCTCGCCTGGTAAGCGTCCTTCATTAAATCTATCAGCTTGTCCAGTTCATACGGCTTGGGCAGGTAACTGTATGCTCCCAGCCTTGTGCACTCCACCGCCGACTCAAACGACCCGTGACCAGTCAGAATGATAACCTCTAAAAATTTGTGCTCCTTTTTCAATATCTCCAGCACCTCGCGCCCGTCCATCCCCGGCATCTTGAGGTCCAGCAGCGCGAGGTCAAACTTTTCGCGCCGGGTGATGTCCACCGCCTCCAGTCCATTAACCGCCTTGGCGACTTCAAACCCCCGCAATTCCAGCCGCTGGGCGATGGAGTTCAGAAACTGAACCTCATCGTCCACTATTAAAAGTTTAATCTTCCCTGTCATCTCCAACCTCTATTGGCTGCCTTTCGCCCGTTGCGTAACCGTAATAACGTGGTAGTGTGTTAACGTAATAACGAAGGAGCTGAAATCCGACCGTTAATACGTTACTACGTTTTCACGTTAATACTTTCCCACTTTCTTACTTTCTCACTTACGAAGGAAATCCAATCCATCTCCAATACCCAAATATGCACCACCCCCACAACACCGCAAACGACAGGAGCAGCACCACCGTCCCATGCCGGAAGAAATCGCCCAGCGTCAGCAACTGTTCGCCGGTGATGGGGTCTTTCGCCATCGCATACGCAATCGCATTGTTCGGCGTCCCGATAATCATAGTGTGCGCGAACGACGACGCAAACGCCGTCGCCAGCCCCACCATCCACGGGTGCGTCCCGGCGATAATCCCCATCGGCACCGTTATCGGTCCCACCGCCGACACCGTCGCGCCGTCGCTCATAAAGTTGGTGATAACCCCCGAAATGATGCTGCTCGCCACCGCCAACCCCTCGCCCGATTTCATAAACGCCGGCATCGCATTGACGAATGTGTCCGCCATATAGAGCGCCGCGCCGCTTATCGCCAGCCCCTTGCCGATGGCGCACGCACTGGCATAAAGCGCCACCACCTCCCACTGAATCTTTGCAATGTCCTTCCAGCGCAATATCCGGAACACGTTCAGCGCAATCACCGCCAACAGCACCGGTCCCCCCATCCCCTTCTCCTCGGAGGTGAAACACCACATCGCGATGAGAATAATCAATATCGCCGCCGTGACGTATTCCGCCTTGTTCATCGGCCCTATCCGCTCCGACGCCGCCCGTACATGCACCGATATGTTCAGGTTCTTCACCTTGAGCTTCCGGCGAAAAGTCAAAAAGAAATATGCCGCTATCACCAGCGCCATCACCGGCACAAACGGCAACCCATATTTCACCCACTGCAGGAAGTTTATGCTCACGCCATATTCCGACAGTATCCCGACCATCACCGCGTTTCGTCCACCCGCCGCCGGCGAACCCGGTCCCCCGCAATTCGCCGCGAAACACATTGACAGGATGAACATCACCGCCAGCGCCCGGTCCCGCTTCAGCCCAGCCGCCTGCACCGACGACGAATATGCGAGCATCACCACCGGCATCATAAATGCCACCAATGCGTGCTCCGACATAAACGAACACGCCACCGCCATCAACGGTAGAAATATAAACAGCAGCTTCCACAGCGATGTTGACGTCCCCAACAGCAGCAGCCCAATCCGACGGTCAAGCCCGGTCTTCGTTATCGCCATCGCAACCGACAACACCCCGAAAATGAAGATGACCGCGTCCTTCGCATAAGCCTGCGCGATGTCGTCCGGCTTGAGGATATCTCCGAAATACATTGCCAATCCGACAATCAACGCCGTTATCCCCACCGGCACCGCCCCCGTCGCCCAGAACAGCGCGCACACCAACAACAGCGCCAACATCATTTTCGCCCGCCGAGCCACTTGCGATGTGCCGATTGGAGAGAGCTCCTTCTTCCCGTCGGGTTTCTTTATCTCCTCTCCCAACTTGCCGGTGCGTGCATAGTATTCGGCGATGGTTTCGCTGGGCTTCATCTTGCTCCAACTGGAGTATCCCAAGTTGATGTCCACCTTCTGGTCGCCGGTCTTGCGGTAGGAGAGCAGTTCCGTCATCCGTTGCGGCGTGGGCATATAGCTTATGCCGAAGAAGAGGACAAGTCCAAAAATCAGCACCCCCGGGCGCGAGTTATGACTGCCAACGAGCCACTTCCACAGCGACCCCTTTTGCACGTGCGGTATCTCGTGCCGCTCCATCGCCCGCACCCGCTCCCGCCGCGCCCCCTCCACCGTCTCCACCAACTTCTCAAACTCGCACGGCTTCTCCAGATACGCGTAGGCATCCAGCCGCCCCACCTCCATCGCTGAGGCAATTGAACCTTGCCCGGTGAGGAAAATCGCCTGCATTTCCGGGCGGAATGTCTTAATCTCGCGCAGCGCCTGATCGCCATTCATCCCCGGCATCTTTAAATCCAGGATGACAACGTCAATATCCGGGTCGCTACGCGCAACCTTCACCGCCTCTTCCCCGTTGCTCAACGCTATGACTTGATAGCCGCGCAGCTTCAACCGCGCAGCCATTGATGTCCGAAACTGATCCTCGTCGTCAACTAAAAGCAGTTTTTCCATTCCCGTTCCTGTTTCAAGACCCCTATTTCAGCGTGCCCCGGTTTGCTTGCTGCGGCCGTGATAAAGTAGTAACGTGTTAACGTCCTAATGTAGAAGTTGGATTCCGGCCGTTAATACGTTATCACTTTATTACGTTATAACTTCTCCCCAACGTCAACTACTAAACATCATCGCATACCGCCGACTTTACCACTCCGGTGAGTTCCGCAAACAGATCCGACAACCGAATAATCCCCACTACCTTCTCCCCCCGCTTAACGAGTATGGAGAGCGACTGCCACATAATGATGCGGTGCAACGCCTCGGTCAGCGTCTGGTTCTCATCAATGCTCTCCTCCGCCGGGCGCATCACATCCTTCACCCGGATGCTCTTCGCCCGCCGGCAGACCATTGACATATCGTCCTGCCAGAACCGATAACTCTCCATCATCTTATTGATGAGGTCCACGCTTACGCCGACATTTGCTAACTTCTCCACATCGCCCATTATGTTGTATTTCGGCTCCAGCGCCCTTAAAAACGCCAAATGCCCAATCTTCCCTATTATCCGCCCGCTCCGGTCCGTAACCAACACCGCCCGATGCGGCTCCTTCCCCGGCTGAACATACTGTTGCGCCTTGTCCAACGCGAACAGTGCCTCACGGATGGTCGCATCCTCCGGCACCACCGCATACTCATCCAGCGGCAACATCAGATCTCTGACAAATTTGCTCTGCATATCTTCCCCTCTCTTATTGCGGATTGCGGAATTGAATACCCCCGTTCCCCTCCCACTCCGGCACTCGGAAACTCAGGAACTTTGTAACCTTGTAACTCCGTCACTTCACCGGCAACACCACCGTAAACGTGCTCCCCCGCTTCGGCACGCTATCAACCAAAATAGTTCCCCCCAAGCTCTTCACCATCCCATAACTGACCGAGAGTCCCAGCCCCGTTCCCTTCCCCACATCCTTGGTCGTGTAAAACGGCAGGAAAATCTTCCCCAACTGCTCCCGCGTTATTCCGATGCCCGTGTCGGTCACTGCAATATACACATTCCGTTCATCCCGCGTCGTGCTGATGGTAATCGTCCCCGGCGGCAGTATCGCATCCCGCGCGTTCTTGATTATATTCAGCAACACCTGCTTGAGCTGATTCTTATTCGTCGTGATTTCCGGAATATCCGCCCCAAACTCCCGCTTGATTGCTATATCCTCAACCGCCATTTCCCGCGTGATGAACCCGTCCACCACCTCGTGTATCACCTCGTGAATGTCCTGCCGTTCCAGCGCTAATTCCGACTTCCTCACAAAGTCCAGCAGATTCCTTGTAATATCCCTTGCCCGAAAAACCGCCTCCTGAACCACATCCAAATGCCCGGCTATCTCCTCGTATGTAATCTTCCCTCCGTATTCCGGATTCATCAAATCCTTGACCAGCCCCGCTTCCTCTGATATTATCGCTAACGGGTTGTTGATTTCATGCGCTATCCCCCCCGCCAATTCCCCGACCGTCGCCAACTTCGCCGCATGTTCAAGCTGCAGCTGCGTCATCTCGCTCTCTTCCCGCTGCCGCGCCACCCGCACCCCGCGATAAATGATGACGACCAATCCGCCCAATATCAGCGCCAGTGACAACAGCGCCGTCCTGACATCCAGCGCCCCCAACAGTGTCGGCTGATCCCTCCCCGCCCGCTGCACAATCAACGCCCAATCCGCCATCTGCAACCACGAATACCCGTATGAACACCACTTCCCGCCCAGCTTTACCCGCCCAACCCCCAACCGTGGCGTCTTCGGCGGCACAAACGACGACGCCCCCAACGGCGACCCCATATCCGCCGTCACTACCTGGTAATACCCGTCCGGGTTGACAATCGCGCTGTAAACCTCCCCCGCCCCCCTCCCCAAACCGGTGATATACTCGTAAATCTTCTGCGGATCCAGCGTCGCCCGCATCACCACGTACTGCCCGCCAATCACCCGGCTCACCCCAATCGTAAAATGCGGCTTCTGCCGAAACCCCAAATATATGTCGGTGATGATGTAGCGGTCCTTTTCATCCTGCAAACTGACAAACCACTTCTCGTGGCTGTAATCCTGCCGCTCCAGCGACTTGAACGGTCCCGCATACGCCGCCTGAATCCCTGATGAATCAAAGAACCCTACGTCCACAAACGCGTCCGAGTTCCGTTTCAACTCGTCCAAATATCGCTGCATCACCCCTGGCGTCGGCGGCGGTTCTAACTTCGGATCATTGATTAAATTGGAGAGATTCACCACCCGTTCGCGGAAAAACAAATCCAGCGTGTTCGCCTGATACTCCGCGAGCGACTGCAAATGTTTGCACCAGCTCTCCCGGACGAGCTTGCTCCACTGAATGTGAAAATAAACGGTGAGAACGATGAGTGGGAATAGGTAGGTCAAAAACAGCCGAAACACCGTCCGCCGCAAGAACTCCCGCCCGTGACGGGCTGGTGAAGTCCTGACCGGCGGTGCCGTTTTAGCCTCAGTGCCAGCGACCATAACCCGACCTCTTCCTCTCCCGCAAATTATTTACCCAGTGCCCCGGCTTGCTCGTCAGAGTTTCAGAGTTCCTGAGTGCCTGAGTTCCATTCATCTTTCATCTTTCATTTTTCTTCTTTCATAACTTTCCCATCACCGGCATCCCCATCAAAGGCCATATTACCAGTATAAAGAGCGTCAATATCGCCATCAACATTAGACTCGCTGGAATCCCCGCCACGAAAAACTGTCCCGCGCTGAACTGCTTGCTCTCATACGCAATCGCGTTCGGCGCCGCCCCCACCAGCAGCATAAACGGCATCCCCGCCGTCGCTAAGGACGCATAAAACACCACCTCCGGCGCTACCCCCAAATACTTGGAAATCACCAGCGCCACCGGCAGCGAAATCGCTATCGCCGCCACGTTCATTATGAAGTTCGTCATTATCAGCACGAAGAAAGCCACCCCCAACACAAACACAAACCACGGCGCGGTCTGCAAAAGCGTCAGCCACTTTATAGCCATCCACTGCGCCGCCCCCGTCTGCCACAAACACAGCCCGATGCTCATCGCCCCCCCGAACAGAAGCACGATGTTCCACGGTATCTCTTCCAAATCCCTCACCGTGAGGATGTTGAACATAAAGAAGAGCAGCGTCGTCACCAATATCACCGCGCTTTTATCCACCGGCGCCAACAGCGGGATGAATGAGCGCAGACTTAAAACCGCTATCGCCGCAAACACTATGACCATCGTCCCGAGTTCCGGCTTGGACACCGGACCCAGCCGTTGATACAACGCCTGCGCCCGATCCCGAAGCCCCACAATGCGCGGCTGCTCCGGCTTGAA
>Ga0315274_10008166_pt1 | contig 15156 bp, 13 predicted proteins | sample YL17G02_20_MG_FD_203700 | JGI IMG/M metagenome (GOLD analysis project Ga0315274, IMG submission 203700) | Sediment microbial communities from Yellowstone Lake, YNP, Wyoming, USA - YL17G02_20 | ecosystem: Environmental > Aquatic > Freshwater > Lake > Sediment | place: USA: Wyoming | collected... | reverse complement strand
TGAAGCCCCGCAGCAGTTCCAGTCCTCCAGCTCGACCAGGCCGATCTTCAAGGCGCGGAAGACAGCCGTGACCGAGTCGTGGAACTCACGTCCGGTCGAGTGCAGGCTGCAGCCGGGGTAGTAGGAGTACTCCATCATTCTGCCTGAGCGTCCGGGCCGACAGCGCCGTCCAGCGGCCGTGCCGTACTGTGGCCCAGCTCCCCGAACAGCTTCCGGAGCTGCGCCCGGCCCTTCACGACGTGCGGCACCAGTGGGATCTTGCCTTTGAGGACCATCTGCGCGCCGCTGCCGAGGTCGGAGAACAGATTGCCTGTCCACAGCTTGTGTGCCCCGAGCAGCCCGGCTTCGTTCATCCGCCCCAGCCGCTCGACGAAGAACAGGAACAGGCGGTGGAACTTGACCGATCCCGGGTCCGCAGCCCGCACGCCTTCCACCCGCGCGATCTGGCGCAGCGCATCCATTACGTGGGCGATGTCGATCTCGTTCGGACAGCGCGTAGCGCACGTCTCGCATCCCGCGCACAGCCAGATATCGGAACTGCGCAACAGTCGGTCCGCTTGCCCAAGCTGGATCAGGAGCAGGATCTGGTCAGGTCCGTAGCGCATCTCCTCGGCTACCGGGCACCCCGAGGTGCACTTATGGCAGTGATAGCAGAGCTCGGTCTGCTCTTCGGACAGCACGTTCACTCGCTCCATCAGGAGCGTGCCCGGGGCTGCCTGGCTGCGGATGTCCGTCTGCATCGGTCCCTCGCCGTACCCGGTGCCGCGCCGGGCTACACGACCTCGTTCAGCATGGCCAGCACCTGGGACGGCTTCCAGTTGCGCACATAGCACGCCTTGTTGGGGCAGGCTACCACGCAGGCTCCACAGCTCTGACACAAGGCCACATTCACCGTGGCCACATGCCGCACCGGATGGATGGCGCGTGCCCCGTAGGGACAGGTCCCGACGCACGTGGCACACGCGGCGCACAGGTCCTCGACCACTGCCGCAACCGTCGGCGACTGGGTCATCTCCGAATGCGAGAACAGCTGCAGCACCTTGGCAGCCGCGCCGCTGGCCTGCGCCAGCGTCTCGGGGATGTCCCGCGGCCCCTGGCACGTACCGGCCAGGAACACGCCAGCCGTCAGCGTCTCGACGGGTCGCAGCTTGGGATGCGCCTCATTGAAGAAGCCGTTGGCATCGGTGCTGATGTGGAGCGTCTGCCCGAGCAAGGTGGCGCCCGCGGCGGGCACCATGGGTGTCGCCAGGACGACCATGTCCGCCACGATGTCCACCACAAGCCCGCTCAGCGTGTCCGATCCGGAGACGCGGATCTTACCCCGTTCCTGGCACACGTCACTCACCTTGCCGCGCAGGTACAGCGCGCCATAGTCCTCCATGACGCGGCGGACGTACTCCTCATACCCCTTGCCTGCGGAGCGGATGTCGATGTAGAAGACGTACGCCTGACCTTCGGGGACCAACTGACGGTAGAGCATGGCCTGCTTGGCCACGACCATGCAGCAGACTTTCGAGCAGTAGGGAACACCGCGCTCGGGGTCCCTCGAGCCGGCGCACTGCACGAACACGACTTGGTGAGGTCTGCTGCCATCCGACGGCCGCCGCAGCTCGCCCCCCGGTGACAGCATGCGCTCGAAATCCAACGTGCTGACGACATCGGGCAGGAGCCCGCCTCCGTATTCAGGCAGCAGCCTCGGGTCATAGGGGTCCCAGCCCGTTGCCACGACGATCGCTCCTGCATCAAGCGAGAACGGAGTGGCTTCGTCGCCGTCCGACGAAGCGGTCCGAACCTGCACCTGGAAGTTGCCCACATACCCGCTGCAGCTTGCCACCTCTGACCCCACCAGCACCTGGATGTTCGGGTGCCGCGCGACCGAGTTCGTCATCTCCTCCAGACGCCGGGCTGCCCCTTGCAGGTTGAGGTAAGTACCGCTCAATTGGGCCATCCGACCGCCCAGGACCGGCTCGCGTTCGACGAGGACGACCGGATAGCCAGCGCCGGCGACGTCGAGAGCAACCTGCATGCCGGCGATCCCTCCGCCAATGACCACGCAGCGCCGCGTCAGCGGCAGGGTGAGCGGCTGGAGCGGTTCATCCTGCCGGACCTTCTCGACGATCGATCGGACGACGTCGGAGGCTTTGGCCGTCGCCGCCGGCATGTCATGCTGATGCACCCAGGAGACCTGCTCACGGATGTTGGCGCTCTCACACCGGAAAGGATTCAGCCCTGCGCTTAGTGCTGTACGGCGGAAGGTGGTCTCATGCATCGCCGGAGAGCAGGCCGCCACCACGACCCCGTCCAGCCGATGGTCAGCTATCGCCTGGCGGATCAACTCCTGGCCCGGATCGGAACACATGTACTTGTAGTCGCCGGCGAAGGCCACACCCGGATGCTGGCGCAGGCTCTCGGCCAAGGCCACCACGTCCACCGACGAGGCGATGTTATGGCCACAGTGACAGACGAAGACGCCGATGCGACCGCCCATAGAAAGCTGATCCAATCTCCTCGCCCGCGAACCGCCGCCTAGGCGGTCACGTGCGCCTCCGCAGCCACCCGCTGCTGGAATAGCGAGAGCACCTTCGCCGCTGCGCCGCTGGCCTGCGCAACCGTCTCCGGGATGTCCTTCGGCCCCAGCGCCGCGCCAGCCAGGAAGACCGCCTCGACGCCGCTCTCGACCGGGGCCATCTCTTCATCGCCCGGGGCGAGGAAGCCGTTCTCGTCTACCGCCACCCCGAACTGCGCAGCCACGGCCGCGGTGCTGGCGCGAGCCACGTAGGCCGTCGCCAGGACGACCAGGTCGGCTGAAATCTCGACCGCCCGATGGCTCAACGTGTCGGCCCCCTTGACGATCAGCCGGCCGTCCTGAGAGTAGATCTTGCTCACCTTGCCGCGCAGGTAGACGACCCCGTGTTCCTCCTGCGCCCGGGTCACGAATTCCTCGTAGCCCTTGCCCCCGGCGCGCACGTCGATGTAGAAGACGGTGGCCTGACCGTCCGGAACGCGATGCTTGTACAGCATCGCCTGTTTGGCCACATACAGGCAGCAGATCTTCGAGCAGTACGGCACCCCCCGCTCGGGATCGCGCGATCCGCTGCATTGGACGAAGACGACCTGCTTGGGCACTGCGCCGTCGGACGGCCGGACGACCTTTCCGGCCGTCGGGCCGCTCGCCGCCAGCAGGCGCTCAAACGCCAGGCCATCGACGACGTCGCGCAGCTCGCCGCCGCCGTATTCCGGGAGTCGCTGCACGGGCAACAAGTCATACCCGGTCGCCAGGATGATCGCCCCCACTTGCTCCTCGATGACCCGATCCTGCTGCTCCCAGTCGATGGCGCCCGTCGGGCACAGCTTGGCGCACGCGCCGCACTTGGGTGTCACCGGATTGCCGTGCTTGTCGACCGCCGGCGCGCGCCCGGCCTCCATGTCCCACTTGCTTTGCAGGTAGCGGCACTGCTGCGCATCGATGACCGGCTTGTTGGGCACCGCCTGCGGCGACAGCGTGTAGATGACCTTGCGCGGCCCAATCCCCCTCTCGAATAGAGACACGACCTTGAAGGGGCACTTCTCCTGGCACACGCCGCAGCCGGTGCACTTGTCCCAATCCACGTACGCCGCCCGGCGCCGGATCCGCACCACGTAGCTACCGGAAGGTTCCCGGCGAACCGACTCGATGTCGCTGTAGGTGTGCAGCCGGATGTTCTCGTGATGACCCACTTCGACCGTCCGGGGCGTCATGATGCATTGCGAGCAATCCAGCGTTGGAAACGTCTCAGACAGCTGGGCCATGTGGCCACCGATGGAAGGCTCTCGCTCGACCAGCACCACCGGGAAGCCGCTGTTGGCGATATCGAGCGCGGCGGTGATCCCGCCAATGCCGGCACCCACCACCAGCGCCGTGGTACAGCCCGAGTCCTTCATGCGGCGACCTCGCGCCGAAAGGCAGGGCCGGCATGTTCCGGCAGGCCGAAGGCGGCCGCCATGGCCTGCGTAAAGTAGGCGACCGGCAGCTGCTCCGCCTGCGGCCGCCCCTCCTGCGCCCGCTCGAGATTGAACTTGCACAAGGGACATGCGGTGATCACGATCGCGGCTCCGGCCGAGCGGGCGGAGTCGATCACCGCCGCGGACAGTCGCTGGTTAGCTTCCGGCGCCGAGACGAGAAGCGTCGACCCGCAGCACTCCGCCTGGCGCGGGAAACCCACCGGGTCGGCGCCGAGGGCATGCAGAAGGTCATGCAGCAGGCTGGGCGCCTCGGGGTCATCCAGTTCCATCTCAGCCTGGGGCCGCAAGAGCAGGCACCCATAGTAAGGTGCCGGGCGCAGCCCTTGAAGCGGGGCCACCACGCGCTCGCGCACGGCCTCCCAACCGACATCGTCCCGCAACACCCCCAGCAAGTGGCGCACCTTCACACGCGCCGCGTAGTCCCCTTCCGTCACAAAGGCGTTCAGGCGGTCAGCCGCTTCCGGGTGCTTGCGCAGGTAGGAATCCGATCGTTTCAATACGTGAAAGCAAACAGCGCACAACGTGGCCAGGTCCTGCCCGGCGTGTTGGGCGGCGATCAGGACCCGCGCCGGAGCAATGAAGCTCATCACATTCTCGGCGCTCAGCGGGAAGCTCGCCCCGCAGCAGTTCCAGTCCGGGACCTCGTGCAGGTCGAGGTTCAGCGCGGCCGCCACGGCCCGGCCGGAGGCATCGTAGTCGACCGCCGTGGTGGCCAGCGTGCAGCCCGGGAAGTAGCTGTAGGCTCTCGGGGTCAAGGTCACTTCTCGCCTCGCCGAAGGGCGCCGATGACCGCCATCTGCGGCGCCGATGCCAGGAGCGAGCCATCTATCCGTCCTGCCAGAACTCGCGAGTCCCCCCGCCTCAGGGCGATCTGGCGGACCGCCTCCATGACGCGCGGCAGATCCACGCCCTTGGGACAGCGCGACTGGCACATCAGGCAAGAGGCGCACATCCAGGGTGTCTGCGAGTCGATCACGGTCTCCAGCCCGAGCTGCGCGAGGCGGATGATCTGATTGGGGAGCAGGTCCATCTCCTCGACCAGCGGGCAGCCGGCGGAGCATCGGCCGCACTGGTTGCAGGCGAGCAGGTTCTGTTCGGAGATGGCTTCGATCTCGCGGATGAAGGCGCCGTGCAAGGCTTCCGGATTCAGGACTACACGCAAGGGAGAACCCTCTCCGCCAGCGCAGACGTCTCCATCCACCGGCCTACGCCGCAACCCCGGATTGTGGTCTTGGGGAGACGGACGAGACCGGCCAGGCAGCTTGCGCCGCGCTGGCGCAGACCCGCGAGTCGAAGTGACCCGGTGGGAACACACCCAGAGGACTTGCGGTCGTACCGTCCCAAGCCCCGCCCTCGCAGTCAAGTTGACCCAGTCTACGCTCCGGCGCTTGAGGTTGTCATCCACCCGAGGCCTGAGATTGCAGGCGCCGATCCGAACGCCCTGTCGGCCCCACAGTGACCCGTAGCATCGGAGTACTCCGGTCTACTTGACCCCTTTTCTCGGTATTGCTCCCGCCTGCCTGATCGCCCACGACCTGCGAGGCCACGTCAATCAGGATCACGACCCACATTGGCCGCGACCGGTGCAAGCGACGGGAAGCCGCCGGGAATCTGTTGGTCAGAAACTCGGCCCTGCGACTTCGTCCCATGCCTTGCCGAGGCGGGTGCGGGCAGCCTGCTGATTGACTGATGTGGATCTCTCGAGCTCGTCGATCGCTACGAACAGGCTCTGGATGCAACCAAGCGGGATGCGAGGTTCGCCGAGACTGGGCCGGGGGGTGATGGGAACACGGACCAAGCGGAAGCCCTCCATCACCTGGCCAAGGCCGGACGCAGGTAGATCGCATCGCGATGGTTTGCTGTCGCCTTGAACGGACCGTGGAAGACTCGCGGTGTTCTGCAACCGAATCGTCGCTTCCCCGGAGAGGCGGCTGGACGAGAACGTGCCTTGCCTGCTTGAGGTCCAGCTTGCGTCGCGCTGCCCGGCTTCGGAGAACGAAGTGATCGAGGTTCGCCAGGTTCAGGAGTTCTCGGAATTCCCCGCCGATGTCCAAATGGCCGCCGGGACTTTCCCCGAGATGCAGCCACAGTCTGAGCCTCAGCGGAAGGCGGCGATTCCTAGCTGCCGCGTCCGAGCATCGCACTGCCCAATCTACTTCGGGTGTCGGGGGCACGCAGGAGCACCCCGAGCCTCATGGGCCGCTCCCGGCTCCCGCCCTGCGCCACGCGTATCGGCTACTCTCCCAGATGACCCGGGTGCGGATTGGGGCGGTCTTCGAGCCCGTTCTTGCCCGCGCCTCGACCCCTGTACTGGATCTAGAATGCGCGAGAATGAACGGGGGCTGGCCCATAGCCTGCTAGGCATTGCGCGCAACGCGCTCCAGGTGCCATCCAGAAGGAGACCGGCGATGCTCGTCCGTGACGTCATGACCGCCCATCCGATCAGCATCCGCCCGGACGGAGATCCCCGCGCCGCGCTGGGACTGTGCAAGTCGGCGCGCATCCGGAGACTGCCGGTCGTCGACGGCGAAGGGCACGTCGTGGGCATCGTCACGCGCAGTATGCTCGAGCAGTTCCTGGCCACCGCCCCGCCCCCTTCCGTCCAGGCCCGACAGCACGGCATGACGCAGGTGATGGTCTCGCCTGTTGTCACCGTCTCGCCTGACGACCCGATGGAAGAGGCCGCCCGCCGGATGGTCGACCACAAAATAGGCTCGCTGCCCGTCGTCGAAGACGGTCGCCTGGTGGGCATCGTCACCGAGACGGACATCTTCAAGGAGTTCGTCGAGATCCTGGGCGGTCAGTCGGCCGCGCTGCGCGTGACCGTTGTGGTGCCGGACGTTCCCGGCTCACTCGCCCGCGTGGTCAACGCCGTCGCCAGCCTGCGGGGGAATGTCCGCTCGGCCATCATCCTGCCGTGCGATGACCCGGAATGCCGCGCCGTCACGCTGTGGATCGAGAATGCCGACCGCGAGGCGCTAACAGCCGCCATCGGCCAAGTCCAGGATGTCCGTCTGACCCGCGTGTGGAGCCCGACCGAGGGTGCATAACCCCCTGCCCTGTCTGGCGAACCGTCGCCGGCTGCCCCGACATCGCCATGCGCGGGCCGGGGATCAGGCGGTAATGATCCCTTTCTGGAATGCGTACTTCACCAGCTCCGTTCGATCGTGGAGGTCGAGCTTCTGCATCAGGTGCAGCCGGTGGGTCTTGACGGTCTTGATGCTCAGCTTGAGCATCTCGGCGATCTGATGGTTGGTGAAGCCCTCGGCCACGAGCTGCAGCACCTCTCGCTCGCGGATGGTCAGGTCGTCGTACGGATCATGCGTCCGCTCGGCTTCCAGGCTGTGCAGGTACAGGCTGGTGAGAGTCTTGGTCATCGACGGCGAGAAGAACGCCTCCCCGCCGGCGACCTGGCGGATGGCGCTGACCAGCTCCCGCCCGGCGACGTCCTTCAGCACGTAGCCTGAGGCGCCGGCCGCCAGCACATGGGCCAGGTACTCCTCGTTCTGATGCATCGTCAGGATCAGGACCCGCGCCTCCGGCACGTCGCGGCGAATCTGAGTTGTCGCCTCCAGCCCGCTCAGCAGCGGCATGCCGATGTCCATGATGACGATGTCCGGCCGCAGCGCCCGCGCCTGCTCCAGCGCCTGCCTCCCGTTCTCGGCCTCGCCCACGACGTTCAGATCCGTCTCATCGCTCAGCAGGGCGCGGATGCCGTCTCGCAGGTTGGCATGATCGTCCGCCAGCAGGATGCGGATCGGCCTAGCCACGTCCGGCCTCCAACGCCTGCAGCGGGATCGTCACGCGGACGCGCGTCCCCTCGCCGGGCGTCGAGTCGACGAGCGCCTCGCCTCCCAGGGCCGCCGCTCGCTCGCCGATGCCGAACAGCCCCATGTGCTGACGCCCGTCGGCGGGCGTCGGCAGCCCGGCGTCAAATCCCACGCCATCGTCCTCGACGATCAGCTCCAGATCTCGGGCACAGGACAGCCGGATGCGCACCTGACCGGCATCGGCGTGCGTGAGGACGTTGCTGATAGCCTCTTGCGCGATCCGGAATACGGCAGTCTCGACCGCCGCAGAGAGACGCGGAAGGTCGGAAGCCGTCTCGACGCTGACATCGATGCCCTCGGGCTCGAGCCGGTCGCTGGCATACCAGCGGATCGCCGGCGCCAGCCCTAGGTCATCCAGCACCAACGGCCTCAAGTCCGCCACCAGCGACCGCAGATCATCGATGGCCCGCGTCGTGAGCGCGCGGGCGGCGCGCAGGCGCTCTTTCAAGTGCGGCAGGTCGTCGGGGATGGCGGCGTCGATGCGCTCGAGAGAGATCAGCAGGCTTGCGAGCGACTGGGAAGTCTCATCGTGCAGCTCACGGGCGATGCGCTTTCGCTCTTCCTCCTGCGCCGAGAGCACCTCGAGCGAAAGCGCCCGCAGCGAGCGCTGGTTGGCCTCGTTCAACGCTGCGTGCACCGCCAGCCGGTCGAGCATCGTGTTGAGAGCCAGGGCCAGGCGTGTGAGATCCGGGTCGTTGCCCTCGATCGCCGGGATCTGGGCGCCGGACAGGTCATCGTGAATGCGGTCGACGGCCCGCGTCAACTCGGAGAGGGGCCGTAGCGTCCGGTGCAGGACGACGTAGTTGATCAATAGGCTCAGCGCCACGCCCAGCGCGGCGAAACTCAGCACCAACCCCAGGGTCGATTCGCTCGCCAGCGCCTTGGTCAGGATGGTCCCCGCGACCGCGCCCAGTAGGACGACGACGGCATTTGCCGCCAGGATGCGGGACAAGAGGGGCGTTCGGCCAAGCCGCGAGCGAATCGTCTCAGGCATTGTGCCTTCGCGGGTCGATGCCGGCAGCATGACGGAATGCCAGCATAGGTCGTCGGCTGTAGCCGGTAAGTGCATCGGCGAAAGTCATCGCCGCCTGCGAGGCTCCTGGCCTGCCATCCACCATTGTCCCACTCTGCCTGCCACCTTGCGCATGGTGAAGGCCTCCAGCCTGCTCAGGTTGGGAGAGGATCCCCGCCACCTTCAGCACCAGGCCTTCATCGGTGGCGCGCCTCACGGCACGCCGGTCAGTTCGTAAATGCGTACGCCGGGTGCCTCATAGCGCAGCTCGACACCTCGCCCACGCTCAGCCTCAAGCGCCTCGGGGTACAGTCCGAAGCTCTGGGTGACGACGATGTAGCGTGCCCGGTAAGAACCCGCCATCTCGCGCACGTGCCTCAGGTCCTGCCCGGCCGGGAGCGTAAGTGCCGGCCGACCGCTGGCAAGGTTAAAGCTGTGCGCCTGCGTGGCCAGCACAGGTTCGGAAAGACCGGCGTTCTCCGCCAGCCATTCGGAGGCAAACACGAACGTCGCCGCGTTTCTGCGGCTGTCCTCAATCACTCGCGGCCAGGCGATCACCGACTGGGCGATGACAAGTACCAGCGTTGCGGCGAATAATCCCGCGCCCCATGACGCACGACGCGCCGTCCATCTGGACACGACAAGCATCGCGCCAACAGCCAGCCACGGCAGCGTTGCCCCGGCCGAGTGGTAGAACAGCCCCGCCAGCGTCTGCACACTGAAGGCAGCGGCGGTCACGACCACCAGCAGAACAGCATAGATCAGCCCCAGCTGGAGCACCGGCCGCCGCGTGCGGGCCAACCCAACCCAGCCGAAGATGCCGTACGGGAAGGCGATCAACGCCCAGACGACCAGGTTGTGCCCTAGCGCCCGCGCCCGAAGCTCGACGACGAATCCCGCCCCCCGAGCAAACAATGCTTCAAGAGTCGGCGGGGCCTGCCAATTGAACAACTGCGGGTAATCCTGCAACGCGATAGCAGCCCAAGGCGAGGCAGCCTGAACGACCCCGAAGGCGTGCAGGTTGCGCAACCACCACGGCGCCATCACCACACCACATCCGGCGGTGAGCAATGCCACCAGTAGAAACGCGCGCCTGCTCGGCCCCAGCGAGACCAGGAGTCCGATTCCAAGCATGCCTGGAATCAGAAGTCCATCGGCACGCGCCAGATACGCGAGCCCGCAAAGCACTCCGGTGAGCAGAGTGAGCCACGCCGACCGGCGTTCGACCGCCAGTCCTCCGCTCAGCAGCGCGCAGGCAGCCAATAGCGCGAAAGGCGCCGAGGAGTCCGTGCTTGCAGACTGGTAGACCGGAAGTGCCCCGGCGAGAACGAGCAGTCCGGCGGCGATCGCCAGCCGCCGGTTGTCGGGTCGGATCAGGCGACCAAGGGCATAGGTGAGCGGCACCAGCAGCGCGCCACAGAGGGTGCCGGCTATCTGCGCCACGAAGAGCGAGTCGCCGAACGCCCTAGTCCACGGCGCCATCAGGAAAGTCGCCATCGGCATCCAGTACTCATGACTTGGATGCGTCACCGCAGCGAACGGGAACTGGGCAGACCAGATCACGTCAGTCACCAGTCCCCTTCCAGCCGCCAGGCTGCGGGCGGTTTGGACGTAGAACGCCGGGTCATCGAGCGGCGGGAACAGCAGCTGCGCGGCTAGTGCCAGGCGAACTCCCCATGCTGCACCAAGCAGCGCCAAGGCAAACCACAGGTCGGTCCGAGATTTGATCACGCGGGAACCCCATGATCGGTCCGCACGGCGAGGCAGCAGGGCTCCGCCTGAGGCGCGTCCCGGCGCCTGACCGTGCCTCGCAATGCTCCGCACAAACCCCAGGCGCTGATCAGTGCTCTCGCTCCAGGATCACGGCCGTGCCATCCGCGTACACCTCGGTCCAGCCGGGTGTTGCCTGCAGCGCGCGCACCAGTCTCGACGAAGCAGGCATGATCACCCAGCCAACGTCGTACTTCCCCAGGATCCGCTGCCACGCCTCGTCAAGGGTGATGACCTGCTCATACTCGCGCGTGAGCGCTTCGCCATAGAAATCAGTCTGGCCGTCAATGAACACCGTCATGGCCGGCCAGGCCCGATACAGTAGGTAGCCACCCCACGGGAAGTAGTTGAACACGCGCCCTGCCCTCGGATGCACCTCGACCCAATCCATCGCTTCCACAGGGAAGACACGCGGGGAGAATGCGTTGCCGCCCGGAAACGGCGTCACGCGCAGGCCGGCGGCGAACAGTCCTGCGACAACCAACAAACCGGCAGTCGGCCACCACCTGCCACGCAACCTGGCCTCGAGCGCGTGCAGGCCGGCCTCGCGCCGCAGCCAGGACTCGACGAACGCCGTCCCAGACAGCGCTGCTGCCGCGGCTTCGGCGAGGATGGGCGCAGCAAGCACGGCCGCCACCGGGATGTGCCGCACACTGACCAGCCCCAACGTAATCCATCCGGTCAACACCAGGAGCGAACGGGGCCGGATTCGCCGCGGGCCCAATCCGAACACCACCAACGCCAGGACGATAAGCAGCAGGAAGGGCCACGTGCTGACGTCATGGAAGTTTGGGGAGAGGTACTCTGCAGTGTGGCCGACCAGATACGCATTGCCGACGTAGCCGACCGACGTCGCCCACACTGCCGGACCGGCCGGGTTGGCGAACGTGACTCCGAGCGACAGCAAGCCCGCGACCAGCAAGCCACGCGCTGCCGAGCCCTTCGGCTGGCTTGGCCGTGGGAAGAGCGTCAGCCACGCCGCCTCGACTAGGTAGGCCAGCCAGACAGCGAAGCCGATAATGAATGCTCCATGCAGGTTGGCCCACACGAGCATAATCAGCGGCTGCTGCCACCAGGCCTGTCGCTCTCCACGCGCGATCGATTCCAGCCCGTCGGTCCACACGACGACCAGGAGCAGCGTGAACAAGTGCGGCCGCGCCAGCCAGTGCAGGCTCGATGCCGAGGCGGCCAGAAGCGCCAGGGCCAGGGATGCCAGCCTCATCCCCGATCGGCGGGCGGCGATTCGGTAGACCCGGGCGAAGGTCAGCGCGATCAGGATGGCACACAGGAGCACGATTCCGTCCAGCCCGAGGAGCCGGTAGGTCAGGGCGAAGACGACCTGTGCCAGCCACTCATGCGGCGTGAGCGGCTCGCCGGACATGGTGTGGGAGAAAAGATCGGTGGTCGGGATGCGGCCCGTCTGGATGATGTACTCTCCGATGGTCAAGTGGCGGCCCAGGTCTCCATCGACGTTCAGCAGGCGCGGGCCGAGGAGGACAACCAGCAGGAACAGCGCCACGAACACGACGTCTTCCAGGCGTGGCAGAAGCCACGTCAGGCCTCGCCGTTGTGGGGACTGAACTGCAGTGGATATCATCGTTGCTCGATGGGTCCCTTCACTATGAAGCGCCTGAGGCCGTCGAACCCTGGCGGGGGGCTTGGGACCCTTTCGCCTTGAGCATGGTGGCGCCCATTCTAAGCGAGACTCAGCCAGGCGCCAGCCAGACCGAACCTCCTCGCGCCGCCCGGGCCTTGGCTCCGGTCCGCTGGGAGGGTCTATAATCACCGCGCCGGGAACGGCCAACGAACCGCAATTACCCCTCAAGGAGCCAGACGTGCCCAGGGTTGCCATCGTCACCGATTCCGTTGTCAGTATCCCCGAGCAGCTCCTCGCCTCGCTCCACATCCACTGTGTGGCCTACTACATCCACCGCGGGACCGAGGTGCTGCGCGACTTGCTGACTATCCAGCGCGACGAGTTCTTCCGCTGGCTGCCATCGGCCAAGGTGCTGCCGACAACGGCCAGCCCCGGCCCAGGCGACTACCTGGAGCTCTACCAGCGGCTGGCCGGGGAGGGCGTACGGGAGATCGCCAGCGTCCATATGACCGCCAGCGGAAGCGGAGCTTACCAGGCTGCCCGGACGGCGCAGTCGATCGCCGCCGAGCAGATGCCCGAGGTGAAGATCGACGTCCTGGACACACAGAACGTTTCGATGTGCCACGGTTGGATGGCAATCGAGGCGGCGCGCGCCGCCCTGGCCGGAATGACGTTGGCCGAAGTCTCCGCCGTCGTGCGGCGTATGGTCCCGATCACGCGCATGATCCAGACCGCCGATACCCTCAAGTACCTGTATATGGGCGGGCGGATTGGGGCTGCCAAGCGCCTGGTAGGGGCTTTGCTCGACATCAAGCCGCTGATCGGCATGGAGAATGGCACCATCGTCGCTCTGGGCGTCGCCCGCAGCCGGGGCCGGGCGTACCAGGCAATCGCCGACATGGTCGAGAAGGCCGTGGGCGCCGCCGGCAAAGTCAAGATCGCCTACGTGCACGCCGCCGCACGGGATGAGGCCGAACGGCTCAAGGAGCTGGTCGAGGCACGCGTACAGGCCGTCGAATCATTGATCACCGAGCTCTCGCCGGCTCTGGGAGTCCACTCCGGGCCGGGAACTACCGGGGTGTGCTTCTTCCCGGTCTCCGACTGACGCGCACACGGCCGTCTTCCGAACTTTCGGGCCGGCAACCCGTCGGCCCTTTGATTCCGGCGGCGGCGCAAACGCGCTTCTCGGCCATGGCAAGGTCCTTGCAACATGCTGGCCGCGGGCCAGGTGCGGGCTCGACCACTTGGCGCCGACAGGGAGCTGATTCGACATCATGGCAACGCCGTCGCTGACCGCCACCGGCACCGCCTCTCTGCTTCAGACCCAGGCCACGGGCAGTTCCTCCGGAAAGCGCCTGCGGTGGGCCCTGATTGCCTCGCTCGCGGCCCTGGTGGCTATCCCGATCCTGGTGTCGGGGGGCGCGTACGTCGCGTTCGCCACCTCGCCGGACATTGCACCCGGCGTCCGCGTCGCCGGACTTTCTCTCGGCGGCGTGTCGGTTGACGAGGCGGCAGCCGCCCTCGACGATCTCTGGAACCGGAAGCGTGAGCTTCTGGTCGTCGACCCACCGACGGGCGGCGCCTGGACTATCACCCCCGCCGAGATCGGCTTGATGGTTGAGGCCCGTCGAACCGCCGAGCGCGCCTACAGCGTCGGCCGAAGATCGAATCCGGTGGACGCAATCCGCGAGGCGGCCACAAGCTATCAGCAAGGCAGCGACCTCGATCCGTTGGTCACCTTCGATCGCAACACCGGGCGGCAGGCGCTGGTGCGGCTCGCCGAGTTCGCCAACGATCTTGTCGAGCCGGCGCGCCTCGAAATCGCTGCCGGGGCGGTGCGGGTCATCCCCGGGCACGACGGGCGTGATCTGAATGTCGAAGCGACTCTGGATCTGATCGCCGCCGACCCATCGGCGCTGCTCGTTCGCTACGGCTTCGTGCCCCTGATGTTCACCTCACGCGCCGCCCCATCCGCCGAGGCACAGGCCGCCGCGGACGAGGTAGAACGCCTGCTCGCCGCTCCGGCGGCCATCCGAGCCTACGACCCGGTAACCGACGAGCGCTTGACTTGGGCACCGAGTCGGGCTGAGATCGGGGAATGGATCGTAGTGACCGAACACGGTCCAGGGATCGAGGTCTCAATGGATGCGGCGCGCATCGGGCAGGCCATTCAAGAATGGTCCGCCGGCCTGGGGGACGAGCGCCTGGTCGATCTGCATGCCGCAACCGAGTCCCTGCGGGCGTCCATGCGGGGTGAGCCGACCTCGACGCAGATCGTGTCCTACCGCCCGACCACCTACACTACACAGGGCGGGGAAACGCTGGCCGCCATCGGGTACCGCCACGGGCTGCCAACGTGGAAGATCGAGGAGTACAACCCGGGGGTCGACGCGCGCGCACGGATGGCAGACGGAACCTCGATCGTCCTGCCACCGCGGGACGCGATGCTGTTGCTGCCCGTGGCAACGGACAAGCGCATCGTGATCAGCATCTCCGACCAGCACTTGTGGGCCTACCAGGACGGCGCCCTGCGCAGCGACCACGTCATCAGCACCGGCATCTCCCGCTCCCCGACCCTCCCCGGGCTGTTCCAGGTGCTCTCGCACAACGAGAACGCGTACGCCTCGCGCTGGGACCTGTGGATGCCCCACTTCCTGGCGATCTACGATGCCCTGCCAGGGTTCACCAACGGGATCCACGGACTGCCGCTGCTGTCCAGCGGCGTGCGGCTATGGGGCAGTGTCCTCGGCCGTCCGGCGTCGTATGGCTGCATCATCCTCGACCTGAAGGCCGCCGAGGACATCTACGCCTGGGCCGAAGACGGAGTCGTCGTCGAGATCCGGCGCTAAGTTGTCAGCAGGGCGGACTCGCGCAGCCGCGTCGCCGCAATCGCGCACAAGACCAACAACCCGGTCAGTCCCAGCAGCGACATCGTCATCGACCCG
>Ga0315274_10008164_pt1 | contig 15158 bp, 11 predicted proteins | sample YL17G02_20_MG_FD_203700 | JGI IMG/M metagenome (GOLD analysis project Ga0315274, IMG submission 203700) | Sediment microbial communities from Yellowstone Lake, YNP, Wyoming, USA - YL17G02_20 | ecosystem: Environmental > Aquatic > Freshwater > Lake > Sediment | place: USA: Wyoming | collected... | reverse complement strand
CGCCAGCAGCGACGTACGTTTAGTCATGGTAGACACCCTCCGGGTTCTCCAGAGAACTTGTTGCGAACCGCTCAGTCAATACGATATATCCCCGGCCAGTCGGGGGCCAGAAGATAAAGGCCATCGCGGTTGTTCTTCGGGGTTTCTTCGCCCATCGGAAACTCGGCTATGTCGTCGCCGGGTTGCCACGGACTTGTTGGACGGCGGCGGCGAGTCGCTGGCGCGCCGCCGACGCCTCGGGTGTGTCGGCTACAGGCTTGGGGGCATAGCGATCAGCCATGTCCACGAACTCGCCCTCGCTGCTCAGGCGATACCGCCGGTCGCGGATGAACCACTTGGCGCCCAGTTGCCGGTAAACCCATTCTCGCGGCTGGCCCTTCTGGCCGCGCAACTGCGGAAGGAAACTGCGGCCGTCCACCGGGTACCCAGCCGGCAAAGCCACGCCGGCGGCATCCAGCACGGTCGGAAGGAAATCGGTGAAATCCACGAGGTCGTCCAGCACCTTGCCCTGCGGCACGACGCCCGGCCAGTTGGCGATCAGCGGCACGCGGGTGCCGGCCTCCGATAGCCGGCCTTTCTCACCCTTCACTTTCCGCTTGCCCAACTGGGAGGTGATGCCGGCATCGGTTCCGTTGTCTCCCGCGAACAATATCAATGTGTTTTCGCGCAGGCCAAGGCGGTCGAGTTCGGCGACGATCTTGCCGACGAGTTTGTCCATGTAGGTCACGAGGTCGCCGAAGCCCGTCGGCCCCGCCCCGGCGTCGGGGTCGTCGCCGGGCCTGAAGGTGTCGGGCGACCGCGGATAGTTCTTCCCCGTGGCGCTCTGCGAATGCACCAGCGTCATCGGGTAGTACACGAGGAACGGCCGGTCCTTGCTCGCGCGGATGAAGTCCAGGATGTGGCCGGTGAACAGGTCGTCGCCGAACTTGCTCTTGCCGGTCTCCTCATCCGGCTTTCCGTCGAGCCACAGGGAGGGGTTCCAGTAGTGGCGGGTGACCTTGTTGTCCTTGAACAGCCGCCAGAGGTAGCGGTCGTCGAAGCCGGCGTCGGCTACGTGATTGGGGTTGTTGATGAAGTCGTGGCACAGGTGCCACTTGCCCGCGATTGAAGTGGCGTACCCGGCGTCGTGCAGGAAGTTGGCGAAGGTCTTGTGTGACCGCACGTCGAGCCGCGCGTCGGGCTGGTCCGGCAAGATGACGTTCGTCATGCCCGTGCGGAAGACGTACCGTCCCGTCAGGAGTTCCGCCCGCGACGGGCTACACAGCGGCGTGGCGTAGGCATACTCGAAGCGGACGCTTGTGCTCGCCAGTTTGTCGAGATTGGGCGTCGCATAACTCGTGCCGCCATAACAGCCCAGGCACTCAGCGCCAAGGTCGTCGGCGAGAATAAGGAGGAGGTTCGGCCGCCAGGCTCTAGCAGCCGCACTCGGGGTGACCGGCGGCGCCGCGTGGCATCGCCCCACTCCAAGGGCTGCCGCGCCCGCCGCGGACGCCTTGATGAAATCCCTGCGATTCATGCATTACTCCGTGTTATATTCCTCGGTATGATTGTTCGTGGTCAATAAGGCCATGGCGCTCCTGGTCTCGCACCGCCGCCAACAGCAACGTACGTTTCGTCATGGCAGACACCCTCCAGGTTCTCCAGAGAACAGGTCGCAAACCGCTCAGTCAATACGATATATCCCCGGCCAGTCGGGGGCCAGAAGATAAGGGCCGGCCATGAACTCCTTGGGCACGTCTTCGCCCATCGGGAACTCGGCGATAGGGAACACCTTCTCGTCGTACGCCATTGCCAGGTGGGCATGCGGCGCCCAGGCCCAGTGGAGGTTGATGACCAACGGCGGGTGCGCCTTGGCGTATTCCAACATGCGCAGGCAGTTGGTGACGCCGGTGTTGATGTAGGCGTCTGTGGAACATTGCGTGATCGCGCCGGCTTCGGCCCAGCGTTTCATGTCCTCGAAGCCCGTGCCGTCGCCGATGGGCGAACGCGGGCCTTCGGCCTGGATGCGCTGTTTCGTCCCCGTCTTCACCAACTCGACGTACTTCGGTATCTGCGTCTCGTAGGGCACCGGCGGCAGCGGGCCTTCGATCCACGTGTAATGGTACTCGTCCATCACCTTCAGGATTTCCTTCGCCTCGTCCACGGAGTTCGTGGCTGACTCGGCCGACCCCGGATACGGGTCCCACGCCAGGATCTTGTCGTCGCCAACGGCCTTGCGGACCTGCCGCAGCGTCTCGAGGACATCCTTGAAGGGAATGCTCTCCGGAGTGCCCATCGTGCCGGGGAAGTGCAGTTTCGTGGCCTGGAGTTTCGAGGACTCGAAGTAACGGGCGACCGCGGCGGCGTACTTCTGAGGAGAGAATTCTGGCTGCTGTCCGCGCACATCGCCGTACCGGAGTATCTTCGTCTTCTTCGTGCCCAGCAGCGCGTGCAGTGGTTTCTTGAGCATCCGGGCATGCAGGTCCCAGCAGGCTATATCGACGATGGTCAGTTGCGACTTCGGCACGCCCTTGGCGACCATCAGGTCATACAGATTTTCGTGGTCGAGGAGGTTGGCGCCCGCGATGGTCGCCTCCGCTGCCTTGAGATCGCGACAACCGCCCACAGTCCTGGAAACGCCCAGCGCGCCGTTGGTGGCGGTGAGTTTCATCACCGGATTGAGTTTCTTCGGCAGCGACGGGAATTCCGCCAGTTCCCATGATTTCAGGAACACCTTCTCCGTCGTGTCGGCCAAGGGGAGAATCGCGCCGGCCGCGCCGGCGGCCGAGTACTTCAGAAAGCATCTTCGGGTCATCGTCGGCTTCATGGGCATGTCTCCGGATTCTTCGCTCATCGAGGCTTTAGCGCGTCCTTGCGCTCGCCGCGCTCGAAGACGATATCTTGCAGTTCCGCCAAGTGCTGCTGATATACGCCGCGCGGGGTCGTGTTGTGCTTCTTGCACAAGAACGCGGCAGCGCCGACGGCGAGGCCCATCTGCCCGGTTGTCTTCATCACCTTGATGTTCATCGCCGCCACATGAGAAGCGCTGACGCAGCGGCCGGCCAGCATCAGGTTCTCCACGTTCCGCGAATAAAGGCAGCGGAACGGAACGGTGGCGCACTTGCCCACCGGCAGGCTGTCGGCGCACGCAGGCAGCGTCTCTTCCGGAATGGCTGCCGGCGGCATGGGTCCGCGTCCCGCACTCTCGGCTGCCGGTCGGGGCGCTCCGCCGCGGAAATCATACTTCGGCTGAATGTAGTGCAGACAGAACCAGTTCTTCATGGAAATGGCCACCGTGTCGGGGAAGACCCGCCCCGCGGCCACGTCGTTCTGATTGAGGGTGTAATCGCCGATGAATCGGCGCGACTCGCCGCGCGCCGCAATGTGCCCGACCCAGACAAGCCTCAAATTGGCCGCCTCCGGATACTTTGCCTTCACCGTGGCAAACGTGCCGTAGATGGCACGGAAGAGATGGTCGCGGATGCGCTCGGCCTCCTGGAGCGTGTCCAAGCCCTGCCCGTATTCCCAGAAGTGATGCGGGTCCCATTTCCGCTGCGGGATGTTCGCCATCTGCGCGTAGTCCTTCGAGACCTCGGTCGCCCACGGAACCTCCGGGAACGTCACGGGCTCCGTGGCCATCGCCGTCTGGAACACGACGCTGTTGCCGTGCGTCCGTTTGTCCGCCTCATTCGGCGCCAAGGACTCGTTGAATTCCCTGAAACTCTCGCGGCCTTGCCGGTAGTCCGCACCGGCCCAGAATCCGATCCAGCCATCGCCGGTGCAGTCCACGAACAGCGGGGCGGCCAATCGCATTCGCTTGCCGGTGACGACATGGCTGGCAATGACGGCTACGATCCGGGCGCCATTCTTCTGCACGGCGCAGGCATGCATGTCGAAGAAGATTTGCAGGTTCTTCTCGCCGGCAAACGGCTTGGGCCGGCGCAGTTCAGCGACAATCTCGTCTACGCGCGGGCGTCCCAGCCCGAAAGGCCCGATCTTGATCTCGCTGCTGGCGTTACCGCCAAGAACCGGCCGCTCCTGTACCAGCGCGACATGCAATCCAAGCCGCGCGGCGCTGACGGCTGCGCAAGTCCCTGCAACGCCACCACCGACCACAACCAAATCAAATTCCCCGGCCAAGGGCGGAGTCTCCAGCAGCCCCAGCAGATTGCGCCGCCAAGCCGACATGCGTTCGTCCGGCTTGTCCGGCGGGACGGCGTCCTTGTTGGTCGTGAAGTAGATCGCGTCGCAGCGGCCGTCGAAGCCGGTCAGGTCCTTCAGTTCGATGGCGACCTTCTTGCCTTTGACTTCGATCGGCCCCGACTTCTGCCAGGCCCAGTCCTGGCCATTTTCGCCGAACGTCTCCGCCAACTCCTGCCCATTGACGAGAAGCTTGAACCGCCCGGGATGGTGCGACGGCACCCAGTCCTTGGCGCGGACCCAGACGTGATAGACGCCGGCTTCAGGAAACTCCGCTTCGGTCTTTGCGTTGGCGACCGGCTTACCCAATCCGTGGGCCAACAAGTACGGCGATCCCATTTGATCCATGAACTGCGGATCGATCACCCATCCGCCATGATCTGCGAACGCTTCGGCCTCGACCAGGACCTCCGCCGCGCGCGATGCCGATGCGCTCCACCACGCACAAGATGACAGCAACAGCGTGAGGATGATCGTGTGTTTCATCTGTCGCCTTTCTGGTTGGATCATCATGGCTTAAATTGGTCAATGGTTGATGACTTCGAGCGTCGGCAAGGGCTGTTCCACTGCGGCTTTTACTTGTGCCAGCGACATGCCCGGCGGCCCGAACAGAAAGCGGCGCCGAATCACCATGTAGTCGCCCGTCTCACCCTTCGGCACCGTCGCTGGATAGGGACCGTAAAACGGGCCGCTGGCACCATAGGCGAAGGCGCCGGTATCCGGGAATGTGGCGTTCCGGGTGAAGTAAAACGGATCTTTGACGTCGAAGTATCGCGAACTTCTGGGCAAATCCTGGATATTGGTGTCGAGGATGTGCTGGACGAGCAGCGATCCCGGCTTGCCGGCGATGAATTGCCATTTCAATTCTCCCGTCCGCACATCGTCGGGCTGGCCGTCGATCGTCACGCCCTGCTCGTTGAGGTTGTCGTAGTAGGTCATGCCAATGGCGTTTTCAGAGAAGTTCATGCCAAACCACAACGCCGGTCCCTTGTGGATGATCCAGTGCCGGGCCGCTTCGACCATCCGCGGGTAGAAAACCCACTCGTCGTATCCCAGACTGGCGGACCATTCCAGTTGCCGCAGGCGGATGGCGCGGACCGGACCGGCGATGTCGGCCAGGATTCGATTGCAGATCGAGACCAGGTACGCTTGCTGCCGCATGTCCGAGCCGTAGTAGAACTTGTCGTGTTCCAGGATGTTGTCGCCGCTCGCGCCGGCGCTCAGGATTCTCAACTCGCCGAGCCGGCTCCGGGCGTCGAAACGCACCTGGTAATTCTCGCCTCGCACTGCGCTGTCCTCGCTGGGCAAGGGCGGGAGTTGGTAGATTACCTTGTTCTCCTTGCGGTGCGGAATAAAGCGGTAGCTGCTGATTTCCGGAGTGATCTCCTCCCACCGCGGGCGGTCTTCCGGGGCGATGAGGCTGTGGAAGCTGTAAGCGATCGGCTTTCGTCCCGCGTCCGGCTTCAAAGCGCCCGCGCTCTTGAACAGATAGAGTGATCGCGGCCGCTGCCCGGCAATGGTGGCAACCAGATGGACGCGGGTGTTTGCGACAACGCCCTCCGGATCGCCCGAGGCAGCCTCGGTGGAACTGCCGAAGTCTTCGTAGAGCATCGCGATTTCGTCATGGTCGCCCAGCGTTGGCCCTCCCGGTCCGGCAGCATTCCTTGGATCGGCGAAAATGTAATGGGATTTCCATCGCAATTTCAGCGGCACGGCGGGGTTACCGCCCGCCTGGCCTTTCGGGGCCAGGACCTTTTGGTCTACCTGCACCGGCACCTGAACCCATTGGCCATCGCGCCGCGCAAAACCAACGATGCGGTCCGGCGCCGCCCCCAACAGCGCGGCCGCGTCCTTGCCAGTGACGACCACCGGGTAGGATAGCCTGAATTCCTGGCTCTCGTTGCCACCCCACACGGGGCGATCCTGAACGATGCCGCCGACCAGCACGACCGCAAGCAAAACTCCTAACCGGCGTTGCGTCTTCATCATTCTATTATTCCTCTCCCAGGCACAACAGCGGCGAGTTGCACTGGCAATCATTCTCATCGGCCACAACCATGCCGTCGCCGGCCCGCAGGACCTCGCCCCCGCCAAGCACGATCAATTCAAGCGTGCCTATGCGCAGGGCACCCGGCGTGGCCCACCGGCGGCGGGCCGGCGTGCGCCACATCACCGCGCCGGTGGCGAGGTCGAGCGCGCAGCACTGTTCAGTGTGCATAATCAACCGGCCCCCGACAATGATCGGCGACGCGGCCTGGCCCCAGCAGATCACCGGCTTCTCCGGCAACACAGTCCATCGACGCTTCCCCCCGGCATCGAAACTCGTCACCAACCCGCTGGCGAACAGCACAAAGACATTGCGCCCGTCACTGACCGGCGCGGGAGTCGTGTAGCCGGCGTCCACCTGAACATCGGGACGACGAAACTTCTCGGGCAACTCCTTCCCATCGCCAAATCATCGACCACCCGCATAGCGGGTGGTATGAGGAAGGCCCCCCCAAGGGGGCCTGAACACATCGGGAAGGCCCCATAGGGGCCGTTGGCACACCTACCGTAGGTCCAGTTCTCCCTGCTGCTTCTCCAACTCGTCCTGCTCGCGGATGTACTGGCGGATTTGCTGCTCATCCAGGCCCACCGTGCTCACGCAGTACCCGCGCGCCCAAAAGTGCAAGCCCGTCATCCGACGCTCCTGCAGTAACTCCCGGTGAATCCGCACCGCACTCTTGCCCTTCAGAAACCCCAGCGTGAACGCCACGCTGTATTTCGGCGGTATCCGCAGGCACATGTGCACGTGGTCGGGCTTCGCATGACCCTCCACCAACTCCACGCCCTTCTGCTGACACAACTCCCGCAAAAGTTTGCCTACCTTTCCCTTCAACTTCCCATACAATACCTTCCGTCGGTACTTGGGCACGATCACCACATGGTACGTGCAGTCCCACCTCACATGGGACAGACTCTCCCACTCATGCATAGGCTTCTCCTTCCTGCCCAAAGGGGCCTTCCCGGAAGGAGAGCCTACCGCGCTACGGCTCACGCCGGAACGCTCCGAAGCTATACGGGTCTCACCGCCAGAGGCGGTGGTTTTAGCAAGTAATAAAGTTGGGATGATGCCCCAAGTCCAGGACGTCTACCTCTGCAAGGACGTGACGGTGGCCTGAGGCGCCGCCACGGGGAACGGTTCCGGACACTCGATGCGGACCTCGCGTCGCGGTGGGCCGCCGTCCGCGGGGCGTTTGTTGAAGAACGTGTCGTAGTACGGCGCGTTGGCGTCGACCCACGTCACGAGAGCCGTCCATTCCGCATCGCTGAGTTTCACTTCCTTCTTGTGCAGGTCATCGCCGATCAGCACCAGCACCAGCGGACTACGGTGCGACCCGAACTGCATCGGCTGCGTGACCTCGGCGCCGCTGAAGCGATCCGAGACGGCGACGAGCATGCGCCCGGGTTTGCCGCCCGCGGCCCCGGGCACGCCGAACAGGGTGCGGAAGGACTGGTAGAACCCGTCGGGCGCCCGTGCGGCCGTAAGGTTCAGCCCCGCCGGGTCGTCCTTGCCGTGGCATCGCACGCAGTGGCGGTCGAGGATCGGCTGGATGAGCCACTCGTAGCCGAGAAGCCTGGTGGCGCCCCAGGGGGGCGGGGCGGGCGTGTCGGGCGGTCGGCCCATCGCGGCCGTCTCGGTCGCATAGGCGGCCGGCGGGCGGGCCGTCGTCTCGTGGCAGCCGAGGCACCCGCGGACTTCGCCCGGCTGGAACGTCACGTGCGTGCGCATCCGCCGCAGTTCCATCCCGCGCTCGTCCAGCGCCTGGAAGTACACGGCGGTGTCGGCGGGCACCTTGAAGTGCGCCGAGCCGTCGACTTCCACCGGGGCGGTTCCGATGACCCGCACGGGCGCCCACGACCAGAAGCCGAACTGCTTAGCGAAGGCGTTGCCTGGAATCCAGCGCTGCCCGCCGATCTTTTCGTCGAGCGGCCACCCCACGCGCTGAAGGATGCGGATGGACTTGACGGCGCCGCGCGAAACGCCGTCGAGGCCCTCGTAGACGTTAGCCACATAGGCCACGGCCCAGGGCTTGGAGCGGTCGGTGGAGTCGGGCAGGACGGGAGGTCGCGGCCGCTGACGCACCGGCATCGGGCTCCATGCCGAGAGCACGCGGTCGCGGTGCAGGAGTTCTTTGTTGCCGTGAACGTCGATGAGATAAACGGCGAACCCCTGGGCCTTTTTGCGGTCCTCTCCGGCAGGGTGCATGCGGCCGTAGGAGTAGGAGACGAGAAATCGTTTCTCCGACAGCGCCCACGGTGTCTGGTACACGCCGCCGGCGTCGCGCACGCCGCCCTCCGGCGGGGGCAGGCCCGCCGCGGGCCCCTCTTGCGGCACAACGCCGGGGGTGACCACCCGCATGGCGGCCGCCTGGTTAATGCCTTGCGTCGGGTCGATGAGCATGACCGGCCCGTAGGCCAGCGTATGGTGGCCCGTGGCGATGGCGACCAGTTTCGGCCCGCCCGGCACTGACCGCACGTCGCGGAGGCCAAACGGGGCTTTCAGGTGCTGTTTGAAGATGGCATCGGCCATCGTCCCGTCAGGCCGCACGGCCCAGATGGAATGAATCTCGAAGAAATGGCGCTCCTGGTAGTCCCACCGCGTGTAGCCGATGCGACCGTCGTCGAGGGCGTGCGGGTAGCGGTCGATGTCCTTGTTGTCGTTCAGGCGGCGGATGCCTGCACCGTCGGGGCCGCACGCGTACAGGTTGATGACCGTGTGGTCGCTGCTGAACTTGCCGCACTCAGACGAGCGGCCAGATCTGTCCGATGCAAAGGCAACGTCGCCGCTGGGGCAGTAAGTGGGCTCGAAATCGCTCCAGACGGGGTGGTCGGTCATTTGCCGCAGGCCGCTGCCGTCAAGGCGGACTTCAAAGAGGTGCGTCGGCGGCTGGTCGGTCCGCAGTTCAAAGGAGCAGTTGCCCTCCACCGTGTTGTACTTGGGTGGCCAGGCGGGCTGGCGGGCGTATCCGAACACGACGCGGTCGGCGTCCCACCAGAGGTCGATGCCGTGGACGTGCCCCGGCCCAAGTTGCCCGGCCAGGACCGGCCGCGCCTTGGCGTCGGGATCCAGACCCGTTTTGACAACGATGTCGCCGCCGGGCTTGTGCGTCCACGGATACTGCGACCCCGTGATGTTGGCCAGTCCGTGGCCGGAGTGGCCGGTGACCACGACCAGTCCGCCGAAATCGACCTCGGGGCCGGCGAGAACTACGGGGCGGGCGGCCCGGCGGGCCTCCAGCCAGAGGCGGCGCAGCGGCGGCAGTCCGGCCGGCCCTGCGCCGGCCTGCTCGGCCATCTGCTTGCGTATTGAGGCGAGGGCCGCCAGTTGCCGCGAGACCAGCGCGGCCTTCTCGGGCGGTGGGCCGGCCGCAGCGATCTCGCCGGCAACGGATTCCGCGCGGCGGAGGATGGCGTCGGCCGATGCGACGAGGGCCGCCGCGTCATGAAGAATGCCCGCCGCCCACGCCTGCCGCACGTAGTCCTCGTCCAGCAGACTTGCGGCCGGCAGGGCCGACCATGCGGCGAACCATTCGGGCGAGTCGGCCGACGGCCAGACGATTCGCTCGCCGACATTGTCGGACTGGACTTTGATGGCAATGGCCCACTCAACCAGCCCGCGCACGAACGGGTCGTCGTGCTTCAGGAGTTGTGCCGCCAGGGCGAGGTGCCCCGGCGTCAGGCCGCCCGACTCGGCCGCGCGGCAAAGGGCCTCGGCGGCGGCGACCGGGCCGTCCTCCGGCTCCTTGCCCAGGAGGGCCTGAAGTGCGGGAACATCGAGGACCGGCGCCGCCGGTTTAGCGCCTGCCTTGGCGGAGGCGGCGGCAGCGCCCTTGGCGGCGCCGAGACCGTCGCCCGGCCACGCCAGGGCCACCAGGGCCAGCGCGGCCGCAAGGATCGTCGCCTTAAAATATCTGTTGTTCATGTATTTTCCGCGAGATTTCCCAGATGACCTTGGCCCACAGCCATTGTGAGCTTGTCCTCGGCGATTATCGTTTGCCTCCATGATCTGTCAAGCCTTGTGTCGCCTTGTGCGACCCACAGACCCAAGGATTGCGTCCGTTGGCAGGGCACTGTGATGGCTTCCGCGGCCTTGGGAACGGCCGTTCGGCCTGATGTAAACAGACCGGTTCCGCAGTCCTCGGGTTCGCCCTTCGATTTTGCCGCCTGCTACAGTCATTCCGGCACCGCCGCGGGCAGTCTGAGCCGCCGGATTCGCTCAAGGATCGCATGGAACAGCCTCCGAGAGATGGCAACCTCGGCCATCTGGAAGACCACGTATCGGGCCGTCGTGACCACCTTCGCCCCGATCTTGATGAGCTTGTCCCGCAGCGTCGTTAGCGACCAGTGCTTCACACCATTGGGCAGGGCCAGCCTTCGCAGGAAGTTCCCCAGGTTGTACGCCAGGGCGAACAGTTGCAAGCGGACCTGGTTGTCCACAAAGTCCACAAAGTCATGGCAGTACAACCGCGTCCACTTCACCGCGTTCTTGCCGAACGTACTCATGGGCACTCCACCGAGTTCACGTTAACCGCGACCGCCAGAGGACCGTCCGCTACATTGCCGCCTTCCTCTACACCCTGCCCTCGTGCAGGACCGCCCGCAGCCGCGCGCGAAGGTCGGCGTGCTGTGGGTCGGCCGCCAGGTTCTTCCACTCGTACGGGTCCGCCTGGTGGTCGATGAATTCCAGGGGAGCGCCGCTGCCGTCTTCGGTATAGCGGTATCGGTCGGTGCAGACGGAGCGCCCGATGCCTCCCTTGAGCGGATAGACCGAGACCGTCTGGTCCTTCCAGGCGGCGCTCTCGCCGCCAAGGAGCGGTACCAGGCTGTGGCCCTGGAGGCCGCTCTTCGGCTGCGGCAGGCCGCACGCCTCCACCAGCGTGGGATAAAGATCGATCAGCCCGACCGATCGCTGGCACGCCTGGCCGCCGCGGGCCGCACCGGGCATCGACACGATGAGCGGCACCCACAGCGAGCGTTCCCACAAGTTCCCCTTGCCGAAGTGCATGCCGCGCTCGCCCAGGCAGTAACCGTTGTCGCCGAAGAGCACCACGATGGTGCTGTCGCGCAGCTTCAGCTGGTCCAGCGCATCCAGAAGCCGGCCCACCTGGGCGTCCATGTAGGTGATGCAGGCGTAGTAGTGCGCGATCATTTCGCGGTGGTCGGCCTCGGGCACGCGTTCGGTGTCGTTGGGGTTGGGCGGCGGCAGGACGATCTTCTCCGGCGGATACAGGTCGAAGTACTTCTTCGGGGCGATCCACGGCAGATGCGGCCGCCGATATCCGCAGGCCAGGAAGAACGGCTTCTTGTCCTTGGCCGATTGTTCCAAGAGTTCGATGGCCCGCGTCGTCTTCATGCCGTCGAACAGTTCCTCGTCTTTCGCGTCCAGAACGGCGTATGGTCCTTTCTCACCCTTCACCTTGTCGTAGCGGCCTTCCTTGAGCACGCGGGCCTGAAGGCCGAGCGCCTCGACCTCCATGCCGGTCCACATGGGCTTCTTTTCGCGGATGGGCTCTTCGCTCACGTCCCAGGAAAGGGCATCGTCTGCGCCGATGTGGAACACCTTGTCAAGGCGGGCCGCGAAGTACCCGTTGTCGCGGAAATGCTGGCCGAGATAGACAACGTCTTTCATCCGGCCGTCGCGGGCCTTCGGCGAGAAATCGAGCACCCCCGTGCGCTCGGGATACCAGCCGCTCATGAACGATGCGCGGGACGGCAGGCACGAGGCAACCTGAGCGTAGACCTGCGTGAATCGCACCCCGCGCGCCGCCAGCCGGTCGATGTTCGGCGTCTGTACGACTTTGTTGCCGTAGCAGCCCAGGTGCGGATTGAGGTCGTCGATGGGCAGAAAAAGCACGTTGTACCGCTGCCCGACCGCCGCTTTCGTGGGCTGCGGCAGCGCCCCGGCCAGCGCCCGGGATGATGACCTTGTGCCGGCGAGGGTCAGCGCCGCCGCGCCGGCAGCGCTCAGCAGGTCTCGACGACTTATTTTGCGAGGCATTCTGCCGGCTCCTGCATAAACCAGTTTCGCAATCCGCGACGGCGGTCGACTCACTTCGCCTTCTTCAGGTCCGGCAGTTCGTCGCGCGTGATGATGAGGTCGTGCGTGTAGGTCTTCTTGATCCACTCGGCCGGGTTCTTTTTGCCCTCGCCCCACCACGACAGGCAGTAGAGCCACCTGGGGCCGTCCTTGGCCATCTTGTCGGGGTCGGGAATGGCTTCGCACTCGGCCAGGGCGATCATCTTGCCGGGGGCCACCTGCTTCATCACGTCGAACGACTTGGCGTAGGTGTCTTCCTGCGGCGTGCCGATGCCGATGTAGGCGCTAGGGTAGATGTCGATGCCAGCGATGTCCACGTACTTCTCGCCGGGGTAGTAGCGTTTGCGCATCTCGACGTTCGTCACTCCCTCGGCGCCCTTGCCGCACCGGAGGGCGCTGGAATACACCCAGATGAGGTTGTGGAGTTTGCGCTCCTTGACGAAGTAGTCAAACATCGTCCGCCACAATGCGGCGGTGTTCTCGGGCTTCTCCTTGTCGGTCCACCAGAACCAGCCGCCCTCGATCTCGTGCAGCGGCCGCCAGAGGACAGGGATGCGGGCGTCGGCCAACTGCTGGAGGGCGTCGGCGTGGCCCTTCAGGTCGCGCATGAGTTGTTCGTGCTGCGGCGTGCCGGCCTTCAGGGCCGCGCTGAAGTCGAAGGGCTCGCTGGCCGTCTTGTGCCCGTGCACCCCCACCCACGCCGAGCCGTTCGGGTTGCCGGGGTGTATCCAGTGGCACTGCATGGCCACGATGCCGCCCTTGGCGTGCCACGCCTTGACCTGGTCGAGGGTTGCCTGGACGACTTTGTTGTAACTCTGGCCCCACGGCGGGCTGTTCCAGCCGGAGAGGTCGAATGAGATGATGGCCGGCTCTTTGCCGCAGACCTTAAGGACCGACTCGGCATTGGCCGCGCCCGAGATGCCGCCGACCGTCTTCTTGCCGTAGACGGATTCCAGGTAGGCGAGCACCGCGCGGGCCTCAGGAATCAGGTTAGGGTTGACGGGCTCGGCCGCACGAGCAATGGCCGCGCCCAAGAGGAGAACCAGCATTATCAAAACCATCCTGGTAAGCGTTCGCATCGGAGTCTCCTTTGGCCACGCCGGTCACCCCTGGCCTGTTCACTTTTTCGGGGCCGGGGCATCGGACGTTTTCTGCCCCGCCGGCTCGGCGGTCAGCACGATGCTGCCGAAGCCGCTGGTGTCGTCCGCGTTCTTTTCCGTGCCGCGCCAGACCTGTTGGCCGAGTTCCTTGCCGCCTTCGTCCACCGCTATGTCGAACCCGTACACGGCCTTGGCCCCGAAGTCGACCCACGATCCCTCGCCGTGCCAGTAATTGGTGGGAATGGCCATCTCGATGATGTAACCGCCCTCGATCTCGGCCGCGGCGGTCTTGAGGAACCCGTTGGGCTTGCCCTTGAGCGACCTGCTCTTGCCGTCGCGGCCGACAATGAAGTGCATGTCGTCGGCGTTGTAGATGACCTCGCGGTTGTGGAGGGCGTCGAGGAACACTTCCACGGCGTCCTTCGGCGTCTTGCCGGCCGGGCCGTCCAGCACCTTCACGGCCACGTACAGGCACCCGCTCTTGGAGAGGTTGCTCTTGTCGGTCCACACCATCGAGAGCGTAGCCGTGGCGGTCGGGGAGCCCTGGACCTTCCTGGCAACCTTCTCGGCCGGCGCCCAGAACGGCTCATCGAGTTTGCCGTCGATGGTGATTGGCTCGGCCGTTTTGCGAACGAGGAACGCTTCCGGCGAGGCCGGGCCGATGGTCCACTTCAGGGCCTTCTCGGCGCTGCGCGGCCCGGCCGGGTGCGAGTCCTCGACCCGGACCTTGAAGTTGAACTCGCCTTCTTCGCCGGGCGTGCCGACCAGAATGCCGGGCTTGGTGATGACCACGCCGTGCGGCAACTTGCCATCCACGAGGCTCCAGGCCAGGTGGCCCACGCCACCACGAACCTTGAGTTCCTGGAAGAAGTCCCGGTCGAGCGGAATCTTCGGCAGGTCCACATCCGCCACAACCGGCGGAAGGTCTTCGCTCACTACGAGCGTAAGACTTCTCTCGAAGCGTTTGTCGCCATCGACCGCCTGAACGGTGATCGGGAACTTGCCCGCAGCGGTTGGCGCGCCGCTCACGGAACCATCGGCCGCAAGTTTCACGCCATCGGGTAACGAGCCCTTCACCAGGGACCACGCGACCTTGCCGCCCGCATTCAGGGCCTTCAGCGCAAACCGATACGGCTGCTTCGTGATCGCCGGCGGCAGCGAGCGGTCGGCGATGACCAGCCCCACGTTGATCCCCGCCCGCGGATACGTCGAAAGCACATCCCAGACCACGTGCTTGATGACGTCGGCCGTCTCGACGGGAATCTCGAACGCAATCCGGCCGAGGTCGGGAACCTTGTACCACTTGCCGTCGCCCGACAGCGTCGGAACCTTGTTGGAATAGGCGAACGGCGGCTCGTTGTACATCATGGCACAGAGGGTGACGTTCACCGCATACTTGCCGTAATTGCTCAGGTGGCCGCCGTCGGAGAGCATCGCGAAGCGGTTGCGGACCTGCGGCAATTCGCCGCTATCGGCCAGCTTGCCCAGTTCGCGGATCACGCGGCTGGTGGGAGCCACGCGGGGCGCCGGGGCGATTGGGAAGGCTTTGACAATGGCGTCGGCCGCCCTCTCGGTTGCGGCCTCCGTCCGAGCCAGGGGCGGTTGCTCCCAGTCGTCCTTGGCGCCGGGCCAGATCGTGTAAAGGTAGACTTGGCACTTAGGGTTACCCTTGTAGTACTACAACGCTGCAAAGGCTCAAGATGCGTTATGCTGCAAGCCGATGGAACCACCGGGGAATGGGCCCCGGGAGGCCATCGCCATGGATGCCGAGACGATTTTGAGGATCAAGCCTGCCTTGA
>Ga0315274_10008161_pt1 | contig 15159 bp, 9 predicted proteins | sample YL17G02_20_MG_FD_203700 | JGI IMG/M metagenome (GOLD analysis project Ga0315274, IMG submission 203700) | Sediment microbial communities from Yellowstone Lake, YNP, Wyoming, USA - YL17G02_20 | ecosystem: Environmental > Aquatic > Freshwater > Lake > Sediment | place: USA: Wyoming | collected... | reverse complement strand
GGGGGGGGCCCGGGGGGGGGGGGGGGCGGGGGGGGGGGGGGGGGGGAGGCGGGGGCGGAGGAGGGGGGACAGCGGCCCCGACGGCGGCGGACCTGGCGCCCCCCTCGCCCCCTTCGCCCCGCGCGTCGTCCCCTCCCCGCGCTTCTCCTCCCAGCGCGTCCACTCGGCGGTCGCGGACTGCGTGCGCTTCCTCGGGCCCGGGGTGCTGCTGAGCAAGACGGTCGACGACAGGGTGCTCGTATGGGGCGTCGAGGGGCTCGCGGGGCTGCCGTGCCCGCTCCGCGCCCGCGGGGGCGCGCCGTCGTCGGAGGTCTCTGCCGGCGGGCCGTCGGGCGCCCCGGCCCCTGCCGCCGCCGCCGCCGCCTCCGCCTCCGCCGCCGCCCCTCCCCATACTGCCGTTGCCCCCCCGCCCCGCCCCGAGGAGCCCCGCGTCAGGCTCCTCAACTCGCTCAGGCTGTCCAAGGCAGACGACGTCTACTTCGTCCGGTTCTCGCTCGACGCGAGGGGGGACACGCTCGCCTGCGGGGGCAAGGAGGGCAGAGTGTGCGTGTTCGACCCGCGAAGGGTGCCGCTGCCCGCCGGGGGCCCGGCGGAGCCGAGGAAGAAGCTGCGGTGCGCGGTGCCCCGCGGGGTCAAGTCGGTCCTCAAGGATCAGGCGCGAGGCGGCAAGGGCGGCGGCGGCGGCGGAGCTGCTCCTCCTCCTCATCCTTCTTCGGCGGCGGCGGCCCCGGGCGGCTGCGGCGGCGGGTCTGTCGTGCGACAGACGGCGCTCTCCGACGACGGCTCGACGCTGCTGGCCTCGTGCGACGACGGGACCATCTGGAGGTTCGACCGGCCGCGGCATAAAGGAGGGGGAGAGGCTTAGAAGACTTTTTTTTTTGGAGTTCAAATGTCACACACACACACACAATGAGTTTTTTCCCCATTTCTGCGCTCGTCTCTCTTTTCTTTTCTCTCAGAGAGAGAAAGAGAGAGATTCAGAGACAAGAGAAACGTCGGTTTCTCGATTGTTGTTTTTTTCTTCTCTTCTCTCTTTCTGACTCTTTTTGCTCCTTCGGAACTCAGAGCGGGATCTCCTCTGTCGAGTCGCGTCTCGCCGGCGGAGGGGCGGCAACCCCAGGAGCAGCCGCAGCAGCAGGCGCAGGGGCAGCAGCTCCCCCGGAGGAGGCCCCTCCTCCGTAGTCACTGTCGGAGTCGTCGTCGAGCGCGAAGCGGGCATCGACTCTCGCCGCTCCCGCTCCCGCCGCCGCCGCTCCCGCCGCCGGAGCTGCCGCTGCTCCTGCTGGCCGATAAGGAGAAGACGAAGAGGAGGCGAGAGCAGGGGAGCGCGGGGGAGGCGCGAGGGCAACAGCAGGCGCCTTCTTCTTCTTCTGCTGCTGCTGAGGAGGAGGAGAGGCGTCGGAGCGCAGCTCCGACGCGGGGAACAGCGGCGCGCGCGGTGGCGGCAGCCTCGAAGAAGCCGAGGCCGGCCGCTCCTCGTCAAAGTCTCCCTCGCTCCCCCCTATCTCGTCCCGCCCCCGCAGCACCCCCAGCTCCGTCGTCAGCCCGGCGGCGCCGACCCCGGTCCCGTCGCCGCCGATCGCTCCTCCCTCCCCTACCATCAGGTAGGGCGAGTCCTCCCTCGCGCGGAAGATCAGGGCGAGGGCCGCGAGGAACAGGAGGCGCACCGCGTCCTCGCAGACCGAGGCCGCTGTCGTCGCGGCGTCGGCCTGCGACGGCGCGGGCAGCACCGCGAGAGGCACCACGATCGCCGCCGCCCTCGCGGCGACGTAGAGCGTCGCTCCCATCAGGAACCTCCTGAGCAGGGTCAGCTTGGCGCGCGTCGCGACGGCGTCGGCGGCGGACTTGGGCTCGTCGCCGCCCGCGTCGCGCGAGACCTCGGCGTACGTCTCCTGCAGGGCGTGGTCGCCCCGCTCGGCCGCGGCCAGGACGACCTCCGCCGGCAGGTCAATGCTGTGGCCCATCCCGCTGGGGCCGTCGCTGCGAGAGGAGACCGAGGCCCCGGCGGCGGTTCCCACGATCCCCTCCGCCTGCGGCTCGAGCTCGCGGCGCGTCGCCTGCGCGACGTCGAAGACGAAGAACCAGGCTAGCAGCAGGGCGACGAGCGAGATCACCTGGCACGCGTTGAACAGCGTCGCGGCCGAGCCCTGGAGCACGCCCGCGGCGCCGCCCTCGAGGTCGGCGAGCCAGCCGTCCTTCAGGGAGACGTATTCCTGTTTTTTACGTTTTTTTTTAAATTTTGGAGAGAATTTCGGGGAGCGTTTTTTGTTTTTTTTCGAGGTTGAGTTTTTCCCCCTTTTTCGACGACGATGGCGACCGAAACCTCTCCTCTCTCTCCGCCCCCTCGCCCCCACCCCCCCCAAAGAAAAATAGATTCTTCTTCACCTCCGCCAGGTCCACGACCAGCGTCGTGACGAGGTACACCAGCGGAACGAAGATCACCTTGCCCCTGTGCGGGCCCAGGCCCCCGCCGCCGCGGGCGATCCCCGCGCCCGCGGCGACGGCCAGCAGCAGCAGCAGGAAGGCCGCCTCGGCGAAGTCCTCGAGGATCAGGCTGACGAAGTCGATGACGTCGGGCAGCTTCGAGGACGCGCCTCCCGGCGCCGGGGCAGATGAGTCCAGGAGGGACAGCGCCAGCAGGAGCAGCGCGTCGAGCGCGTAGAGCGCGACGACCCAGCGGATCCCGCGGCGGACCGAGGCGCCGCGGGTCACGGCCGAGAGCTGCCTCGTCCTGCGGTGGTCGACGACGGTCGCGAGCGACAGGAGGCACCAGAAGGCGGCCGAGGGGGCGGTGAAGGGCTGTTTGTTGTGGGCGATTCGTTCGTTCGGGTCGCGGGTGAGCGGCGGCGGTTTGGAGAGAGAAGGCGACGGGAGGGGGGAGGTCGAGAGAGAAACGAACAGAAGGAGCATGGCATCGATTGGCGCGAAGGGAAGCGAAAGCACTTCGCGTCCCCTTTTCCCCGTCGAGGAAAGTATCATTTCTCACCGTCGTTAGCCCCGCTGAGAGCACGGACGACATGGCCCGTCCTCGCCGCGAAAGAGCGAAGGCGAGAAGCGGAAAGCGAGAGAGAGAGAAGAGGGAGATGGGCGAGAGAGAGAGAACCTCAATCTCGACGACGCCCGCGTGACGAGAAAATGAAAAGAAGAGAAAAAGATGATTCACAAATCACGCTTCCGGCTTCGGAGCACCTACAAGTCTTCAACCGCTCGCTCTCTCCCAGCGAATCGCTCCTCGCAGAAAAAACTTAAGACGAAGCTGCTCCCCGCTAGAAGCAAGAGGGCGAATTGAAACAGGACAAAGGAACGGAAACGAGAGCGTTGGAAACGATGTCGACGGAACCGCCGCACCCTTCGACCTCCCCTCTTCGGCCTCCAAACTCCCTCCCTCCCTCGCTGCTCGAGCGCTACTTTGCGCGGCACGAGTTCTCCACCCCCTTCCTCGCGTGCTGCTCCGACGTCGAGCCTCTGACCGTCCCGGAGCTGCTCGAGATCGCCGAGGGCGAGGGGCCGGGCTGCGGGGAGCGAGGCGCGGCGATCCTCGGCGGCCTCTCGCTCGGCTACGTCGACCCGCGAGGGTCCACCCGGCTCCGCGAGGCAGTGGCGAGGGAGCACGGCGGCGGCGGCGAGGGCGGCGACGGGGACGCAATCACGGCAGACGACGTGCTCGTGGCTGCGCCGCAGGAGCTCGCGTATCTCCTGCAGCGGTCGCTGCTTCAGGGTAAGGGAGAGGAAGAGAGCGAGAGAGGGGGGGCCAAAGTCGCGACGGGGCAGGGAGCGAGAGAGGGGGGGCACAACGTCGCGACGGGGCAGAGAAGGAAACAAAGGAAGAAAACTCACCTCACCCCTTTTCTGCTCCCCTTCTCTCCCCTCCCCCCCCCCCCTCTCCCCCTCTCTCTCAACAAAATGCCTTTCCTCTCCTCCTCCTCCCTCCCCAGAGGGAGACACCATCGTCGCGCAGTGGCCGGGATACCCTGGACTCACCGCCGTCGCCGAGGCCGTCGGGGCCACCGTCGTCCCTTGGCTGCCCCGCTGGGAGGAGGAGGAGGAGGAGGGGCACTGCCGCTGCTCCTGCTGCTGCTGCTGCCGCCACTGCTGCCGCTGCGCCCCCGCCGCCTCCCCCGATGCTGCCGCCCCTCCCCCTTCCCGTTCCCCTCCTCCTCCTCCTCCTCCTCCTCCTCCTCCTCCGGCGCTGCGCCCGCGCTTCGACGTCGAGGAGGACCTCTGCGCCGCGCTCGAGAGGGCCGCGTCGCTAGTGCGGACGAGCCCTCCCGAGGGGGACGGCGACGACGGCGACGGCGACGGCGAAGAGGAGGAGAAGGCGGAGGAGCAGGAGGGAGAGGGCGCGGGGGGCGACGAGCGGAGGAGGGACGAGAAGGGTCCGCGGCGGCCGCGGCGGCGTCCGAGGCCCGCAGCGCTCCGCCTCGCCGTCCTCAACTTCCCGCACAACCCCACGGGGTGCACGCTCGCCTCCGCGGCGCTGCTCGAGCGCGCGCTCGCGCTGTGTCTGGACAAGGGGGCGCTCCACGTTCTGAGCGACGAGATGTACAGGGGCCTCCAGCGGAGCGGCGGCGGCGGCTGCGGCTGCGGCTGCAGCTCCCGCGACGGCGACGGCGACGGCGACGACGACCGCGGGGGCAAGGAGGCGTCTCCTCGCTCGCTGCCGACGGCGGCGGCGCTGGCGGCGTCGCGCCCGGCCTTCGCAGCGGAGGGCCGGAGGGAGCGCGTCGTCTCGCTCGGCGGGCTCTCGAAGTGGGGCGGCGCCCCCGGTCTGCGAGTGGGGTGGCTTGCGACGAAGGACCGCGCGCTTCTGGGCAGCGTCGGCTCGCTGCGCGACCACACGACGATCTGCAACTCGGCGCCTTCAGAGGCGCTGGCGCTCGCGGCGATGGGGAGCCCGGGGGCGGCGGAGAGGCTTCGGGCGCGAGGTCGCGCGATCGTCGACGGAAACGTCGCCGCGGCGCGGTCGTTTTTCGAGCGCAGCAATGCGGACTTCTTCGAGTTCTACGCCCCGGAGGCGTCGACGACGTGCCTGCCGCGGCTGAGGACGGAGAGCGCCGGGATGTCCGTCGAAGAGCTCTGCAGGAGGGCGAGGGAGGAGGCCGGGGTGCTGCTGCTGCCGTGGTCGGCCTTCGGAGGGTTTGGAGGAGGCGCCCTGGGGAAGAAGGGTCCTCCTGGGCCTCCCGCCTGGATCGAGGGGAGGTTCAGGCTGGGCTTGGGGAGGCGGGACCTGCCCGCGGCGCTGGAGGCTTTGGGGAAGCTGCTGGAGAAGGTGCGGGGCGAGGGAAAAGGTCCTCTGTTGTGAAGAAAAAAGTTGAATTTCATTTCATTTTTTTTTTTGCGAGAGCGCCCCTTCGGCTGGTGACTTTCACCTCGCCCCCCTCGATCTTTTCCTTTCTTTTCATTCGGCTTTCCCAATTACTATGGAGAGCGAACCAGCCGACCAGATCCGCAGGACGGCGAGCGGCGCCCCTCTCCCTCCTCCCATACACCTGGGGAACGAGCGGAGCGGCGTCAGCGCCGCCCGAGCTGGCCAACAAATGTCGCATCTCCCGTCGTCGTCGCAGTCGATGGCCGCGGCGGCGTCCCCCTCGCGCTCCGCCTCGGCGGCTCTCAACGGCTACTCCAGCGACGACTGCGGCGGCGGGTCCCGCAGCGCGAGGAGCCGCATGCGCGCCGTGCGCGCCGGGAGGAGCGAGCCGTTCTTCATCGGAGTCGCTGGTGAGAGAGGAGAGGAGGAGGAGAAGGCATCGTGAGCATTGAAGATCGTTTCGTTCCCCCCCTTCGACCTCGACCGCGGTCTTCACCACCTCTCTCACCACCTCTCTTCAAACACCTCGACACCCAACGAAACGAAACGAATACGAAACGAAAAAGGCGGCACCGCCTCGGGCAAGACCACCGTCGTCGAGGAGATCTGCCAGCGCCTCCACGATCAGTGCGTCGTGATGCTCAGCCAGGACTCGTTCTACAGGGGGCTGACCGAGGCGGAGCTCGAGAACGTCGGCGCGTACAACTTCGACGTGCCCTCGGCGTTCGACGTCGCCGCGATGGTCGACTGCCTGCGCGACCTGCGCAACATGAAGGCGGTCGACGTCCCCGTCTACGACTTCACGAGGCACGCGCGCGACGAGACGCGCGCCCGCAGGGTCGAGCCGGCGGACGTCGTCGTCGTCGAGGGCATCCTCGTGCTGCAGATGCCAGAGGTCAGGGAGTTTTTGAACATGCGGGTCTTTGTCGACACGGACGACGACGTGCGGCTGGCGCGGCGGATCCAGAGGGACGTGGCGTGGTAAGATAGTTATTTCTTTCCCGCCGAGTTTGGAAGAGAGAGAGACAGAAGAGAGAGAGAAAAAACAGAGGAAAAAAGCTCACTTCCCCCCCCCCCCCAAAAAAAAAACAACCGCGGCCGCGACGTCGCCAGCGTCATCGAGCAGTACACAAAGTTCGTCAAGCCCGCCTTCGACTCCTTCGTCGCGCCCTCCCGCAAGCACGCCGACGTCGTCATCCCCTGGGGCCGCGAAGAGTCCAATGTCGTCGCGATCGACCTCATCTCTCAGCACATCCGCTCGAAGCTGCAGCAGCCCGACCTGCGCCGGCTCTACCACAACCTGGAGGTCGTGCCCTCCAACTTCCAGGTGCGCGGGATGCACACCATCGTACGCGACGCCGCGACGAGCACCAACGACTTCGTGTTCTACGCGGACAGGCTGCTGCGGCTCGTCGTCGAGGCGGGGCTCGGCTTCCTGCCCTTCGAAGAGAAGTCGGTGACGACGCCGACGGGCGCGACCTACGTCGGCGTCGACTTCGCGAAGAAGCTCTGCGGCGTGTCGGTGATCCGGTCGGGCGAGTCGATGGAGAACGCGCTGCGCGCCTGCTGCAAGGGCATCAAGATCGGCAAGATACTCGTGCACCGCGCGGCCGGCGACCGGCCGGCCGGCGGCGCCGCGGCGCGCTCCGGCGAGCAGGAGCTGATCTACGAGAAGCTCCCGCGCGACATCGCGGACAGGCACGTGCTGCTCATGGACCCCATCCTGGGGTCTGGTACCTCGGCCTCGCGCGCGATCCGCGTGCTGCTCGACAAGGGCGTCGACGAGGGGCGCATCCTCTTCCTGACGCTGATCGCGGCGCCCGAGGGGATCCACCGCGTCTGCGGCGCGTACCCGAGGCTCAAGCTGGTGACGAGCGAGATCGACAGCGGGGTCGACCCGGGGAGCGGGGCGGTGACCCCCGGGATCGGGGAGTTTGGGGACCGGTACTTTTCGACGTGAGGGAGGGTGGTCCCCCCCCCCCCCCCCCCCCCTTGCCGGGGGGGGGGGGGGGTGGGGGGCCCGGGGGGGGGTTTTTTTTTTTTTTTCTCTTTCCCCGAAATTCACTTGTGCAATTCGTTTCTGCCCCATCTCTGAGGCTTTTCTTCCCCTTCTCGCTCTTTTCTCCGCTTCTTCTGCTTCTCGCAGGGAGAGAAAAAGCGCTCCATCTACAGAGAGTCGCGCGGAGAGAACAGAACTCGCGAGATGCCGCTGTTCCGCTCGAGGCAGCAGCAGCAGCAGCAAGCTGATGCTGCCGTGCCTCGGCCTTTTCTCGAACGACAACAGCTGCGAAGCAACAACGGCACCAATTGCGCGGCCTCCCTCGAGGGCCTCGTGGAGGCCTCCTCCAGCACCGTATCGCTCTCGGCCAGCGGCATGTGTCGCTGTGGCCTGGGCGGGGAGGATGTGCACAGCGTGCAGGTGGGTTGAGAAAAGGAGAAGGAGAAGAGAGCGACATTTTCTCAACGAACGATGTCGCGTCGTTCGCGTTGTTCCACCGCTCAATTGTCTTTCTTTCTTTGTCTTTCTCTCTCTCTCTCTCCCCTACTTCTTTCTCAGGTTCTCCTCCGCTCCGGGGAGCACGACGCCGGGATTCTTGACGTCACGTGCGTGTCTTTGGACGGGAAGCTCCTGAGCCGGACGTCGCTGCCGGCGCCGAGCGGCGTCGCCCGGGGCGCCGGCCGCGAAACCTCGACCTCCTCCTCCTCCTCCGCCTCCGAGGAGGAGGAGGAGGACGACGACGACGACGGAGGCGAGGAGAGCGAAGGCGACCCCGCCCTCTCCTCCTTCGCGGAGCGCGCAGCGGCCTCCCTGGCTCGCGCCTCGCAGCGCTCGAGGGTCCGCGCCTGCTTCGGCGGGTGGCGAGTCGCCGCCGCCCGCGCCGCGGCCGCGGCGCGCGGCGAGGCTGCTGCTGCGGCCTCTGCGGCCTCGGCCGCCGCCTGCAGGGCAGCGGAGGACGACTCCGAGCGCGCCCTGGCCCTGGGGAGGCTGCTTTCCTCGCTTCTGGGAGGGTCGCACCCGGGCGGCTCGACGGGGCTCGCCGCCATGCTGCGCGGCGCCGGGGTCGGGGCCCTGGGGGGCGGGAGCGACTGCCTCGGCGGCGTCGACGGCGGCGGCGGCGGGAGTGTCTGTGGCGACCTGCGGGGGACGAGGCTCGCGTCGATGCTGCGGCAGCACTTTCCAGCGCCCTCGGCAGAGGCGACGGCGGCGCCTGGGGCCGAGGGGGGAGGGGGAGACAGCGGGGAGGCGGGAGCAGCTACGTCCGCCGCCCTCGCTCCCGCTCCTCCTGCGCCTCCTCCTCCTTCTTCGTCTTCCAAGCCCGCGTACTGGGAGGAGCTCGCGGCTATCGCGCTCCACGGCAAGGGAAGCGGAAGGAGCGGGGGCGCGCCAGGAGGAGGAGCGGCGGCCAAGGGAAGCTCTCGCTCCGTCCCGGCGGGGGCAGGGGCGGCGCTGGCGGCGAAGGCGGCGACGGCGGGTTCGCGGATCGAGGAGCGCCTGCAGCGGCGGCAGCAGCGGCGGCAGCGGCAGCAGCAGCAGCAGCTGCTGCTGCGGGAGAAAGCGGCAAAGCCCCGCGCTCTGTTGGCGTTTAAGAGATTGCCGAGCGACGCCGCTGTCGCCGACGCCCTCATCTCCTCGAGGCTCGCCCGCGACGAGGAGGCGGAGGCGGACTCCGAGGCGGAGGCGCACGACGGCGGCGGCGGCGACGGCGGACCCGCTCCGCCGCAGAAGCAGCTGCTGTGGCGCCCCGAGGACGACTCCCCGGGGCCCCGCTGGGCTTCTTCTCCTGCCGCCGCCGCTGCCGCCTCTGCCGCTCCCGCGGCTCCGGTCGTCGGCAAGAGGAGGGAGGCGCTCGAGGCCGCCTATGCCCGCCTCCAGACCGGGAGGCAGCAGCAGCAGCAGCGGCAGCAGCAGCAGCAGCAGCGGCGGGCGAGGGACGCTCCCGCCCCCTCTCCCGCTTCCGCTCCCGCTCCCGACGCCTGCTTCCTGCCCTTCCTCGGCAACAGCAACGCCGCGTTCGTCGAGCAGAGGGAGGCCGAGGAGGAAGAAGAGGAAGGTGACTTTGAGCAACGCTCTCAGCAGCCCCCTCTGCAACCTCATCACGGCTTCGGCCTCCCCGCCGGGAGCGCCGCCGCGAAGGCGAGGGCCGCGGCTGCGGCCAATGACGACGACGCGTGCTCCCTGTTCGCCCCGCCCAGCACCGTGGGGGGGGACTTTATTTGAGAGCGTTTTTGTTTTCTCTTTCAGTTGTTGGAACGTGGAGAGGGAGGGAGAGAACGTTTTGTCAAAGAAAAAAAAAAGACATGTTTTTTTTACACGGGCTCGGAATATTTTCACTCCAGCTCTCTCCTCGCCGCCGCCGCTGCCACCGAAGCCGACTCCCTCGCGGCCCTCTCTGCCTGCTCGGCGTCGGCAGCCGCTAGCGCCGCGGCCACGCGCCGCGCCGCGGCCTCGAGCTCCGCCTCGGCGGTCTCTCCGGCGAGGTCGAAGGGAGGGCAGCTTCCGCTGCCGCTGTCGTCGCCGCCGCCGCCGCCGCCGTCGCCTGGCTCCTCTTCTCCGCCCTCCGATTCTCTCTCTCGCTCTTGGAGACGAGGGAGAGGAGGATGAGGAGGAGGAAGGGAGAGCAAAGTCCCTCGCTCCGCTGCCGGAAGCGGCGCGGCGGCCGCCGCCGCAGTCGTCGTTCGAACCCCTCCTCCTCCTCCTCCTCCTAGACCTCTCCCGCCGCCGCCCCACCACGAGTCCAGCGACGCCGAGGCCGCCGATGACAGCGCGGGCCCGGAGAAGGAGAGTCTCCTCCGCAGCGGGGAGAGGATTTGCTGCTGCTGGGGCAGGGGCGGAGCAGCAGGAGGAGGGGGCGGCGGCGAGACCGGCGACAGAGGCTCGTCGCCGCCGCCTCCATCCTCCTCCTCCGTCGCCGGTTCGACCTCTTCTTCGTCCTCTCCCCCCTCCTGCTCCTCCTCTTCGAAGGTCCCGAGGTCGAAGCGTCGAGATCGTACTCCATCTTTGATCGATCCAAATAAATCTTCGTCGAATACGGAAGCCGCGGCGAGAACAGAGGCGGCCTCTCTTCCTCCCTCGGCTCCTGCTACATTCTCTTCCTCCTCCTCCTCCTCCTCGACGCCGGCGAGAGCGGCCTCCGCGGCAGAAGCAGCAGCAGCCGCAGCTTCGGCGGCCGCGCCTCCTCCTCCTCCTCGCTGCTGCCCCCCCCCTCCCTGCTTCTGGAACAGCAGCAAAGGCGTCAGGCGCAGCTGCCGCCCCTGCCCCAAACTCCAGCGGCTTCCCCCCGCCCCGGGGGCGCCGTCGAGGTCCAGGGAGCCCGCCGCCGAGGCGCGGCGCGGCGCGGGCTCGGGCGAAGCAGAGGGCCCCCACCGCCCCCCCCCGAGGGCGGAGGGGGCGCCGCCGCGGTCGGGCGACGGCGACGGGCGCGGCGGGGAGGGGGGGCAAGGGGAGGCGCGCGTCGGGGTGGAAGGTGGGGAGAAAGAAGGGGCCGCGGCCACCGCGGCCGCCGCCGCAAACGCCGCCTCGGCCGCCCTCCCCTCGTAAAACGCGCGCCACGCCGGCAGCGAGACGGCAGGACCAGCGACTGTCTCCACTGCCGTCAGGAAGCCCGGGGTGCGAGCGCGGAGGCGGTCGAAGGAGGCGAGGAGGGAGCCGGGGGGAGGGGGGAGGGCTGCGGGCGGGGGAGGAGGGGGCGGTGGCGGAGGAGGCGGAGGCGCCGTCGCCGTCGCTGTCGCCGGTCGAGGGCGCTGCGGCGGGAAAACCGACAGATGCCCCCTGCCCGCCCTTCTGCTTCCCCCCTCCTCGCCGCCGTCGTCGCCGCTGCTGCTCTCTTCGCGCGAAGCAGCGAGCTCGTCCCAGCCCGGCCCTTCGTCGTCGTCGTCGCCGTCGCCGTCGCCTCCTTCTTCTTCCTCGCCGTCGTCGCCGCCGCCGGCGCTGCCTGCCGTCGAAACGACGCCCCCCCGCCTCCTCCCCCTCCTCCTCCGCCCCCACCACGCCCCGACGCCGCCGCCGCCTCCCCCCAGTCTCTCCCAGGGGTGACCCGAGCTGTTCGAATACGTCCCCAGCCAGAGGTCGAGGCCGACCTGGCGCGCCCCGCCGGCGTACGTCGAGTCGTAGAAGCGCGTGACGTCGTTCCAGGCCGCCGAGGCCGCGCCGCGGGCGCGCGCGAGCCAGGAGAGGATCGACGAGGGGGACGAAGCAGAGGGAGCGTACGAGGAGGAGGAAGAGGCCGCGGCGGCAGCGTCTCCTCCCCCTCCCCCCCCCCCCCCCCCCCCCCCCCCCCCCCCCCCCCCCCCCGCCCCCCCCCCCCGGGGGGGGGGGCCCCCCCCCAACACGCCCCCCCCCCCGGTGGCCCCCCCCCCCCCCCCCTCCCCCTCCCCCTCCTCCTCGCCGCTCGGCGAGCGCGCGCTGGTGCGCGTCGCTCCCTCCGTACTGCCTCGCGAGCAGGTTGCCCACCGTCGTCCAGAGGCGAGCCAGGGCAGCGGCGGCCGAGGAGGAGAGGTCGATCGGGGGCACGGAGGAGAAGGGAGAGGAGGGAGGGGGGGACGCGGGGGGCGCCGGGGCCGCCGCCGCCGCCGCCGTCAAAGAGCTCGTCGCTCTTTCTTCCGCGCTCCCCTCTCTTTCTTCCTCGCTCCCCTCCTCCTCCTCCTCCTCCTCCTCCGCGGCGGCTTCGGCGGCGGCAGGGGCGACGAGGCCCAGCGCCGCGCAGCACGCCTGGAACGCGAACAGCCCCACGCCGGCCTGAGCCACGTGCGTGCGGTCCAAGCAGTCCAAGCAGTTTGTGCGGAGCACGCCGCGCTGCTTCGAGGAGAGCTCTCTCGCCTCGCCGTCGCCGCCGACGCTTCCGCCGTCGCTCGGCGACACCCAGAGCCCGGTGAGCGCCGTCGCCGCCGCTCCCCTCGCGCCCGCCGCCCGCAGCAGGTCGGTCCCGAACGCCGCCGCGGGAGCCCTCCGAGTCTCGGAGCCAGAAGAGGAGGAGGAGAAGGCCGCGGCCTCTTGCCGCGCGGCCCTCTTGAAGTCCCACGGCTCGTAGTAGACCCGCGGAGGCGCCGCGCCGCCGCCTCTGCCGCCGCCGCCGCCGCCGCCGCCGCAGGAGGCGGAGGGGGGGGACGACACCGCGTTGACGGCGTCGACAGCCTCCCTCAGCGCCGCGGCCAGCGGCGCCTCCCTCGACGGGCCCCCCTTCGCGGACGAGGCCGACAGGAGGTCCAGCACGACGACGGGGCCGCCGTACCGCCTCTCCAGGTCCGAAAGGTGCCGAGCCGGCGCCGCCGCGAGCGGGTCGCCGCCGCGGCGCCGGCCGCGGACGACGATCTCCGGCGGCTGGAACGCCGGGCCGTCCGGCTCCCTCCGAGACGGCCGCTGCGACCAGCGGACGGGGGCGGACCCTCGCACCTGGACGAGCGCCGCCGCGGGGCCCAGGGGCCACCACCACCGAGGAGGAGGGGAGGGGGGAGGAGGAGGAGGGGGGGAGGAGGGCGAGGCGGCGGGCGGGGCGGCCGAGGCGGGGGAGGCGCCGTCGGCGACCTCGACGACCTGCTCCACCTCGACGTCGTTGGCCGCCCTCCCCGCGGCGTCGATCCCGCGCCGGCGGTAGCGCGTCCCGGCCGCGTGGCGCGAGCGGCGCGCAGCGAGCGTGACGCGCACGCCTCCCGAGGCCGGGCAGCCGGGCAGCGAGAGCGAGGCCGAGGCCCAGCCGCCGTGGACTAGGGGGCGCAGCGCCCACGAGGCGCCGCCGCCGCCGTCGCCGCCGCCGCCGCCGGGCTCGCGCTCTTCGTCGCTTTCCGCTGCTGGTGCTGCTGCAGCCGCAGCCGCCGCCGCCGCCGCAGCGGAGGAGGAAGCCGCGACCGCCTCCCGCAGCGCCGCCGTCGCGTGCCCGTTCCAGACGCAGCGGTGGCGCCAGGGCGCGCCCCCCGTCGCCAGCTCTGCCAGAGGGCAGTAGCCCGCGGGAAGCGGGCGCGTGCCCCCGGCCCCGTGCCTCCTCGCCGCGGCCTCGGCAGCCTCCTCGGCCCGCTGCGTCGTCAGCCACAGCGGCCACGAGTGGCTGAAGTAGAAGCCGCGCGCGGCGAAGACGCCGGCGAGCAGCTGCCTGTATTTTTCTTCAACCTTGCTCTCCTCGGCGGCGCCGCCGCCCTCGGCGAGCGGCACGAGCGCGGTCGCGCCGACAGAATATATCTTGCGGAGCCCCCTCCCTCCCGCCCCGCCTTCCCTCCCGAAGGCGGCCTCGAGCCTCTTGCGGGTGACGACGACGAGGTAATGCCAACTCGTGAAGCGAAGGCATCCCACGATGGCGTCGGCCCTCGTCAGCAGCCGCAGCTCGCCGCCGCCGGGCAGGGCGGCGGCGCGCGCCGAGAGCTGGGCCAGCAGCGCCGCGGCCTCGGCGCGACTGTAGATCACGTCGTCGGCCGAGGCGCGCAAGGGAGGCCGGCCGTCCGCGTCGGCTCCAGCGTCGGCCTCGAGGAAGCCCGGCTCGAAGAAGGCCGAGGCCGAGGGGGACGGGTCCTCCGTCGCGGGCGTTGTCGTCGTCGTCGCCGCCGCCGCCGCCGCCGCCGCCGAGGGTGCTCCTCCTCTTCCTCCCCCGCAGCCAGCGTCGTCCCTCTCGATCCGAAGCACCCTCCATTGCTGCCTGTCCTTGCTGCGCCCGAAGACCAGCACCTGCGTGGGCGTGGAATAGAGGTAGAGCTTCTTTATCGTCGGGGGGAGGGGCCGAGGAGGCGGAGACGGAGACGGAGGAGGAGGTCGAGGTCGAGGAGGTTGGGGCGAGGGCGGGCGGCGGAGCAATCCGGCCTCCTCAATGCCATCTGCCTCGGGGGCCGTTCTTGGTTCCTCTTCTCTCGGCATGCCTCTCTCCCTCTCTCTCTCCGCAGGAGGGGTGTTCTAGATGAGACCCGTGGGAGCGTGCATGGACTCTAGTTGAGTCTATACGACAGCGAGAATTCGAGAGTGAAAGCGAAAAGAAAGGCAGGTCGATGCTCTTCGAGTTCTGTTCTTCACTCTTTCTTTTTTCTTCTTCTTCTTCTTCTTCTTCTTCTTCTTCTTGTGTTCTTCGTTCTTCAGAGAAAAAAGACTCCTCCTATCTTCGCCTCCTCCATGGACGACGCCACGGCCCAGGCCTGGCGCGCCCGCGTCGAGGAGCTCGAGGTGAGATCGATGACTTTCTGAGAAAGCAAGAGAGAGTCGCTTAACTCTCTCTCTCTCTCTCTCTCTCTCTCTCTCTCTCTCTCTCTCCCTCTCTCTCTCTCTCTAGCTCCGTCTGGCGGTTGAGAGAGAGAGAAAACAGAATCTCACACCCTTTACCCTCCATGCTCCCCCCCCCCGCCTCGTTACCCCTCTCTCCCGACAATGCCTCAGGCCCGCGTCCAGCACAGCCAGGCCCTCGTCGCGGCCTCCGAGGGAGAGGCCGAGGCCGCCGAGCGAGACGCCGAGGCGGCCCTCGAACGGCGCCGCCTCGCCCGCCTTCGCGCCCTCGAGGCCGAGGCGCTCGCCGCGGCGGCCGAGGCCAGGGCCGCGAGGGCGCAGGGGCAAGTGGAGGAGGCCTCAAGGGAGGCTCGGGGGATGCTCAAGGGTGCGAGGTGCGTTTTCGGGAGAACGAGGGAGGGGCGGAGAGGCAGACTCTCGAAAGCAAAAAAAAGCTCAAAAAAAGCTAAAAAAAACAAACAAAACAGCGCCGCCGCCGCCGCCGCTGCAGGGACAGAGGCCGCCCTCGCCTCCGCCCTCTCCATCTGCGAGGAGGGGGATGCTCTTTCGTCGCAGCTGGCCGCCTCCCTCGCGGCGGCGGATGCGCGGGGCCCCAGGGGGAGGCTCCGCGCGCTGCTGTCGAGGCGCCGCGAGGCAGCCGAGCGGCGCGCGGCGGAGG
>Ga0315274_10008158_pt1 | contig 15161 bp, 11 predicted proteins | sample YL17G02_20_MG_FD_203700 | JGI IMG/M metagenome (GOLD analysis project Ga0315274, IMG submission 203700) | Sediment microbial communities from Yellowstone Lake, YNP, Wyoming, USA - YL17G02_20 | ecosystem: Environmental > Aquatic > Freshwater > Lake > Sediment | place: USA: Wyoming | collected... | reverse complement strand
GCTGAACCCAATGATCGAACGTTACCTTTTTTTGATAAAGAACCGGCTCTTGATGTATGGTTCTTCCCCAGGGAAATCGATGAAAGCATCTCAGGAGAAGGCACCTCACAGACCCGGATTGGTGTGTTGTTGAGAAACGCACCATGATGTTTCTCTGCGGTGAACACATCGCCCGTTGGGATGTTTTTCACAACACCATATTCGATATCGCTGATCTTCGATGTACCTATAGCTAAGGAGACGGAGTAGAAGGGGATGCCTCGATATGCGTTTCGTGTTCCATCCACCGGGTCTAATACGAACACGTACTTCCCACCGAAATCAACAAATCCTATCTCTTCACTGAGTAAATTTATCTTTATCTCTGATTTTTTTAGTATTTTGAGCGCGACATCCTCAGCGACTTTATCAATATAGGAGGTGGGTGTCCCATCGGCCCCAAGGCCGATGGTCTTCCCAAGTTTATAGAAACTATTCTTCGCTTCCTTTTTTACTTCTTTGCTGATTTTTTCTACAATCTGATGAGCAAGATGTTTTAGTTTTTCATCCATGTGTTATCCCTTGATGTTGATACCAAGATAGGTGAGCATCCAACTGATGTAGAGGGTGAGTATAATCATAATCACTGCAGCAAGAATTAGTCCAATGAAGATAGCGAGCAGAGATTTGGAGAATTTTAAATCAAAAAGATACGCTATCAATGTACCGGTCCATGCACCAGTGAAGGGGACAGGTAATGCAACAAATGCAAATAAGCCAAGATACTGATACTTTCTGATTCTACCATCTGCTTTCTTCCGTGTTCGTGCGAATAACCAATCCATAATCTTTGCCCAAAATGCGTACTTTCGAAGGAATTTTTCAACGTGGCGAAAAAACAGAAGGATAAACGGGATCGGCAACATATTCCCCGCTATAGCAAGAGGAAACGCTTGCCACCAATCCCATCCATACTGCAACATCGAAAATGGTATCACATACCGTGCTTCAAGCCAAGGCACCATAGAGAAAAAAAAGATTTGAAACCATTGCGGTAAAAAGTCAAGCATGTATTATACTCCAACGAACTTGCCAAATCCTTGTTTCACGAACATCTGATGGTCGTCTATAACTTTTTCTCCCCTGATGAAAACCATGTAAGGGAAAATCGCAGGGAATCCTTCGAACGGTGTCCACCCGCATTTCGAATGAAGCTTCTCTGCTGTTATCGTCTCTGTTTTTTTCAAATCAACGACAATAAAATCAGCATCTCGCCCAACCTCGATTTTTCCTTTTGGGAGGTTCAGGAGCTGTGCAGGTCGTTCACAGAGTAGAGCCAAGAGAGTGCTGAGTTTGATTTGCTCTTTTTTCATTGCGGTAAGCAAGAGAGGATACATGGTTTCAACTCCGGGCAGGCCTGAGGGAGCATCGTTAAACTCAACGTTTTTTTCTTCTCCAGTATGCGGTGCGTGATCTGATTCAAAGATATCGATGAGCTTGTTGTTCACGCCGTACCAGAGTGTATCGCGATCAAAACTGGATCTGATCGGTGGATTTACCTTATATAACGTCTGTTTCGTGTTGAGGGAATGCACATCAAAGAAAAGATGATGAGGAGTGACCCCAACGGTTACATGGTTTGGTCTTGTGCGTAGCATCTCAAACCCTTCACATGAAGAAAGATGGCAGATGTGAATCGGTGAAGAAAGACCAAGGGAGTTGTTAAGGATGGTTCTGATAGCGGTTTCCTCGCATTCAGCAGATCGACATCGAAGATGATCAACAAGATTGCCCTCTCGGTCTTCATGCGTTTTAAGACAATGCTCATCTTCAGCGTGAATCAGTGTTATTTTCTTTGTTCGATTGGTTTCAAGTAATGCGACTCGAAGATTTTGTGTACTGAGTTGGAGAGAATGGGTACTGCTTCCTAAAAAGATTTTAAAACCACTGCAAAACGGGGAGATTTCTGCGAGCCGCCCGATATTCTCATCACTCACCGCTGCATAAAGCCCGAAATCCACATAGCTTTTTTCTGAAGCAACTTGTGCCTTTTCTTTGAGTGTTTGTTTACTTGTGGTTTGAGGCTGGGTGTTGGGCATATCAAAGACACAGGAGATACCTCCGAATGCTGCTGCCTGTGAACCAGTTGAGAAATCTTCCTTGTGGGTAAAACCAGGGTCGCGGAAATGAACATGCAGGTCGATGCCGGCTGGGAGGATGAGGTTGTTGCCAACGTTAATGTTATTGTCTGTTTTTAGGCTTTTTTTTATTGCGACGATTTTTCCTTGTTCGATGCCAAGGCAGCCTTGCTCGAATGTTCCGTTATGATAGAGTTTTCCCTCAATTGTGAGATCCATCAAGGTGTGTCTCCTTTATTGGTCCATGTGGTTTTGTTTCAGTAAAGATCTGCCCCTGAAACTTCGAGATTTTCGTGGTTTTTTCAAACCACGCGTCAGGGGGCAATCCCGCTTTCATGCAGGTATGCGAAAGATACTCTTCTTTATCCCATTCTTGTTCAACAGGCACCTGAGGAAGTAACAAGCCTTTGAAAAAGCTTTGTTCAACAATTAACCCGTCTCGTCCAATGTCTATGTGTGCAGGATAGTCTTGTGGTTGTTTTACTTTAATGAGTTCTGGTTTTGTAAGCACGGTGACTTCTACAATGATCGCGTCAAGTTCCGGTTCTGCCAATGGCGGAAATCTAGGGTCTCTAGTGACTGATTGAGCTGATTCGATAATTGCATCCTGTAAAGTCATGATGGGAAGCGGGATGCCGATACATCCTCGTAACTCGTGATCTGGGAAGGTGTGAAGGGTGACAAAAACTCCTTGTTTTTCATGAAAAGAATTTTCAAGATTTGTTGATGAATTCTCCTCATGTTTGACATATTCTTGAATTATCTGCCGTGCGAACTGAACAGCTTTTGTCCCCTCTACAAGACTCAACATGGCAGAAAGTATAAGGAAAAGCATTAAATAAAACTTGGTGAGGGAGAAAAATCCCCTCCCTTTTTTATGGTGTCTGTTCTCGTGTCAGGAGAATATTCAGGGCTCTTGGCGTATCACCAATGTTGAGTGTGATTTGTCCGGTGCCGATATATGTTATATTTTGACCGTTTTCATTGACAAGTTCTTCAACACTTGCATTATATGAGCCTGGCGTCAGTTCGGTGGTGTAATTTCCATCCCTGTCGGTTATCACGCTTTTTGTTACTGCAGTATTGTTCGCAATTCGTAAATCCTCAGAGAAGAGAATGGTCATGTTTGCTTTCCCTACACCATTGTATTTTGTACTTCCGTTGACAGTAACGGATACTTTGTTAACGGCGATGTTGTAAGATGCAGTTCCTTCTCCAATGGAAACAACTAGTTTGTCTGTAAAAGTGTATACCGTGGTTGCTGCCTCTGTTTTTTTGACGGTGACATTGTATGTTCCTGGTGTGAGTTTAGCTACGTAGAGTCCCTGAACATCAGATGTTGCAGAAATTTGTTTTGTTGCAGTGTTGTTTTTTACTGATTTATCAGGGGCGAATGTCACAGGGATGTTCGCAATTTTTATGGTGTTATAGGTCGTGTATCCACTGACAACGACTGGAGCATAGGCAAGTGAGATATTAATCCAGGATGTTTTGTTTGCGGTAAGGGTGACAGTTTGTTCGGTGACGTAGTCAAGGTGCCCGGTGCTGGTATTTTGTTTTGTCGCATTCAAAGTGTATAATCCCGGAATTAACGAGGGGAAGGAATAGGTTCCTGCCGTACCTGTAGTTGTGGTGGTGACTGGTTTTATGGTGTCATCGAGTTTGGTGTAGGTGAGTTGTATTTGTACGTCGCTTGCTTCCTCACCAGTAGTATATTTCTTATCACCATTGCTATCACTGTAGACAACTCCTTTGACTTCAGCTAATTTTGGTTTTGAGATGTTGTATAAGTTATTGGCAGGTTCAATATTGATAGGTTCTCTGTTAAGGAGGGTGTATTCATTTTCCACTGCAGAGATGTTGTATTTACTGGGGTATAAATTACGGAAGATGTAGTGTCCTTGCAGGTCTGTTTTTACCGGTTGGACTGGTCTGCCGAAATAATAATCGTTTAATTCGATGGTGATCCCAGATAATGGTGTATCAATGGCTGGTTCGTAGGAGCGGTTGTTGTTGTTATCCTGATAGACAAATCCTTCCAGAGTTGAGAGGTTAACATTGATGTTGAAGTTACGTGAATATCTCGAACCGTTGAGACGCATAGCTTCTGCATCCGTCACTGGAGAATATAACGTAGTATTAGTGTTGTTAAAAGTGATTTTTTTCAGGAGCACTTCATTGGCGTAGGTGAAAAGCAGAGTGATGTTGCCACCGGGTGCGAGAAGGTTAAAACTACCGTTTTCATCGGTGGCCATGTTATCGTGTGGGAACCCGTAGTCATCAAGGATTGCGACTGTTACATAGGGAAGTGGTGTGTTATTGCAGCTGATGGAGCCGTTGAAGAACGCACCTTCATAGTACTTCGCGATGACCACCGCGCTTCTACCTTGCCCGTAGTAAGGGTAAGGTGAAACATAGACCGGGATGAAATGCCTCAGAGCATAGCAGGGGATTTGTTGCTGCGGTGTTTGATAGTATCCATTCTGATCTTGTTGTGGTGGGGTACCAATGTAGGTTCGATAGAACATGGTGTTGAAATAATCTTCTTTGTTAACGGTTGTAGTTCCTGTGACCGCGATACGGTTTCGCTGTTCCTGGGGCATATCGTTGAGTTCTTTTGCGGTCCATTGACCATCAGGACCCTGGGATCCATCTGTGTTTACTGAATAACCCGTGTATATGACTTGGATGAAATCGTCCTCTGGATTGTGGAACTGTTTTCCTGCGGTTCGAAGTGCGGTTAAGACGTTGCTTTTATCGCCGAGGAATGCGAAGATGTTGAAAATCTGCTCGTCATATCCTTCTACCCCGTAGTACCGAATGCTGTAGCCTGTGGCTTGCTGGATATCATGGTATAACCAAGTGATTTGTTCATCGGTTAAGGTATCGTTCAGGAGTTGTGCGATATCGTGATAATAAGCGTTTTCAGGATATTGTGCTCCCACGAGCAGGGTCTTGCTCAGATTAACGTCATATTCTGCTCCGATTGGCTTTTTCTGCGAAGGAGAAAGTGCGGGATTAATCATCCATGAAGTTATTTTGGTTGTATTGTTATTGCCAAGATGTTTCTGAAGTGCAGTAATGACTGAATCGGAGAAGGTTGCCCCGTTGTTATTTTTTCGATTTCCTTCCAATAATCGGACGATCCAGACTGAGACTCCTTCTTTTTCGCTTTTTGCAGTATGGAAATTAGCGGCAGGTGGAATTCCATCTTGGAAGTTATCAGCGACGGTTGGGTGCGCTCCAACAGCAACTTCGTAAAACCCGTAATCCCACCAGGAGATAAAACCAGGTCGTTTTGATGGATCTGCGATGTTTGAATCTTGTTTGTTTAACCAAGCATAGGCGGCAACCCAATATTGCTCCTTGTAAGAGCTAGAGCCGAACGCAGAGGAATGATTTTGTCCGAAGAAATCATATTTCAAATTACTCGTACCATTTTTTGATGCAGCTGATGGTACCGCCGCATCGAGTGCGAGGTATCCATTAGGTATCAGGATGAGGAAGGCTACAAAGAGAACACCGAAGATGTGGTAGATTTTTACACCTTTTCGTATGCCTCGGATGCCGCCGCCCGCGTTCCTTACGTTTCGTGCCATTTGTTTGTAGTCAATTTTACTAATCAAAAACCAAATAATCCAACCTGCCAGAAGAGCAATGAGGGGCACCATGTCGTTAAGGAAACGACCAGCGGTTGATGTTAGCCAGATGTTGATTACGAATAATGAAAGGATAAAGAGGTAGTCACGTCGTCCTTTCTGTTTCACATATTGGTAGATAAGAAACGCAAAGCCAGCCCAGGCAAGCCAGTATAATGCAGGGCCGTACGACATCACGGTTCTGCTCATATTATAGGTCCCTGCCTCTGCGATCGTAAGAGATACCTTCGACCCATAAATCCCAGCGCCGTAGATGATTCCCGCGATTTTCCCTAACGGCGAGAATATTGTCAATGTTTTAGGAAATGTATAGACGACGTAGAGAAATGCCGCTACGGCTCCTGCAATACCAGCGATCAATGGGAATGAAGCGACCCAGGGGATTTTCTTCCGTTTGAAAAGAATACAGAGGCCACCGAAGATTAAAACCCCTATTGCTAGATAGAAAGGAAGGTTTAAGGTGACGCCTCTTACGAAGGTGACCGGCCATGAAACAAGAAATCCAGTGAATAATACAAGGAAGCTGCTGAGAACAAGTCGTTCTTCGAGCTTATTCATGAAAATATCTATTAAGAGTTGTACAACTGTATAAATGGTGATAATTGTGTAAAGGTATTGTGCTTCTACCCAAACCATGGAGAGAGCTGCAAGCGAGATGCCTGCGAGGAGCGCGTAGAGAATTGAACGTTGCATATCTTTTTCCTTGATGCTTTTAATTAAAAATAGGAACGTGAGGAAGTATAGGACTAGGTTGAACGAGTCATGGTCGAACAGCCCATAGGCGGAACCATGTCCTGAGCTAATATGAATAGGTATGATGGCGATAAGCAGCGCAGCGATGAGCCCTGCTTTCTTTCCAAATAAGATTTTCCCGATGAAATAGACAGGAAAAACGAGCAAGGCACCAAATAACGCGGGGATAAACTGCATTGCATATCCGATTGCATCTGCTTCACTCATAAATGGAACAAGGAGTTTACTAAACCCGATTGCGGACATGACCATTAACGGGGCCCGACCTCCTGAGCTCCCTATAGGATATGCAAGCAGGGGATCGTTGGAAGAGAAGAAGGGAAAACGCCCGGTCTGTGCCGTATTATCAACGAGCCGCATGTTATAATACGGGTCAGGACCAGACAAATAGAACGTATCGGTCATGGTTGTTCCTGATGGATTCATATTCACGTTTGATACGATGTTGAAATAGGAGTTCATGAATAAAACTAAGAAGAAAATTGCTATCAATGAGACTCCAATCCACCAGTTTTTCTTGAATCGAAATCGCTTTCGTTCCGGGGCGTTTGATACGCCCACTGGTTGTGGCGTTGGAGCTGTTTCTGATTGCATTGGCATTTTAAATTGTGCTCGTTTCCGCATACGTTTCACCCTAGGATGATTACAACCGTAAATCCATGGTCTTATAAATAACTTATCTCCAAAAGAATCTCCTTAATTTTTAATGTGCGGGAGCGTTTTTAAGAGGATTTCTGCGATACAATCTGCAGCACTGACTTTGCTGAACTCAGTTTCTATCGTGTCCGTTGAAATAATTTCATCGCAGTCTGCAGACAGGAGTTTTTCTTTCGCACCACCGACAAATAATCCATGGGTACATGCAACCGAGACTGTTTTCGCACCTTGCTTTTTCAACTCTTTAATGGAATGGGCCATAGTGCCGCCAGTGGAGATGATGTCATCGATGATAGCGACGTGTTTACCTCGGGCATCAAGTTTCTTTGGTGTTATCTTAACGGTGGTTCCATCGATGCGTGTTTTCTCCAAATAATCGTACTCGCAGTCGATGAGGGTCGCCGCTTCTTTGGCTCGGTCTTTAGCTCCCTTATCTGGTGCAAGGATAAAATCAATGTTTTTTTCTTTGAGATACTGGGCGATGGTTGAGACCGCAGAACAGCTGTATGCAGGAACCGTAAAGAATTTCAGAATATGTTCCTTATGCGGATCAACGGTGATAACACAGTCAGCATGCATGCTGATGTGCTGTGCGACAGTTCTTGAACTGATTGCCTCGCCTTCCTCGAATTTTTTATCTTGTCTGCTGTACCCAAAGTAAGGAAGGACGACCGTGATTTTCTTTGCGCCTGCATCATGCACCGCGTCCTGCATGAGGAGGAGTTCAACAATTTTTGGATCAGGATATGCGGTTTGAACAATCAGGACGTCTTCTCCAGCTATGTCGTCTAAGATGCGGACGTAAAATTCATCATCAGGAAACCGTTTGTATGTTGCCTGTAGAAGCGGTTGCTGAATTTTGTTCGCAAGATTTTCTGCAACGTTTTTTGCTGAGGTTCCCCCAAGTATGTACATAATGCGACATCGTAAATGGTCGATGTCTTTTTAGTGATTTCGTAAGAAAGTTTTTATAAGAGTTTTTGCTTAATTCCTTAGAAGTGCTGGATGAGATGATGAGATGCAGCAATATCGATTAATGCAGATGATGATGGTTGTGCTTTTCTTGTTATCTGTCGTTTTCGTCTCTACGACAACCGCAGAAAACACATCAGAGACTCAAGTTGAAGCAACGCTTATAAGCACCTTTGAAACAGGATCACAACTGAGTGTCCGTGCCCAAATGATTGTTAACCGCATTAGTAATATTTATGAGACTACTTACACAAGGCAAATGATTGAAACAATGACAGATTCTGATGCTCTTGCAGTTATTAAAAACCAACTCCACGTCCTTGTTAGAAACCAAATCGAAGAAACATTTCAGAATGCAGACGTTTCTGCAATCACAAAAAAACCAACCTATGAGAAACCGTATTTCATTGATGAGTTTCACGTGAATCTCACCGCTTCTTTCTTTCACTACAATGGTTCTATGAATCTGACGAATTTCATCAATGGCGTACTGGATATGGGTGCTACGGTGACTTATCATTTTAATGTACACGCGGAACAAGGGTGGAACATTACCTACACCTATGTGCTTCCAAGCACCACGACTCTTACATATGCCAATACCGCAGAAACCAACCCTATTACATGGGTTGTACGGAATTGGGATGGAAACGATACAGGAAAAGATGCAACGTTATCCACGCAATCGAAAAACCCGACAACACCGGCTTCAGAGATCGAAGATATTGCCCTTGAATTTGCCTTAGACACCAGAACAGTAGACGATATCGGTTTTACCGATTCCATTGTTGTGAAAAAAATGAACATCCACAGTTACAATGTGTTGCCTGAGTTTGTCACTGGGCTTGGCATTATACCAGCTGATGGAGTACGATTATGTATCGATAGCGGACTGTTTTCTTGGACGGACCTGCTTGAAAAAACAATTCGACCGATTGAACAACAGACCACTCCGTTAATCGAGAATTCCTCTTTTCAACAAACCCTTGGCCTTTCATTTACCTGGGATGCTGAAAGCACTACCAACTGTTCAACCCCGTACAACATCACCCATATGGATGACTCACCAGCGATACGAGCCAACTTCAAAGACCCTGATGTAAATCTGCAGATTTGCCAGATGCCAGCCAGAGCATTCTTTGGATTGATAAATGCGGGGGCAACTGCATCGATCTCAACAGTGGATGTAAACTTTGGTTCAGGGCTTGACGGAATCATCCACCCTTATTCCATCATTTTGCGTCTTCCCAAAAACATCTCTCTTAACGGAGACAATGTATATATCTGGAATAAAACAACATCTATCACAGGGACATTTCTCTCAGGACTTCAACTGACGCCTCCGTACACAGAAGAACATATTGAGACACACGTTGAAATCGAGCTGTTGAAGATGGATTTGAACATCCCCAGTGTTTTCACTGGAAAAACCGAGTTAACAGCATCCACGAAAATGAAAGAAGATGATCGACTCTACGTGATTCGCCGGGATGGTGAGATTTCTTTTTCCCCGAAAATAAATATGACATTTTTGAATTCAGATTCTTTCCGTCTTTGCACCGAAGAAAACGTCTTTAGTGAAAGTCAAATAAACTCGTTTCTCTCACAGAAAACAGAGATTTTTCAACAGCGGTTGTCCGAGATATTCCATGGACTGCGTGTGAAGGGCATAATCGACAGAAAAATTTTTTCCAACTCACTTATATGGGATGGGGATATCTCTGCGATGGATAATGTTGTACCTGTCGTGGTTTCCAATTATGCAAACGAGGTGTACGCAGTTGGATTCAATGTTTCGTTATGGCCTACTGCACTTACGCTTGCGCCACAACGGTTTACCTTCCAGGGCGTGGAAAATCAGACTGTGACGTACCGGATTGTCTTCCCACGAGGTATTACGGTCAACGCGAGTGATAGTGCGGGAAAGCCGCTTATCACAGGGAAAACAAATGACGGGCGAGATTATGTTGAGCTGTCTTTTAATGCAGATTCAGCAACACAATCAACAGTGCTTACCTGCGTTTTGAATGTATCACCCGTGTATATCCTCGGATTGTTTTTACCCTGTATTCTTGTCTTTATCTTGTTGGTTGTTCTTGTGGTCATTATTTGTTTGATACGAAAAAAGAGAGGGGGGTTACGGAGAGGGAAAGGAAAACTCTTCGAACCTGAGGATAACGAGCCGTCTGATTACGGCGGGCAGGATTACTATGTGCCACCTCCACCGCCATCGACAAAGAAGAAAAAATAGCCTTATTTTTTTGTGCGTTTCAGCATCGATGGAGCAAGAGATAGCAGAGAAGGCGATGTTCTTATGAGTGGTAGAGCAAGCCGTGAGGGGTAATCGATATCTCCATGGGTGTTGATGACGTCGATTGTTTTTTTGTTGTTCAATTTTTCTAGATATTTGTTGAGTTGTTCGTCAGTGAGGCTGGTGAATATTTTCCTGAATCGCATGCCTAGGGAGAGTTCTCGTCCGATTTCTTTTGCCCAGCTCCTATGATAGTGTTTTAAGAATTCTCCATCGAATTGTTGTTTTTGTACTGCTTCTTCAGCGACAATTGCGCATTGTGTGGCGCAGAGTAAACCGGAGTAGATGCCGCCGCCTGATGTTGGTTTGACCTGTGCTGCTGCGTCTCCGACGATCATGACGTGGTCATCAACGGTTTTTTTTAGGGGGCCTAATGGAATCGTTCCACCGAATCGTTTCATCATAGTTGTTCCTTCTAAGAGGGGTTGCTGGAGCAAAGTCGTATAGTAGTGTTGGAGTGGATGGTTGCTTTTTTTTCCGATGCACAGTCCGATGCGTGCGGTGGTGCCGTGCGTGTTCGTTGGGATGACCCACGCAAAGAAACCTGGGGCAACACTACGTCCTACGAAAATATGGACGAAGCGTGGGTCGAGAGTTGTATCAGAAAGTTCAGCGCCGATGCCTTGTAGGATTTCCTTTGGTTTGGGAAATCCGAAGATGCTTCGTATGTGTGAATGGGAGCCGTCTGCACCAATGAGTATGTTGCACCGAACTGTTAGTGTTTGTTCATCTGCTTGTATGGCGAGTGATATATGGTTTTCTTGTTTTTTGGCGGAAACGACTTTGTATCCTGTTAATAAATCCGCTCCAGCGGTTTGTGCGTTCTGTGAGAGTGTTTCATCAAATCGCTGACGGTTGATCACCAGCCCATGGATCTTCTCCCCTCCAATGGTGAAGATTGACCCTGCAGGGCTATGGATAACTGCCCCGTAAATCTTATTTTGAACAATTCTTGCTTGAGAACATTTGGAAATATCGAAGACGCGCTGGGTGACTAATCCTGCGCAGTGAACTGGTTCCCCGATTGTCCTGTGTTCTTCAAAAACGGCGACATGCCTTCCCTTTGACGCAAGCTGTTCTGCAACAAAACACCCTACGGGCCCTCCGCCAACAACAACGATATCGTACTCGTCCATTGATTCTCAGAATATCACCAAAGATTTATAATAAAAACGGTATTACAGGGCCCCATGGTTTCTAAAATCACTATTTTGCTGCTCACGTCGGAATATATTGGTGGCATATTCTTTTTTAGCAAGAAAAAAGAAACCACTGAAACGAAGAAAAATATCGAGAACGCGGATCCATCGATGATCTGTAAGTTTGTGCTGGATGGTATGGGTAAAAAAATCGGGGAAAGCGTTTCCATTGATCATGATGTGCTTATCATTAAATCAGGGTCTCAGTTTTTAGGTGTTCCTCTGAAACACGTGGAATCAGGAGAGAAAACCCTGGTGGTGAGAGGTCTCCTTGATTTAACAAAAGCTTATGAACTGGGTGAGAAATGGCGGAAGGAATCGTATCGTGAGATGAATCAGCATGAACGCCCAGAAGAAAAAGCAAAGCGACTTTGAGTACAAAATGGTGATTGTGACTCGTTCAGATCTTTTGCTTTCTGCAGGTAAGCTTGCGGCACAGGTGTCTCATGCTGCGGTGACGTGTACTCTTCTGACGAAGAAAAATAAACCTGAGTGGTTTGCGAAATGGCAGCGGGAGGGGGCGAAAAAAGTTGTAGTGAAGGTGGAGACTCTTGATGAGTTTTTTCCGTTGAAAGAAAAGGCGGAGAAGCTTGAGATTACTGTCAATATTGTTACTGATGCGGGGCATACGGAGATACCGGAAGGAACGCAGACTGTTCTTGGGATTGGTCCTGCGCCAAGTAATTTAATTGATCAGGTGACTGGAAAGTTATCATTACTATAGTTTTACTTATTGAGATCATCCAGCTAAAAAAATACAACCCGTCTGTGAACGTAATGTGACAGGAGCCTTTGGCGGCTTTCCTTTTTTTAAAACTCTTTCAACGTTCTCTGCAGGTTATCTGGTAACACAACTTTTCGTTCGACCTCTCGCCATTCCAAGTCATGTTCCTCAAGGAGTTTTTTCACCATATCGGGGACACGTGGCGCACAAAGAATCCCACGTACCTTCGGTTCTTTTCTATCTTTTTTGATGTCTTTGACATACATGCGGAGCTGATGTACGGAGCTAATGGTAGCCAGACTTCGTTTCACCTCGATAACCACTGGTACATGATCTTTATCAAATCCGTAAAGATCGATTGATCCTGTTTTTACTGGCTTTTCACGTTTTACGATCCGAAGGCCTTCTTCGATGATACGAGGGTCACTGACAATCTGGTTTACCACATCGACCTCCATACCAGCGATGATGATGTTTGCGCAGTCCACAAGCGAGGTTGCGGTCACCAGCTTCAGCTGGCGGAACGTCACCTTCATTTTCTCAGCGGGGCGGAGGTGCCTGCAGTTGAGAATGAGTTGATCGTCCTTGGTTTTAAATTCGGTGATGCTCCCAGTCGGCTGCCAGTTTACCGGCTCCCGCATCACCGGTTGATGCACCAGCACGGTCCCATCCTGCTTAATCATAATGAGACGCTCACCCCAGTCAAGCAAAGATCGTGCACGCCCCTGATAATTCACCATGCATTCCCCCATCACTAGCAGCATGGTTTTTTCTGGTTTTGAAGTGTGATGCTCCTTGATAAAATGTAATGCATCGGATGCGGACGGATGAAGAACCGTGTTCATGAACTAACTCCTCAACACACCAGGAACTTGAAGGCCACCTTAGACAGTAAGCCGTGCTTGTCCTTTCATCTTATAGTTCGCAAGCTCTTTGAACATGTCGTCTTCCTGAAGAACGGTCAGTAAATCTTTCGAGGAAGAAGACGAGGACATCTGAATCTCCGTCGTCCGCCCATGCCGTCCCTTGGAAATCACGCGGGCGGTAATGATACCAAGCATATCAAGCTCAGAGATAAGATCAGCGGTTCTCCGCTGTGTCAAACAGTTATACCTCGCTTTTTTACAGAGTTCTCTATAAACATCATAGACCTCACCGGTCGTTAGCGCCCGTGTTGTTCCTGCTTTTTTGTTTTGTTTATCTAGTAAAATAATCGAATACAGAACGAGTTTTGATTGGTTCGGCAGGGTGCGGACAACCTCAGTGACACGATCAAGCTCGATTTTGTTTTGCGCAAGGCGCACATGAGATCGGGTGATCTTCGGGACTTTACCGCGCTCCGCAAGCTCCGCAGATACCCGCAGGAGATCAAGTGCGCGACGGGCGTCCCCATGTTCCTGCGCAGAGAGCGCGGCACACAGCGGAATCACATCATCCTCGATAACGCCTCGTTTCAACGCGGTTTTGATCCGAGCACGTAAAATATCCTGGAGTTGCTCTGCGTCATATGGGTAGAAAATCATGCTTTCCTCGCCAAGGCTTGATTTCACGCGAGGATCCAGAAATTCAGTGAATTTCAAATCATTGGAAATACCGACGACGGAGACACGTGCCTTGTCCAAATCACTGTTGATACGGGTGAGGTTATACAAGGCTTCGTCTCCCTTGAGCTTGTCGATTTCATCAAGTACGATTACCGTGACGCTTTTTTCCTTGTCCATCATCGCTTTTACTTTTGAATAGACCTCGTCAGTAGGCCATCCGGTGAACGGCACGTGATCGTTCCATTCGTTAATGAGTCGGTTTGCAATGTTTTGCAACAGCCTGTATTGCGTGTCGACAATCTCACAGTTCATGTAAATGAAATTAACTTTTTTTCCGGTTTGTTCTCCTTTTTTTAGGAGTTCTTTGCCCACGAATTTCACGACCGCAGTTTTCCCGGTTCCTGTTTTCCCGTAAATGAAGACATTCGACGGTGTTTCCCCCCTCAGAGCAGGTACTAAAATATTCGCGAGATCATTGATTTCTTTTTCTCGATGTGGTAGGATTTCCGGCATATACGTTGGTCGCATGACTTCTCTGTTGGTGAACAGTCCGTCTCTATTGAGTAGATGGCTGAATATGTCTCTGGTCACTGGTTCTTTAGGGATAAAATACGCCTCCTGGCAGGGTCGTAAGGGGTTACGGTATAATAAATTTTTGTGTCAATTTTTCTAAGATTTCTTATCTGTTAGACACGAGAACGGGGGAGGGGATCATTTCGCATGGAAACAGATAATACGCATCGTTTTAATTTTAAAATATTTTTAATTTTATAATTTTAAAAATAGCAATATTCAAATAGTTCGAAATGCATAACCATTCGGGACTACTAACGTCCATTTTCTATATATTCTTGGCTACTTCACTTATTCTATTTTCCATACGAAATGAAGGGGTCCCACCATGTAGAAACAAAATATAAAACTCCTCCTGGAAAACAGTGTTTTCATTAGAAGAAAAAAAAGAAGATAAACGTGGGAGTAAAACGGTTGTTTACCCGCCCACGATGATAACGTCTTTTACCGATCTAATTGCTTCGAACGGGAACACCAAATGGCCGACCTCATCAAGATGATAAAGCCGTGGATCAATATCCTCAGAAGGCTCCACAAGAATACTGAGCAACTGGCCAGTTCTCTCGTCCACCAATGAATTCCTCAGAATGCCGAGGTACAAACCCTCTTCACTCATGACTGTTTTTCCTCTCAAATCACTCTCCAGTACTTT
>Ga0315274_10008156_pt1 | contig 15163 bp, 16 predicted proteins | sample YL17G02_20_MG_FD_203700 | JGI IMG/M metagenome (GOLD analysis project Ga0315274, IMG submission 203700) | Sediment microbial communities from Yellowstone Lake, YNP, Wyoming, USA - YL17G02_20 | ecosystem: Environmental > Aquatic > Freshwater > Lake > Sediment | place: USA: Wyoming | collected... | reverse complement strand
AGTCATAGATTTCTCAGATAAAAATAATTTTATTTTCCTGGTTTATTATACTATAATCCAGCCAGATGTAAAATAAGCCGAAACAGATATTTATGTTAATAAACTGGGGAAATACTGGGGATTTGACCCCGTTAGAGGTCTTAGACGGGAAAATTTTAAAAAAGGTAAAAATTTTTCCGTAAACTATAAGATAAAATAAAATAACAATACTATGTTTTCGGTTAAAAACAGGAATACCATGGAAACAGACCTCTAACGGGGTTTGACTTTATTATTTTTTTTAATAAGATAAAAGATAATATGTCAATTACATACAAACCAAAAAAAAGAAAAAGAAAAAAAACACACGGTTTTCGTAAAAGACAAAGAACTAAAGGTGGCAGAAAAACATTGACGAGAAGAAGAAAAAAAGGAAGATGGAGATTAACAGTTTAATCATGTCGCTAGCGAGAAAAGATTAAAACATGTTACCAAAAGAGAACCGACTTAAAAAAAAGAAAGATTTTGAAAAAGTTTTTAAAGAGGGGCAAGGATTTAAAGAAGATTTTTTATTTTTAAAAGTAGTAAAAAATAATTTGAAACTTAACCGATTTGGTCTTTTGGTCGGGAAAAATTTTTCTTCCAAAGCAACTCTGCGAAATAAATTCAGAAGGAAATTGAGCGAAATAATAAGATTAAAAATGCCAAAATTTAAAAAAAATTTCGATGCGATTTTAATAATAATTCCGGGATTGGAAGCTGAAGATTTTTGGGAAATAGAGGAATCAGTAAATAAACTCTTTTCAAAGGCAAAATTATTTTGAGATTTAAAATGAAACAATCTATTTTAAACATAGTCAAATTTTATCAAATAATTATTTCACCCGTTTTGGGTAAAAATTGCCGCTTTTATCCAAGTTGCTCAGAGTATACTTATTTAACGATTGAAAAATATGGGATAAAAAGGGGATTATGGCTTGGGATAAAAAGAATTTTAAAATGTAATCAGTGGCTTCAAGGAGGAGTAGACTTACCATAAAATATCAATGGAATTGCTTCAAAACGCTTTCAATATAATTTTATATAAACCATTATTTAATGCTTTAGTTTTGCTTTATCAATATTTTCCCGGTCATGATTTTGGGATAGCGGTAATTATTCTAACAATTATCATTAGATTAATCCTCTACCCCTTAATGGTCCAATCAATAAGGTCTCAGAAGGTTGTAAGCGAGCTCCAGCCAAAAATTCAAGAAATCCAATTAAAATATAAAAACGACAAGGAAAAACTGGCAAAGGCTACGATGGAGCTTTACCAAAAAGAGAAGATTAATCCTTTCGGAGGGTGTTTGCCTCTTTTAATCCAGCTTCCAATTTTAATTGCTCTTTATCAAGTATTTTGGAAAGGGCTTCAACCAGGGGCAATGGTTAATCTTTATAGTTTTGTTCCCTCGCCGGGAACAATAAATCCCAGCTTTTTGGGGATAATAAACCTTTCTAAATCATTTATTGTAAAAAGTCTGGATACAGGGGGAATAATAGAATATTATTGGCCGGTTCTTTTTTTAGCAATTTTAACTGGGATTGCTCAGTTTATCCAAACAAAAATGATTACTCCCAAAACAAAGCCTCAAGAAACGAAAACCTTTGATTCCTCTCAAATGATTCAAAAAATGCTTCAAAAACAAATGATTTATATGCTTCCAGTCTTTACGGTTTACATTGTTTCCATAATGCCCGCTGCTATTGGTCTTTATTGGATGGTAACAGTTTTGTTTTCGATAATTCAACAGCATTTAATTTATTCAAAAAGATCCGATGTTAAACTATAACGATATCCAGAAAATTAAAAAAGAAACTGAGGAATTTTTTAAAAAAATGGACATTGAGGTAGAGCTTGATTTTTTACCCCAAAGAGAAGAGACTCTTCCTGTCAATTTAAAAACTGCCGAACCCCAAATTTTAATTGGAGAAGGGGGCCAAACCTTAGTTGAGATTCAACGCCTCTTAAAGGTGATTTTAAAAAGAAAAATCGCCACCGCGGGCGAGCCATTTTATATCGATTTAGACATTAATAATTATAAAAAGAAAAAAAACGAATATTTAAAAGAGTTAGCGCATTCTACGGCTGATGAAGTAGCTCTAATAAAAAAAGAAATGGCTCTTACTCCGATGTCTCCTTATGAAAGAAGAATAATTCACTTAGAGTTGGCTGATAGGCCAGACATCACAACCGAGAGCATTGGAGATGAGCCCGAAAGAAGAGTTGTTATTAAGCCTTATCCCTGAGTTTCTTTTGCCATTTTTATTTTTAGTACTTCCTCAGGGGCTGTTGTAATAATTTGGTCTTCGGTATAGGAAGCCACCACTCTGATGGCGACATGTTTTTGACCGGCAAAAAAGATTCCTTCCCCGACAGCCGCTTCCAAAAGTATTAATTTTTCTTCCTCGGTTAAATTAAAGGTCTTCTGGAGGATATCAATAGTGGCTGGCGACTGTTTCATTAAAAGCTGTAGAGAAGAATTGGTAATAATTGGTTGGCCGTAAGCTGATTTCATAAAATCACCGACATCCTGGGTAATTGTCGTTACTCCGAGCCAGTACTTTCTGGCTCTTTTTGCTACTCCAAATAAAAAGGAAGAACCATCTTCTGTTTGCATTAACCACCAGGCCTCGTCAATAACCAGAATTCTTTTTTTAAGCTCAGAGCGGACCTTATTCCAGATGTATCTCATAACGATGAACATCGCCATGGGGCGCAGTTCGTCTTCCATATCTCTTATGCCAAAGACGACCAGAGGTTTGTCCATCGAAATATTAGTTGGCTGATTGAAAAATGGGGCATAGGTTCCTTTTGTAAATTTCCTTAATCTGTTAACCAGACTTTCAGTTCCTTCCATTCCTTCTAAAACCGCCTCAAGGTCTTCCATTAAAGGAATTCTATTTTTCCAAGTCAAAGGGTCGGTTTCTGGAGTAATGTCTTTTGCCGCATAGGTTTCGGTTAAAGCCCTATCCAAAATGGCGTCTTCCTCGGCGGTTAAGCCGCCCAACATGATCCGTAAAAGACCAACAAGGTTAATAATATTAGAACGAAGGACATCCTCCGGTCTTTCGTCTTCCCGGGGAGTTGCCAGGTCAAAAGGATTTATATGATTTGGTGAAGCTAAAGAAATATTAAAGAATGAACCCCCCACAGCGTCAGATAAAAATTGATACTCGTTTTCCGGGTCTAAAATAATAACGTCTGTTCCCAACATTAAGGAACGTAAAACCTCTAATTTCACGGCATATGATTTTCCAGAGCCGGCTTTAGCAAAGACAACAGAGTTAGCATTCTCTAAACTGAAGCGGTCAAATAAAATTAATGAGCTATTATGTCTGTTTATTCCATATAAAATTCCTTCATTTGAACTTAAATCAAAAGAAACAAAAGGAAAAACGCTGGCTAAGGGTTCGGTGTTCATTGAGGTGTAGACCTGGATTTTATCCAGGCCAAAAGGGGAAGTGGTTAAAAATCCTTCTTTTTGCTGATAAAGAGCCGGTTTTATATAAATTAATCTAGATTCAAGAATTGACCTCAAACTGTTCTCGATTTCTCTTAATTGTTGTTCGTTGTCAGCATAAACCGTTAAGTAGAGACCGAGTTTAAACATTTTTTCTTGAGCAGTTTGAAGCCTGTCTCTTAAAGTTTCCAAGTCCTGATAGGCAATTTCCAGGGCCGGATCTCGAATCAATCCCTTTTCTTCTCTTTCTGCAGTTTCGGCTTGAACCTCTGTTACTTTTTTTACGAGTTGTTTTAAAATTTTTCCGGTTTCAATTGGGTCGATGAAAAAAGAAATATTCAAGGGGACGTCGAGGTTGATTACAGGGGCAAGCCAGGCCGCGCTTAAATATCTTGGATAAGAAAAAATGAAAAAACTTTTAACATATCTTTCTCCCAATTTCAGATAGTTCGGTTTACTCTCAATTGAAGACGGCGCAATGATATCGGTTGCTTTTATTGTCTCAGTTTCGAAAATTTTTTCCGGTATCTCTGGCCCTCTTTTTTTAAAAATTGGTATTTTCATAGTTCGACAAGCTCACTATGACCCTGAGTTTATCGAAGGGTCATGTGGTTAATTCTGGCGGGATTTCTGGGTAATAACCGACCTCAGCTTCTTGGGGATGATAAGTGCTCCAGAAAAGTTCGATTAACTCCAGGGTTGTTAAAGGAATCGCCTGGAGGCCGCATCTTCTTAATCCCATAGCTAAAAATTCCATTCTCTGCCAAAGTTGAGTTCTGCATCTTTGGAATTCTTCTTCGGTTAAAGCGGGAACTCCCGGCTTTTTTATTAAAGCAGAAGGATGTGTGCCCTGGGCTTCAAAGAGAGTGAAAGGGATGACAATAAAAAAAGTTTTTGTCATAATAACTCCTTCTTTAATTATGCTTTCAATAAATTCCCGATAGCTGGTAGTTTGAATTTTCAGTAATTCATTTTCCTGACCTTTCTCTAAATCTTTTAACTTTTCAATGTAGCCGGTGATATTTAATCTCCGGGATTGGACTATAATCTGGCAGGGGAAATCAAGTGAATTTAAAAAATTTTGGAACTGATAAATGGTAGCATTTTGCTCCTCTTCAGATTTTAAGGCAAAATTCAAAGAGGAGACCATCAATACTCCTCTTAAGGCCTTGTTTTTTAATAAAATCACTCCTTCTCTAATCTGATCAATTTCTAATAATCCTTGAGTGGCTACTTTTGGCATAAATATAAATTATCTAGTTCCGGTTTCGATTTGATTGGATAATTTTTTAAGACGACTCTTCTCGGCAAATTTTAAGGTTGGAGTTGGTTCAGTTTCAACTTCAACCCTTTTTTTAGTTCCTCTGATGAATTTTAGCGGGAGTTCTTTTTTTTGCCAGAGATAGATTTTGGGCGCGACTAAAAAAGATAAAAAATTCTTTAAAATAGTTGGCAGATTTCGGCCGCCAATTTTTAAAAAAGCCAGGGCCGTTCCTATACCAAATATTATTATTGACAATACTAAAAAAAGAAAGGAATTGGTTTTCCCGATGGAGAAATAAAGCACAAAACAAACAGCGCCGGCAACGCCAATAAAAATAAACTGCTTAAAAGTCAAAGGCCCGACTATTTTCGCCTCATGCTCAATAAATTGGGGGACGGTAAATTGCATAAATTTTTAAAATCTAATTTGACGCTTTTTCTGTTGTTGTACATTCTAATTCTCGCAACTTTTCTTGGTCAATTTCTGGTATTTCTATTTCGGGAATTTCAATTTTCAGTAATTTTTTAAGATCTTCCTCAAGGGAAGGCAATTGTACCTCTTTTTTTAACTCTTCCGGTTCAATGCCTTTTAATCTTTTCTGAACATTTTTTATATAAAAACTCAATAAAACTAGAGCCAAAACAAACATTATTGTCCAAAAGATTATTTTTCTTTTGGGCTCGGGAAGACCTTGAATTTTCAATAACAGATTTCTCATCTTTTATTTTACTACTTTTTGAATTTTACTACAAACAAAATAAGAAGCTCTGATAGGCCTCTTTTAAAAGTTAAAAAAAATCACAAGAATCAATGAGGTAAAATTAGCTCAGGCAATCTTAATGTAGTTAATTCAGGATTAATAACCTGTATAATTAGGTAAGAGGCTAATATCAGTAATAATCCCAAAAAGGCAGAATAAATTCGGTCTTTGGCTTCAATAATTTTGCCCGGGCTACCAGCTGAAGTTAACCAATTAAAACCTCCCCAGACCAACATTACAAAAGCAGCGATACCGGCAATACTTATTACGAAATAATAAAACCAGGCTATGATTTGGTTTAAATCTTGATTGTCTTTTAAATTAAATCCGCCAAAACTCGGATACTCTAAGTTTAACTCAATGTTAAGAGCCAAAGAAATACTTGGCAACAGCAAAAGTAAGGCCAGAACGGTTATTAAAATTTTTCTTTTAGCTGTTTTCATAACTTATCTTATTATATCACCCCGTTAGAAGTTTTAAAGTTATAGGTAGTGGTAATTTTTGAGTAAGAAAATCTCCGATATGTGACTTCTAACGTGGTATCACTTTTCTCTTAAAGTGAGAATCACCCCAATCGTCCAGAACGGGATAATGCCTATTATAATAGCAAGTTCTCCTAAAAAAATTAATCCCCCTCTGATTAAAGCTCTTGTCGCGGGTTTTCTTGCTGCTCTTGCTGCCGCTTTTCCTATTGTTCCCATTTGTTTACTGTAAAGGCGCATATATCTTTCAAAAACTTGCGGGGAGACATTGCCGATTTTTTGAAGTTTGGATAATTGCTGGATACTTTTTTGAACTGCTCGCTGTAAGGATTCTTGGTGCTCTCTTTTACTTTTTTCAATTTCTTTTAGTCGCCAGTACATCCAGCCAGGAAACATAAGGATAAGAAAAACTATAATGTCAATAACGATGCCAATAATTTTTGGAATAACAACGAAAGCTCCGGCAATTTCTAATACAATATCAAGAGCATCAACCGCGAAAGCAAAGGGCAGGGCAAAGAGCAAGAAATCAAAGTCTAAGGGCGAAACCCCAGCTTCTGCTCCAGCCGTTTCTATTTCCATTTCAACATCTTCTTCGCTTGGAAGAGTTGCTGCAAAGGGGAAAGTTTCTGCGATTTCACCATTTGGCATGATATTTGTTTAGATTATTATATCTCTTTTTAATTTTATCACAAACAAAAAATGATAACAATAACACAAAAGTGTGCCAATTTGACAATAATTTGATAATATGTTATACTTTAAATAGCCAAGGAAAATTAAAGATTCCTTGATTTTAAAACTAAATAGGAGGTGAAAAGAAAAATGGCATGGATAGCTTTGATAGTATTGGTTGTTTTGTTTTTTCTATTTGTGAGATTTGCCAGAGTGAACGAGGGAACCGCTATAGCCTTAACATCTTTTGGTGAATTTTCAAAGATAATTTTCCGGTGGAAACAGCATCGGATGGATGAGGAATGGAACATTTGGAAAGGATCAAAATCTGAAGAAAAACCGGAAGAAGGCAGCGAAGATAAAAAAGAAATTAAATATTGGAGTCAAAAAATTTTCGGCGGTTTAATTGTTTATTTCTGGCCCTTCCAAAAAGTCCATCGGTATAGACACCGATGGACAGACATAAGATTACGGGAAGCGGAAATGGAGGTTGAATTTCATGAAGAAGACCTTGACAACGTCTTGCTGAAACCGGCAGTTTATGCCTTTAAGCTTCCTGCCGTTGAAACCCAACCGCCGGAAAGGGTGCCAGTAAATGTACTGGTTCTAGTAACTCTCCGTGTGCAGAACCCTTATTTATTTTTATTTGTAGCTCCTCCAACTCCAGTAGAGGATATTCTGGCGAGAATTTCGGCAGAGACAAGGGCACTGGTGACCAGCTGCGGACTAGACGAACTCTTGAAATTAAAGGGAGAGTCTCTCTGGGAGATATTAAAAAAGGCAAAGGTCATTGAGGAGACATTGGGGAAATGGGGAGTGAAACTGGCGGAAAAAGGAATTGAAATTCGAGAAATTAATCTCCCGTCAGAGTATCAAAAAGCAGGAGCGGCAAAAAAAACAGAAGAGATGAAGGCAGCCGGCAGAGCGGAGCAGATTATGGGAACGGTAATTTCCTCTATCGCTACGGCCTCCGGAAAAGAACGAGCCGACGTCCAGAAAGAATTTTTAGAAAATCCTCAGGCCTTTTATCAAACACATCAGTCTACCATAGCTAATACAATGAACAAGCTGGCTATGGAAGGGCAGGCATATCTCAAAATAGAGACGCCTGGGGCGACTGGATTTGGCGGAGACCTTCTTCGTTTAATTGCCGCCTGGAAAAAAATGCCGACAGGTTTATCGGAAGAAATTCCAATAAAAGAGTCAGTAGAAGGGGAAAAGAAAAAGACGAAGGAGAAAGAACCTAAATCTATCTTGTCTATTCTCTCGTCCAATCCTTCCAAAAAATTAACTTTAACCAAAGAAGAAAACAAAAAGCTCAAAGAAGAGCTTGATAAACTGCCGGAAAAGAAAAAAAACGAATGGTTAGACTGGATAGCAATGGCAACAGCGAGAGGGCAGATTAGGATAGAGAAGTCAAATCAAAAATAAATCTAAAAGAGGGATGAAGGCATCCCTCTTTTTAATTTATTCAATTGGTTCGCGGTAAGTATCTTTTTTGAGAGGTTCTTCAGGTTTTTTTTCTTCTATTACTGGAGGAAATGGTTGTACAGATTGAGTTAGTTGTTCCTCTTTTTTTTCTATTTCTGGAATTTGCGAAAAAATATGTTCTTCAACCGCAGCAGAGATTTTTTCAGCTATTTCGTGATTTAATCCCGCTCCTTTTCCAAGGATTTTAGCTAAGTTTTCTTTTGGCACCTGATTTAATAAAACTAAAGCAACCCGATAAGCGATTTTTCCTATGACTTCTTCGTCCTCTATTTTATTTTCTAAACAGATACTCGCAATTTCTAAAGAGGTTTCTTCAGAAAAAATAAATTCCAAAAAGTCAGGAGAAAACTGGGAGAAAAATTCCGGGTATTCGTTTTTTAGTTTTTGAATTTCATCTTCTTCCGCCATAATTATTTTTTATTCTAATGGTTCACGGCAATAGGGACAAAACTTTGAATCAATCGGTATTTCTTTTAGGCAATAAAGACAGTTTTTTGTCTTTCCCCCTTTCTCTTTATGTTTTCCTATTTTCATCTCTTTTTCTATTTGAGCCTTAGCTATATTTTCGGCAGCCTCTAAAATTTTTATTGAGGAACGATAACCGATTTTTGCAGGGACTATCACTCCCCATTTTTTAACCCACCCACCTACTTTTTTAGCCTTACTGACAGGAGGAGCGGTGGGCGTTGGAGCAATAAATTCTTCCGCGCCAGCTTCTTCTACAATTTCTCCAATTTCGTCAGCACGGCTGGTAGGAGTCGTAGGGGGGGTAGGAGCTATAGAGGCTGTAGAAGGCGTGGATGGCGTAGTAGATGTAGCGGACGGAGAGGATGGTTGTCTTTTTTGCCAAAACGCTCGGATTGGTGTCGCCGCTGTCCGTATAAAAGCTTGTCCTCGTGTTACGCCTAACCCTCTTTGCTCTTGATATGTTTGTCGGATGTTGCGTATAGCATTGAGGCCCGCTGTTGTTCCACTCACCAATCCCTTCTGTGGCCATCTTGCTGCCACTCCTTTTTCGGTCGTAAATCTCATAATCCCCTTAGCTCCTTCTGGCACGGCCTTAAAACTAATTAATGCGCCCATAATTAAAAGCATTAAGGCCAGCGTTGGAGCAAGGAGGTCAGCAAAAAAGGAAGCAAATGTTTGGTTAATCACGTTAGACAACTGCACATCTCCAAAACTTGTCGAGTTTGCCATTTCTAACAGTCCTGTTTCTAAGTTTCCGACGCCAAATTTATCTGCAAAATCTCCTCCAGCAAGCAGTATTGAATTAGAAAGGTAAAGAAAAAAACTAATCGGAATGCCAATAATGGTCCATTGGATAAGTTTTTCCCACCATTTGTCCCAATGCAATATATCAGGGAAGATCATTTTTGTTGTTTTGGTATCCGGGAAGACCTTTGATAAAAAGGCAATGGGGGATAAAATCATTAAAACCCAAAGAATGACCGTCCGGCAAAAGAAGACTGCGCTTATCAAGAGATAAATAAAGCCGGCCAATAAGAAAAAAACAAGGAGAACCAAGCCATAAATAGCTATACCGAAAAGTTTACCCGTTATTCTGGCAAATCCTTCTGGTTCAAGGAATCCCCCATCTTCAATAAAAATGTCTCTGATCCCAGTAAGCAAATAGCTCCCAGCTTCATTCATTACATCGCTTAAAATACTTATACCTCCCATTCTATCAAGGAAAAATTTTGTCACGAGGTTTCCCATATCAACAATAAATCCGACAAGGACCGGGGTGAAATTAATTAAAAGAGCAATTATGATTAAAGTGGGCAAGGCCTTTTTTGCTTCGTATTCTTTTATCCTTAAAATGGTGGCTAAGCCAATAAAAGCCAAAGCTAAAACAAAAAACATATTGGCGAATTGGCGAGAAAAATCCCAACCTGCTGTTACTATTTGCGGAGTTAAATCGTTCCCCGGCACTATTCCCACCGACAAAATAAATCCAATCAGCCAGTTAAGTAAAACAGCAGTAATTGCATAAATAAGCCCGGCAATCAGAGCTCCAATACCTAAAATGCCAACTATCACAAAAAAGATGATACGGACAGGAAGAGAAATGATATATCCGGCAATACACTTTATCCAACATGTTGGATCGATGACTGAGATTCCTGTACATCCACACCACTCAGCAGGTCCCGGATTAGCTTCGGCAAAATAAAAAGGCGCCAACGACAAAATTAAACTCATTCCCATCGCCAGCACTAAAACTTTTTTGTTTTGAGCAAACAGCTTGAATATCTTAGACATTTTGAATTAGTATATCATAGAAACTTATAAAAATAAAACAAAAAGGAATTCTAGAATTTAATTACCCACCAGGGACCAAAAACCCCAACTTTATAACCAAAGATGGCTAAAAATATATTGACAAGCGTGTAAGCCGAAAAAATAATTAAATAACCAATTCCAGCCGCCTTCCAAAGAGATTTGACCTGAAAAAGAGGGTCAGACAGCCCAAATTGCCCTGAAAAGTAAAATATTATGCCGCTGGCTAATGCTAACAAAACTAAAATGATTAAGCCAATTCTCCATAAAGCCAGGTCAAGAATATTTCTCAAAAGTAAAAAAACGTGTTGGAAGCCGCAGCGTTCAGTTTCATCAATGCCGTAAGGGTCAGGAAAATTAACATCTCTGCCGCAAGGTACTAATCCGGCTTCTCCGCTAGGAGGTTCGGCTTCCACAACAGTAAAATGCCAGTCATCGGAAAAATCTCCCACTTCTTCACAATTTTCGTCTAAGCAGGCTCTGACGCGCCAAGCGTGTTCCCCCACTCCTAATTCTCTTGGCGTGTCAACATAAGCAGAGTTTGCAGGAACTTTAGTTAAAGGGATTGTTTTAACTCCAGCATAAACTTCGTATTGATAAGCACGAGCTCCCGGCACTTCTTTCCATTTAAGATAACGTTCGTAGGTATAAAATTCGCTTCCATCTGAGGGATAAGGCTCGGTGGGTTTTCCTAATTTAAAAGTTGTAAAATTTTTAACACCGCTCCAGTTTCCGCAAACTTCTCCTTTTTCATCAATACAGGTTTTTATTCTCCAATAGTAATCAGTATTTTGAACTAAATAAGGATAGTCAACTAAAACTTCAGAGATATTTCCTTTTAATACTCTTTGACCCTCAGGAATAACAATATCACTAAACCCAGCATTTTTAGCTACTTCATAATAATAAGTAAGAACGCCCGGAACATCTTCCCAGTCTAATTTGACCGGGATTATGGTTGCATCAACTTGGAGTTCTTTCGGTGGGGCGCCGCTGACCGTAAAACTCCATTCGGCGCTCCAAACTTTTTCTCCATCTTTTTCTTCACAATCTTTCCCTTCTTGGTCCCAGCATGGCTGGATATGCCACTTATATTGTGTGTTAAGGGCTAATATTCCCTTGTCCCATAAATCTTTTATAGGAATATATTCTTCGACAATAGCTTCATTAATAATAACAGAAGAGTTAGAACCCCTTTTTATTTCGTAGCGATAAGAGTTAGCTCCGGGCACATGTGCCCATTTGAATGCATGGCTAAAATTTACAAATTCTCCATCTTTTGGAGAAATAAGTTCCGGGAGATAAAGCCCAACGTGGCCAAAGAAATTCCAGAGCTGGCTAAAATCACAACAGCCACATTCAGACTTGAGAGTTTCAAATGTATAACATAGTTTATCTTCAGAACAACTTAAACCGCATTTTTGCCCTTCTTGATTCAAGCAGGTAGAAACTTTCCACTGATAATCGGTTTCTTTTGTAAAAACGTCTAAACCAAAATCAAAGTAAGTTTGAATAGGAAAATCCTTGCTTGGAGGAACTACTGCCGGACAATACAATGATGAATACAAAATAGGGCAAAAAGGTTCGCCCTGCCCATACATTCTAATAAAAGGAGTGCCCGGTTTATAGAATCGAAGACAATAAGATTTTGCTTCCTCTACCGGGCACCATTCAAGACGGACAGGATAGGGATTTTCTACCGTCGGAGCTTTCCAGGCTGGTTCTGCTCTGTCTGGGCCGGCCCAATCAGGATCCTCGGGCGAAATCAGCTCCGGAGCCAAGCTGGTTTTAAATGTCATTGGTTCGCTCCAGGGTCCGCAGTTGCTTCCATCAGTAGTGCAGCAAGCTTGAACTTTCCATGTATAGGTCCGATTTGATTTGAAATAACAGGGGCAAGGGGCAAAGAATTCCGAAACTCCTAAAACGGCTGTATCACCGTTCATGTCAGAACCATCGTCGCAACTTCTTAAATCTCCGGTTATTTCAATCTTGTAAGATTTAACAAATTCGTCTGGGTCATAACACTCATCCCCTCCTTCTTCTAACGCCGGACAAGTTTTCCCACATGCCTCATCTTCTTGTAATAGGTTTTCACAATTTTCTTTTGTTTCACGCCTCAGACAAACCAAGTATTCGTCAGTCCATTCTCCTTGACAAAACTTAGCATTAGGGTGTGTTTCTTTATATTCTTCAAAAAGATTATGAGCCTCATCCCAGCAAGAACCTATGTAACCTCTTTGACATTCAGCATAGTCTTGTATAGTAGACCCGCCGCCACTCCATCCTCCGCTCCAAAATCCCGGGACATCTTCCCAGTCCAATTTTATCGGTAATTTTGCTGGCGAATCTGCCGGGATAGAAGAATTAGGAGATTGATAAATTTCTAGCCCCGTTGGCGCATCTACGCAACACTCACCATCTTTACAGCCGCTACATACACACTTTGGTTTTGCTGAATTCCATTCAGTTACAAGACAATTTTCTCTTTCTGCTCTTTGCCAACTTTGGCATTCTTCGCAGGTTTCCACCCCGCCGACCTTCCATGTATGATCTTCCCACACGCCACACTCTATTTTGCAGCCGCCGCAAGAACAACAATCTTCACCGTCTCCACTACAAACACTTCGGCATGTTCTTCTTTGAATAACGGGCTCACATCCTTCAGTGGTGGCTCTATATTGAGTCCAGCTGCCACTACACCTATGCTGAGTACAGCAAGGACAACAGGAGTGACAATTGCAAGAATACTCATTTCCCTCCTCATCGGTGCAAGTGCTGCAACAAGTATCACACTCTTTCCTATAAGTTTCACCGCACAATACTTCCCCATCACAGCCGCCGAGATTACAATATATGTCTCCCGCTAAAGATGATTTAGGGGAAAACAAAATAAATCCAGAAATAATAAAGAAAAGAGATAAAATAATTTTTTTTCGGGAACAAATCATTAATTTATTTTATTGTTTTTGTTAATTTTATCCAGCCATCAACATTTAAAGTTTCGGCTCTTTGTTGTGGCTGGATATTATTTTTCAAGAGCCAAGATCCTACTTTCATTTTATCAATCATTAATTTTTTAGACAAGTTATTTATTAACTGTTTTCTCGGCTGGGAAAACCCCGCCTTTACAATCTTAAAAAACAAATTTCGATTAACTTTTAAATTTTCACTTTTCACTTTTAACTTTATTATTGCGCCATCAACCTTTGGTTGTGGCCAGAAAGATGTTTTTGGAACGTAGGAAATAATTTCTGGTTCGGCGTAAAACTGAACGGAAACCGCTAATAAACTCATATCCGGAGGCTCGCCACAAATTCTTTGGGCTACCTCCTTTTGAACCATTAAAATCATCTCTTTGGGTGGGGATTCGCTCTCCAAAAACTTTCTGATAACCGGGGAAACAACATAATAAGGAAGATTAGCCACCACCTTATCTGAGTTTAAAATCTGGAATCTTGAATCTGAAATTGTTAAGATGTCTCTTTGAATGATTTCTACGTTTTTAAAATCTTTTAAGGTTTCCTTTAGAAGATTTACCATTTTAGGGTCTTTTTCTATTGCGATAACCTTTTTCGCTTTTTGGGCCAATTCTTGGGTTAAATTCCCAATTCCAGAACCAATTTCTAAAATAACTTCTTCTGAATAAATTTCCGCTACTTCAATAATCTTTCTTAAAACTCCTTTATCAATCAAAAAATTTTGGCCAAATCTTTTTGAAGGCCGGAGCCGGTGTTTCTTGAATAGTTTTTGAACAACAATTTCGGAAGTTAAATCCATTTATTTATCTTACTATAAAGAATTAATTATAAAATATAAAAAATTATTTCAGCACCCAAAAACTTAGGAGGGGGCTTGCCCCGTAGTAGAATTTCGACAGCCCCGCTTTCAGCGGGATAATATCGCGAAGCGAGTCGAAATTTCACTACGGGGCTTGACTTAAGGGGTTGGGTTTCGTATTCTAAAAGAAGGATGTTAAGAAGGAAAGTTAAAGAAATTTTAAAGGGATCTTTTAAAGGCCCCTTCTGTTGTTTAAGGGTGATTTCAGTGATTTTGTTTTTGGTTTTAATTTCTGGCTCTGGTATCTTGTTTAAATCCCTCGCTAATCAAAGGGATTTTTCTTTTTTGACCAACTCACCTAAGGTTTTATCTGAAAAATCTTCTTTGAGCTCGTTTATTGACCCCTCTAAAAAACCGCGAATAGAATCACCGGATTTTCTTTTGGTTCAAAAAAACAGTTTAATGGAAATTTGTCCGCCGACGATAGTCACCCCCCAGATTTTAGGAGCCCTGACCGGTGAATCCGAGCCCGAAGATATTCAGAAGATAATTGTTGAATATATAGTTGAACCCGGGGATAGCCTTTGGTCTTTGGCTGAAAAATTTAACATTTCCCTAAATACTATTCTGTGGGCTAATGATTTAAATAAGAGCTCAACCATCAAACCCGGTCAAAAATTAGTAATTCCGCCAGTTTCCGGAGTAATCCATTACGTTAAATCGGGCGATATCACTTCAGAAATTGCCCAAAAATATAAAGCAAAAGTAGAAGAAATTCTTGCTTTTAACGAACTTTCTTCGGAAGGAGATATCTATATTGGAGATATTCTAATCATCCCGGGAGGAGTAATACCGCCACCTCCTGTAAAATATGTTTCTGCTCCAGCCGAAGTTCCTTTAGCCTCAAATTATTTTATCAGCCCGCTTTTACCGCCTTACAAAATTACCCAGG
>Ga0315274_10008154_pt1 | contig 15166 bp, 13 predicted proteins | sample YL17G02_20_MG_FD_203700 | JGI IMG/M metagenome (GOLD analysis project Ga0315274, IMG submission 203700) | Sediment microbial communities from Yellowstone Lake, YNP, Wyoming, USA - YL17G02_20 | ecosystem: Environmental > Aquatic > Freshwater > Lake > Sediment | place: USA: Wyoming | collected... | reverse complement strand
AGCTAGTTTTGAATCTCCCACGATCTACCCTCCAACTTTCTAAGTTAATCAATCTTTAGTATCGAAATGCAATATCTTATTCTGTCTGTCTATAGATACCTCCTTCATTTTTTCAAATAGATAGAATCGCTAATTCAGCATGTTCCTTGAGATATTCTATTGTGATAGGTCGCTTAACGCAAGGAGATAAAGTCTCATTTTGGCCACTAGATTTGTGGCTATTCTGAAGCAAGGCTAAAATGAAGCACTGCTCTCCAATCGTTATTTGACATCGCGCAAATCACGTGATAAGCTCGAAATTGAGTAGGAGCAAACGTAACTCCCAGATACAGTCTGCATTAAGGGGTTCATTCTGCCGCAGAAGTCGACCTCTGATCTGCTTTCAAGATATGCAAAATAAAGAGTGGTGACCCCGCAACCGGTAGGACCGGCTCGCAGAATAACCAACGCGGCATTTGTCAGGTATGCCCTTATCCGGGCGAGCATGACGATCAGGCAAAATATACCGTGGAAGATGAAAGTTCTCCTCAATAGGTTCGCCATTCGAACTTGATGGTGCCACTTCCCATCTTGACAGGCCAAATCCTGCGCTGTTGGCTCGGCTTCAGCAAGAGCTTGCTACTTGACAAATGTTCGTCGAAGCGAGTCGGGACGCATAGGTCATCTTCTCGGTCACAAGGCTCATCGCATGGACCGCAAGAAACTGGTGCGGATAAGGGAGATCATCACTCAGGCCTGCAATGAGATTGAGGCTGTTCTCGAGCAATAAAATAAACCTTTAATAAGTGAGCAAAGGAGGTATAAAATGGGTTTCTTCTCTATCCCTGCTGCCGCCGGAGGATTTTTCTTCAACTCCTGGCTCCTGATGATTTTCTGGGGAATTATCGCTCCGGATTTCAACGTGGAAACCATAGGATACAAGACGGCCATGCTTATTACCATAGCTATATGGCTGGTGGTTGCTCCCCTGGCTGCCGCTATCTCGAAGAGACACTCTTGGAGATGAAGCATGAGACATCGGACTTTTTGATGTTAGATCGGCTGTGTCCTCAATAGCAAGAAGAAAAAGCTGGTAAAATATGCTTACCCTTCCCTCAGTTTAAGGAGAGCTCATGGAAGCCTATTTGGGTGTTGACGTTGGCTCTGTAACTACCAAGTACGCCGTGTTGGACAGGGATAACCAATTGGTCACCACTCTCTACGTGTTAACCCAAGGCAAACCCATTGAAATGGTGCAGTACGGGCTGAAACAGATTCAGCAGCTATTGCCACAGGACGTTGATATCTGTGGAGTCGCTGCCACCGGGAGCGCTCGCTACCTGGCCGGGGTGATACTAGGTGCTGATTTGGTCAAAAATGAGATCACTACTCATGCTGTGGCTGCGTTATTCTGCATTCCTCAGGTACAAACTGTAGTGGAAATCGGGGGACAGGACAGCAAGATCATCGTCATCAGAGATGGGGTGGTTACCGATTTTGCTATGAACACGGTTTGTGCTGCCGGTACAGGTAGCTTCCTTGACCACCAGGCACTGCGGCTAAATATGAGCATTTCTGAGTTTAGCCAACGGGCACTGGAGAGCAAGAACGCGGTGCACATTGCCGGGCGATGCACAGTTTTCGCTGAATCAGACATGGTTCACAAACAGCAAATGGGATACCGCACTGAGGACATTATCTATGGATTGTGCCAGGCATTGGTTCGCAACTACCTCAATAATGTCGGCCTGGGAAAGGATATCAAGCCCCCAATAGCTTTCCAGGGCGGAGTAGCCTTTAACAAAGGCATTGTCAGGGCTTTTCGAGAGGAACTTGGCACCGGGATAATTGTCCCAGCCCACCATGAGGTCATGGGCGCAATAGGCGCAGCGCTACTGGTGCATGAAGAGGTAGTCAAGAACAGCCTTAGCACCAAGTTCCAGGGGTTTCGCATCAGTGACGCCAGGTACCATACCTCTTCATTTGAATGCAAGGCCTGCCCAGAAATTTGTGAGATAGCTCGACTCTCTGAGAATGGTCAGGTTCTGGCACAGTGGGGTGGTCGCTGTGACCTCTGGGAGAGAAGCCCAGCGAAGCAATAGCTGTTGGGAATAATCATTGCCAGATCCCAGTCTTCCCTCTGTTGCCTCCCCTCGGTAGCCGTTGCTGAAAAATGTATCGGATGTCCTAATCCTATACAGAAGTCTAGCTCCAACTTGGTTTGACAGAAGATAGTCATGCTGGATTATATCACATACCTTCAGATATCTGAACTAAAGTCTCCAGTCTGTCTGAACTTGCTGAGACCCCTCTATTATAATATTGACTCTTTGTAGAGCAATGTAGGGCTCCAAAATCCCAAAGGCATCATCTCCATTTAAGAGCGCTGAGTGGGCGAAGCGGCACTATTGAACCGCATCAAATAGCAGATTGTGTGGCGGGCCACGGGCATAACTTGCTGTAATTTACCATTATAGTTACAATATTACGATATATCTTGAGTGATTATCTAAAATCAGAGGAGCAATTGGAATGAAACAGAGACTTGTCACAGTTGCAATAAGTGGAGCTTTTGATCCTATCCATGTTGGTCATATTCGATACATTCGTGAAGCGGCTAAACTGGGTGATAGGCTGGTGGTAATTTTGAACGGCGACGATTTCCTGCTTAGAAAAAAGGGGTTTGTGTTCATGCCATTTGAGGAGAGAAAAGAAATTCTGGAAAACGTCAAAGGAGTTGATGAAGTTATTGCTTCTGTGGACGAAGACCAGACTGTACGTAAGACGCTGGAACTGGTCAAGCCTGACATATTTGCGAAAGGCGGTGACAGGACTGGACCGGAAAATATTCCCGAAGCAGCGACTTGTCGCAGAATCGGCTGTAAATTGGTCACGAACGTTGGAGGAGGCAAAATTCGGTCAAATAGTGAGCTATCCTGGAAAGTTAAAGAGCTAGGTATGGAAGATACGAGCAGATTGAGAATCATCTGCTATTACTGTGATGACCATCCGATATTGAAAGAGAAGTGTCTCTATTGTAAAGGTACAGGTAAAATAGTGGTTGGAAAGTCGGATTAGAAAAGAAATGTGGGTAAACGGATTATCAGGAGAACCCATATTTCTCACGGTGAACACTTGCTTGGAACGTTCAATCCCTTAGAGAGATACGTGCAAAAGCAAGTGTCTTTGGAGCACCTGTGGCATGCGGAGGGATCAGGCTGCTCTTAAGCGGGAATATGTTCGGGCGGTCTCACCAGGTGCATTCTCAGAGCCTGGGGTTCGCAGATAATGGTGCATACTCCACAGCCCCAGCACTTCAGGGGATCGACGACAGCCTTCAATTGCTCGGAGCCTTCTACCTTGTGCATCTCAATTGCGTCAAACTGGCACCGCTCTAAGCAGTCATCACATCCAATGCACAGAGCTGTGTCGACTCGAGCTTCGTAACGGCTCTTGGCAAAGACTGCATCGTTAGGTACATCGCGTATGTCGGCGGCATGCCAAATGGTACAGCAACAACGGCAGCAACTGCACAACGCATAGGGTTGAGCGGCTTCGATCTTGGCGTAGTTCATCCATTGATGGACCAATCCCTCATCCTCATTCTTGTCAACGATGGCTAAAGCTTCGTCCACGGATATACGCCGCCCGTGCCCTCTGCTCAGGGAGTACTCTGCTGACTTGGCGAACTGTAGACAGTTGGCTTCAGCATCTGATTTGCGGCAGGGGTTGCCTATCATCTTCTTGTGCTTGCGGCAGGAGCATGAGACAACCGTGATCAGGGGCTGAACCCTGACAATATCACGAGGGTCTTCATAGGGCAGTATCTCCGGGCTATCCAGTATCGCCTTGTATGCCGGCACAATTCTGAGGCCGTGGATGCCCATTGCCTGCAAATTGCGCCACCGTTCAGCGGTCATATCAGCGTAATCGGTTTTCTTCCAGTCTTCCCAGAGGTGGAAGAGCCTTTTCATCTCCCCCTCGGTATATATGTCCAAGCCCATCAAAGACTCGCTCACTTCCCATAGCCGTTCGGCATACTTGCAGAAAATATAGTCGTTGGGGTTCTTGTAGTCTCTGGGAACGGCTACGCCCTTGCGATGCAGTATCTCGATGTTACGCTTTACCGTGGCCAGGTCGATACCACTCTTTTGCGCCACTTCTTCGGGAGAGCCCGGTAACAGGGTTACCAGCTCAGCCTGCCTGGGTGTCATGAGAAACCGAAGCACGCGAAGGTATGACTGAGACGTGCCGAAGCCGTGCTTCCCGGCTAGTATAGTATAAGCGTCGCTGTGTGCATTCACGGGTTTCTCCCTTCCCCCAATAGGGCTACAAGAGGGGATTTCACAGGTATTGTATAACAGGTGAGCCATGTATACAAATACTGCTTTAGTCCCTCCAGTGGCGAGAGGATTTGGGCGCTAATCCCCCTTGCCCCCTTTAGAAAAGGGGGAGTTTGGGCGAGGGCACAGCACGCTGTGCCCCTACGGGCGGGGTTGGAGCGGGTGCCCCAATCTACCCAGGGGGCCTAGATTCCTGCTCAGGGCAGGAATGACATGTTTGTGTTTCCCCTTCACCTAACTCTCTCCCTCCAGGGGCGAGAGAATTTGGGGCAATGACAAAGGGACCATTCACTTCACAGATTCACTACGATGTGATAGTATTGCTGTAGGGGCTTTCCAGGGCAGGAAAACAAGGCACATTTATTCGTCATGTTAGATAATAAGCAACCTTCTCATATATTATTTATTTGTGATGCGAATACTTGCCGCAGCCCTATGGCTGAAGCCATGCTCAAGAAGATGCTAGCTGATCTTGAAGGAAAAGCAAGGGAGATCAAAGTTGACTCCGCGGGTATAGCACCCCGCGCCCGGGATGGCAGCGACATTACATTGGATGTGAAATGGCTGTTGAAGGAAGAAGGGATTCCCGTTGAGAATTTCCGCTCCCAAGATCTGAAAAGGCATCAGGAACTCCTGGTAGAAGCAGATCTGGTACTGACTATGAGCCAGGAACAGAAAGAAAGAGTACGCCAACTTCCAGAGGCTAATGGCAAAGGAATATATACATTGAAAGAGTTCGTGGGGGAAGCTGGCGATATCGCTGACCCCTTTAGCGGGGGAGACGAGGCGTACGCACCATGCAGGGACGAGATAAAAAGGTGTTTGCAAAAGTTAATCGCCAGGTTACTTCCCGATTCCTTATTATAGAATAGCGGCCTCCCCTGGCTCTCACCAGCAATAACGCTGAACTCTTTGTCAGCCCCGCGCAACCTCGCTCTCAGCTCAATTGCTTTCCATGACAGCATGAAGCGCTACAGGGCGGTGTTAGGATGACCTTGATAGCATTCCACTGTGCGTGCAGAATGCAATTACACGCTTGGAATTGAGAATGAAGTTGATGAGTCAAGGTCAACCGTCGCGGTTCTGGTTTGTGGGAATAGGGGAGTAGGGGAGCAGTCCTACCTCGCTGGGTGACCTAGTGGCACCAAGAGACTAGCCAGCCAGCGTTCCACATTTGATACACTCATCGGGTCGGTTGTGGGAGCAATATGGGGTAGTTGAGACTGATAACGCAGTTAAAATCAACTCACTCATACTTACCCGTAGATACACTAAGTACCTTGAATACTTTCCTTACCTTCGCAGGTATCCATAGCTTGAGATATTTCCGCAATTCATCACCAAGCTCAGGTTTTCGGAGCCAGCTTCCAGCCCGCTATGCCGCTTATAGTGAGAATCTCCTCGGCCTCACCTATAATTTTGTCAATTAATTCCTTCGCTGTGACAATCTTATCAATGAAGCCAATAGCCAGCGATATGGCACCAGTTCCCGCTTCTTTCGGTATACCGGTGCTCTCGGCCTTTGCTGCTGCCTGCATTACTGCCTTACTTTCCACAGCATCTCTCAAATTCTGAATGTCTTCGGCTTTGGATGTAGCGAGAATAGCATCACGCCATTTCGGATCGTAAGGATCGGCCCCAACAAGAGCCTGTTTATAGTGGTCAGCGAGCGGACACTCTTTGACAGTACAGAAGGCTGTCCCTAACTGCACCGCTTCCGCTCCCAGCGCCAGAGCACCCAGAAAAGTACGAGCATCACCGATACCGCCCGCAGCTATCACTGGTATTTTTACCTGTTTTACAACCATCGAGACACTCACCAATGTAGTGAGAATCAAAGGGCTCTTTAGCCCTGCCCCTTCCAATCCCATAATGCACACCGCATCCGCGCCGTCCCGCTCTGCCGCCAAGGCATGCTTCACCGTTTGTACTTTATGAATCCATATCAGGCCAGCCTCTTTTATCCGCATGCCGTGCTCAACAGCCCTGGAACCCGCCGTTTCAATTATCGGAACCCTTTCTTCGATAGCTACTTCTCGCAACGCAGCAAGTGCGGGGTCCATAGACGGACTCAGATTTACAGCAAACGGTTTGGCGGTCATAGCTCTGGCTTTACGTATCTCCTTGCGAAGCTTCTCAGGGGTACGTAAAGTCCAGGCAGTGACCATCCCTAACCCGCCAGCCTCTGAGACGGCTGCAGCAAGTGGTGCTGTGCCAATTCCCGCCAATGCCCCCTGAATAATAGGATACCTGATGCCCAATAGTTCGGTTACTCTTGTCTTCCACTTCATATGATTCACTTCCTTCGTCAGAGGTTTCGGACAAACTCACGTACCGCCGTGCAAGCAACCATATTTCACCCCCAAGCGGAAATGTAATATTTGCGATATTCTACAGCGAAAGCTATACTGGCGCAAGAAGTTGGTCGTCTAATTTCTACGAATAGGTAACGGAGGAACAAAATGGAGAGATGGCTTCTCGTTTGCCTTCCGCGCTGCTATGAGACAGCTCCAATCCTCTTAGCAGTAGTCTACACATAGCTGCGCAGTCTCGCAAGTGGCAGGCTGCAAGGTCCACCGAGACGGCAAAGTGACCAGTCTTCTTGCCGCCCCAAACATTTCGCAGTAGAATATCGCCAGAAATGCGGGTTCTCGGCCACAATTCGGACAACGAATGAGTACGAAAGGAAAGAGTGGGAAACATGAAGATGCAGAGTTCTATCGACATTGCAGCGCCGCCGCAGAAAGTCTGGCCGTTCCTGGTTGAGCCCGAGAAGATCCTGAAGTGGTGCATCACCTACCAGAAGTTCGAATATACCGGTGCTCAGCGCCCCGGCGTGGGTTCCACTTTCTATCTGGAGGAGAAAGCCGGTGGCCCCCTTATGAAGCTCAACTTCACGGTCACTGATTGGGTGGGGAACCAGAGACTTGCTTGCAAAATGACTTCAGGCAATTTCCTGAAAGGATATGAGCAGAAGATGACAGTGGAGGCAATTCCATCGGGCAGCCGGTTCACCTTTGCGGAGGACATAAAGCTCCCTTATGGGGTTATCGGTAGCATGATGGGCTTCTTTGCCAGGTCCAGCTCACAGGCTCATCTAAAAGAAATGATGGGCAAGCTCAAGAGTCTGGCAGAAGCATGACAAGCCGCCTATCCAGTTGTGCTGACAGTCATTCAACGGCCTGAAAAACTGCTCCAGAAGCCCCTGTGCTCGTTCAGATAGATCTGTGACACATGGATTATGAGAGGGATGTATAATGGCTGCACTATGAGCAACTCTAGCAGCGTGATACCGGGTGCCGAGAGCCTGGCGAGCATTACGGAAGGTGAAGGGCAACGATGAATGTAAGAACCTGGCTATCAGAGAGAGCAGTTGTACCCCCCGCTTTTATAGATGAAGCGAAAGGTATTGCAGGGAAAGACAACGTCTCGACTAAGGAATGTGACCTCATTGCGTACAGCCTGGACTACTGGATGTACGGGGTGTTCCTCTCGCAGTATGGCAGTCTACCGTCGCTCCCCTCCGTAGTCATTTCACCTGGCAATCGGGAGGAGATTCAGGGTATCCTCAAATGTGCCAACGAATACCAGGTGCAGATTACGCCGTTTGGAGGTGGTTCCGGCGTGCTCGGCGGGGCCATACCGATAAAGGGGGGCGCCATCCTCAACCTGCAGCGAATGAACAGGTTCGTTTCTCTGGACGAAATGTCACTCGTTGCTGAGTTCGAATCAGGCATAATCGGCGCAAATCTAGAGCGGGAACTGAATCACAGAAGCTACTCTATGGGAAACATCCCACAGTCGCTCTACTGTTCCACTCTCGGAGGATGGATTTCAACGCGTGCTGTGGGCCAGTTCTCGACAAAATACGGGAAGATCGAGGACATGGTACTCGGGATGGAGGTCGTGCTTCCTGACGGGAGCTTACTCAATATCAGACCAGTCCCAAGACGGTCTACGGGGCCTTCGCTGAAAGACTTGTTCCTGGGTGGAGAGGGAACCCTCGGGATTGTGACAAGGGCTACGGTATCAGTCCATCCTCTGCCGCAGGTAAGCTCCAAACAATCGTTCACCTTCCCCTCTATCGAGATGGCGCTGGAGGCAGTGCGGAAGATACTGAGAGCCGATGCGAGGCCGGCGGTGGTCAGGATATTCGACGATCTCGAAGCTGAGAGGTATTTCGGAACAAAAAAGGTTACCGTGATCTTTATCTCGGAAGGCGAGCCGGATTTCGTTGGCCCTGAAAGCAGCCTAATCTCAAGGATTGCGGAGGAGAATGGAGGGTCGCCGCAGGGAAAGAATCCGGTTGAGATATGGCTTAAGAAACGTTTCGACATCGGCCTGGGTCCCACCATAATGCAGCAGGGGGGCATCGTAGACACAATTGAGGTAGTGTCGCTGTACACAGATGCCTCAAACCTGTACAAGGACATACTGACCTCAATGAGGGCTGTGGAGGGGTCGTTGCTTGTTTCCGGACATTTCTCGCATTTCTACCGAGAAGGGGCCTGCTTGTACATCACCTTCGTGGGCTTTCCCAAGGATACGTTTCGCTATTATGAGGACACATGGAAAGCGGCTATGGAAGCGACTCTAAGAAACAACGGCTCTATCAGCCATCATCACGGGATTGGAATATGGCGAATGCGGTTCATGGAGCAGGAGCTGGGCACTCAAGGGGTAAAGCTGCTGCAGAGAATCAGGTCTGCTTTTGACCCAAACGGTATTCTGAACCGAGGAAAACTTGTCGAAAATGAAAGATAAGAAAGAACTCGCACAGGTCACCAACTGCGCCCTGTGCGCGAACATGTGCAAGTATAGCTGCCCCACCTATCTTGCCGCGGGGAACGAGACAATCAGCCCCCAGAAGATAGCCCGTCTCATTCTATACGAGGACAAGTCATTTATCGAAGACAGGAAGGGCTTCTTTGAAGTTATGTTTCAGAGTTGCATGTGTGGCGCATGTAAGCGGCACTGCATCTACAGCGACTACGACCTGAGGAGATTCATCCACAAGGGACGAAGCAAAGCTTTCAAAGAGGGCATGCTGCCGGATGAGACGAAGAAGCGCGTCGAAACGTTCATGAAATACGGTAACCCCCAAGGGGAGCGCCAGCTCATTCAAAAGGGCGCCGGGACCATCGGGTATTTCGTTTCCTGTTCCGCATACAAGGACGAACGGCTGCTCAAGGCTATGGGCAGGATAATCTCAGCAAGCAAGGAGAAGGTGCAGCAATTCGGCGGTGTCGATATCTGCTGCGGCGCGCCTCTCTACTACGCCGGAGATACTAAGGGATTCAAGAAAGTGGCACAAAAAATGAAAAGGGAGATTGAAAAGCGAGGGCTGAAGAAGGTAATCTCGATGTGTCCTAATTGCCTGAAAATGATGAGAGAGGTCTACCCAGAGGTGGGGGTTGATCTGAATGTACAGTTGGCTCACACTACTGAGTTCCTGGCTTCTCTTCTGAAGGAAAGGAAGATAAAGGTAAGGAAGGCAAAGGGCACGGCAACCTACCACGACCCTTGCGTCCTTGCCAACGATATGGATATTACAGCAGCCCCCAGGCAGATCCTTACAGCACTGGGGTATAAGATAAAAGAGCCAGTCTACACGAGGGAGCACACGCATTGCTGCGGCGCGCCGCCCGGAGCGAGGCTCGGATTCAGCAAACTCACGGAGCAGGTGAAGTCGATGCGCATCAATGAGCTCAGGGAGACGGCTGCGGACGTCTACGTTTCAGCATGCCCGAGCTGCAAGGCCGTCCTCTCCGACCTGGGGGTCAAGGACATAACGGAGATGGTTTCGGAGCATATTATCCATGGATGAAGGGAAGCTGAAGCGAACAATACGGGGCGAGATTGAACAAACGACCGGTGAGAAGGTGGCAGTATCGGTCCGAGATGGCATCGCAGAATTGGTCGGGAGGTTTCAGTCGCTGCAAAACGCTGTGGATGCCGGTCACATAGCCGCTGGCGTGGAACAGGTGCGGGAAGTGGTGAACGATATTGACTATCCGGGGAAGGTGCAGTTTGTCGTGCCCCCGAAGGTATCCGATGAGCTCACTGGAAGGGAGTTCGATGTTGTCATTGTCGGTGGCGGCGTAATAGGTCTGGCAGTAGCCCGGGAGCTTTCAAGATTTGCCCTGAGGACTGCGGTTATCGAGAGGCACCATGACCTGGGAATGGACCAAACGGCACACTGCAACGCCATGATACATCCTGCTCTACTCACAGAACGCGGCACGCTGAAATGGGAGCTGAACTACAAGGGAAATGCGATGTGGGACAAGGTTGCCAGCCAGCTAGACGTCGATTTCAAGCGAATAGGGACGCTTGTGGTGGCTGAGAACTCCGATGAAGAGCTGTTCCTCCCCGGTGTGGTAGACCTCGCCAGGAGCCAGAACGACCCAGAGCCGAAGGTGCTGGACAGGGAAGGGCTGGACAGAATTGAGCCAGGGCTTGCTCCAAACATTAAGAAGGGTGTACTCGTGTGGAACACGGGGGTTATCGGTTTGTTTGAACTCGTCATAGCCTACGCGGAGAACGCCTGCGCAAACGGGGTGCGGTTCTTTCTCAATACAAGCGCAACAGGGGTTCGAGTCGAGGATGGAAGCATCAGAGCAGTGGAAACAACAAGGGGTACAATCAAAACGCGCATCCTGGTCAACGCCGCAGGTCTTTACGCTGACAGGATTGCAGAGCTGGCCGGAGACAAGTTCTTCACAATTCATTCCAGAAAAGGGGAGACGATTATTTTCGATAAATCATACCGACCGGTGCAAACCGTTCTGGCAACGTTCAGTATAGTCGGGGGAAAGAGCCCATATTCCAAAGGGGGAGGCATCATTCCCACGGTCGACGGCAATCTTCAGTTGGGGCCGACAGCCGAGGAGGTATGCGATAGGGAGGATGTTTCTACCACCTTTATGGGGCGGGAGACACTGTACAATCGGTTCGCACCTGTACTCGAGAGAGTCAAGCCGAACTATGAGAAACCCGACATAGGCAAGATCATCACCCATTTCGCCGGATGTAGAGCGGCAACATACAAGGAGGATTTTATTATCGAGCCTTCGAGAAAGGTAAAGGGGTTGGTTCACGTTGTCGGCATCCAATCTCCTGGACTCGCAGCGGCGCCGGCCATTGCCGAGAGGGTGAAGGAAATCATAGTAGAGAACTGGCACCCCGCCGATAATATGCAGTTTGAACCGAGGAGAGTAAAGAGCAAGCATTTCAGCGAACTAGACCAGAGGGAACTGAAGGAATTAATCCGCAGCAACCCTCTCTACGGACATATCGTGTGCCGCTGTGAGCACGTGAGCGAAGGTGAGATTGCAAAAGCGCTGCACGGGGAAATCGCTGCGCAGAGTATCGATGCAATCAAGCGGAGGACGAGGGCGGGTTCGGGGAGATGCCAGGGCGGGTTCTGTATGCCCAGGGTTTTGGAGATCATCGGCAGGGAGTCGAATATCAGCAAGCAGATGGTAACGAAGAACGGGGGAAAGTCCTTTATCCTGAACGGCAAGGTGAAGCAGGTGAGAGAATGAGATACTTTGTTGTCATCGACGGGGGAACGCAGAACATCAAGGCATTTATTTTCGATGAGAAAGGTAATGAGGTATATGGCGAGGGAATACCTGTAAACCCGTACTCTGCACCCCAGCCCAATTTCGCCGAGCAGGATGCTGAGACATATCTAAAGATAGCCCAGGATGTGACGAAGAGGGTTGTGGAGAAGTCCGGCGTCCCCAGAGATCAACTCGTTGCTCTCGCCATTACCAGCCACAGGAGCACAATTGTGCCCGTTGACAAGGAGGGGAGACCTGTTCGTCCTGCGATCACGTGGCTCGATGAGCGCAAGACGGAGGGACTCAGGCTCCCAGGCAGCCCGCTGCTAAAGCTGGCTTTCCGCGTTTCGGGGATGTCGACGAAGCTGAAGGAGTACCAGAGAAGGTCAAAGTTCAATTGGTTAAAAAGGTATGACCCGGAAAGCTACAACCGAACACACGTATTCCTTACGATATCGTCGTATATCTTTAACTCGCTGACCAATGAATGCAAGGACTGTTCCTCGATGATAGTCGGGCTTTTCCCCATCGACCTGAAGGGGCTTCAATGGCATCCCTGGAAGGTGGTGTACGAGGTCTTCGGCGTCGAGAGGGACAAGCTTCCTCCACTTGTTTCGCCAACTGAAATTGCAGGGAGGGTTTCGGAGGACGGCGCCAGGCATTTCGGTGTGCCGCAAGGTTTACCCATAATCATAGGAGCCGGAGATAAACAATCCGAACTGCTGGGGGCTGGCGTGGTTGGTCGCGATATCGCTGAAATCAGCTACGGAACGGCGGCCGTTATAGAAATGCTCTCCAGCAAGTACATCACTCATCCCAAGATGGATTTCTTTACCTGGGGTGCAGCCATTCCAAAGCACTGGGCACTCGAAGGCTTTATCGGCAGGGGATACTGGATGGTCTCGTGGTTCAAGAGAGAGTTCGCCAAGCATAAGGAGGAAGAGGCTAAAAAACTGGGCGTATCACCAGAGGAGCTATTGGACAGGGAGATGGAAAAGATACCTGCCGGTTCGATGGGACTGATTCTTCAGCCTTACTGGCACCCGGTTGAAAATGACCCGCTCTCCAAAGGCGCGATTATAGGGTTCTCCGGAGAACACACCAGGGCGCATATTTACAGGGCGATTATTGAAGGTATTGCTTATGAATTGCGCAGGTTGGGGGAGATAATGCAAAAGCGTTCGGGAAGCAAGATAAGGGAGCTGAGGGTCGGCGGCGGAGGCTCGAAGAGCGACGAAGTCATGCAAATAACCGCGGACGTCTTCAACATACCAGCTTGCAGAATGCACACCAGCAACCTTGCAGCGTTGGGCGCGGCTATGGATGCCGCCGTTGCCTTGAATGTCTACAGTAGCTTCTCTGAGGCTGCAGCTAACATGGTGAGGGCGAAAAAGACCTTCACTCCGCGCCATGAGAACGTGGTAGTCTATGACAAGCTGTTCAATGAGGTATACAAGAAGCTCTATCCTGCGCTTACCCCGCTGCACTATAAAATAGCGGAGATCACAGGATACCCAAAGGTGAAATGACGCAGTGAAGTGGCACATATCGGCTCGTGCGCTTGGTGGGAGACGTGAATGCAAGCTGACGTAGCTGTAATTGGCAGCGGGCCTGCCGGGCTTGTTGCTGCCATAGAGGCGTACCGAAGCGGCGCAAAGGATGTCCTTCTTCTGGAAAGAGAAGAAGAGCTCGGCGGCATCTTGAAACAGTGTATACACAACGGCTTTGGCCTGGAGCAGTTCAAGAAGGACTACACCGGTCCTGAGTATGCGGAGCGTCTCATACAAGACATGGGAAAAACAGGCGTCCGTTGCTTCCTGAACACGATGGTGACCGGCATATCAGCGGACAGGACAGTCACGGCGGTGAATTCTGAGAATGGTGTGTTCCAGATTGAGGCAAAGAGCATTGTGCTTGCTATGGGATGCCGGGAGCGTGCCAGAGGCAGTATCGGTATCCCGGGCACGCGTCCTGCAGGAGTCCTCACCGCCGGAACGGCGCAGAGGCTGGTAAACATTGAGGGCTATCTTCCCGGGAAAGAGGTCGTTATCCTGGGCTCGGGGGACATTGGCCTGATAATGGCGAGGAGGCTAACTCTGGAAGGGGCCCAGGTCAAGGGCGTGTATGAGATAATGAATTACCCCGGAGGATTAAAGAGAAACATCGTTCAGTGCCTCAATGATTTCGACATACCTCTCTATTTATCCCATACAGTCACTGAGATACAGGGCAGGGAGCGCGTAGAAGGTGTTGTGGTATCCAAGGTGGACGAGAAGATGCAGCCCATCGGGGGCAGTGAGAAATTCATACAATGCGACACCCTGCTTCTCTCTGTAGGATTGATACCCGAGAACGAGCTATCAAAAGGCGCGGGGGTAGAACTGAGCCGAACCACAAATGGACCCGTTACCTCCGAGACGATGGAGACATCAGTGCCGGGCATATTCTCATGCGGCAATGTCTCAACAGTGTTTGACCTGGTGGATTATGTCGCCCAAACCGGCATGTCCGCGGGCAGAAACGCCGCAAGATTCGCAGCAGGTGCCTGGAAGGAAAACGGGGGGGCAGTCGAGGTAGTTCCGGGAGAGAATGTGAGAGTTGTTTTCCCGCAACGGTATTGCTTCCGAGACGACCTGATTCTTTACCTCAGGCCGGCAAAGCCTCTCGAGAAACCCGTGACAATAGGCATTGCTCCAGTTGAAATGTATATCAAGAGGCTATACGCCAGGCCAAACGAGATGATAAGGGTGAAAGTGGCCAGGGAAAAGCTAGAGAAGGTTACCGGAGCCATCGAGATAAGTATTAGGGAAAGATAGACATGGACATCGAGAAAAAGCACTTTACCTGCGTTACCTGTCCTGTAGGATGCGAGGTCGATGTCGAACTCCGGGATGGCAGTATTGTTTCCATAAAAGGAAACAAGTGCGATAAGGTAAAGGAATTCGTGCTGCAGGAATTGAAGGAGCCCATGCGCGTATTGACCACGACGGTTCGTATAGAAGGTGCAAAGTGGGCCATGCTTCCAGTGCGCACCGATAAATCTATCCCAAAACGATTGTTCTTACAGGCGATGGGAGAGCTCGCAAGCATCGACCTGCAGGCACCAGTGCATATTTCTGAGGTGATAATTAGAGATATCGCCGGCAGCGGCGCAAATATTGTAGCCACGAGAACTATGAAGCGCAGATAGCGTCTAATTCAAATATAACCATTGTCCAGGGCTTGTCCAGGGGTTTGGGGGGGGGCAGCGAAAGCAGCCCTCCTCCTCCTCCTCCC
>Ga0315274_10008153_pt1 | contig 15166 bp, 10 predicted proteins | sample YL17G02_20_MG_FD_203700 | JGI IMG/M metagenome (GOLD analysis project Ga0315274, IMG submission 203700) | Sediment microbial communities from Yellowstone Lake, YNP, Wyoming, USA - YL17G02_20 | ecosystem: Environmental > Aquatic > Freshwater > Lake > Sediment | place: USA: Wyoming | collected... | reverse complement strand
TCCCATTTACCGTTCTTCTTAATCATGCGGCCACAGAGTTCCGCCACAACCGTCTCGTCGCCGTCATCATCGGTGTATGGGTGAAGCATTTCATCGTCGAGATGCTTGCAATTCGGATCGTCGTCACCCATTACCTTGCCGCACTTGGAGCACGTCACTTCGTTCGCGATGCAATTTTCCACAGCCACTCCGCCACCCACGAGGAAACTATGGTTGTCCTCTACCTCCAGACAATACACAGGCATATCCAAGTTTGTCGGATCATCTATTCCTCGGATTTTTTCCACCGAATCCACACTGAAATACTGATAACCTTCCGCGTGACAACAGTTGAAAAAAGTTCTCCATCCCCTCGGACTTGCAACATCCCTCCATCGACTTGTAAACGGTGAAATCTTGGGCCACTCTGTTGTACCAATCCGAATATGATAAGAATCCTTGTGTGCGACTCCATTCTTATCCACCATTGCGAGCTTCTTGTGACATGCGGAATGTATTCCAATCCGACTCAAAATCAAAAGAATCTGATCGGCCAAATCCTTACTTGCCGTGGCACCAATGCTCCGACTTGATTTTTTCCCGGCCATAAAACATCCATCGCCATCGAACCAGCCTCCGAAAAGAGCCGATAGTGATTCGCGGCTCCAAGACATAACATCCCTCGACAGCTTTTTCTTGTCAGAATATCGTCCGCCATTGGCGACAAACCAATCACAGACAGCCTTATTCTTCCATGTCCTAACAACACATAGATTTCTGTCTTTTCTAACATAGCGAGAAGACTTGACCCCCATCTCGGACATCAGAAGGTTTTGTGTTTCTCTTGCTAGTGTTTGTTCTTCAGATATGGAAAAACTAAATTCAACACTCACGCATTCGCCAGCGGCATTCTTATTGCAGGAATTTCCCTCGGCAAGATATAGCCCAAGAAGACGGGACAGTCCAGTGGACACACTATCCCCAGAATAATATTCCGATGGAGTCACAACAAGATCGCCTTTCCGAATCTCTCTTGCTTCTTTCCAGATAAGTCGCGGCCTTCTCGCTTCTTCAATGATGGACTTGCGACGCGAATATTCTTCATCAGAGTATTTAATACTCGGATTCAGTATTCGCAACTTATGTCCATTTGCAAAAATTGTATCCAAGGCCATTATGCCGTTTGTCTTGTTTTGAACTAGGGTTGTTTCGCAGCCACAAGCACACTTCTCGTTGATAGCCCTCACAAGGAAACGATGATTCCCGGTACAAATAATCGGTTGATGCCTCCCCTTTACCCGTATCTTGAAAATGTCTCCAAACCAGTGTGTTTCTACTGGCCGTATGACGCGCTTGATTTCACCAGTATGTGTTATGACCTCTTCGCCCGATGTAATCGCCTCTATTGCTTTGTGTGTTCCGTCTGCCATCACGACTTCCGTGCCAGAACAGAAGCAGCCCATGCTCATGGTTGTCAATTCGCCAGCGGTTATTTTCCGCACCAGATCGTCGTGCTTGCGATCAGTGGCTACAAGCAGATCGATGTAAAAAATATTCGCTTTTCTACCCTTCTCGTCCTTGTATTCCACAGGGCGGGCCACGGCATCCAGTATCTTGCCTTTACTGAGCGATTCAATTTGCAGATGTTCAAGGTAATTCTCGCCGCCGATGAATGTCTTGAATGTCGCAAGGAGCACCTCATTCGTCCATGCGTTGCCGTTGTTGTTCACAAGCTCGACACATGCTGGAATGATCGTATGGCCGTCGTCCTTTACCTGCACTGACGCCACGATGCTGCAATGCGAGAACAAGTAGTCGCTCTGGTTATATTTCTTCCAGTCCACTTCGATGTCCCGCGCTACGCGCACACGCGCCCCGTGCGTGAGCATGCCCCAGTCACTACGCGGGTTAGCCAGAATGTTCGCCACTGGCAAATCAAGGCTGGCAACCTTGGCACCCGCCATCAGCAAACACATTCCGTTGTTACATCGTCTGTCCATTGTTCTCTCACATTGTGTCAAACATGTATGCTTCGCCCGTCACCGGATCAGCCCAGTGTCCGCCGAAAAGCGACTGGTCTCTAATCCACTTGAAGCCCTGAGCCCGCGCCCATGCGTTAAGCGCAGAGATGGTGCCCTTTTTCACCACGGGCAACTCGAAGGTATACTTGCTATCAGCAATCCCGCTATTTTCACCAGTTCTTGTGCTACCGCTTGTTTATTCATTGCCCATTCCTTTCGGATACACATCAGCCGACAAGGCTGGATCATTGCCAGCCCGTCGGCCTTTGCCTGCTGCAAGTCGCAACGACTATGACAACTGCGGCTTGTTGGGCAGATAGTTGTTGATAGCAGGGACGCGGGTGCCCGGCTTGCCAACGCTGTCGGACTCCAGATAATCCCTCTTCCCTACCGGCTCCTTGGCCGCGCTGAGCTGGTTGAAGCTTGTCACTCTGGGCGGCAGAGCAATCTTGTTCTGCCCGAAGAATGCTATTGCCTCATCCTCGCGAACTCTGCCCGCGTAGACCTCCTGATAACTTTTTTTGTAGCTCACTGTCGTTCCTCCTGTTATGCAACTTTTCGTTGCTCGGTTTTTGTTCCTTTTCTCATGTTATCCGCTGCCCATAGCGGTTGCAAATTCGTATAATGAAAACATCCTCGTTGCTCTTCTGGTTTCGACAGATCAAATGACGCACAGGGGATTATGTGATCTATCTGCCATCCGGTTTTGCCGCCATAGTTTTCCCACGACATTCCATCCCTGAATTGAATCCCCAGATGCGTCTTCAGTTTCGCGGTTGTGCATCCCACCAATTCCATCGTGTGGGCACTCTTCGCGATTCCTTTCAGTGCGAGCCTGAGCCGACATCTCAGCACGCTTCTTAGTTTGAAATCCAAATCCGTTTTCCGTCTTTCCCTCACATATTCCAGAAAATAACCTTTATTCTCTTGGTTGTATTTCCTACGCCTTGTCAAATCCTGTTCCTTGTGCGCGTCTACCCACTTATGATTCTTGGCTACCACCTTGTCTTTGTTCTTCTTGTAGTATTCCCGAGCATATGCTGCTTCTTTGACTCGGATGTTCACTAGATTCTCTTGTCTGCGCTTTTTCATTTCCTCGCGATTTTTCTGGTAATATTCCCTTGCCTTTCTCTTTCCCTCTTCTGGATTCTGCCGCAAAACTTCCCGCCGACGAGCACTGATGGCTTCCCTGTTTATCACCCATTCTTGCCTTTGACACTCATTGCAGTAATACCTGTATCCGTCACGGCTGTCTTCTGTCTTGCCAAACTCGGATACGTTCTTCTCCACATGACACTTACTGCAAACCTTTGACTCAATGTGTCCCCGAGTGCATTCTTTGCAAACTCGAAGATGAAATTTTCCCTTACGATGGAAAGCGTCAATCGGCTTTTCTTCTCTGCACTGATCGCAGGCCCGAGACACTGGTTCCTCGACTGGGCAACTATTACACCCACAACCCCTTAGATGCCCTATTGGCGTTTTCCAGAAAGAACCATGAGTGCGGCAGATTATTTCAACCTTCGTATATGAGTTCTTGTATTGAACGCGAGAATAATCATACCGATCACCATGCAGCTTTCGGGCATCCAGTATGAATTGTTCAGTTGTTCCTACAATAGCCATATCAGTTCTTTCTTATCGTCCGCCTTTGAGACGCCTTGTCAGTTCCTTCTTGATCGCCTTATCAGCTCTGCTGCCACAGCTTGTCTGTTCATCGTAGGCTTTCTCCCTTTTCAAGTTTCTTTTTCAACTCTTCAACATAGTCTTCAGCTTCTTTGATGCTCTTGAACTTCTTCGCGTTCAGGTAGCTATGTTTGTCACTGATGGAAACAATATTGGAACCGGGATGCCCCTGATCCTCACTGGGCGCGACATTCAAGTCGATTGTGTATCCTTCGCCTTTGTACTGTATCTGCTTGCCGATGGGCAAATCTAACTGTTTTTTCTTCCACACCACTGGCTTTCTTTCTGTCTTTTCTTCTTTGGCGGGAGTTTCCTTTTTTGTCTCCACAACCCGATGCAGCGACTTGTCCGCATCAGGATGTTCTTTCATATACTTGTCATAAGCATCCTGAGTCGGAAACTCGATTGCCGTGAGTTCTCGCACCACGGTGCTGCCCGTTCCCCTGCGGCCCTTGGCCGTTGTCACATCCACATCCACTTCGCCTGTGTCCTTGTCCACGTCAATCGTGACGCGGGTGGTTGTAGTCTTGCTTGTCGGCACCTTGAATCCGCACGACTCGCAGGTATAGAGCTTGTCTGACTTGGTGAACGGCTCCTTTTGCATTTCCTTCTTGCACTTCGGGCAAACTGCCGTGCCGTTTTCCTGCTCGGTGCGCGTCAGGCGATACACCCTGTCAGGGCCGCCCCAGTACATCGCCCTGCGGGAGTGAATCTCTGAGAAATCCGAGCCCTGCAACTTCCTTCCTGTCACGGCGTCATACTTCTGTCCCTTGCCGGGGCCAATACCGACACCATTCATCATAAAACAATTCGGGCACATATTCGCCCACGAGCCCCAGTTCGTATTTCCGTCCACGAACCATTTTCCGGTAATGGGTTTGTGACAAAAATCACATGTTGCTGGCAAATGTCCCCTCCACATGCCCACCTCTGCCCTGCGGGACTTGAGCCCCTCGGTAGACGCCGAACGCACTTGGCTCCAGCCGAAGTCAACCAGCTTCGGCAGTGGTATCCTGTCGAACCTGCTCATATCGTGGCCCCGCTTGGCCAAGGAGTCATACACTGTCACGAGCATGTTTGCAGTCTGAGCATCAACCTGATATCCGTCGATCTTCTCGTACTGATGTTTCGTCAGGATGCGCCGAAGCGCGTCAATGCGCGGCTCGCCAGCTCGGGCTATCTTCGGCCCTGCCTCGGACTCGATCTCCTTCTTGCCACCCAGAGGGCATTCTTCCTGTTGATTCCTCTTTCTCCATCCGTGAGGCCCTGTCCCGTCTGGAACGCCCGGAATCACACCAGCCAGCTTGCCCGCTATCGCCAGAAGTCTCGCTGTCAGTTTGTTGGTCATTGGAAAGAGCCCTACTTGTATATTGACGGTTTGCCCTCTTTGTAGCCCTTGCTGGACAGCTCGTTTATGAAGGCGTCCATTGCTGGCCGATTATGGAATATCCTCATATCATAAAACTCGCTTCCGTCTGGGTGAGTCTTCACACCGTCATGGAAGTTCACCACATACTTGGCTCTCCCGATATTCGTTGTCCAGTGATACTCCTTGGGAGAACCAACAAGTTCCTTCGCCACGACGGTTTCATTCCCACGCCGCGTGGAAGACATGCGCGTGCGGACGATCTCGTTCTGGTGCGGCTCAAGGTAAATCTCATCAGGATCGTGCTGCTTGAGCGAGCCCCCGTTCCAGAGCACCATCACCTTGTTGATTTTCGGCAGGACTTCCTTCACAACACCGAGAAAATGATCTTGCTTCGATGTCACTGGCACAACAATGTCGCCCGGCTGGAACCGAGTAATCATCAAAGAGAGTCCATCCGTGTCTCCCCACAAACTGCTTCCTCTACGAGTTTTCATGCAATTTTTCTCCTGTTTTCAGTGCAAGGCGTTCTACCGTAAGTGCAAAATATCAAAAAATTATGAATCGTGAGCGGGAAGACCCCGAATTTATTCGGGGGATGAAAGCGAACGGCAAACTTGAATCGGTTGTTGATAACAAATGCCTTTTGTGAGAATATTACCCCATGAATCAGTTACAGAAAGCAGCCAGCATCATGGGCAAGAAAGGCAGGGGTATTCCCAAGACTCTTACCGCCGAAGAGCGGCAACGCCGAAGCCAACGGCTTGCCGAAGCTCGTAAGAAAAGATGGCCCAAGAAATGAAAGCCTTCAAATACCGCATCTACCCTACAAAGAAGCAGCAACAAACAATGCTTCAAACATTGGATACCTGCCGTCGTGTTTACAATTATTTTTTGGCTCAGAGGAAAGATAATTGGGAACAAACTGGCAAATCCATTTCTTGCTTCACCCAAGTCAAGGAAATACCAAAACTGGCCATCAAAGACGACGCCCTTGACTCGGTGTATTCCCAAACACTCCAAGATGTCGCAAGGCGACTCGATAAAGCCTACCAAGCGTTTTTCCGTCGCATTAAAACAGGCGATAAGCCGGGATTCCCGCGTTTCCGTGGCAAGGGTTGGTATGATTCGTTTTCGTATCCGCAGGATAACGGCAGTTTCAAACTGATCGAAAACAACACCAAGCTCAAACTGGCCAAAATCGGCTGCATCAAAATAGCCTACCACCGAGCGTTCCAAGGCGTTATCAAAACCTGTACCGTCAAGAAAACTCCAACTGGCAAGTGGTTCGTTATCTTTTCGTGCGATAATGTTCCGACGGAATACCTGCCGCACAGTGATTTGAAAGTCGGCATAGACGCAGGGTTGAAAACCTTCGCAGTGTTATCCGATGTACTGAAATCAAGCGAAAACGCTTTTTCAAAACCGATGAAGCCGCACTGGCCAAAACACAGCGCAAACTGGCCAAACAAGCCAAGGGTTCTTCCAAACGAAAGAACGCCAAGAAAGTTGTAGCCAAAATCCACGAGAGAATTCACAATCGCAGGGAAGACTTCGCACATCAGGAAAGCCGCAAGATCGTCAACAAATACGGCGTAATCTGTGTGGAAGACCTCGATATACCGTCGATGCTTCAGGGTAAAACAATTGAAGTAAACGGTGTAATCAAAGATGCAAGGCCAACCCACCGCAGTATTGCCGATGTGGCATGGCGTAGTTTTCATAACAAAACAGGCTACAAAGCTGTAAACGCTGGTAGGCTGTTCGTAAAGCCAAATCCACGGGGAAGCACGCAAGATTGCTACGGTTGCGGTGAACCAGTGCCTAAAGACTTGGGCACGCGAATACACAACTGTCCGCATTGTGGGCTAATGTTAGATCGGGATTTGAATGCAGCATTGAATATTTTAACTGCGGGGCTACGCAGTTTGGCAGTGAAAACTGCCTAGAAGCCCACGAATTCATTCGTGGGAGTAGTCACGACTTCACCCGAAGCCCTACACAATGGCTATCGGCCACTTCGGCGTAAACCGATTCTGTAACATTGCCACGCTGTCTATGTTCTTTCTCACAAAACTCTTTATGTGCCTGTCTATCATATCGTAGCCGTAAAGCACCATTACCGTGCCAATGGTAAGTTTTCTAAGTTTCCACTCATACGGCGCGACACGGTATGTCTTTGTCTCACCAGTGGTTATCTTCTTGTAAACCAGAAGAACCTGCTTGTGGTTCAACGCAGCCTCTCTGACAACCAGCTTGATCTTGTTTTTGCCTTCATACAGCATTCCAAACTCTATTGGCGGCTTCTTGGGCTTCTTGGCCCTGCCCTCCATCTCCTGAATGAAGTGAATCTTGTTGATGTCCTTCAGCAGTGCTTTTGAAAAAGATGGCATATATCTCCTCTATGGCCGCTTCCAGCTACCCGTTGACGCATCCGTCAATCCGTTCCTGTTCGGCTCGCTCTGAATTCCCTGCACATACATGTAATCCTCTTCATCCTTGTCCGTCTGCGTCTGCGGCGGCGGGTTTACGTCGGCTGGATCGTTGCTCCATGACGTGCAGGCCAAGCCATTGTGGTCATCAACATCACGCTGTGTGTAACGGCGAAAAAAATAAAAAGCGGGACAATAAAGTTTATGAGTACAAGACAGACAACCCTGTCCAACTGGACGAGTGGTTGGGCCGTTCTGAGGATAAGGGAAGCTGAAACTGATTGCCGTTCTCCTATGCCACTGATTTGCCCGATTTCTTCATCCGCTGATTCTTCGCCATCGTCAAACCTATTGACGCGATTATTCCTGCCGAGCCCGCTATGGCCAGAAGGAACTTCGTCCACTCGGCTGGATCAACACCCCACACATGCAGCGTACCTCGTATCTGCCGCCAGAATGTAGCCTGACAGTACATGCCGAGTGCAAACCCCCCGATCATCGCGCTATACTTCTTGAAATATGAACTTGCTATGAGCCAGTCGAGTATCTTTTGCGACATAGGAAACTCCTATCTTTTTGCAGCAGCCGCATCCTTGATAGGAACGACTATGGCGTTGCTCACAGACGCGACTACGGGGGCGGGCTTAGGCAGCGCAGGCTTTGCAACAGGCGTCACGGGAACAGGTTGTTTTGCCTGCGTCAGTTTCACATACTCTATCTGCGAACATGCCCTGCATTTACCCTTGATGCCAGCCGCAATATAACGGCGCATAATGGGATGATGCTCGGGCATACACGTCTTGCCGCATACACTGCACTTAGCAAGCGGCACAGCGGGTTTAGCTGGTGCTGGTGCGACAGCGGCGGCTACCGCCTTGACTGGCACGACCGCAGTTGGTTTAACAAGGGCAGAAGCCGTCACAGCCTTGACTGGTGCGTCAACATCAACTCTGACCTGTGGCGAAATGCCCTTGACCGGCACGACAGCCGCCGATACTGGCACACGCACCTGTTTAGTTGACATCAACTTTTGATACTCTGTCTGTGAGCACGTCCTGCATTTGCCTTTAATACCAGCCGTCAAATACTGACGCATGGCCGGGTGGTTTTCGGCCATACACGGCTTACTGCATACACTGCATTTTTGAACAGATACTTTCGCAGATGTGCTGCATCCGACTGCAAGTAATACTGCCACTAACACTATAGCCAACTTCTTCATGCTGTTCTCCTTTTTAGTAACTCTTTGACGTTGCTGCTTCACTGCCGAATCCATCAATCTGGTAATGACAGTCACAATCTGTCACGGTGATAGAACCCGACCCCCGTGCCCCAAACCGATACAGCTTGAATCGCAGAATGCTTGATATGCCTTTGCCTGTGCCCGGAATATCCGGGAATGACGCAAGCTGGTGCATATTGCTGCTGGTGAATGCAATATCATTGACGGCAGGCCCAACCTGTACTTCAACTTCATTCGTACTTCCGAGTGCTGTGAAGGTATAAAGAGCAAACCAGCAGTTCGTCTGGTCTGCCGCTGATTGCCAGAAATGGATGTGCGGCTTCAAATCTGAATTCGATTTTCTGCGGTGCGGTGTCTGGAATGTGAATGTCAAATGGTCATTCGCCGCGCTGGTGGTCGCCGAAGTCAGGAACATCTTGCCGCCGAGCGTATCATTGTTGGTAATATCGGCAGTACCCGACTGGAATGCAGCTTGTGCAGATGACAGCATATCATCCCACATGATTGCGTTGTTTGACAACATCAGGAGGCTATTGAATGTGTTCGTACCTGTTAGTGCGCTATTCACATTCGATGCCGTATTCGCAATCGTAGCGTACTGAGCGTTCGTGGACTGATTGGCTACAGAAGCATAACTGGCATTCGTAGCCGTGCCTGCCACAGAAGCATACTGAGCATTTGTTGCTGTTGCCGCAGTGCCAGCACTTGTAGCGTAATTGGCATTTGTCGCCTGATTAGCCACAGAAGCATAACCCGCATTGGTGGCATACCCTGAGTTCTGGGCGTTAGTGGCACTTCCTGCTACAGAAGCGTATTGAGCGTTTGTCGAACTGCCAGCAACACTGGCATACTGTGCATTTGTCGCTGAACCTGCTACCGAAGCGTACTGAGCATTCGTAGCCTGTCCTGCTACCGAAGCATACCCCGCGTTTGTAGAATAGCCGTTCCCCGCGCTTACCGTGTATGTGATAGTAGAACCATTCGTGGATGCCGCAACCGAGGCGTTGTTGCCTGCGGCTACTGCCGTCATCGTGGCGTTCGTCACGTTGTTGGTTGTCACCTGCACTATAGGCACGGATGAAACGAGTGATGTCGTTACCGGGTCATAAGACAGAACCTTGACACCACCCATGAAAACTGAGTTGGTATCGAGGTACAGGTCTTTATACGGATAAGCCTGACTACCGAGGCTGTATTGATTGCTGGCCGTGGGCAGTATTGACTTGTTGACGGTTAATCCATCAGCCTGCGAAGCGAGCGTTATAGAAGTGGAAGCAGGGATAGATGTAAGGGTAGAAGACCAGACATCGTTGGTAGTAAATATAATAGGCGCATAACTACATCCGTTCGCAACCCACAGCTTATTAGAAAAAACCACCGCATTAAAACTGGCTCTACTCACCCATGCAGCAGAATTTGTAACTTCTGTCCAGTTGATGCCATCAGTTGACCACCAAACATCGTTCGTATAAAAATTCAAATCAGAATCATTACCGCCCATAAGCCACATGCGATTATTAGCAGTAACGCAGACGGCTTCTGCGCGTGCAATCCATGCGGCAGTGGCAGTGGCCATCGTCCAGTTAGTGCCATTGGATGAATACCAGACATCATTTGTAACCTGACCACCCATAATCCACATTTTGTTATCAAAAACTGTGCTACTAATTCCCCAGTGCCAAAGCCACTCAGCGGCAGCAGTTGCCTGCGTCCAGTTAGTTCCATCAGAGGAACACCACACATCATTAGCATTACCACCATCCGAGGAACCGCCAATTACCCACATTTGATTATTAAAAACAAGAAGTGATAGATTCTCTCTTCCCAGAAAACCAGCATTAGCCGTTGCCTGTGCCCAGTTCGTACCGTCAGAGGAAGACCAGACATCGTTGGTGGTTCCGCTAAATTCAGGACAATATCCACCAACGATCCACATCTGATTGTTGAAAACAACACAACCAGAATCATTTCTAATTACAAAACCGGCATTAGGAGTAGCTTGAGCCCAGTTAATGCCGTCAGATGAAGACCAGACATCGTTGGTAGAGTAAGCACTGTCCCTTTCGTCCCTTATACCTCCAATCATCCATAACTGATCGTTGAATGTTAAGAACCCACTATACATTCTTGTTCCATACGGAGCACTCGCAGTAGCCTCAGTCCACACGTCGCCGCCCGATACTGATGCAACTACGTTCGAGCCTATGGCAACGGTAGCAGCACTGACGTTACCGTTGGCGGTCACGCCACCATTAACAGTTATACCGCTTCCAACCGAGAGTGCGTTGGATTGTACGGTGAGAACAACAGGGGTTGAGGCAGGGATAGTTGTGAGTGCGGAAGACCAGACATCGTTGGTATAGGATATATCAGAACTATTATAGCCATTGGCAATCCACAATTTATCAGAATAAACCGTTGAATTGAAACTACCCCTACGTGACCAGCCCGCAGAATTAGTGACTTGTATCCAAGTTATACCATCTGAAGAAGACCACACGTCGTTTGTAGCAACAGACGAAGAAAGAAACCCACCCATAATCCACATACGATTATTAGTAACAACACACTGATGTTCACAACGGGGTGCCCAAGGTGCAGTAGCAGTAACTTGAACCCAGTTAGTCCCATCACTGCTACACCACACATCATTTGTCGCTGTTACTCCGTCTTCAAATTGACCACCCATTACCCACATTTTATTGTCAAAGACAACAGCCCCTCTTCCCCACAGATTCGACCAGCCTACATTAGCAGTAGCCTGTGACCAATTTGTGCCATTTGACGAGTACCAAACATCATTTGAATATCCCAAACCAGCAGTACCGGCTATAATCCACATTTGGTTATTGAAAACAAGGATGTTACAATTTTCTCTGCCTCCAAATTCAGCATTGGCCGTTGCCTGTGCCCAGTTCGTACCGTCAGAGGAAGACCAGACATCGTTGGTGGTTTCGATAAATTCAGGACAATATCCACCAACGATCCACATCTGATTGTTGAAAACAACACAACCAGAATCATTTCTAATTACAAAACCGGCATTAGGAGTAGCCTGAGTCCAGTTTAGGCCATCGGATGACGACCATACATCATTTGTATTCTGGTCGCCAACCGTAATACCGCCAATCAGCCAGAGTCTATTATTAAAAGATGCAAATCCGCTGTATATTCGTGTTCCATATTCTGCACCAGCCGTAGCCTCAGTCCACACGTCGCCACCGGACACGGACGCCGATACGTTCGAGCCTATGGCAACGGTAGCCGCACTGACGCCACCGTTGACCGTCATATCACTGCCAATGGAAAGCGTGTTGGATTGTACGGTGAGAACAACAGGGGTTGAGGCAGGGATAGATGTAAGGGTAGAAGACCATACATCGTTAGTTCCAAATCCATCCATTCCGTAGCCAACAGTAAGCCATAACTTGTTTGTATAATATGAAACACTGTGACCAGCTCTAGCCATCCAACCAGCAGAATTTGTAGCTTCTGTCCAGTTGATGCCATCAGTTGACCACCATACATCATTCGTGAAGTCAGCCCAATTATTAATACTTCCACCCACAATCCACATACGGCCATTGGCAGTGACACAGACGGCTTCAGCACGTGGTGCCCAAGCAGCAGCAATAGTAGCTTGAGTCCAATTGGCACCATCTGATGAATACCAAACGTCGTTGGTAAAGGTATAAGCTGTCTCAAACCCAACGTAGCCACCTATAATCCACATCTTGTTGTCAAATACCGTAGCCGCTTTACCCCATCTAGCACTCCAAGGTGCAACAGCAGTAACCTGTGTCCAGTTCGTACCGTCGGTAGAATTCCAGACATCGTTGGTATTCCCATCACTTTTGACTTGTCCACCCAACACCCATAACTGATTATTAAATGACAAAGCACTGGCTAAATATCTCTCCCCAAATCCAGCACTAGCTGTTGCCTGTGCCCAATTTGTACCATTAGCCGAGTACCATACAGGGTCTCCAAAAGGAGTTAATACCCTATAATTTGCACCAGACACCAACCACATCTGATTATTAAAGACAGCAATACCAGCTCCTTGCATTCCTGAAAATTCAGCACTAGCTGTTGCCTGTGTCCAATTAGCACCATCACTGGTTGACCAGACATCGTTTGTTTCACTAAGAGCGTCACTCCATCCCCCTATAAGCCAAAGTCTATCGTTGTAGTCAACAAGACTAGAATAACACCGTGCCGCCCACGGAGCACCAGCAGTAGCCTCAGTCCAATTAGCACCGCCCGACACTGAAGCAGAGACATTGGAACCTATGGTGATGGTAGCCGCACTGACGCCACCGTTGACCGTCATATCACTGCCAATGGAAAGCGTGTTGGATTGTACGGTGAGAACAACAGGGGTGGAAGCCGGAATAGATGTGAGTGTGGAATACCAGACTGCGTTTGTTGTGAAGTCAGAAGCGTCAGCATACCCGCCCATAATCCACAGTTTAGTATCGAAGAATAACGATTGATGCTCGGCTACTGCATAGCCCCAACCAGCGGCAGCAGTGGCTTGTGTCCAATTGAGACCATCGGTAGAATACCATACGTCGTTTGTAGCCGGATCATAAGTCCAACCGCCTGTTATCCATATTGCATTTGAGTCAGCAGCACACCCCAAATAGTTTCTAGGCACCCACGGAGCGGCGGCAGTAACCTCAGTCCAGCTTACGCCGTCTGACGAAGACCAGACAGAATTTGTTGGAAGTACAGCCTCACCGCCCTCGCCCCCGATCACCCACATCTTGTTAGCGAAAGTAACACATCCGAAATGCCCGTCAACTGGCCAACTGGCACCAGCAGTGGCTTGTGTCCAATTAGTACCGTCTGATGAATACCATACATCGTTAGTGTTAATTCCCGAATTTCCACCCATTACCCACATCTTGTTATCAAAAACTACGGCACCATGCCCTCGTCTAACAGACCACTGAGCGGCAGCCGTAGCCATTGTCCAGTTCGTGCCATCAGGCGATGACCATATATCATTGTAATGGGTCCCTGAATTGTCACCGCCCAATATCCACATCTGATTATTGAAGGTCACAGTACGGAAGTCACTACGCTTACCCCAACTTGCGTTCTCGGTAGCTTGTATCCAATTCGTACCATCAGCCGAATACCAGACATCGTTGGTGAAATCTGCTATACTGTCAGAATACCCGCCCATCACCCACATCTTGTTGTTGAACACGGTGCTGGCGAAATCATATCGTCCCAGCCATCCAGCACCAGCAGTAGCTTCAGTCCAATTAGCACCGCCTGACACTGAAGCAGAGACATTGGAACCTATGGTGATGGTAGCCGCACTGACGCCACCGTTGACCGTCATATCACTGCCAATGGAAAGCGTGTTGGATTGTACGGTGAGAACAACAGGGGTGGAAGCCGGAATAGATGTAAGTGCGGAATACCACACATCGTTGGTAGTAAAAGTAATAGGCGCATAACTATATCCGTTCGCAACCCACAACTTATTAGAAAAAACCACTGCATTAAAACCGGCTCTACTCACCCATGCAGCAGAATTTGTAACTTCTGTCCAGTTGATGCCATCAGTTGACCACCAAACATCGTTCGTATAAAAATTCAAATTATTATCACAACCGCCCATAATCCACATGCGATTATTAGTAGTAACGCAGACGGCTTCTGCGCGGGGAAGCCATGCAGCAGCAGCAGTTGCCATCGTCCAGTTAGTGCCGTTGGATGAATACCAGACATCATTTGTAACCTGACCGCCCATAATCCACATTTTGTTATCGAAAACTGTGCTGCCAATTCCCCAGTGCCAAAGCCACTCAGCGGCAGCAGTTGCCTGCGTCCAGTTAGTGCCGTCTGCGGAATACCAGACATCGTTAGTATCACCAATATCCGTGGCACCGCCAATTACCCACATTTGATTGTTAAAAACAAGAAGTGCTAAATTCTCTCTGCTTGCAAAACCAGCATTGGCCGTAGCCTGAATCCAATTTGTACCGTCAGAGGAAGACCAGACATCATTAGTGCCTCCGCTAAATTCAGGACAATATCCACCAACGATCCACATCTGATTGTTGAAAACAACACAACCAGAATCATTTCTAATTACAAAACCGGCATTAGGAGTAGCTTGAGTCCAGTTAATGCCGTCAGATGAAGACCAGACATCGTTGGTAGAGTAAGCACTATCACTTTCGTCCCTGATGCCTCCAATCATCCACAACTGATCGTTGAATATTAAGAACCCACTATATATTCTTGTTCCATACGGAGCACCAGCAGTAGCCTCAGTCCAATTAGCACCGCCCGACACCGATGCCAAAGTACCTTCACCGATTGTCAGCGACGAAGAATGGGATACGAGGGAGGTAGTTGACGGATCGTAGCTCAATGCTTTCACGCCGCCCATGTAAATGCTGTTTGTGCCGAGATA
>Ga0315274_10008151_pt1 | contig 15167 bp, 10 predicted proteins | sample YL17G02_20_MG_FD_203700 | JGI IMG/M metagenome (GOLD analysis project Ga0315274, IMG submission 203700) | Sediment microbial communities from Yellowstone Lake, YNP, Wyoming, USA - YL17G02_20 | ecosystem: Environmental > Aquatic > Freshwater > Lake > Sediment | place: USA: Wyoming | collected... | reverse complement strand
CAATACCTATATAAAGGCGGCAAGGTTATCAACACCATAAAGCAGAAACAAGATAGTTTTGAGGTGACCCTTGCCCTGTTAGATAAAACAAAATTAGAGTTGGTCTTAAATGTAAAGAAGGCATTTTATACTTTGCTTTTGGCTCGCGAATTCGCGAAGTTAAATAAAGGCATATTAGAGAATACCCAACAGCACCTTCAGGTGCTGCTGGCGCGTTACGCCAATGGCCAGGCCTCGGAATCAGAGGTCTTGAAAATCAAAGAATCTCAAGCCGCGGTAGAGCAGGCTTACGCGTCGTCTTTAAATCAGGTTGAGTCAAGCACATCTCTTTTAAGAAATTTATTGTATTTAGACGAGGCTGCAAAGATAAAACCCAGCGGAGAATTTAACTATGATATGCGTGAGCTTGCTTATGACGCAGCATTTTTAAAGGCCATGAAAAGCCGGCCGGAGATTAGGCAATATGAAGCGCAAGAAAAGGTAGATAAGGGAGCCATTGAGATTGCCAAAGCGGATAACCGACCCAATGTCTATGCCTCCTGGGATTACTATAGCCGAACGCATCTTACTACTGGTACCAGGAATTGGAACGATTATAATGTTATTGGCCTGACTTTTTCCTGGCCGATCTTTGACGGCTGGGCCACTAAAGCCAAGGTAGAGCAGGCAATCGTGGATTTAAAAGAAACGCAACTGAGCAAAGAAAAAACCATGAAAGATATTGCTTTAGAATTAAAGAATGCTTATTTAGATTTGCAAGACGCCCTGGTTAAAATAAAATCTACCCAGGCACAAATTGATTTATACCGGGATACAGTTTTAGTCACACAAGATAAACATAAAGCCGGCATTGCCAGCTCCTTAGATTTAGAAGATGTTTTGTTGGGTTACGACATTTCTTTATTTAACCAAAAAGAAGCTGTTTACGATTATGTCTTAGCCAAGGCAAGATTCGATAAAGCCACAGGAGGTTTATGATGAAGTTCATAGTTCATAGTTCACGGTTCACAGTTGCATTTATTTTAATATTTACTTTTTTATTCGTCTCGGGCTGTCAGCTGAAATTAGAAAAAAAAGAGGTGAAAAAAGAGGTTCAAGAGACGATTCCGGTTAAAGTTACCCGGGTTGAACTCAGGGAATTGGATGAGGTTTTAGAATACGTGGGTAATATCAAGGCCCAGGATGAGGCCATCGTTTATCCTAAGGTCAGCGGAAAGATTATTGAAAAGGTAAAAGTTGACGGCGAACGGGTAGACAAAGGCGAAATCCTGGCCTATATTGACCGCGATGAGGTGGGTTTAAAATTTGAACAAGCCCCCGTAGAAAGCTCTTTAGCCGGTATTTTAGGGAAGATGTATGTGGATATCGGCCAGAATGTGAACGCCGAGACGCCCATAGCCTTGGTAGTAGATATAGATAAGGTGAAGATAGCTTTAGATATCCCTGAGAAATATATCCCTAAGGTTTCTTTAGGCCAGGAGGCAAAAATTATGGTGGATGCCTATCCACAAGAAATATTTACCGGTAAGGCGACCAAGATCAGCCCGTTGGTGAACTTAGAAAATCGCGCTGCACCTATAGAAATCAGTTTGGATAACCAGGGCCATCGTTTAAAATCCGGGATGTTTGCCAGCGTTTCTTTAATTATCGAGAAACACCCTTCTGTTCCGGTAATCCTTAAGGAAGCGATTCTGGGTAAAGAACCAGACGCTTACGTTTATTTAATTGAGGATAACAAGGCAGTGGCGAAAAAAATAACCCTGGGGATACATTCAGGGCCTTACTACGAAGTGCTTGAAGGTATAAAAGAGGGAGATTCAGTAGTCATTGTGGGACAGCAGCGGCTCTATGATAATGCGTCCGTGACAGTGGAAATAAATAATAGCAATGAAAATAAGTAATAATATAAGAAATTCGAAATCCGAAACAAATTCTAAATTCTAATGTCCCAATTTTCCAAACAAAATTAGTTTGGAAAATTGGGATTTGGAGCATTCGGATTTGTTTCGAATTTCGTGCTTCGTGTTCCAGATTTAACTAAGTGTTAACACATATTATCCGAGGAGCTATTGAATGAGGCTACCAGAATTCGGGGTAAGAAAACCGGTTACCAACTTAATGATCTTCTTTTCTATTATTATTCTGGCCATGTATAGCCTTACCCGTATCGGTATTGATAGTATGCCCAAGATTGAGCCGCCGGTGATCACGGTGATTTCCGCCTATCCGGGTGCCAGCCCCGAAGATGTAGAGGCCAAGGTTACCGAACCCTTGGAGAACCAGCTGGCTACTACCCCGGGCCTGGAAAAAATAACTTCGCAATCTTCGGAAGGCACTTCTTTAATTTCGCTGAAATTCATCTGGGGAACTAACTTGGATGCGGCCTCAAATGATGTGCGCGACCGTATTGAATTAACTAAGCGTTTCCTGCCGGACATCCCCGATGAAATGGATAACCCCTTTATTTTTAAATTTAATACTGCCAGCATTCCCATTCTCTTTTTGGGGGTCACTGCCCAACGCTCGTATACCGAGCTCTATGATTTGATTGATAAAAGGGTAGGTGATGTTCTTCGCCAGTTGCCGGGAGTGGGCACGGTGCAGCTTTTCGGAGGACTAGAGCGCCAGATTAATATCTGGTTGGACAGGCAGCGCCTGGAAGGATACGGGTTTTCCATACTGGATATCCAGAATACCTTAAGTCAGGAAAATATCGCCCAGCCTTTAGGAAAATTAAAAAGCGGATTAACCGATTACCTTATCCGCCTGCCCGGTGAATTTGCTTCCCCCGAGGAAATTAATACGCTTATTCTGGGCAAGCGGGATGGAAAATTTGTGTATCTCAAGGATGTAGCAAGGGTAGAGGATAGTTTTAAAGAGGTAACCTTGAATGTGCGCATCAACGGCAACCGCGGGTTAATGCTGATGATTCAGAAGCAGGCCGATACCAATACCGTAGAGGTGGCCAAGCGCATCAAGAAAAAAATCAAAGAATTGCAGAATTTATTACCTTCCGATGTAAAGATGTTTACTATTTTTGATACCTCGCAAGACATTATTGATTCCCTGAATTCACTTAAATCTTCGGTATACTTAGGAATTGTGTTGGTAATATTTGTGGTTTGGTTTTTCTTAAGGCAGTTTTTACCCAGCTTGATTATCGCTCTGACCATTCCCTTTTCGCTGCTTATTGCTTTTATCTATATTTTCTTAACTGGCCGCACCATCAATACCATCAGCCTTTCTTCTTTGGCCATTGCCGCAGGTATGGTAGTGGATAATGCCATTGTAGTGGTGGATAATGTGTACCGTAAATTAGAAAGAGGCAACCGTCCGACAGAGGCCGCGATTTTCGGGACCCAGGAGATATTTTTAGCTATTGCTGCCTCGACTTTCACCACGGTCGTGGTCTTCTTGCCCATGCTCTTTATTCCCGGTGTCATTGGCATATTCTTCGGGGAACTGGCGGTCATCGTCACCGTCACGCTTTTAGGTTCGTTATTTACTGCCGCTACCTTTAGCCCGATGCTTTGTTCTCAGTGGATGAAGACTACATATACCCCAGAGAAAAGCGCAAAGTGGTTTGCCCGGTTTTATACCTTTTCTGAAAACATGTTTAAATCTTGGGAGGCATTCTATGCCCGCGCCTTAGGCTTTTGTCTGCACCATAAAAAATTAGTACTCATTGGATTTGCGGCCGCATTTTTTGCCACGCTGCTCTTGTTGCCTTTTGTGGAGAATGAATTTGCCCCTGAGGAAGATACCGGAGACGTGCGTTTGACCATCCAGTTGCCTTTAGGAACTCGGCTTGAAGAAAGTGATAAGGCGGCCAAAAGAATTGAAGGGATGCTGAAAAGCGATGTTCCTGAAGCACGGTTTTATTATGCCCGCACCGGCGAAGTTCCCGGCCAAGGCCGAGGCATGGGCCAGGTTTCCGGAACGAACATCATTACCGCCGGAGCAAAGCTTGTGGTTAAGACTGAGAGAAAGCGTTCGGTTTGGGAAGTGGCCCAGGTGTTACGCCAGAAGATAAAACAAATCCCCGGGGTCTTGAAAATAGATATCTCCACGGGAAATCCTATTGGCCGCATGATTACCGGCATGGGCGGCAAGGCAGTGCAAATAGAAATAATTGGCCATGATTTTACAGAAACGGATAGGGTGGCCCAAAAAATAAAAGATATTATAGAGAAGATTCCCGGCGCAGTCGATGTCTCGGTTTCTCGGGAATTACGCCGGCCGGAGTTAAAGATAGAAATCAACCGAGAGAAAGCCGCCAGCCTGGGCCTGAATATGAATATTATTGCCAGTAGCCTGAAGACTTATATTCAGGGCTCAACTGCGACCAAGTATCGGGAAAAGGGAGAGACTTATGATATCTATGTCAGATTAGAAGAGTCCTCGCGGCAAAAAATAGAGGACATTGAGAATTTATCCATTGTCTCGCCGCTTACGCAAACCCAGGTGAAACTCTCCAATATCGCCCGCATTTATGAGGCCTTTGGGCCTTTAGCGATTGAACGCCAAAACCGCGAAAGAGTAGCGAGGGTGGAGTGTAATACCTACCAGCGCTCCTCGGGAAAGGTGGTTGAGGATATCCGCAAAGATCTGCAAAAGATGGTTTTGCCTGCGGATGTGATGGTAAATATCGGTGGAGAGGCAGAAGAGCAGAAAAAGGCCTTCCGCGACCTCGCGCTTTTATTAATGTTAGGCATTGCCTTGGTATATATGATTATGGCCGGCCAGTTTGAGTCATTGCTGGATCCATTTATCATTATGTTTGCCATGCCCTTTACTTTTATCGGCGTTATCTTGGGGTTTCTTTTTACCCATACCTCCTTAAATATCGTCAGCTATTTAGGCGCGATTATGCTCATGGGCATAGTGGTGAACAATGCTATTGTATTAATCAGCTATATCATTATCCTGCGCGGCCGGGGGCAATCTATGTATGAGGCAGTGACCAATGCCGGCAAGGACAGGTTAAGGCCGGTCTTGATGACTACCATCACCACCCTGGTGGGATTGTTACCTTTAGCCATATCTACTGGCGTGGGTTCAGAGACCTGGCGGCCTTTAGGTATCACCATGTTCGGCGGATTACTGGTCTCTACCTTAATTACCATGCTCTTTGTGCCGACGCTGTATGCGGTATTTCACCGAAAAGCAAAATAAGCGGAGGATTTTTAGATGATGAATCCCGTTAGACCTATTTGCCACGTTAGAAATTTTGTTATACCAGATTGTAAAAATGCTATTTCTAACGTGGTTTGGTTTTATACATATGTCCTTAAGTGCGAAACAACAGAAACGTTTTATACAGGTAGCACAAATGATTTAAAGAGAAGAATAGAGCAACATAATAATGGCAAGGTATATTATACTAAGAATAAACTTCCTGTTAGATTAGTCTATTTTGAGGCATGTCTCAATAAGGACGATGCGTATCGCAGGGAGAGATATTTAAAGACCGGAATGGGCAAAAGATACATCAAAAATCGTATAAAGGGAGGTCTAACGGGATGAAAATGGTGATGATTGCCTATAATGAAGCCATAGATGCAGAAGTAATGGAAGTTTTAGAAAATTGTGGTGTAGAGAATTACACCAAAATTATGTCGGCTTTTGGTAAGGGGATAACCTCAGGCATACATTTAGGCAATGATATCTGGCCAGGAAAGAATAATATCCTTTATGTTGCCTGTGAAGAACAAGAAGCCCAGCAAATACTTGCCTGCGTAAGAGAGCTAAGAAAGAATTTAGGCAAAGAAGGCATCAAGGCCTTTCTTCTACCGCTAGAAGAAGTTACCTAATTCATCCTACCAATTTACCAGGGACAGCCCCCTTTGTTATGGCTATGTCTTAGCTCTGGTGGGGACAGTCCCTGTTGGCGAGATAGGTTTTTAATTGCAAAGCCTTAAAGCGATGTTATAATAAGTGAGTGCATTCCCCTGCTTTCTTTAAAAGCAAGAAGGGGGAGATGCACGAACTTACCCCCACTGTTTCGTTTTGGTTCGCTTTGCTTCACCAAAAGCGAACCAAAACGGTGGGGGTTAATTCGCACAATAACTTATGTCGTCCTGCGGACTCCATAAGTTATGTGCTCATTAACTTATGCGGGTAGCAATTTACTATAGTAATCAGGATATCAGGATAGAAGAAAGGCCTCGGCCGAAGATTGGGCCGGTTGAGCTTTTGATTCGGGTGGAGGCAGCGGGGATTTGCGGCAGTGATGTGATGGAGTGGTATCGTAAGGATAAAGTACCTTTGGTTTTAGGCCATGAGATTGGCGGAGTTATAGCAGAAGTAGGCACAGGTGTTAAAAATTATAAAAAAGGCGATAGAATAGTCTGCGCACATCATGTCCCTTGCGGCAGGTGTCATTATTGTCTGAGTGCTCATGAGACGGTCTGTGAGACATTGCGTAAGACTAATTTTGACCCCGGTGGTTTTTGTGAATTCTTGCGCCTGCCCGCAATTAATGTCGAAAAAGGTACCTATCTTTTGCCTAAAGATGTCTCGTTTGAAGAAGCTACCTTTGTCGAACCGCTGGCCTGTGTCTTACGTGGCCAAAGGCTAGCCGGTGGAGTAAAGGGTAAATTTGTTTTAGTCATCGGTAGCGGTATAGCGGGAATTTTACATATCTTGCTGGCGCGCTACTCAAGAGCAGACTATATTGTTGCCACAGATATTGTAGATTATAGATTAAACCTTGCAAAAAAATTCGGTGCGGATATAATTATAAACGCTAAAGAATATTCTCCGGAAAAATTACGGAAATTAAACCAAAATAGATTGGCGAATTTGGTAATTGTTTCTACGGGTTCAACCTCAGCGATTTCACAGGCCTTAGAATCAGTAGAACGCGGTGGAACCATACTTTTTTTTGCTCCCACAGAGAAGAATATGCCCGTTTCCATTCCTTTTAATCATTTATTCTGGCGTCAGGAGATTACTCTTACCAGTGCCTATGCCGGAAGTCCGGCTAACTATCAAGAGGCGCTGGATTTGATTGCCAGTAGAAAGCTGAATATTTCTGAAATGATTACCCACCGTCTGAGTTTAGCCCAGACCGGCGTGGGTTTTAAATTAGTAACCGAAGCTAAAGATTCCTTAAAAGTAATTATATTTCCACAAAAATAAGTGAGGCCATAACTTATGGAATCCGCCGAAGGCGGAGACATAAGTTATCTGGCCGAACTTACCCCACACCCAGAGACTACATAGAGACGCTATTATGCGTCTGGGTGTGGGGTTCAATTCGCAGACGCTGGAGATAATCCTAAACGAGGCAGCTACAATTTACGTCGTCCCGAAGTTTCGGGACTTCCGTAAATTATCTGCTCATTGAAGGAGGGCCGAAATGGACTGGGGGATGAAAAACAGGATGAGTCGGATATTTAAGGAAGATGGTCGGACAGTGATGTTGGCCGTAGACCACGGATATTTTTTAGGAGCGGTAAGTAGAATGGAGAACCCGCGCCGGACCATTGAGCCGTTAATACCTTATGTGGATTCGTTGATGATTACCCGGGGGGTTTTGCGTAATTGTATTGATGCCAAAGACAATATTCCCATTGTGCTTAGGGTCTCCGGCGGCAATAGCATTTTGGATGAAGACCTATCCAATGAAGGGATTACGGTTTCTATACAGGATGCTCTTAGGCTGAACGTCTCTGCAGTTGCCCTATCTATTTATGTCGGAGCTCCACACGAGCATCAGACCTTGATAAACCTGACTAGGCTCATTGACCAAGCCCAAGAGTACGGCATTCCCGTGTTAGCGGTTACTGCTGTGGGTAAGGAATTAGAAAAACGCGACGCCAAATATCTTTCCTTATCCTGCCGCATTGCTGCAGAGTTAGGCGCGCATATAGTCAAGACTTACTATTGTGAAGATTTTCATCAGGTAGTGGAATCCTGCCCTGTTCCTCTAGTAATTGCTGGTGGCCCAAAAATGAAAAGCGAACACGATGTCTTAGAGATTGCCCATAATGCCATCGCCCAAGGAGCAAAGGGCGTAGATATGGGTAGAAACATCTGGCAATCCCATTGGCCAGTGGCCATGATTTCTGCTATACGTAGCATTGTGCATGAAGGCGCTTCTGTGGTAAAGGCTACCCATTTATTCGAGAGCTTGAAAGATAAGAAAAAATGAAAGTAAGAAAGGAGTAGGACATGAAGACGCTATATTTTATTCTTATTTTATGTTTGGTAGCCACCCCTGGTTTTAGCCAGGATAAAGGCCTATTAATCGATGATTTTGAAGGTACAATTTCCGGCGGTCCGGAGGGTACGGTGGATTTTGGTGCAGGCAGTGGTTCATCAGTAGAGGTGGTAGCAGACACGGACATTAAATATTCAGGTAAGCAGTCTCTGAAGGTAACCTATGATGCCATGCCAGATGGCTATATGTGGGTAGCCAGGGGTTTTGAGTTGGATGCCCAAAATACCGCTTGGTTAATTAAAACCCAAGATATAGACTGGACTAAATACAATGCTTTTTCTTTCTATATGTACGGCAGTGATTCTAAAGCCAAAATCGCCTTTGATCTCAAAGACAATGGTAATGAGATGTGGCGTTTTATGGTGGAAGATAATTTTAAAGGGTGGAAACAGATAGTCTGCCCTTTTAACGAGTTCTTTGCGCGCGCTGATTGGCAACCTAATAGTGCCGATAAAAATTCTACTTTAGATTTTCCGATTAAGAGTTTCCAGCTTGAGCCCCGGCCAGTGGCAAACGGCGTACTCTATTTTGATGCGGTAGAGTTAGTCAGTAAGTAAAGGTAGTTATTTTGCCATAACTTCAGCATTTTCTTTAAGTTTAATCCCTCTTAAAAAAAATCCCTTGACAGAAATATTCTTCCTTATATAATATATTTAAATTTAAATAGTAAAATTTTACTAATTCGCAGACGGCCTTACGGCCTACGACTTACGTCGTTTCGCTCCGTAAGTCGTCTGCTCATTTAATGAATCTTGCCCAACTTTTAGAGACGCAAGCCAAAAAATACCCTGATAAATCCGCAATTATTTTCAAAAACGAAAGTATTTCTTTCCGTCAATTAAGGGACTCCTCTTTTTGTCTGGCAAATAGCCTGATCAATTTAGGCATAAAGAAAGGCGATAAAGTCGCCATATACCTGCCTAACTGTCCGGAATATATTTACAGTTATTCGGCCATCTGGTCAATTGGTGCAACTGCCGTCCCTTTGGATTTTATGTTGACCGAAGATGAATTGATTTCTTGCATCAGCCATTCTGAAGCCAAAATATTCATTGCTAAATCCAAGCCAAATATCTCCTTAGCCACCCTAAAAGAAAAATGCCCTAGATTAGAAAAAATTATTCTCTGTCAGCAAAATTTAGAGGGTTTGTTGTGTTTTGAGGAATTATTGGCCCAAGAAACCAACAGATTTTCCGCGGTGGATATTCCCGATAAAGATTATGCCTGCATCTTTTATACTTCAGGCTCTACCGGCAGGCCAAAGGGTGTTTTATGCAGTTACCTGCAATTAAACGCACCACCTCAGGCCATGTCGTATTTTGTAAATTTCGGCGAAAAAGACATTGCTTTATGCGGGGCTTTGCCATTTTCACATTTAGGTGGGTTTGTCTTTATTCAAGGTATAGTATTTTTAGGAACCACCGTGGTGCTGATGGACCGCTTTATGCCGCTGGAGTTTTTAAAGCATATCCAGACCTATAAAGTTACTTGTTTGTGGTTAGTCCCTTCGATGTTTTATGCTATTTTGCAGTTAAAGGAATTTGAGAGTTTTAATTTATCTTCCTTACATTGGATAGTTTCCTTTGGGGCGCCCAGCTCCGCAGATCAGTTACGCCGGTTCCATAAGTATTGCCCCCAAGCAGACCTGATTAATGGTTGGGGCATGACTGAGACCCAAGGGCCTTCTATAGTATTGCCTAGAGGCTCAAACAAGGTAGAAAGCATCGGCCGTCCTACGCCCTGGATAGAGGTGAAGATATTTTCCACCGAAGGCGCCTCTGGCGGAGATGATCGCGACCAGGAGGTTCCCGCTGGGCAGATCGGCGAAGTAGCGGTGCGCAGTTGGGTGGTTACCGACGGCTATTACAAAGACCCTGAGGCCACCGCGGTTGCCATGCGTAATGGTTGGTTCCATACCGGAGATTTAGGAAAGTTTGACGCCGAAGGCGACCTTTATATTGCGGGCAGAAAAAAAGAAATGATTAAGGTTGCGGGTGAAATTGTCTTTGAGCCAGAGGTAGAAGCAGCGATTCACAGGCATTTGGAGGTGGCAGAAGTAGCGGTAATTGGCGTGTCGGATAAGTTAAGGGGCGAGGTTCCCAAGGCGTTTGTGGTTTTAAAAGAGGGCTGTGCTTTATCCAAGGAAGACCTGCAGCAGTTCTGTCGCCAGCACTTAGCGCATTTTAAGATTCCCCATCATTTTGAGTTTGTCGCTTCTCTTCCCAAAAACCGGGCAGGAAAGATTGACAAGGAAAAATTAAGAGAGTGTACAACTTACGCAAAGCATGAAAAAGTTCATTAATTGGTTTAGTCATGGTTTAGTCCGCTATAGATTTGGCTTTTTAGGACTGTGTCTAGTGATCAGCCTATTTTTTGCTTATCAACTAAAAAGTCTTTCCTTTAAGACTAATCTGGGAGATTTCTATCCTTTAAAACACCCGTATCTTAAGATTCAGAACCGGCTCAACGAAATATTTGGTGGTCTGAATCAGATTTCTATTGCTATTGAAGTAAAAGAAGGCACTATCCTTAACCCGGTTACTCTGGATAAGGTCCGGCAGATTACTAATCAACTCTATTTGACTGAAGGAATAAATGCCGGCAGGGTAGTTTCTCTATCAGCGAGAAAAGTAAAATACGTCCAGGCCAATGAAGAAGGTTTCCTGACCCAATGGCTGATGCACGACCCGCCTAAAAGCCAGCTGGAGATAGAGGCCCTTAAACAAAGAATTACCAGAAGTCCGCTTGCCTATGGCGTAATAGTTTCCAAAGATTTTAAAGCTACCTTAATTCAGGCAGATTTTGAGTCCAATGTTTCCTCACGCAAAATTTTTGATGTATTACAGGGAATAAAAGAGAAATTCCAAGACGACAATAATGTTATTTATATTTCTGGGCATCCGGTTTTACAAGGATGGCTGGACTTTTATCTGCCGCGGATGACCAAACTTTTTTTTATCACCATATTAGCGATGTCCTTGGTTCTGTATTATGCCTTTCAATCCAAACGCGGTATATTTTTGCCTTTAATCTCGGCAACCATGGCTACTCTTTGGGGCTTGGGCCTGACTTCGCTTTGCGGCTTTAAACTTACGCCCTCAACCATCTTGGCGCCATTTTTGGTCTTTGCCTTAGGCGTAAGCCACTGCGTCCAGTATATCAAACTTTATTATGAATATATGAGTAAACATAGGCATAACTCCAAGGCCGCAGCAATTTACATTAGCCGCAGCTTGTTTATTCCCGCATTCACAGGCTTACTTACCGACGGAATAGGCCCTTTTACCTTATTCTGGATTCCTTTGGGTATAGTAAAAAGCCTAGCCATTGCCATTGGGTTTGGAGTAATCAGTATATTTTTTAGCACCGTGATTTTAGTGCCCAATCTACTTTCTTTTATGCGGCCACCGCGGAGGCTAGAGGTGATTAGGGAAGAAAAGGCCTCACTGACGAATAAAATCCTGGGTCGTTTTGCCCAATTAGCGGTAAATAAAACCTCGCGCTGGTTAGTCATTGCTACCTTTCTTATTTTAACCTTTATCGCGCTCTTTGGCGCCAGTCAATTAGAGGTAGGCGACAAAAAACCTGGTACATCTTTGCTATTTAGTAATAGCCCTTATAATCAGGCTGAGAAATTCATCAGTGAAAAATTTGCTACTTCTGACCCTTATTATATTTTTGTGGAAGGTAAACACGAGGACGTGTTCTTGAGCAGTGAGGTTTTAAAAGAAATGGATGGTCTACAGCGTTATCTGGAGAAAGAGGTAAGAGGAGTAGGCCGGACACTTTCTTTAGTAGAATATGTCAAAGGAATGAATATGGTGATGTTTAGCGGAGATAGAAAGGAATTTAGAATCCCCGATGATGACAAAACCATTGCCGAGTACATGTTTTTATATTCTTTAACCGGCTTTCCCGGTGATTTTGACCCCGTAGTTAATCCTAACTATCAATATGCTAATATTAAAGTTGACCTGCGCGACCACAAGAGCGCTACTATAAACGAAGTAATTAAAAGCACCGAGGAATGGATTAACCAGAATCACGCCACTAAAGAAGTGGATTTTTATTATGCCGGAGGAAATATTGGGATGTTAGCCGCAATGAACCAGATACTGGCGCCGATGTTAACGCTAAACTCTCTCTCCACGACGTTTTTGGTATTCCTGTGTCTGGTGTTTGCCTATGGTTCATTGGTCTCAGGGTATATTTTAATTTTGCCGCTTTTGTTTCGCACGCTTTTGGTATTTGGGATACTGGGATTTTTAAAAGTAGGTTTGACTGCCGAGATGATTCCCATGGTGGCCTTAGGCATTGGTTTTGGCGATGACTTCGCCATTTATATTGTTTCACGGATTAAAGATGAATTAAAAGGAGGTGGTGCTTTAAGCGAAGCAGTAACGGAGGCGATGTCTACATCCGGTAAAGCCGTATTTTTTACTGGTCTTACTTTAGCCGTGGGCATAGCTACTTGGATGCTCTCAAGTATTTTGATGCAGGTAAGATTAGGTGCGCTCTTAGGCTTTTTTATTTTCTTTAATGCTATCGGGACGCTGATAGTATTGCCGTCAATGATTATGACGGTTAAGCCGAAGTTCTTGTTAAAATAAGTGAGGCCATAACTTATAGAGTCCGCCAAAGTTCTATGGCGGACGACAATAAGTTATCTGGCCGAACTTACCCCCCACCACTTTCAATATAGCGTAGGTTAAATACGAAAGTGGTGGGGGGTCAATTCGCACTTATAAGTTACGTCGCTTCGTTCCGTAACTTATGTGCTCATTGAAAGGAGGTAAGATGAAGAAGGTGGTTTTAATTTTATTAGGCATAACTATGATTTTTAGTTATGTCTGTGCGGTAGACCTGCAATATTTTCAGGTTTACAAGCCCAAAGAAGGCATGACCGTAGATGAGGTGATGCAGATTAAGTATTTTAATAAATACACCTTGTTTGCCCATGACTATCAAAGTACCGGAGATGTGGTGTTTATTGAAAAGGATGGTTCCAAAAGAAATCGTAGATTCTTGCGGGAAAGGATTATTTTAGGCAGGGCCTCCGACGATGTATCTTATAAAGATTTAGTTATGTTTACCCAACCCACCTCGGTTAAGGGGTTAGCGACACTTACCTGGAATTACATTAATCCCAATCGCGACCAGGATGTCTGGCTGTGGCTGCCTTCGTTAAGAAAGATACGTAAGGTTTCTGCAGGCCAGGCAGACGATTCTTTTATGGGTGGTGATTTGACGGTAGAGGAGATTACCTCGCGCCGGGTTTCCGATGAGACCTATAAATTAATCGCAGAAGAAAATTTCAAAGGCTATACCTCGGTATATGATGGTAAAGTCTTTCATAAGGATGAGCCTTGTTATGTTATCGAGTGTTATCCAAAAAGAAAACCTTGGTATTACTCTAAAAGAGTTGCCTACATTTCTAAAAACTTCGGGGGAAACATGCTCGATGAGATATATGACCCCAATGGTAAGTTGTATCGCACGCTTTTCAGAGCCTGGATAATTATGAATGTCAACGGCAAAGAATACCCCGCCCAGAATCGCGTGGAGGCAAGTGATTTGCGCACCGGGCATAAAACCGTAATGCTCTTTGATGAAATAAAATTTGACCAGGGTTTATCCGAAGATATATTTACTGAGAAGACCTTAATGAGGCAACGCTGGTAAATGAGGCGGGATACAATTGATAACGTGTGCCCCTCGCTTAAACTGCCCAGAATTTTCTTTGAAAATTCTGGGCAAAGCTTCGGGGTTCCCGCTTACGCGGGATTTCGCTGAATGCGCCCTTGGCGCATATTCGTGCTCAATAATTCGCAGACGTCCCGACGTATCGTCGGGACTACAACTTACGTCATTGGCGTTCCGTAAGTTGTCTGCTCATTAAAAGGAGGGATGAGATGAGATTTAAACCAAAAATTATTTTGTTATTATTTCTGGCGTTGCTATTTTCAGTTTCTACTTCATATGCGGCGTTAGAAATCGAACGTGGGCCTATTTACGGTTTATTAAAAAAGGCCCTACCTTTTAAAAACCTGGAATTTGCCGGTTACTTAAAAAATGAGACCTCTCTGCGGCTTGCCCATGGCTTAGATGAGTTTATGAAAGAGGCAAATATCGCCCAACTGGAGACAGAATACAGATTTAACGATAATGTCCAGTTTTTTAGTATTCTGAAGTGGTTTTATGATGCCACCTATGCTTTGGAAAGTAAATATGATAACGATCCCCAGTGGGAATCCAAAACCAATAAAAAATTAAAATATCCGGAGAAAATGCAGTGGCTAAGAGAATGCTACTTGGATGTTTTAACCGATCGGCTCGACTTAAGGTTAGGAAAACAGCAGGTAGTCTGGGGGACTGCTGATGGCGTAAGAATTTTAGATATAGTTAATCCCTTAGATTATCGCGAGTGGACCTTAAAAGATTACATAGATACCCGCATACCTTTGTGGATGCTCAATGCTGAAGGCAAAATCTTAATGAATGGCCAATTGCAACTGTTGCTTATTCCCGATTATGCAGCGAATTATTACCCGCCATCGGGCGCTCCATTTACGCTAAGGACGGTTAGACTAGGCGCAGAGAGCATGAAGGCATTGACAGCAGCCAGAGTCACTACTGCAACTATAGATGAGAAGCCCGCTCGTACTTTTGAGAATACTAAGATAGGCCTACGCTGGCGCAATATTATTGAGGGGCACGCCTTTGAATATACCTTGAATTATTTAAATACGTATAGCTTTGCTTCTTCTGCTTATACAACTATGCAAGGAGCCATTATCCCCCGTATCGGTTGGGTTCCTACGGCCTTTACGTTAACCCGGCGCGCAGAAAAAATTAATGTTTTTGGCGGCACGTTCTCTAAAACCATTACCGAGGGAATAATGATTCCAGGACTTGGGAAGGGCTGGACCCTAAGAGGGGA
>Ga0315274_10008150_pt1 | contig 15167 bp, 19 predicted proteins | sample YL17G02_20_MG_FD_203700 | JGI IMG/M metagenome (GOLD analysis project Ga0315274, IMG submission 203700) | Sediment microbial communities from Yellowstone Lake, YNP, Wyoming, USA - YL17G02_20 | ecosystem: Environmental > Aquatic > Freshwater > Lake > Sediment | place: USA: Wyoming | collected... | reverse complement strand
GGCAGGAGTGGGTCCGTCAAAAAAACGCTGTGAGTGTTTGCTTCTTTTTTCCTTGCTGGTGTTGGGTTTGCGGTGCGTTCGCGTTGTAGGTGTACGCCGAATTGTTGACCTCTACGGCTGTTGCATGGCTTACAGCTGGGTACCAAGTTATCGAGCGCGTGTGAACCACCACGTAATGGTTCTAATAGGTGGTCGGCGGCTGTTGCTTCGCGTTGTCCGCACCAATGGCATAGGGGGTTATCGGCTAATAGTCGTTTACGGTTTGCTAGGTATTCGCTGTTGCCGTTGTGTGCTGCCATGTTTAACGCACTTTACCTATGTTATGTAATGCTTTTATATTTGTTTCACCTAAGCCGGCAAGTAAGCATGCAAGAAATATCGAGCCGCCTCCACCTTTAGGGTCATTAAATTTAAGGTTCCAGGGGAGTCTTACTATTGCTGCTTCGCTATCCCACAATTTATCGAACCATGCAGATTTTGAAAAAGGTAGAAGTGCTATTCCGTTTGCGTGGTCTAACCATTTAGCAACCCACATACCTGGGTTAGAAAATGGCGGGTTCATAAATACCGTGCCTGTCCACGGTTGAATTAGTCCGTCGTCTAGTTGGGTAAAGTATTTTTTGCATGGTGTAAACGGTGGGCCGTTTGGTGGGCTTGCTACGTCAATATCAAAAGTTATTTTTAGTTCCGAAAATATCCAGCTTGGTGTGTAGTAGTCGTTGCTGGTTAGTTCGGTTTGTGCAATTCCAAACAGGTTTAACTGTGGCCCAAATTCTGAACCATTGGCTACCGCGCCCGCAGGCGGGCTTGCTATCGGTTCGTTTTGGTGTAGTTCCATGTCGGGCTAGTCCTTTGTGTAGGTTTGTTATCGGTATGTTTGTGCGTATTCTTAAAGCCTAATGCTGTAATGCTCTACCCTTCGGGCTGCCTCAATCCGAATACCTTTGCATTACGCCTGGTTATGTTTACAGGCCGCTCCGACGCTTGGCGTTATTGCTTTCGTGTATCAGTTTTAACGCGCGCCGGTCTAACCACGTTCCCGTGGATTAACCCCGCGCCATGCGAACGGCGTACGGTCTTGTGTCTTGCCAGTTGTTCGGTCTGTTACTTATCGGTGCGCGATAGTAGCACGGCACATAGCACCATTAACGCAATTGCTAACCAGGCTGTACGTGTCATGGCGTGGCCCTTCGTAATGCTTCAAGCGCTAAATACAATTCGTCTTGTGATGTTTCTAACGCTTTTGTAGTTTCGTCTAATAGGCGTTTAACTTCGTCTAGTTGGTGGTTCGCATAGTCGCGCTCGCGCGCTATCGCCGTCATATGGTCATGTAGTCTGTCGTATTCGTCGCCTGGGTTCCTCATGATTTCCAAGCCTCGATTACTTTAGACGCCTGGCCCATTGTCAAGGTTTCTACTACCACGTCGTCGGCGTCTAGTAACAGCTGTATTGCTTGAAGCGTTGCCAGGTCGTCTAACCCTTTACCTTTAGCAAGCGCTTTAATCATGTATAACTGTTTGCTACTGGCGTGTACGCCGCCCTCTTTAGGTGCCCGCATAGGGGTTATGGTGGCTTCGTGGCCGTCTAAACGCGCTTCAACCTCGTTACGGCTAGCAATCGACTTAGCAACGCCGCAACCCATATAGCCCAAGGCGCGCCCTAAAGCCGATGTCATACCTACCATGTATTCGCTGCGTTTTGTGTAAGGCGTGTTGCCTGGGAACGGTTCGGCTGCACTAGCTACTACTGGTATTGGGTCTGCCATGTCGCGCCACACGGTAACGGTGCAACGAATAAACGTCGAGCCGTCGGGCATTGTTATTACTTGGTTATCGGTTTCTTGTATGCGTAAATCAGGCCAGCGCTTTAATGCTTCCGCCAGTCGTGTTGGTACGTCTACGTAGTTGTCAAGGTTAAAGGCCATTAGTTGCCTCGTTTGTAACTTCATTGGTTGCGTCTGCAAACATTAACCACGGCGCCAAATCATAAAAGGTTTTGCAATTCGGGCAACTTAAGGCAGACCATTTCAAATGACCTACTACGGTTTCGGTTTTGCAACCTGGGCACTTTATTACTGTATTCATGTCGGGTATCTTTCCATTAGTCGGGTTTATTTACTTAGATGTACCGTAGCACACGGTAGTTACACGGTGGGTAAATCCTCGATTGGCTCTAAACGGTCTGTTGTAATCCAATAGGCGCCGCCGCTTGTGTCTGCGTTGTTTTGTAGCCAATGGGTTTTAGTGGGTATTTGGTGGCCCCATGTCCAGCCCCTAATTTTGTAATGGCAATCAAACAGCTGCACTAACACGAACGGACTTGCCTTAAAGGTGGTTGCCTGGTTGCGGGGCACTATTAGGTTTATTTCGTCGTTCGCGCAACGTGTCGATTTAATTTGATATACGCCTACGTCACCTACAGCCCAGGCTTGTTGGTCTAGTGGTATGCCGAAATGGTCCGCAAACACTATTTCGCCTAGCGCGCCGTCAATATATTTCTGTAGCCCAGGTGCGAATTGTTTACGTGCGCCGCTGGGGTGTGCGCCTTCGCCATAACTGTTGTAGTTAGTTGTGCCGTAACTTATTGCGTCGGCTAATTGCTGTTCGGTGTATAGCCGTTCGTATGTTTCTTGCATGGTGTCGGGTCCTTTAACGGTTTGCGTTTGGTGCAGGCTTTTAAATCTTTGTGGCTGTATAACTTTTTAGTTGGGTTTGTTTTGTACGGCGTTTCTTTTAATGTTTGCCCGCACAAGTCGCAAATCATATACCAATGATTACGGCCATGGCGGCGGTGATGACAGCTGCAGCGAATTTGTGTTCGTCGCTTGGTGTGCCGTTTAAATACTTTTCTTTCAGTATTGCTAATTCGTCTAGCAATATCGAGTGGTCAACGGGCTTAGGTGCTGGTATAAAATTTGGTCTAAATACTTCGTCTACAAAATTTTTAAATGTTTCGGCGTACTTTTCTGTATACATCTGTCGGGTGCTTTCTGTTAGGCCTGGGTCGGGTATTGGGTATTCGGTCATAGGTTAGGCAAGCGCCACGGACCGTACCCCGAATTATGCCATATGGCTAGTGCGGACTTTGTGTTAATGACGGGGTCGAATAGTTGTTCGCACGTTTCTAGTATTCCTTGGGCTTGTAACCAGCCTGTAGGCCAATAGGTGTTAGGGCGGCACCAGTAGCCGTTTATTTGGTAGTAGCCATAGCTGCCGCCTGCCGTGTCCTTGGGATTAAATGCGTCGGCTTGGCAGTGGCTTTCGCGGTAGATAATTCGCGCCACGGTGCCCATTTCCTCTAAAGGCCAACCTACCTGGGTAGCAACTTGTAGCGCATATTGGCAATCTGTTAGCGGTGCAAGCGTTGTAGTTGTTGTTGTCGGTAAAGGCGCCAAACTGACCGTAACGGGGGGCGTTACAGGCAGGGCGCCAGGCGCGTTGTGAGCCTCGTAGGCGAACGCTAACCCTGTCATGCTTATAGTGACAGCCGTAAAGATTTTGGCTATTAGAAAGTTCATGCAATACCCCTTTTTTCGTCGGTCCTAAAACCGTAGTAGGCGCTTAGGCGCTAGGTGGTGATACTGGCTGCAAACCTTGTAGGTATTGGGTTACAGGTTCAGGGATTTTGTCGCCAGGGTAATAAAACCAATGCCACGGTTCCGCAGGCATGACCTCTAATGACCAACCGAACGCTGGGCCGTGTTCGCACATCCAAGCCCACGTTTCGCCTTCCATGTTTGCGTAATCAACTGCCAAACCTAAATTGTGTCGACTACTACCAGGTGCCGCTAGTGGGGCGTTGCCTGGGCGTAGATAATACTTTTTGCCTTGCCAAGTACGAGTAGACGCGCCCTCGATAGGTTGCAAGGTGTAACGCTGTAAAAATCCCGCGGTTTGTAACGCTGCAGACCTATACGTATCGCCTTGCGAAATGGGTTTAAATTGTTTGATACCTGCAGCAAACGCGGCAGCTCGTAGTGCGTTGTATGCGTTGGCGGCGCGTGGGTGCAGCTTGCCAAACGGCTTTATGTCTACAAGCATATTGGCGGGTAGTTCGCCTGGGGTTATATGGCCCAACGTGGAAGGTAATACCAGTTTTTGTATTTTAGGTATTACTACGGCTTTTACTGCAGGTTTAGGGGGCTGAGGTGCCACTTGTTGCCTCTGCTGGTTTTCGCTTTAGGCCGTTAGCTGCTACCAGGCCGCTTAGTGTGCCAGTCATAAAAACAGTAAGGGTCGATAGCAAGTCAATAAATTGCGCGTCGTTTGGTGACTGCTCTAAAGGCTGCGTAACAAACAAAAGGCCGTACACAAAACCTATAACGGTTAGCGCAAACGTTACGGCAATAGTGCAACCTACAAACACAATCATACGCGCGTGTAGGTGTTCTATTTCTGCTCGTTGCTTATCCATTAGTTACCCTTTCGCATTGGACCATAGTATTACAGCGTGTCATTGGGCCGCTTTTGGGGGCGTTTTTGCGTGTTGTTTCGCACGCGGTCAGGACAAGTGCAAGCATGATGCTAGCCAACAGTAGGCGCGGCTTCATTAGGTCGTTTTAGTGGTGCTGGTGGGTCTGTGTCATGTTCCCATAAAACAAGTTTGCCGTCGGCAACTACCCAGCCGTTGTCAAATCCTGCGTCTTGCAATAGTTGTATTGCTTGGTTATGTGCTGTTTCTAATGTCATGCGGAAACTTCCATAAGAATAATTCCTGACGGGTTGCTATTTGTTTGCACTCGAACTTCGCTTGCAGCTGTACCGTTTGCAAATTGTGTTTTATATGTCAGCGCAGAAACAGACGAAGGGCTGTCAAAAAAAATTATTTGAGTGCTAAAAATGTTGCCTACTGTTCCAGTTTCGCCCAATGTTGTTTGTGTTTCTAACAATGTTGCACCGCGAAACAATTTAAGACCTAAAGAGTTTGCGGCGTTCGCACCTGAACGATAGTTATTTGGGTGGTTTACATAAACCAGTATTTTGCTAGATGTTGATTGTGGGGTAATTGTCGCTGTTAAACCAGTATCAGCATAAGTAGTAGATGAACTAGAAATTTGGGTAGATATACCGTTTGTTACTACTTGCAAAATACGAAACGCGCCGCGCAAACTATTAACATACGCAGCGGTCAATACGTCGCCCGCTACCGCCGCTGCTGGTAAATTTGTTGGTGTTGCCATAAATCCTACTTTATCCTAAAACTGGTTGTGGGTCTTGTATATCAAGTTTGCCGTAAATTGCGTTATTCAAAATGAACTGGTAAACAATGACCGTAGCCGACGTATAGAACGTGACCCTATGGCCGTTGTTGACGTTTACCGATATTTCTATGCCCTCTACCGATAATTCCTGGGCTACTTCGCCGCCTGTAATTGTGTTGGTAATCGTTATAGTGTCGCCAATGTCAACTAACGCCAAGATTTCGCGTTGCGCTGTTGTAAGCATTAAATAATCGGTTTGCACGGCATTAAACGTTGCTTCGGGTTCACCAACTAACAGGTAATTAGCCAGGCTTAAAGCGGCAGCGTCGTTGTGTAAAAGGCTGTTAGTAATGCTTGTGTTTTGAATTAAGTACTTAGTTTGGCTTGCCGTGTCGTTAGCAACCTGGGGGCTTGTAGCGCCTAAATGTTGAATACTGGCCCTGTTTACGATTAGGTCTGCGTTAAAAATAATGCCTAAAGAGTTATACGGTATGTTGGTTCCGTCGTCGTGAAAGTCTGCGACGCTACCTGAAAGGGTCTGCCCTACGCGTGGTTGGCTAGTAAAATAGCCTGTACGCGACATAAAAATACGGCCCTGCTCGGCGGCTTGTATTTGGTCAATATACGCTTTTACGTTTGTACCTTCGTCAACGGTGTAGGCAGCTGCCCCGCCCAGCGTTTGCGTTCCCGTTTCAATGTCACGGCTTGCAGCGGGATACGCCACCTCGGGTAAATCAAGTACGGCAGATAGGCGGGCGCTCGATAGTTGCTCGGATACGTTAAATTCGGCTAAAGCGGTTTGGGCTAGTAAATAGAAATCGTCGGCGCAATACACGCTAACTATGTTTTGTTGACCCAACTGGTAAGAATAATCGTAATTAACTATTTGACCTCTAAACAATTCTATAAAAGTGCCAACGCCGTTGTATCGACCAAACGACACTTTCCGTAATGGCGCTAATGTAAATTCCTCGTTAAGGTCCACGTATGGGCTAGACGAATACAACGGGTTTAGGGTGCCGCCTGCCAGGCTGTCGTTTAAGTTAAATGACATTGTGCCAGCGCTAAATTGGTCGCCAACATCACGACGACCGCGCTTAATGTTTACGTTTGTTGAGTATTGCAACATAGGCGCAAACTCTGTAGTACCTGTTAACACAAACTCGGTGTTATCTAAAACGCCTGCCGTTGCGTTATCTAAACGAAAACTATTTACAAGAAAGCCTGTATCTATAAATAGTTCGTAATCGCCGCTTTCAATTACTGACGTAGCCATTACGAAACCGCGATATTGGCCGGGCCTGCAGCCCTGTTGTATGCACGAATAGCGTTTACAACGGCTTCGCCTATTTCCGCGCTGGTACTAATACCGCCTTGCACGTTGACCGTTACAGCGCCGCCAGGTCCGCCGTAGTTTGTATCGGGTCGATTTATTGTGGCTGCAGCCGATTGACTAATGGCATCATTGAACCCAGCCGAAATTCCTTTAATGTCTGCCAATTTAAGGTTTTTGCCTGCAAGTTTCTTTTGTGCAACGCCAAACGCGGCTTGTACGCCGTTTAAATAACTTTGGGCATTTGATACGCCTGCCCCGTACCACTGGTCCGCCGCTAGTTTGCCGATTAAATCGGCTGCAGTTTTGGCGCTTTCAACTAGGGCGTTAGTTTCACTAATGGCGGTAGAGCCGCCTTTAATAAGTTCTAACGCAATAGCGGCCCCACTGTCGCCACCTGCAGCTAGTACGGCTTGTAATGCGTCTTGGGATAGCCCAGCCTTTAGCAAGGCTTCTACGTTGGTGCCGTATTCTTTTATGCCTTTAACCTGGTCACGTAGACCTGACAAAAACCCCGAGCCTGTTTCGTCGCCTGCGTTCTTGGCGTCTTTAAAACTAAACCCGTCTTTAACGCTTGTAGAAACGCTGTCGGCAAAATCATTAAACGCGCCTTGGGCATTGTCTAAACCTGTTTTGGCTACATCAAGCGCTTTAGTCAAATTTTCTTGTAATGCTTTAGCGGCGTCGGTTACTGCGGTATTAACTTTTTTGGCGCCGTCGGCAACTTTAGGTAGTTGGTCTGCAACTGGCGCAAGTTTGCCGCCCAACATTTCTACATATTTTGCGTAGCGTTCCGTTTGTATTGCTGTTGCTTTTGTTTGGGCCGCGTTTTCGGCCATTTTTTTATTTAGGTCAGTAATGTAATAGTCGGCGGCGTTTATTTGTAGTTCTAAATTAAGTAGGTTTTTGTTGATTTCGTCGCCTGCTTTTTTAAATGCGGGCACTAATTGGGCTAAGCCTAAAGTAAGTAGCGATAAAGCGTTATACGCGTGGGCGGCCATTTTGTTGTATTCGTAGGCAATTAACGCGCCCCACTTTTTGGTATATGCGCCTACTATGCCCATTTCATCTAAAAAGACGGATAGCGCGCCAGTTAAACCTTTTTCGCCAAACGCGTCGATAGCGGCGGCGGCGGCGTCAGGTAATCGACTTATAGCGTCTTTAACGTATTTGTTGTTTATAATTGCGTAACCGATAGTTTCGTTTAATTCTGCAAACACAATGCCCAGGCGTTTTAGTTGACCTTCGTAAGTGTTGGCTGCTGCAGCTGCCGCGCCGCCAAACTGTTTGTTTAGTTCGGCTTGTGCCGCCCCAAAATTCTTAGTTTTAATAATGTTTGGGTCTAGCGCTATACCTAGTTTTGTTAGACCGCCCAAATTGCCGTTATAAGCCTTGCCCAGGGCAAGTGACACGGTTTCTAAATCGCGCCCCGTACCTGCGGCCACGGAAACAGCCAAATTTAGTAGGTCTTGCCCTACGGTTAAATCGTTTGTTGCACGTACTAGCGAACCGAGTGCTGGGCGTAAAGCGTCATCTGCTACGCCTGTAGCCAATTGCATTTTGCTTATAAAATCCTCGGTGGCGGCAATTGTTCCGCGTGACGCGCCCGTAGTGTTTTGTAACTGTTTGGCTAATAGCGCTTGGCTTTTTTGGTCCTCGATAGCGGCGGCTACAGCTTTAGATAAACCTGCAACTACTAAACCTGTTGAAGCGGCAAACGCGGCGCCTACCGCTACGCCTGTTTTGCCAAACTTGCCAAATGCTTTTTCTGCAGCCGAAATGCCTTTATCTGCGAACGACGTAATAATCGGTATATTTATGCCAGCCATTAGCGCACTTTCATTTGACGATTAGTAACGGTTATAACTTGCTCAACTACTTTTAACACTTCCGCTGTTACAGCTGGTTTGTTTTTGTCTACGGCAACGTCGATAACGCGCGGCTGTTTGCCTTCCTCTACCGTTAGGTTGGTCACAAATTGGCTACTTGTGTTGCGGCCTGCGTGGTCATAAATGACGCCTGCAGCGTCGGCACTTTGTACGGTCATCAAACGGTAAGGTTTTGCACCAAATACGACTTGTTCGGTGTAACCGCCACGGTCAAAATTTACGTAACGCTCTTTACTACCGCGTACGCCTACTTTAATTTTAAAGCCTCGTTGTACGGCGTCGGTGCGCCAGGTAGTTTCACGGCCTTTAACTAGATTGCCTCGAACCATGCCCGATAAAGGAGCCCCGTTGCCTTTTGAGTTGGGGAAACTTGCCACCATTTGGCGGGCTTCACTTAGAATAGACGCGCCAGCGGTCTTAATTTGTTTGGTCACTAAACGACGATATTTAGGGTCTATGTCGTTCAACAATTTTAGGGTTTCTTGAATACCCTCAATTTGTAACGGCAGTTGGCCCATAGCGTTTACTTTCGTTGTTTGTTGTTGTCTGATAATACAGCAACAACGGTAGCTAAGTCGTCTATGTCAAAAGGTACCGACGGGGGCCACCACGAAATAGCTACCAACAGTTCGGCAAGTTGGCGCCCATGGGTGCCCCTTACATGGGGTTTGCGGCCTCGGTGTCGACTACTTCAATGTTGGTTAGGTTTTTTACAAACGTATCAAATTCGCTGGGTACAACAATTTTGTTTATTTTAGACGCTTCGTATGCCATAAAGGCTAAGTCCTCAACGCCGATACCTGCCGCCATGTCCGACGCTTTACGTTTGTATTTGCGTTCCCACATAACAATAACGTAAAGGTTTGTTACGACCTCATAAGTGTTGTCTGCGGTTTCTACTTTTAATGTAAGTTTCATTGTCTGCCTTTTGTGTCGGGCCTTTTCAGGCTTTTAATTAAACTTCAACGACGCTGTAAACCCCGCCCGTAAAGGTCACGCTAATTGCTCCTAAAGTGCCGAGCGCCATTTCGTATGGTAGCGCTTCCAAGTAAGCCCCTGTAAGGGTCATAGTTGGGTTAGTTGCGGTGCCTGGGCTTGTTGCGCTTGGTGACCACGAAACAGTAGTAGACGTTCCAACAAGTGCTTTAAGTGTTGCGTAAGTTTCTGTAGCTGCAAACGATAGGTACAGGTCAAGGGTCAACGTCGAGTTTTCAAGTCCTGCCGTGTAGACACGTGAACCGCTACCAAATGCGGTGCTTTCCAACGCCTCGATAGTGCGCGTAAAAGTAAGGCCGTTGCATTGGTCCTGCAGCGAAACGCTGTTAACGGTTACGTTTGGTGATGATAAATAAGTACTAGTAGCCATGGGCTTTACTCCTCGTTTGTGTCTGTCTTAGTTTTAGCACCTTTAGGCGCCTTAACGGTGGATTGTTCTAGAAAGCCGCCTGCTACCAGCGCGTCGACGTTAACGCCGTCTACTGGTTCGTATGTATCGCCTGGGGTACCTAAGCGGGGGCTAATAATTGTGTATTTCATGTTGTACCTATTCTAGGCGGTTGCCTGGGCTTGTAGGGATATGGTCAAGTCGTAGGCGGGTAGTTCGCTTCCCCCGATTACTGCAACAGTTGGGCGCCCGTCGGTTACGCCAATTTTTTTGGTTATCACTTTGCTAGCCAAGTTAAGTAGTGACCGTTGCGCGTCAAGGTTGCCAGGCCCCAGCGTAATCATGCGTATTGGAAACGTCATTTCTACAACGTTGTTTGAATACACGGTAAAGCTAGGCGCGTCAATGAACGCACAAGGCGGTACAAGGTTGCGGGGGTCTGTTACTACCTGTAGCCCTGTAATGGTCGTTAGCGACGCTGCTAAGTCGTCTAGTGCCTCATTAAATAGGTCTGTAAAAGCAACAGGCATTTAGGCAACCTGCGGGCGTGGGATACCTAGCAATTGTTTAATCATTGGCGACAAGCCAACGCTGTTGCCTGCTGGTAGGCCGTCAAAACTAGCAAAATCTGTTACCGCGCCACGTTGTCGATACAGAAAACCGCCGTAGGCGATAGTTCCCAGGGTGACGCTGTTACTTGGGCTTGTGCCTTTTTGGTCTATGTAGCCGCTTTCTAAACGTCGTTGAAAACAAAAATCGTTTGAAGCTGCAGCGCATTGAGTAAGAAACGCGGTGTCAAGTGCCGACGCGGTGCCTATTCCGAGCCAGTCCTCGACTTGTTGCGCTGTAACCCACGTACACGGGATAGTACCTAGCGTTACGGTTCCTGTTGCTGTAGTGCGCGTAACGTCGCTTGCTGTTTTTGCGTACAAAATTTGAAACGGTACGGGTACCTCGTAATTAAAAAGTAAATCGCCGTATTCATCTACGCCAATAAACAAAAACTCGGGTACGTCTACAACGGATACCGTGCCGTTAAAAGTGGCGTCGACGCCTGCAATAACAATAGACGCGCCTACATACACTTCGTTAGGTGTAAGCGTTTCTAAAACTGCGTAGTTGCTTAATAGCGTTTTATGCGCTACTTGGTATACCTGCGTCATGGCGGTTAGGCCGCCTTTCGGTTAGACGAATTTAACGAATTTTGTAGCGTCTGCCATGAAAGCGGCAGCGTAACCACGGTACGCAATAGTGCGGCCCAAGGTGCTTGGTACGTCTACGGAAATTGCGCCCTTTTGCTGTTCGTAAAATTCAAACCCTGCAGCTGGTCCTGCTGCGTGGCCCATAAATGAACCTGGGGTATCTTTATCGACTACAAGCACAAGGCCTAGCGGGTTGCCGTTCCAGTTTGAAGCCGACAACTGACCTGGTGCGTTCATAGCGCCAATTTGTGGAAATACTGGTCGGCCTGTGCTGTCAACCAATGAACCAAGCGCTGCCCATGTACCAGGTGTTACGACCATGTGCGTAGGTAGGTAGTTGCTGGTTGCGCTAATTTGGCGGGCGCCTTCGTAAATTGCTGCAATCCAATCTGCAGGGTCGGTACTGTCGGCTACTGCGCTTGTTTGTGTAATTGCAGCATGGCAAGTATCTACTGCGTAGTTGTTTGTTGCTTGTCCGTAAGCAATAGCCAACTGGTTTAAAACAATGTTGATACTTGCTGGGTCTGTCCAGTCCAAATCTTGTTCGGACATTGTTACGTAAGTACCGAAAGTAAGTTTGTTTACGTTGTTGTTTGCAACGGTAACGGTGCTTGGGTCGAGTGGGTTTAGTTGGCCTGTTGGCTGTTGTGTTACAACTGGTCGTACTGTAATTTTTGGGCGGCGAAATGTTGCGCCTGCTTGTGGCATAGCCAACGCGCCGATAGCCGACACGAAAGGCCTAATTGGGTTAAGTCCGTCAAATACGGTGCCTGTAATAATTTCTGGCAAAATACCAGGTGTATCAGCGGTGGTGATGTTTGGCGCTGCAGCTTGAACACGTGCGTTCATTTCTGCAAGTACGCTTCCACCTTGCAACGACGCGGCGATAAATTCGCCTGCTGTTGGCAATTTAAAAGTACGTGGCTGTGCGTAAACAATTGGGGCTACGCTTGCGGCCTCGATAACGGCTGGGGTTTCTACTGGCTGTGTCATGGTGTCTAACTCCTCGTTAGGTGTTTCGGTTTCTATACTAACTATTTCTTGTTCGTCTTGTGGGATACCCTGCGACGCGGCCACGCGGTCTACTGACGCGCCAGCAAAAGCGCCAAAAGGCACTAACGATAATTCTTGAAAATCGGCCATTTCTATAATCATTGTGCCTTTTTCGTCGTAACTAAAACGGGTTGGGTTGACCCCAACGCTTACCGCGTCTAGTACGCCGTCAGCTGCCAATACCAGCGCTTCGTCGCCTAAAACGGTTTCGCTAATGCGCGCTTCGTACATCATGCCGCCTTGTGTATCAACCAAACTTGTTAAAATTCCTACGGCTTTGGTGCTGTCATGTCCAAGGTAAAGTTTCGGCATTTTGCCGCCTGCGTTTAAGCTGCCTGGTAAAAACATAACTTTAGTACCGTCGTTTACTGTTGCCTCGACGTTATACGGAAGCGCAAGGCCAGCCAAGGTACGGCGTGGCATACCGTTTGAGCCTGCGGCGTCTAGCGTTAATTCTTGTTGCACTAATCTAAGCATTTGGCATTACTCCTACTTCTTCAACTTCTGCGGGTGTGTTGTATTCGGATAAATAAGTTTCGCTTAGATAATCCTCAATATCAAACTTTACATATGTACCACGCGGCAATACGTTACCCATTGACAACGTTTCGGCTATGCAATCCATAAACAATTTGGCGCCAAACATATACAAGTCCTGGCGCGCCTGGGTGCTGTTTTGGTAACTGTATGAACCTGTGGCAACGCCCAACAAATACGGTGGGCAATTTGCCAAACGCGCAATTTCTAGCGCTTGGTATTCACTAGCTGCAACCAACATTTGTTTACTGGCGTCGCTGTTTGTTTCGGTGTAAGTAACAAATTCATTTAAAACGGCTACAGAATTATTTAGGCGCGCCGCTTCGAACGACTGGCCCAATTGCTGTAATTCAGTTTCTGAAAGCGGCTCGCCCGCGACTTGCCGCAAAACGCCAGTTGGCAAAAGGCTTGAACTGTTGCGTAGCCTTGCCTGCTCAAGCTTTAGCGCTGTCAAAATTGCGTTAGGACTTGTGTATAACAAACCTTGAATAGGGCTAATGAATTGCACCACGTCGCGGTGGTCAACTGGTAAACCGCTAAACATAATTTGTTTAGACGGCGCAAAAAATACAGGGCCTGCTTGGTCTTGTGTTAAAACCATGGCGCTAGGCATACGTTGAAACGCCTTAGGGTAGCCGTCGGAACTACGCTCGGTAATGTATAAAAAAGCCCGCTGCGTAAAAAATAAATCGTCAAATAACCATGCAAGCGTTGTGCTATTTGGTAACGACGGGTCAAGTTGCCTAGTCCAGGCGCGCGGTGCAATTTGAATTTGCTCTAGTTCGCGGCTAACAGGGTTCCACATTTCGTTATACATTGACAACGGCGTACAGCCGATAACTGACGCCAGCAAATCGCGCGCCCTAGTAATGGCAGGTACGGCCATAGCGCGTTGGCGGTTATTGCCTTGTGTAAACGCATAAAAGTTTTCTAGTTGTGACGCGCCAACATTTGAACCAGCGGCAGCGGCTTTAACCGTTGTACCAATAGCGGCCTTGTTGACCTTGTTAAATAACGCCATGCGTTTATTCTGCCATATCTGTTAAAAGTTTGGTGGCACTACCCACGGTGAAGCGGTCTATTCTTTTCCCGACGAAAAGGTAAGCCGTCGCGGATAGTGCCAACACGATATTAGCGTGAAACGTTAATTACTAGCGGTTTGCCCACTAACTGCGGTTTTGACGCTAAAGCGGCAGCCCAAACCATGCACCTAGCCAACGTGATAGGCCCAGGGCTACGGGTAGACGATAGGGCTACGCTGCCTTGGTGTTTGATGAGTACGGCGCGCTCGACGTGTTCTATTAACTGGTTTTCGCCGTGGTGGTAAATACGGTTTTCTAAAATCATGTTTTTAACAGGGCTAGTCCATTTCAATAATTCGCGATAACCAACAATGGTTTTACGGCGTTCCATATTTGGCGGTAAATGTATTTCAAGGCCTGGCGTTATGGCTAAACGTAATGTTGGGCCTGTCGCTATTTCGGCTTCAACTAGTCGCCACATTTCGGCAAGTGTGCCCGCAACAAACGCAACAGTAATAGCCGTTTTTAGCCCTACTTGTACGGCCCGTACTCCGACGTATAGCGCGCCGTCTTGGTCTACCTCGATAGCAAGTATTCCGCCTGTAGGTATTGGGTCATCACTTTTTAGGGCTTCAAATACGCCAGGTTCCAGCCAGCCGTTTTGGGTTGCTGTCCACGTGTTAACCGACGCGCGTAAAAAGGCGTTTCGGTTTGGGGCTTCGCTTTCTGCCTCGATAACTTCCATTTCTAAGGTATGCCCTAGCGCTGGGTTGGCGTACGCCCAGGCGGTAGGTGTCATTAAATCCATTGACGGCGGTGGGCTAAATTCCGCAAAATATAGTTTTGTCTGTTCGCCGCTATCTATAGCTCGTAACCCTTGTTCGCGCCAACGCAACATGGCTTTACTGTCTTGCGTACCAGCTGTAGACATCATCACAAACAAAGGATTTTTGCGCGCACGTTGCGAAGGTAGTAAACCCTCATCTATAGCCGCTTCCGAAATATCCCAAACTTCATCGGCAACCACTAAGTCGACGCTGTAACCGTGACCAGCTGCAGGCGTGGCCGCACGTGGAAACCATACGCTGTTATCGGGCATTGTCAGCACCATGCGCCCATAGGACCAAGACACGTGGGCACCAAACTTGGTTTCAAGTATTGGCGCCAGGTATGTAAACAACGCGGTAGCCAAATCCAATTTGTGGGCAACAGTAATAACCGTTTGGGCCTGGCCGCGCGCTTTACCTTGCGTAGTTAACCACCAACCGACAAGCGACGCAATAGCAACCGTTTTACCGTTCTGACGCGCAACAGACACAAGGCCAACACGGTGTAAGTAATCGCCGTTGTCATCCATAGACGTTAAACCGTGCAAAATGTTTAACTGCCAGGGCATAAGGTCCACGCCTAATACCTCTTTCGCAAAATCCCCAATTTCGATTACAGCCGATTTTTGACCACTAGCGGTGGTCGTGACCAATCGCGGCATATCGTGGCCAGTTGGCGTCAGTTCTGCCAAATCCTTATGAAATATAGGGATAATATCT
>Ga0315274_10008149_pt1 | contig 15169 bp, 10 predicted proteins | sample YL17G02_20_MG_FD_203700 | JGI IMG/M metagenome (GOLD analysis project Ga0315274, IMG submission 203700) | Sediment microbial communities from Yellowstone Lake, YNP, Wyoming, USA - YL17G02_20 | ecosystem: Environmental > Aquatic > Freshwater > Lake > Sediment | place: USA: Wyoming | collected... | reverse complement strand
GTTGCGAAGGAATGGCGGAGCATGTGCGGCGTCACATTATGCGGGATATTGGCCAGCCGGGCGTAATGTTTCACGACGCTCCAAACGCTGGTCCGGCTCATGCGACGCCCCCGCAACGACAGGAATAATGTGCTGTCCTTGACCTTGAACTCAGTTTCGCGAACCCGAAGCCAGGCCTGAATCCGGTGAATGGCCCGCTCCCCAAGCGGAACTATCCGAACTTTTGAACCTTTCCCGCGGACCCGCACGGAGGATTCCTGGAGGGCCGCGTCGCGCAGCGGCAGGCCCGCGAGTTCCGAAATGCGGAGACCGCTCGAGTAGAACAGCTCGAGTATCGCGGCGTCGCGGACGCCCTGCGGCGTGCTCACGTCCGGGGCATCGAGAAGGCGCTCGACGTTCGAAGGGGAAACGTCACGCGGCAAGGCGCGCAGGAGATGCGGGGGGTCGAATCCCGCCGCGGGGTTCGCGTCCGTGATGTGCTCGTCGACGAGGAACTTGTGGAAGCAACGGATGGCGCTCAAATGACGCGCCGCGGAGCGTGTCGACAGTCCCTCTTTCCGCAACTCGATCAGGTGGTCGAGGATATCCTCGCGCCGGACCTCGCCTGGAGACGCGATGCTTTTCCTTCGAAGGAAGTCGATGTAGTGGCCCAAGTCAGCGCCATACGCCGATAGCGTCTTCTCGGCCAAACCCGACTCGAACACGCCGATCTCGAGGAATCGGTCCAAGGCCTCGGAAAGGGCATTAGGGGGACTCATGGGACCTCCCGGCACGCATGAAAAACGCCCCGGCGCGCGAACGCACCGGGGCGGAAGTCATCACTACTCACGGACACCTTGTACGTGTCCATATGCGCTCATCTCAAGCGCTTCGATCGTCAGCCAACGACGGTAACGTCAAACACGGCGCACCGGTTAAGCTTGCGGTTCGCGTCGGTATCATTCGCGGCAGGCGGTTGGGTCTCACCTACGCTCTTGGCCGTAATCCGATTCTCAGCGATGCCCTGCTCAACCATGTACTTCTTGACGGCGTCGGCGCGGCGCTGGCCGAGAGCCATGTTGCTCTCCGGGCTGCCGCTGTCGTCCGTGTGGCCCGTGATAACGAGCGTGTCCTTCTCGTATTTCTTCATGTCGGACACAACCTTTTCGACTTCCGCTTTGCCTTCAGGCTTCAGCACGGCCTTGCCGAGATCGAACAGGACGTGTGAATAGACGCCTGGCTTACGGGCCGGAGGCGGCGGGGGTGGCGGCGGAGGCGGCGGGGGTGGCGGCGGGGCTTCTTCCTTCATAAGCGCGTACACTACGCCGCGGTTGCCCCAAAGCTCACTGTCGTCTGCGTTTGACTTGGGCTCAGTCGGCCACCACCAGTATCCAGGATCCGCACGATTGCAGTTGGTCGGACCGATGTCCTTAAACGGGGCAGGCTTTGCACCGCTCTTTCCCCACCACGAAAGGTCATCCCAGACTTTCCCCTGCGCAAATGCAGAGCCGCCGAATACTAAAGCGACTGCCAGAGCGCACACCATCAGTTTTCTCATCTTGGTCTTCTCCTTATTATCCGCTTGCTTGAAACTCCGTACTCTAGATTGACACGAACACTCCCAAGGTCTCATTTAACCACAAACGGCCAACGCTGTCAAGTAATTCCACATCCCCGGAAATTGCGTTCGGCGCGGCTGTTATGGCCTAGCAGATCCCACGAAGAGTACTTACTTTTCTCCGTATTTATTCTAGCATACAATTGCTTAACATGCAACCTTTACCCAAAACAGTCAAGAGACTAAAGTCGACAAGTGACAAAGTGCGAAGTGCGAGGTGCGAAGTGCGAAGTGCCCAGGTGCGTCCGAACACCTAGTCGGCGGGCGGCCTTCCGGAGCCCTGGCTAGTCGGTGTCGAGGACGTGAAGGTCGGGCAGTTCACGTCCGCATTCGTTGTAGTCCAGACCGTAACCGACAACGAACTGGTCGTCCAGGGTGAACCCGACGTAGTCGGCCGTGATCGGCGCGGCCCGCCGCGACGGTTTGTCGAACAGCGCGCAGACGGTTACGCTCGCGGGCGCGTCCTTCCTGATGCGCTCGACGACGGCTGAGGCCGTCCGTCCCGTGTCAAGGATATCTTCAAGCAACAGGACGTGCTTCCCCGCGACGTTCTGCTCAGGAAGATAGGTGCATTCGACGTGTCCAGTTGATTCCGCGTTGCGGTAGCTGCGCGCGCGGACGAAATCGAGCACAATCGGGATGGTCAGCCGCCGCATAAGATCGGACGCGAACACAATGCTGCCCTTCAGGACGGCTATCAGGAGCACGTCACGGCCGGCATAGTCCCGCGAGATTTGCTCCGCCAGTTCCACAATGCGGCGCTCGATCTGAGCCGCCGTGATAATCGGCGCTTCATTCAGATCCATCCGTTACCTCGATTTCAAGAATTCGGCGCGTATCCGCCGTCACGGCTGCGTGCGCGCTTACGGCGTGTCCAAGAATCCACGCTATGCGGTCGTCGCCAAGGACGAACAACTGCTCATCTCGTTCCCACACTGGGACGCCAAGGTCCACGAAATAGTCCTGAAGCTTCCGAGTCCCGCTCATGCCATAAGGGACGAAGCGATCCCCCGGCCTTCGGCGGCGCACGGTAACGTGTTCGCCGAGTGCGTCGGCATCGAACACTTGGCGAGAGGGCGAGCAATAATCCGCAAGGCGCTGATCGGGCAGCCTGTCGAGGTAGCCTGTCTTGAAAACTCGCCCGAACGCTCCCGTCACGCCTGGAAGCGCAAGGACAACCTCGTCCCCGTCGGGCGGCGGCGGCTCCCGGACGACTTGTGTGTGTGCGCGGCCCTTTACAAGCTGAAGTCCTTCCCCCAAATCGAAGCGCGCGCCCGTGGTCGCTGAAGCAACGAATTCCACCGCATCTCGAACGCGTTCGAACGGGCAATCGACTCCGTGGCGCCAGGCAAGGATGAGAATCACCCTCCGCTGAAGGGCCGGATGAAGCTCAGCGAACGAGAGCCGATCTATGCCTTCGGCCGACCCGCACTCCTCAAAGGCCGTTTCGGCCGCGGCGCTCAGAAAATCGTTCTCGCAGCGCACGGATTCGCTGAGGCGGATGAGCGCCGCGCGAATCCGCGGATTGTACTCCCGCGCCAGGTAAGGCAGGAGATCATGGCGGACCTTGTTGCGAACGTATCGCGGGTCCTCATTCGTCCGGTCGATCCGATAGGAGAGGTCGTGCACGGAGAGATAGGCGAGGATCTCCTCCCTCGTGCAGTTGATGAGTGGCCGAACGATCCGTACGCCGTCCGCAACCCGCACGGGTGGGATGCCGGCCAGGCCGCTGGCCGTCGTCCCCCGGAGCACCCGCATTAGAACGGTCTCGGCGAGGTCGCCGGCATGGTGGCCCGTGGCGATGGCCGCGCAACCGCGCGCCTTCGCCGTGCGCACCAGGAATTCGTACCGGGCGCGCCTCGCGTGTTGTTCGAAGGAGTCCTCGAGTCCCTCACATTCCTCGGCAATGGGCCGGCTCTCGATGTGAAAGGGAATGCCGATCTTGTTCGCGAGCGCGCGGACAAACTCGGCATCGGCGGCGCTTTCCCCGCCCCGCGTCTGATGATCGAAATGGGCGGCCTCGACTGGGAACTTGAGTGCGCACACGATATGCAACAGGCACACCGAGTCCGGCCCGCCTGAGACCGCCGTGAGCACGCGATCCCCTTCGGACAGCATTGCAGAATCGCGCAGGGCGGCCTGAACGTGTTTCACACAAGTGTCAGCCATGGCGCTTTCATCCATCGGCATCGGTGAAGCTCCAACTTGCCCTTAGTCTACTGCAATGCGCCGCCGATATCATGCCGTGCGAGCCGCTCACAAAGTTTGGGGGGATTGACACAGAATGCCGGTTGGCGTAGATTAGGGGGTTGGGGAAACATCGTACTTGACTTCCAAGGGCTAACGGTTGGGAGGATGGGATCATGATTCCTAGAGGGTATCGTACGGCATTGCTGTTGTGTCTTTGCATTTATCTTAGCCCGATCGGACGCGCGCAAGCCTTGCCGGTCGCCCATCTTGTCACGGACATGATGACGGCCCCCGCGAGTTCATCGCCGATGTCTTTCGTGAGTGTGAACGGAACGGTCTTCTTTTCGGCCACGGACGGCGCCCATGGCCAGGAACTTTGGAAAACCGATGGGACTGCGGCAGGCACGGTGCTGGTCAAGGACATCAAACGCGGATGGGAGGACTTGAATCCGGATGCGCTGGTCGTCTCAAACGGGTTAGTGTACTTTGTGGCGGACGGCGATCCCGACGGTCTCGGACTCTGGCGGAGCGATGGATCGGAAGCCGGTACTTTCCTGGTTGCTGCGATAGATCCGGACGTGTACAGCCTCATGGAGATGTTCTTGAGTTCAGCTTACGGGCTTCTGGCGGATGTCGGCGGCACCCTCTTCTTCGCAAACTTCGACATTGACAGCTTCACGTTTGAGCTCTGGAAGACCGACGGCACTGTGCCCGGGACCTCCTTCGTGTCAACGCTCGGCTCCTTCTACGACCTCGGCTTTCCCGGGGACTTCGTGGGTGCGGGCAACACACTGTTCTTTACCGTCGGGCAGTACATGTCGAATCCTGTGCTTTGGCGGAGTGACGGCACGGAAGCCGGCACGGTTCCTCTTTCGAGTTTCAGCGACTACGCGATGCTGGATGAGTTCACGCCCGTAGGCAATGCGCTGTACTTCACGGTTGACGGCTGGCCCACTGAAACGGGACTCTGGAAGAGCGACGGGGCGGAAGCGGGCACTGTACTCGTGAAAGGTGGGGACATCTGGGGTGTCGCCGCCTTGAACGGTTCCGCGTACTTCACAGAGGATGACTACGATCTCTTTGCGTCGCGCCTATGGAAAACCGATGGCACTCCGGCCACCACATCCCTAGTGTACAGTACACCGACTTGGGCGATGCTCGATTCTCTGACCGCCGTTGACGGTAGACTTGTCTTTGCCGGTTATGATTTGTCGAGTTACTGGACAGAGACGGTGTCGCTTTGGCAGAGCGACGGAACGCCCGAAGGGACCGTTCAAATCAAGGAGCTTGCCTCAAGCGATTCCGTGTTCCTGGAAAGCATCGCCGACGCGGATGGCGCTTTCTATTTCGCTCTTTACCCTGATTACTACAACGCGGAGCTTTGGAAAAGCGATGGCACGGAGCCTGGAACAGTACGCGTGAAAGTGTTTCCAGGTCTGTGGTACCTGGACCTCATAGCGCTCGGCAACGGTGTGCTGTTCACCGCTGAAGACGAACTCGCCGGTGAAGAACCCTGGAAAAGCAGCGGGACCGAAGCTACGACTGCCGTCTTGAAGGACATCCGTCCGGGCACGGGCGACTCGAACCCAAGTTGGCTTACCGAGTATGCAGGCAAGGTCTACTTTGCAGGGGACGACGGCATCTATGGAACGGAACTCAGATCCAGCGACGGGACAGCCGAAGGCACCTTGTTGATAGAGGACATCGACATCGGTCCCTATGGTTCTTATCCAAGCGAGCTCTCGGTATGCGGCGGGGAGCTGTTCTTCAGCGCTGACGACTTCTCCACCGGGGAGGAATTGTGGAAATACGACACTACACTTACGTCTCCAGTGCGCAACATCAACCCGTCCTATAGCTCGTATCCGAGTCAGCTAACTCCTGTTGGGAGTCAATTCTTCTTTTCCGCTGATGACGACACGCATGGCGAGGAACTCTGGGTGAGCGATGGAACGTACGGCGGAACGCGCATTGTCAAAGACATTGCCATGGCCAGCGCGTATACCGGCTCTTATCCGTCGTATCTGACGAACATGGACGGAACCTTGATATTCGCCGCTGATGATGGCGAGTACGGCACAGAACTGTGGCGAAGCGACGGAACAGAAGCGGGCACAGTCCTGGTCCGAGACATTTACCCCGGCTTTGCCGGGTCTTACCCCGGACCCTTTACCGTCCTAAACGGCTCCGTTTACTTCTCCGCTGATGACGGAACACACGGGGCCGAGTTATGGTCGAGCGACGGAACAGAACCTGGTACGGTCCTTGTCAAAGACATCGTCGCGGGCGGCTACAGCGCCAGCCCCGGTGAGCTTACCGTACTGGAGGACACCCTATATTTCAGCGCGTCCGGCGATTCCGCGGGGCGTGAACTCTGGAAGACCGACGGAACCGCGTTAGGCACCGTACAGGTCGCCGACATCCGGCCCGGAACGGGCGACGGCTCGCCCGAGGTTCTGACGGTATTGAACGGGCGCCTCTTCTTCCGGGCCGACGATGGCGTCCATGGTGTGGAGCTATGGAGCAGCGACGGTACTCAGGAAGGGACGGTCCTTGTCCGGGATATCCGTCCCGGCTCGGCGGGCTCCGCTCCGCGGGACCTGACGGCCGCCAATGGTGTGCTTTACTTCATGGCCGATGGCGACGTCCATGGCGAAGAGTTATGGATGAGCGACGGCACACCGGAAGGAACAACGATGCTGCGCGATATCTGGGTCGGTCCGGATGGCTGTTCGGGCGCGAACCTGACAAGAATCGGCGACGATCTCTATCTCCGGGCAGACGACGGCGTCCATGGCCGCGAGTTGTGGCATGTATACACTGCCGGGCCTTCCGCCGACGCCGACGGAGACGGGATTTCCGACCTTGTAGAGGGCGACACCGACCCCGACGGAGACGGAATTCCGTCTTACGCGGACCTCGATTCCGACAACGATGGCCTCCCGGACGCCTTTGAAGGCGGTGACGATATCGACGGCGATGGCGTGATGAACGCGCAGGACCCGGATTCGGACGGCGACGGTCTGTATGACGCGGTGGAGCATGCCCTCGGCACGGATCCGTACGATCCTCTCGATGCGACGGCCGTGCCCATCGTCATTTGGCCTCTCGTGATCCTCGCAGCCGCCGCCGGCCTGTTCGCGCTTCTCCGCGACACGGCGCCGTCGAGCAAGCGGTGCAAACCGCACAAGAGTTGAACGCATACGCAATCCGAGTAGAGAATAAGAGACAAGAACGGACGCCACTAGGATGGAAGAGAGATGATGGCAGGGATTGCGTTGCAGTTGTACACATTGCGGGAGCCGGCGCGGGACGATTTGTTGGGAACGCTGAAGCGTGCGCGGGGGATTGGATGGGAGTACGTTCAGTGGAGCGGCATGCCGAACCTGCCGGCGGATCAAATCCGAGAAGCGCTCGATGCGGCCGGGCTCAAGGCCGTGGCGTCACATTGCGGCATGGAGTCGTTCGAGCAGGACTTTGACGGTGCGGTGCGGTTCTGGAAGACGGTCGGCGTCGCCGACGTGGCGCCCGGGGGGATGATGTCCGATTGCACAGGCGCCCTTGATGCGTGGCTGCGCGGCGCGAAGCGGCTCGATACGTTGGGTGCGAAGCTGCGCGCGGTTGAATTGCGCCTCTCGTATCACAATCACGACTCCGAATACGAAGTGTTCGACGGCGACCCACGACGCAAAATAGACATCCTGTACGAATCGACTTCGCCCAACAATCTCTACGCCGAGTTCGATACGGCGTGGGTTCAGGCCGGCGGCGCGGACCCGGCGGCTTATCTGCGCAAATATGCGGGCCGGTGTCCCGTGATCCACGTCAAGGATCTCGCCGCGGAAAAGAAGAACGGCCGGGTATGGTTCACGCCGCTGGGCGAGGGCGTTCTCGATTGGCCGGAGATCTTTGACGCGGGGCGCGAAGCCGGTGTCGAGTGGTACGTGTACGAGCAGGACACCTGCGCAGGCGATCCCATCGACGACGCCCGGATCAGCTTCAGATTTCTCGAGAAGAACCTCCTGCAGTCAGGATGCTGAACACTGTCCCGCCTTTTGAACCAGTATGCCGTTCCTTTGTAGACTAGCTGTCTGTTCTTGGGCAGCGGTGGGTCCGGAATCATTTCGGACCTACGTGGTGAGGGCGTTCCATGCACTTGTACTCTTTGTGTTTGAAGCTTCAGGGAGCGCGTTGCGTCGTGATTGGCGGCGGGAACGTCGCGCGGCGCAAGGCGGCCTCGCTGCTCGAGTGCGGCGCGCAGGTGACGGTGATTAGCCCGGAGCTTTGTCGGGAACTCGAGGATCGCGTCGAGTCGGGTGAGATCAAGGCCGTGCGGCGCGAGTTCGAGCCGGAGGACCTGCGGGGGGCGCGGCTGGCCATCGCGGCAACGAACAATCGCGCGGTGAACGAGACGGTATCGGAGGCTGCCCGGCGGATGGGTGTGCTGCTGAATGTCGTGGATGTTCCCGAGCTTTGCGATTTCTATGTACCGGCGTCGGTTCGGCGTGGGCGATTGGAGATCGCGGTGAGCACGACGGGGGCGTTTCCGGCGCTGGCCAAGAAGCTGCGGATCGAGTTGGAGTCGCGGTTCGGTCGTGAATACGGGCCGTACCTTGAGTTGTTGGAGCAGTTGAGAGAAGAGATCAAGGCGCGGGTCTCGGATGCGGACGAACGCAACCGGGCGGAGGAGGCGCTGCTCGAGGCGCCGGTGTTGGAGGCGCTGGCGCAAGGGAAACTCGAGGAGGCGCGGGGCCTGCTTCGAGAGGCGGCATCGCCTTGGCTGGGGAATCGGGCGTCGGGTGGTGACGAGGGTTAGGAACACGATTACGACTGAAGAGGGCGCGGGAACTTGACGGGAACGATACGGATCGGCACGCGGGGCAGCAAGCTTGCGCTCACGCAGACGCAATGGGTGGCGGCGCGGTTGGCGGAATGCTGTCCTGGCGTCAACACGGAAATCGTTATTGTTAAAACGACGGGCGATCAGGTCCAGGACGTACCGCTGGCGAACATGGGCGTCAAGGGCATCTTCACGAAGGAACTCGACCTTGCTTTGCTGGAGGGGCGCGTGGACCTTGCCGTGCATAGTCTGAAAGACCGGCCCGTCGGTCCCACTGAAGGCTTGGTGCTGGCCGCGATTCCGGAGCGGGAGGACCCATCCGATGCTTTTGTGGGAAGAGTTCACAGGTCTCTCGCGGAATTGCCGTCTGGAACGGTGGTCGGCACGGGAAGCTTGCGCCGTCGGGCGCAACTGCTGGCGTTGCGGCCGGATTTACAGACCACGGAACTGAGAGGCAACGTCGACACGCGTTTGCTGAAACTGCGTGAATCCGAGGAGTTAGGCGGGATAATCCTGGCGTGCGCAGGCGTCAAGCGTTTAGGACTGGCGGATGTGGTGACGGAAGTATTGGACCCGGCGGTTTGGCTGCCCGCCCCTGGCCAGGGCGCGTTGGCGATTGCGGCGCGTGCGGATGACGCGTCTGCTTGCGGCGTGGCCAAGGCGCTGGATCATCCTCCCACGCGCGCAGCCGTGACGGCGGAGCGCGTGCTGCTTGCCCGGTTGGGGGGCGGGTGTCACGTTCCCATCGGCGCGTACGCACGCATTGAGGACGGGCGTTTGGCGCTACGCGGGTTTGTCGCGACAGCGGAGGGAAAGCATGTTCTCCGGGGCGACAAGGAAGGTCCGGTGGAAGAGGCAGAGAGAATCGGCGATGAATTGGGGGTACTGCTGCTGGAGCGAGGCGCGACGGAGATCTTAGGCAGATGCATTGGTGATTCTGGATCTTAGATCAGCCTGACGTAACAAATCCGAAGTCCGGAACTCTAGAGGAGGTGTTCAACGATGGGAAGCAAGGCAGTTTTCTTCACCGGGGCCGGTGGATTTCTGGGCCGGTTCATCTTGTCGCATTACCTTGACCGAGGCGATTGCGATCTTTTCCTTTTGGAGAATGGCCCGTTCTGCAAGAAGCTCGAGGCATTTGTCGAGTCAAAGCTCCCCGATCCGAAAAAACGGCGCCGCGTCAAGATCATCGAAGGAGACATCGGCAAACCGGACCTTGGCATGGCCGCCCCAATACGGGACGAACTGCGCGAGCGCGTCACGCACGCGATCCACCTCGCGGCCATCTACAATCTTTCCGCGCCGCGGGACATCTCGATGCGGGTGAACGTAGACGGGACGCGGAACCTGTTGGACTTTCTCGAGACGGCCCGGAATTTCCGGCGGCTCGCCCACACAAGCACGATCGTCGTCGCCGGCGCATACCCAGGCGTCTTCAGCGAGGACGATTTCGACAAGGGGCAATCCTTCAAGAACTACTACGAGGAAACGAAATTCCTCTCGGAGAAGCTGGTTCGCGAGCGGCTGTCGACCGTACCCGCGGTGATCTTCCGGCCCGCGGTCGTTGCAGGGCATTCAAAGACGGGATATATCGAGAAGATTGACGGGCCGTATTATGTCTTCATCACCATCAAGCGGCATCTTCACCTCATATTCCCCGATTGCGGACGCACGCGATGCCACGTGGCGCCTGTGGATTTCGTGACGGACGGGTTCTACGCCCTTTTCGAGAACGAAGACCCGCCCAACGGGGCCGTGTTCCATCTCATGGACCCGAGCCCGCTCTACTATAACGACGTTTTCGACCTGGTTTGCGGCCGGTGGCCAACGAAACGGCACAAGACCCTCCTCCGCCTGCCGCCGGCCTTTATGAAGCCCATCGCTCACACCAGGCTGTTCGAGAAACTTATGGGGATTCCTTGGAAGGCATTCATGTACGGCGACCAGCCGATTGAATACAGCATCCCAAAGAGCACGGCGGCCCTCGCCAGGCACGGCCTCCGCTGTCCCCCCCTTCCCTCCTACATCGACGTGTTGATACGCTACTTCCTTGACCACTATCAGGATAGCGAGATCCGCCGCGAACGATGGTGGGAGCAACCCGCCTGACCACATCCCTTGAACTGAGTTCAAGCTCATGCGGAACTCCGATGATCCTAGATTCGGCAGTTGGAGCCAATTGAACTTGTCCAAGTAACGGACGGGGCGGACGGATCAGACGGATGGGACGGATCGCAATGGAGGAAACGAGCGTGTGGACGGCAAAGCCAAGAGTCGGACTCGTGGTCGCATATGCGCCGCTCGAGGTCGGGTGGGACACCTCATCGATCCTCCTCGACGAAGCGCGGAAGACCTTTGCCACCCTTCCCTTAGAAGTCCACGCGGCGCCTGAGCCTGCATCTGATCCCGCCGCCGCTCTCGCCGCCGCTGAAGGACTTTCGCGCGCCAACATCGAGGCCGTCGTGTGGCTTGCAGCGACATGGTCGTTCGACAGCACGGCGCTCGAATTCCTCCGCGCATGCCCGGTCCCGCTGCTCGCGTGGGGGCTCCCTGGGATGGAAACGGGGTCGCTCTGCGGTTCGCAGCAGCTCGTGTCGGTGCTGAGGGAACTCGTGCGGCCTTGCGGGTTTGTGCATGGCGCGCTGGATGACCCCGCGGCCCACGCGGCGGTTCTCGACTTCGCCCGAGCCTCCGCCGCGGCCCGCAGGCTTTCCAAGGCGCGCTTCGGCATGCTGGGCCACCGAACCGCCGGCATGACCGAGGTAACGTTTCAGGAATACGACCTTTTCGAGCAGTTCGGCGCGCTGGTCTACTACAAGGGAATAGACCGCCTCCGCGACGAGATGAACGCTGTGCCCGAAGCGGATGCGGCGAAGCTCTGGCGGGAAGTCAAGGGACGCTGCGGGCGCTGCAATGTGGAAGACGCGTGCGGGATTACGGCTATGCGGTGCTACTGGGCCTTACGCGACTGGGTTAACCCTGGTTCCGCGGGGCTTGGAGGCATCGCCGCCGGGTGTTATCCCGACCTGATGGGCATCGCCTGCCTTGCATGCGGCCTGCTTGCCGAGGAGGGCATCGCCACCTCCTGCGAGGGCGACATGAACTCACTCGTGCTCACGGCTGCCATGCAGGTCATGTCCGGACGGCCCATTCACAATACTGACCTGCTCTTCGCGGACGCGAAAGAGAACACCTGTACCTTTAGTCACTGCGGGAACTCCGCGATCTCGCTTGCCGAACGGAAAGAGGACATCCGTCTCGAACACGTCCGGCTGATGGATCAGGGCGTTGTGTCACTGTATCCAGGGGCGCCCGGCCGGGTGACCTTGGCCAACCTATGCGGGCGCAAAGGCAGCTACCGTCTCGCGTGCTATACCGGCGAGGCCCTCCCCACGGAGATGGTCTTTCCAGGCATTCCGATGAAGATTCGCCTGGATGTCCCCGTCGAGGCGTTCCTCCGCGACACGGCCCTTTTCGGCGCGGGCCACCATTGGATGATCGCCTGCGGCGGCATTTCCGCTGCCCTGGCCGGATTTGCTAGACTCACCCATCTCAAGACCCTTGGGCTGGATGAAAATGAAGTTCAGATCCGGCAGTGACCGCACGATACTCTCCCGCGACCGTCTGAGCGATGCCGCGCGACTTCTCTCCGTCCTGCTGTTCTTCTTCGTTTCGGGCGCCTGCGGCCTTCTCTACCAAGTGGTTTGGACCCGGAAACTCGTTCTCCTGTTCGGTACGACGGCCTATGCCGTCAGCACCGTGCTCTCGATCTTCTTCGCCGGCCTGGGAGTGGGCAGCATCCTGGGCGGGCGTTGGGCCGATCGCGTCCGTCGCCCACTGTTCCTCTACGGCCTTTTCGAGTTGCTCATCGGGATATGGGCCGTCGTGTTTATCTCTGCGATAGGTTTCGGAGAGTCCGGCGTCGTGGCTCTGCTGAGAGGCTTCGCTTTGAGCCGGGCGGCGGGCATCGCGCTGCGCGCCGCGTTGGCCTTTGCCTTTCTGATCGCGCCCGTAATCCTGATGGGCGCAACGCTTCCCCTGTTGGCCAAGTTCATCAGCGCTGGTGCGCCACCGGATCTTCCAGGCGCATCCGCCAACTCACGGATGTACGGCCTGCGAATCGGCGGCCTATACAGCATCAACACGTTCGGCGCCGTGGCAGGCTGCGCGGCCGCGGGCTTTCTGATTCTACCGACCCTCGGATACACGCGCGCGTCCCTGATCGGCGCCGCCGCGAACGCGCTAATCGGCATCCTAGCCATCATCCTCTCTCGCTTCGAGCCTCCACACCGGCCAACCGTTCACCCGAAACCCGAAACCCGCTCTGAGGAGCGGTTCTTCGAAGCCGCTCCACGCCCGAAACCCGACGTGGTTCTTATCGCCTTCGCCATATCGGGTTTCTGCGCGCTTGCCTTCGAGGTGCTATGGACGCGCCTGCTGATGATTGTCTTCATTGGCACGACATATGCTTTCACCTCCATGCTCACCACATTGCTGTGCGGAATCGCCGTGGGCAGCGCGTTCGCTTCGGCATTCATCGACCGCGTCCGCCGACGCGTGACGCTTTTCGGCGTGGTCGAGATGTTGATCGGGATCGCGTGTATCCTCATGCTGCCCGTTTTTGCCGGCCTGCCTCAGCGCCTCACTGCGATGCAGACCGACGCGGGATACCAGTGGGCGGCCCTTGTCCGCGCGAAGTTCTACCTGTCGTTTTTGGTATTGTTCGCGCCCACGTTCCTGTTCGGCATGACGTTTCCGATCGTCGTCAAGACCGTCACATCGAGCGGCGACCGGCTCGGCCGCGATATCGGCCGACTGTACTCCGCTAACACGTTCGGGGGCGTTTTCGGCGCGTTGGCAGGAGGCTTCCTGCTGATTCCCCTCCTCGGTGCGCACCGCGGCATCTTGGGGCTGTCTTTCGTGCTATTCGGCGTCGGCCTTGTTCTCGTCTTGGGTGCACGCGACCTTCGCGGATGGGTCAAGCTTCCCCTCGTTGCAGTTGCAGGGGTCTTTCTCTTCCTCAGCCTTCGGCAAGCGCCCGAAGACGTCGGCCAGGCGCTCAACCGAGGCTATATTCCCGAGAATAACAACGTCCTGTTCTATCGTGAAGGCGTCGAGGGGACGATCGCCGTCTCGGAACCCGTCCAAAACCCCACGGAATCCGATCGCACCCTCTGGATCAACGCCGTACAGGCCACCGCATCCATCGAAAAAGGCGTCAAGATGAACCGTTTCCAAGGGATCCTGCCGCTACTCTTCGATCGCGACCCGCGCACGGTGCTTTTCATGTGCTTTGGCTCAGGCATTACCGCCGGCACGCTCGGGTTCTATGATTTCGAACGTATTGACGCGGTCGAGATAAGCCCGGACGTACTCGATGCGGCTCACCTCTTCGGAAAGGACAATTTCGACGTTCTGAACAACCCGCGAGTCCGTTTCATTGTCGACGATGGGCGCAATTTCCTCCTGACCACGCCGAACATGTACGACGTCATCACGTTCGAGCCCATGCCGCTGGCGCTCGCGGGCGTCTCCACGTTCTATACGCGCGAATACTACCGGCTCTGTCTCGATCACCTAACGCCCGGCGGCATCGTGTCGCAATGGATTCCGCTTCACAGCCTCGATCCGGATGTCGTCCGCTCCCTTGTTCACACCTTCACGACCGTTTTCCCGGAATACTGCGCGTGGTTCGTGAATGCGGACCTCTTCATGGCCGGCTCGAACCAGCCGCTGCTGATCGACCCGGCCCGCGTTTCCCAACGCCTCAGCAAGCCGGAGATCCAGCAGGCGATCCGGGCCGTGGGCTTCAAGGACATCGTCGAGGTGCTTACGTGCTTCTTCATGGGCCAGCGGCACGCCGAACTGTACGCCGCCGAAGGCGACGTCATGACGGACGACCGTCCCTGGGCCGAGTTCGTCGCGCCGAAGCTGATGTACCAACGCACGGTGGACAAGTCGCTTGCCCAGCTCTCGCCGTTTTTTGAAAGTGCCTCCGGGTACTTGAGCGTTGGCGGCATTTCCGAATCGGAGGCGGAATCCTTGAGAAAGGCGCTCGATCTTCGACACAAGGCGCGAGCCATAAACCTCCAAGGACTGGCTCTCTACTATGGTGGCGCATTCGGCGCCGAACCCGAGAAGTTTTTCAAGGAAGCCTTGGACATCGATCCCAACGACTACAACTCACGCTACTATCTGAAGGAAATCGCCATCGCCCGTGCTGGGACGTACGTCCGCTGGGGTGAAATCGAGAAAGCCGCCGCCTGTCTCGATGATGCGATCCATTACGCCCCTGACGTGCCCGAGTTGTACCTCACCCTCGCCGACATCTACTACGATCATAACCGTCTCGACGACGCCCGCACGTGCTACCGGATCTACCTCTCGCTCGGCGGCGCCGACCCCCGCGCCCGCGAACGCTCCTCGCCCCCATAGGCAGGCGGTCTGATCCATCCGTTCGACGGGTCCGACTCGAACGCTCCTCAACGCCTGCGGGCCCTCAAGAACCGCCACACGAAGAAGAGAATCGCGCAGCATGAAAG
>Ga0315274_10008148_pt1 | contig 15170 bp, 18 predicted proteins | sample YL17G02_20_MG_FD_203700 | JGI IMG/M metagenome (GOLD analysis project Ga0315274, IMG submission 203700) | Sediment microbial communities from Yellowstone Lake, YNP, Wyoming, USA - YL17G02_20 | ecosystem: Environmental > Aquatic > Freshwater > Lake > Sediment | place: USA: Wyoming | collected... | reverse complement strand
ATATTCAATTTCAAGCTGAAAAATTATTAAAAGAAGCTTACCAAAACCGTAATTTTGAAGAAGGAACAATAATTGTTGTGGATCCTAACTCCGGAAGAATTCTGGCTCTGGCCAATTCCCCTAATTTTAATCCCAATCAGTATTCAAAAGAAGAAAACCTGGCAATTTTTCAAAATTCAGCTACCCAAAAGACTTTTGAGCCAGGGTCGGTATTAAAACCGATTACGATGGCATCGGCCATAAATGAAGGGAAAATTACCCCCCAAACAACTTATGTAGACAAGGGTTATGTTAAAATCGGAGGCTACACTATCTCTAATTTTCAAAAGCAAATTTGGGGGGAATGCTCAATGACCAAAGTTTTGGAGAGGTCAATCAATACCGGAGCTGTTTTTGCTGAAGAACAGCTTGGAGACGATCTTTTTCTAAAGTATTTAGAGAATTTCGATTTCTTCGAAGAAACAGGCATTGATTTGCAGGGGGAAGTTTTTTCTCCAAACTCCGAATTTAAAAAGGGCTATGAAATCAATTTCGCTACCGCCAGCTTCGGCCAGGGAATTGAAATGACTCCCATTCAATTAGTAAAAGCTTTTTGCGCTATTGCTAACGGCGGCAGATTAGTTAAACCCTATTTGGTAGAAAAAATTGTAAATGGTTCTGACGATGTAATTGAAGTTCAACCCGAAATTTCCGAAAATCCGATTATCACCCAGACAACCGCTTCCCAGGTGACCGAGATGATGGTAAGCACAATAGAAAATGGCTATGGGAAGAAAGCCCAAATCCCGGGATATTACATCGCCGGAAAAACCGGAACTGCCCAAATTGCTTATTCGAGTTTGGGAGAAAAAAAATCGGGTTATTCCGAAAAAACCATCCAATCTTTTATTGGATTTGCTCCAGCCTATAATCCACAATTTTTAATCTTAGTAAAATTTACTGATCCGAAAACAGAATCAGCCGTCTATTCTGTAGCGCCAGTTTTTCACGAAATGGCAAAATACATTATAGATTACTGGCAAATACCACCGGATTATGAGTAGTATAATACCTATGAATTTTTTAACAAAACTTAAATTTTTCTGGAAAAAACCAAAAGTGATTGTTATTGCAAATGGCAATCAAGAACTGGTAAAAAAGGCAGTAAGTTTAGTATTGGGACAATCTTCGGGATTTCAAAAAGAAGTTTTCATTACTGACAGCCATAAAATAGCCGATTTGCCAATCGGAAGATATTTAATTTTAAATTATGATGAGGAAAATATTCGGAAAATGAAGGAAAAAAATCCGGATAGGGTTTTGACCTTTGGTTTTCAGGAAGGGGCTGATTTGAGAGCAAGTGATCTAAAAATCAACGGCGGAATCAATTTCAAAATAAATTATAAAGAAAATGTTGTACCGATTTGGCTGAAAGAAGGGGGGGATAAAAATCAAATCTATGCCACCCTGGCAGCCGCTTGTGTGGGCACGATTTTTGACTTAAATTTAGTTGAGATTTCTCAGTCTATCGGAGGACTTGACCAAAAAAATATAATGCGCTAAATTTTACTAAAGGAATAAAGGATATAAGCAAATTTAGCTGATCCTGTAGGATCAACTTTTTAATTATCTCACTTTTGGATAAAAGGTGGGAAAAGGAGGGTAAGGGTAAATGTTTCTTTCATAGTACTTTTCCAACTACATCTTGGTTATCAGGACAAAAAAACAATGAGGAAGTAGAGGAAATAATGAACAGAAATTGTCCAGATTGTGGAACTGAGTTGCCGGTTAAAACCTGGAGTAAATGTCCTAATCCTAATTGTGGTGCAAAAATTCATTTCAAAATGAAACCAAACGGAAAAATAGGAAAGATAATTTGTCATCGATTAGGATTTAAGAAGAGATAACGAAAAGGAAGTTAGCACATTTTTGTGCCGTCTCATCTTCAAGACGGCCTTTTTTTATACAATCAGTCTGTTGAAACCAGGTATCAATGGACTGATTGGACAAAATTCAAATTTTTTGTTAAATTATTGTAATCCCGCCGCCTTCGTCCTGCGCCAATCCGCTGGAAGGCGTATGGTACGGGGTAAATCTATTTTTGATTCAGGATAACCAAACCATTTATGCCCTCATCGTCTAGTCTGGTCTAGGACGCAAGGTTCTCATCCTTGTAACACCAGTTCAAATCTGGTTGAGGGCGCAGCGTAATAAATTTCTTTTTTTTTAGTGACCTTAGGGTCTTTTTTTGTTAGAACAAAGAACAGAAGGTTTTAAAAGTTATATCCCATTCAATTTTGAGATATTTGTAAGGGGTTTATAGAAGTTTGAATCCAGCCATTCAGCCATCTCTAACTTTCCTTCATTAAACAAGTATAATCGTTGAAGAAAGGGTTAATTAACTGGTCAAGGCCTAATTGAAAAATATCATTGAATTTATTAATAATCATTAAATACGCATTGACTGCAATCTCTAGGGCATCTTGGACGAAAATCTCACTGGGCATGTCATTAACAATAAGACTACCATTGTTATTTTCAACAATATATCCTTTAAAGCTTCCCAAATGAGGATGGGAAAATTGCGAAATAAACCAGTAGGCTTTGCCGTAATATATCTCCCCTAAGCCCGTTTCTTCCGCCATCTTACTCAGAGATAAACATGACCAGCTTTTTTTATCTAGTTTATAGCCCTTCTGTTTTATTCTCTCACATTCTTCTTTCTTCAGCCCTACTGTTTCTTTGTAAATTTCATTGTGTCTTTTTTTAACTCCTTCATCGATTTTGGAATACCTTTCATCGTCAAGTAAATAACTATTCTTATCAAAATAATTCTTATAATCAATCTCGGAATGGCCGAAAAAAAGTTTCGCTCGTCTATCCGTATCTTCTTTTCCAATATAAGAAAGGACAATAAGATTTTCTAATAAACTTCTCGCCAAAATAGCTGCGTCTTGGCCAAAACCCTCTAAGCATAAAGACTGGATGGCTCTCGCTGTTTTGGTGCTTTTTGTAAAAAGAAAAATGGCTATACATTTAAAACCTTGCTGATTATTTGTTATCTTTGTCTTTATGTCTTTGTCAATAAAATCGATTATCCTTTGGTTAAGGTTTAATAAATCTAGAGCCTTTTTTGTGAAATTTATCTTTATTGATTGCTTCACAATCTTAAAATACCGCTTTTTTACTTAAAAAACAAGCTGATTTAAAATAAAAACTGCCCAGCGATGGGCGGGTTTAGTTTTATTTGAGATATTCGTAAAAAGCGATATTATAAAAGTGTAAGACGAAACTAATCTTATGGGATTCTTAAAAGGTTTTTTGGATGGGATATACTTAGGATTTGGTTTAGTGTTTGGAATAATTTGGATATTTATTAAACTAATCCCTTGGTGGATTTGGACTATTTTTGTTTTAGTTATTTTTCTTTCTTGGGTTGGATTTCTTCCATTTTCAGTAAAAGATATAATATCTTTTCTACTTCCTCGAAGGAGATATTATTCACGAACGAATCGTGCCAACACATATATTGATGAAAATGGCTATGAGAGATTTTCAGATTCGGATAAATTAGTAAGTCGGTGGAAAGCTGAAAAGAAATTAGGAAGAAAGCTCTATCCAGAGGAAGTAGTTCATCATAAAAACGAGGATAAATTGGATAACCGAGCTAGTAATCTAGAGGTTCTTCCAGACCAAGAAGAACACGACGAGATACACGGATACGACAATGACGAAGATGATGATGATGATGATGATTTATATTAAAAAGCATAAGACAAAATAAATCTATGGGAGAAAAAAATAAGGCGAAATAAATTTATGGAACCAGAAGTAATTTCGAAGATGGCTGTTGAAGCGATGTTCAAAGGATTTTTCTGGGGCATCTGGATGGTTTTTAAAACTTTGTGGTGGCTTATTCCACTAGCTTTAATACTTAGATGGATTAACAAAAAAAATAATAAATGGAAAAGAAGAAATTAACAAATAAATCTATGGAAGAAAGAAATTTTTATTTAAATAATTTCATAGAAGCTGGCAAGGAATATCGTGATTATTTTAAAAAATACCACGACTATATGGAGCAATTTTTCTTTACTGAAATGAACGGAATAAGAACAGAGTAGAAAAAAATAATGAATCAAGAAGAATATGAGATAGTAAATAAAATGGAAAAGGAATTAGACGAAAAACAAGAAAAGTTTAGGAAAGCCGAACAAGAATGGATTTCATTCTACAATAGAATAAACGGCCTAAAGGGTTAAGATAAATCTATGAAAGAAAAAATCGCCAATCAGGCGGTTTTTTGGTAGAATAAAAATGAAAGGTCAGATAATTTAAATAATAAAAAGTATTATGGAAATAAAAGAATTACTACAAAACGGTCGGGAAATCTGGGGCAATGATAAGTTATCTCTTTCTCAAATTATTGTCAGAATGGGTAAGGTCTACGGCGATATCTGCCGCTGGGAAAGAAACGCAGAAAAAGACAAGAATTCGCATACCGACGAAGAGTTAAAAAAAGAACTAGGTAATATAATCTTCTCAACAATTAGATGGTGTGATGATTTAAATTATAACCCAGAAGATTGTATTAGAATTGCCATTGATTGCCAAAAGAAATTTGAGAAATAATTTTTTATTTAAGGTTCACCAGACAGGTTTGAACATCGTCCATTAGGGGACCCTGTAAAAAGCCAAAAAATCGCCCTATACCTTACAGGTCGGGCGGTTTTTTGGTAGAATGAAAGAATATGTTTTCAAAACAAGCGTTCAAAGACATCATTGAAAAATATGAACATAAGCAGATAGAATTTTTTCAGGAAGAGAAGGTAGGCCTAAAGGCAATTATTTGCATTCACAGTACTGCTTTGGGACCGGCTTTGGGAGGCGCAAGAATGTTTCCTTATCAATCTGAAAAAGATGCTGTGGTTGATGTTTTAAGATTGGCGAAAGGTATGACTTACAAGGCAGCTGCTGCTGAATTAAACTTAGGTGGAGGAAAGGCAGTCATTATCGGTGACCCATCCAAAGATAAAAATGAAGCCTTGCTGAGAGCTTTTGGTAGATGCGTAGATAGCCTTAACGGGAGATACATTACAGGTGAAGATGTCGGTACTAGCGCCGAAGATATAGAAGTTATCTCAAGAGAAACAAAACATGTGGCTGGTATGTCAGAAAAGCTGGGAGGAAGCGGTGATCCTTCCCCAATGACTGCTTACGGAGTTTTCTATGGCATTAAAGCTTGTTTCAGAGAGGTTTTTGGGTCTGACTCTTTTTCTAATAAGAAAATAGCTATCCAGGGTATTGCCGGAAAAGTTGGCAGCCATTTGGCTGGATTACTCAGTCAAGAAGGGGTAGTTCTCTTTGGCAGCGAAATGAACCAAAAAGCGGCAGAGCTCCTAAAGAGAAAAATAAATTTTAAATTAGTGCCCTTAGATAAGATTTATGAGATTGAAGCTGATGTTTTTTCCCCATGTGCCATGGGCGGTATTCTAAATGATAATACTATTCCTAAACTTAAGGCAAAGATTGTGGCTGGTTCAGCAAATAATCAGCTTTTAGAACTTGGACATGGAGACATTCTGCATCAAATGGGAATAATTTATGCTCCAGATTATATTATCAATGCCGGAGGAGTGATTAATATTGCCAACGAGAGAAATCCCCAAGGTTATTCAAGAGAAAGAGCCCTAATTGATACCGAGAAAATTTACGAACGGCTAAAGAATATTATTAATATTTCCAAAAAGGATAATATCCCTACTTATTTGGTCGCAGATAAAATAGCTGAAAAAAGAATTAACAGCTAAAACTTAACCGAATTAAGTTTATTTCAAACCAGGTTCGAACCCCAAGTAGTACACTTCGACGAGCTCAGTGACTACGGGGCTTTGCATCCCTCCTTCGTCAAGACTACGGACGGGCCAAGCGTCCAGTCGGGCCCGCTTGCAACGCTCCCGCCAACATCTTCGAAGTTGTGGCGGGTGCGGGCAGGAGAGCTCGCCAAGATTTCAGGATTTGACAGAGAATTATGGTATGCTATTATTAGTGTAATACAATTTATTACACTTCTATGCGTGAAATAATAAATATTTCATTACCAAGAGAATTAAACAGAAAAGTTGAAGAGTTGATTGAAAAAGGCGGATATGCTACCAAAAGCGAATTTTTCCGTGATCTTTTAAGAATGTGGATGGAAGGTAAGATTCTTCGAGATCTTTCAGAAAGCCGAAAAGAGCTTGTTTCCGGCAAAGGAAAGATTTTAAGATCACTGAAAGATTTAAGATAATTCTTTTTGTATTTATATGCAGATTTTTTATTCAGGTAAATTCGCCTATGAATATAAAAGATTGCCATTAAGAATCAAGAGAATTGCCGAGAAGAAAGAGCAAATTTTTCGGGAAAATCCCTTTGAACCCAGACTTAAAACTCACAAATTAAAAGGAAACCTTAAAGGGTTTCTTTCTTTTTCTATAAATCAAAAATATCGAATCATTTTTGAATTTGTTAATTCCAATATGGTTTGGTTTCACTCCGTTGGCGAACACTCAATTTATAAGTTTTGGGATTAAACTGCTATTATAAAACATTCTTTCTGGGGTAATTTTTATTTAATCGCCTTTGAGGCGGTTTTTTGGTAGAATAAATAAATATTTATGTTATCTAAAGGTTTAAACGAAAAACAAGTTTCGGAGCTAAAAAAGAAATTTGGTGAAAATCTAATTCCGTTAAAAGATAAGGCCAATTGGCTTTTTATTTTATTTTCCCAGTTTAAAAGCCCCCTAATTTACATTTTAATTATAATTAGTTTTATCTCCCTCTTTTTTAAGGAATATTTTGATGTAATGTTGATTTGGGCTGTGATATTACTTAATACTTTAATGGGATTTTTTCAGGAATATCACGCCGAAAAAACCTTAATTGCCTTAAGTAAAATTCTAAAACCGAAAACCTTGGTAATTCGAGAGGGCCAAAGAAAAGAGATTGAGGCAAAGGAATTGGTGCCGGGCGATTTAGTTGTTTTGGGTTCCGGAGACAGGGTTCCAGCCGATGGAAAGTTAATTGAAGGAGTCAGTTTATTAATTAATGAAGCGATTTTAACCGGTGAAGAAGAAGCCGTAGGAAAAACAACCAAAGAGGGGAATAATCTCGTTTTTATGGGCACGAATGTTATTGCCGGAAGGGGAATAATGGAAGTTTTAAACATTGGAAAAGAAACGGCAATAGGAAAAATTGGACAAAGTATAGCTGAAATAAAAAAAGAGAAAACTCCGATTCAATTGAAGTTGGGTGAGTTTTCTAAAAATTTGGGTCAAATTATTTTGGTAATTTGCTTGTTTATTTTTTTAGTGGGTTTACTTTATCAGAGAGATGTTTGGGAGATGTTTAGATTTTCCATTATTTTAGTGATTGCGGCTATACCCGAGGGTTTACCAATAGCTATAACTGTTATTTTGGCCCTGGGGATGAGAAAAATACTGAGAAGAAACGGATTGGTTAAAAGATTAATCTCAGTTGAAACCCTTGGTTCAACATCCGTCGTTTGTACGGATAAAACCGGTACTTTGACGGAAGGAATTATGCAAGTTGTCAGGTCCGATTTTTCAGATAAAAAGAAAGCATTAACAGCGCTAACTTTAGCTAATGACCAAAGAACAAATTTAGAAGTTGCCATTTGGAATTACATAAAAAAAGAGGGGAAATTTAATCCTCAGGAGGTTTTCGATTCAACAAAAAGAATTTATGAAGAACCGTTCGATAGCGAAAAAAAATACATGATGACTATAAATAAAATTAATGGAGGCGACACCGCCTTTATATTGGGAGCACCAGAAATTGTCTTATCGTTTTGTAATGACTCAACCGAAGAGAGAAATAATATTTTAATGGAAATTGAAAAATGGGCAGACGAAGGATTAAAAATCTTAGGTATTACCTATAAGGAAGGGGGCAATCTTCAAGAAAAAAAAGAATTTTCTTGGCTTGGTTTAGTTGGCATAGAAGATCCAATCAGAAAGGAAATCAAAGATGCAATTTCTTCTGCAAAAGAAGCTGGCATAAAGGTTAAAATTATAACAGGGGATTATCGAAAGACAGCCGAAAGGATAGCAACTAATTTAGGTTTTCGATTAGAGCCAAAAAATGTTTTAGAAGGGCCGGAATTAGAAACTATTTCGGAAGAAGAATTAAAGAATAGAATGGATGACCTTTTGTTATTTACCAGGGTCACTCCTCATCAAAAACAGAAAATAGTTAAAGCACTTCAAGAAAAAGGAGAGATAGTTGCGATGACCGGCGACGGTGTCAACGATGCTCCAGCTTTAAAAAGGGCTGATATCGGGGTTGTGGTTGGAAACGCTTCTGACGTTGCTAAAGAAGCTGGGGATTTGATTTTGCTGGACAGCAATTTTAAAACAATTGTTGCTGCCGTAGAAGAGGGACGGTTAATTTTCTCGAATATTAAAAAAGTTGTTGCTTATGTTCTTTCTAATTCCTTTGTCGAGATTTTTTTAATCTTTGGCTCCATGCTTTTAAATCTACCCTATCCCCTCACAGTGGTACAAATTTTATGGATTCATCTTATCTGCGACGGGCCGCCTGACATTGTATTAGGTTTTGAACCGAAAGAAAAAGAGATTATGAAAGAAAAACCAGAAAATCTTCAAAAAGAAAGCATTTTGTCGGGTCACATGAAATTCTTAATTTTCTCCATTAGTTTAACTATCAGCCTTTTATGCTTATTTTTATTCTGGTATTTTTTGAAAAAAAATGGCGATTTAGCTTTAGCCAGAACCATTATTTTTGCCACCGTTGCTATCGTAGATCTTATTTATATTTTTTCCTTTAAAAATTTAAAAAAGCCAATCTTTAAAAATGAAAATTTTTTTCAAAATAAATTTTTGTTTTTAGGTGTAGCCTATGGATTTTTACTTACTTTCGCAGCGATTTATTTACCAGTTTTGAATCGAATTTTTGGAACAGTTCCTCTTGCCCCTTTTCACTGGCTATTAATTTTTGGGGTGGCTTTAATTGCTACTCTTTGGACCGAGGCAGTTAAACTTATGTATAATGTCAAAAACAAACTTAAGAATAATTATATAACCGAGAAAAAAAGATATGTTTAAAAATTTCATTTATCCAATAGCCGTTCTCTCTGGCACAATTATCGGGGTAGGTATCTTTTCTTTGCCTTATATAACTTCAAAAGTCGGCTTTTGGGTAATGGCAGGTTTCTTTTTGGTTTTGGGAAGTTTTGTTATTCTTATTCATTTATTTTTTGGTGAGTTAGCCGTAAAAACCCCGGATTATAAAAGACTTCCCGGTTTCGCCAAATTTCATCTGGGAAATTGGGGTGAAAAGGTGGCTTATATTTCAACAATTTTGGGAACTTTTGGAGCAATTTTAGCTTATTTAATCGTTGGGGGAGAATTTTTAGCTAATCTCTTTATGCCGATTTTTGGCGGAGATTCGTTTTTGTGGACCTTTTTTTATTTTGCTATAGGAGCAATTTTAATTTTCTGTGGGATTAAAGTTATTGCCAAGGTGGAATTTTGGGGATTAATTTTATTTTTTGTAATTTTGTTTGTCATATTTTTGAGAAGTTTTCCGCAGATAAAACTGGGCAACCTCTTTCCTTCGCCTGATTTCAGCCATCTCTTTTTGCCTTATGGTGCTGTTTTATTTTCTTTATGGGCAGGGGATTTGATTCCAGAAGTTGAAGAGATGCTGGGAGAAAAAAAAGAATTATTAAAAAAGATAATTCCCATTTCAATCTTAATCCCGATTTTTGTCTATCTCTTCTTTGTTTACTTAATTTTGGGCATTACCGGAAGACAGACAACCGAATTAGCCCTAACCGGTTTACGAAATTCTTTAGGTCCCGGTCTTTTTAGTTTAGGTCTTTTTTTCGGCGTCTTAGCCACCTTTACTTCTTTTATTTCCTTAGGTCTAACCCTGAGAAAGGTTTTCTGGTATGATTTAAAAATAGAAAAGAATTTTGCCTGGGCAATTACCTGCTTTATCCCTTTAATTCTTTTTTTAATCGGCATTAAAAGTTTTATTCCGATAATAAGCCTTGTCGGAGGAGTAATGCTTGGAATTGACGGAATTTTGATTTTATTAATGTATCGAAAGATCAGCCAAAGGAAATTCTTGATTTATCCTTTAATTTTAGTCTTTTTATTGGGAATTATTTATGAGATTATTTATTTTTTGAGGTAGCAAAATATGCTTTGGTTTTATATTTTAATATTCATTGGTTCCTGCCTGCTCTTAATGTTTTCTGGCAAATGGCTGGTTGAAGCAATATCACGGATTGGCCGTTTCTTGGAACTAAAAGAATTTGTTTTGGCATTTTTTGTAATAGCTCTCGGCACCACTATACCCAATTTAATAATTGGGATAATATCTGCTTTAAACAAAATACCGGAGCTTTCTTTCGGAGACGTCGTGGGGTCTAATATTTTTGACCTTTCCCTTGTTGTTGGTTTGGCCGCCCTAGTTTCGAGAGGCGGATTATCATCTGAAAGCAAAACAGTCCAAGGAAGCTGTATATTTACGATGTTTATAGCTCTTCTGCCATTGTTTTTAATTTTTGATGGCACGTTATCCAGGACCGATGGGACCCTGCTTTTATTATGTTTTTTTATTTATACTGGGTGGCTTTTTTCAAAAAAAGACAGGTTTACTAAAACTTACGACGACTCTACTAGGCCTCCAACTCTTAAAGTGTTTACAAAGGACTCTTGCGTTGTTTTAATGGGAATAATTCTGCTTTTGGTGGGAGGACAGGGGATAGTTAAATCCGCCATCTTTTTTTATCAAGAATCCCATTTACCTCTGGGGTTGATTGGGATTTTCGTTGTTGCCATCGGAACTTGCCTGCCTGAGACTTTTTTCAGCCTTCACGCCGCTAAAAAAGGCCAAGATTGGATGATATTAGGCAACCAAATGGGAAATGTGGCCATTACTTCTACTTTTATTTTAGGAATTGTCTCTTTAATTACGCCAATTAAAATTAACGACTTTTCTCCCTTTGCTATTGCCAGAATTTTCTTATTGATCGCCGTTTTGTTTTTTTTCTTTTTTATAAAGACTGGTAAAAAAATCACTAAAAAAGAGGGGCTGTTTTTAATCGGAATTTACGTTGCTTTCCTGATAGTTGAAATTTTGACTAAATAATGTTAATTTATCTTAATGTCTGATTTTCTTTTGATTTTGGTGATTTTGGGATTAGGAGTTGTTATTTTTTTATCGCTAAAAAAAAATCAAAATAAGGAAGAAGGTTCTTTGGTAATACAACAGCTAAATCATATGAATCAAATTTTGGACAATAAATTGTCCGAATCGGCCAGAACTATCCAGACTCAGTTTAGCCAAAGTGCCGAAATTATCAGTAATGTTACCGAGAAGCTGACAAGACTGGACGAAACCAATAAGCAGGTTATGAACTTTGCCGATCAACTTAAGAACCTTCAGGATATCTTGAAGAATCCTAAGCAAAGAGGGGTGCTGGGCGAGTATTATCTTGAAACCGTCTTGAAGAACGTTTTGCCGCCTGGCTCCTATCACATGCAATATTCTTTTAGGGACGGCACAATAGTTGATGCGGTGGTATCCATTGATAAAAGAATAATTCCGATTGATTCAAAATTCAGCTTGGAAAATTATAATCGTATATTGGAATCACGCGATCCTAATGAAAAAAAGAGGTACGAAAATATTTTTATTGCTGACCTTAAAAACAGAATTGATGAAACGGCAAAGTATGTTAAACCAGAGGAAAAAACAATGGATTTCGCCTTTATGTTTATTCCTTCCGAAGCCGTTTTCTACGATTTACTGATTAATAAGGTGGGTGCGGTTGTTGAAGAAACGAACAATTTGATTTATTATGCGGCTAAAAAAAAGGTTATAATTGTTTCTCCCACATCTTTTTTGGCGTACCTGCAAACTGTTCTGCAAGGATTAAGAAATCAAAAAATTTCTGAACAGGCCCACGAAATAATTAAAGAAGTTGAGCGTTTGGGTAAACATTTATTTACATACAGTGAGTATATGAAAAGATTGGGAGATCATTTATCTACAACCGTCAGCAGTTACAATAAGGCCGGTAAGGAACTTGCCAAAGTTGATAAAGATGTGGTAAAAATTACAAATGGAGAACCAAAAATAGAAATTGAAGAAGTGGAAACTCCTTTAATAGAAGATTAAACAATATGACACAATTAGCAATAATTAAGACCGGGGGAAAACAATATATCGTAACTCCTGGTCAAAAAATCAAAATTGAAAAACTTAACGAAAAAGAAGGTAATGAAGTTATCTTCAATCAGGTTTTATTGCTGGAGAAAAATAAAAAAGTGGAGATTGGAACTCCCTTAATTAAGGACGCTAAGGTTATTGGAAAAGTTTCAAAACAGGGAAAGGGTAAAAAAGTAATTGTTTTTAAATATAAAGCTAAAACTCGCCGTAAGAAAAAGGGTGGCCATCGCCAACCCTTTACCGAAGTAGAAATATTAAAGATAGTCTCTGGTATTTAGTATTTAGATATGGTATATTAAAATTAGAACCCCTTAGTTGTACCTAAAATAAAAAAATAAGGAAAGGAGGAAAGAGAAAATGTTGCGGTTTCTCAGTTTTTTAGCTTTTGGTCTTATACCCTTCGTAACAGAAGAGAAAAGGAAAAGGGAATTAATTAATTTGTTTGGGAAGGCAAGAACATCCATTACAATAATTGAGGACCATGATTTAGATGAGGCTTTCTATAACGATGAGCGGATTATCGCTGTCTTGAAGCAAGCCATTAATAGAGGTGTTGCCATTCAAATTGTTTATCATCCATCAATAAAAAATCGGTTATTAAACGTCAGTATCCTACGAATTCCTGGGGTAAAAGTATTCACAACCGATGAACTGCTAAATCGTGGAGTGATGATCGTCGACGAAAAAGATGTTGTGGTGGAAGCAATGCATGCCTCTGGAGAAAAAAGAATCCCCACAGTTATTAAACGAAATGATCCTTCTCTTGCAAAAGCGTTCCGTCTTGCCTTTAAAACACTTATTTCCGCGCAAATATAGAACTGATAGCAACGACTCTGATGTAAAAGAACCTTGGTTTTACGCCAAGGTTCCTTTTTTTTACTAAATTTTATAAAGATAGAACTATAATTTAATTTATCTTCTGCCTTCGAGAGCGCTTCTTAAGGTTTCTTCGTCGGCGTATTCAAGCTCGCCACCGACTGGCAAACCTCTCCCTAAGCGGGTGATTTTTTTTGGTTCAGCGAGCTCACCACTAGTCCAAGGTTTTAATAATCTTTCTAAATATAAAATTGTGGCTTCGCCGTCGGGAGTAGGATTAAAAGCTAAAATAATTTCTTTAATTTCTTGATTATTTTTTAGCCTTGCTTCTAATTCTTTAGTTTTCAACTTCTCCATATCAGTTTTCCTGAGAGCGGAAACTGTTCCGCCTAAAATGAAATACAAACCCCTGTATTTCATTGTCTTTTCAATAGCCGTTAAATCAACCTCATTGGCAACAATACAAAGTAAAAATTTATCTCGAGCTGGATTAGAACATATCTGACAGAGTTCGCCTTCGCCTTTGCCCTCCGAAGTTTTAACGAAGGAAGGTTCGAATGGGTTGAAGCAGAAAGAGCAGACTTTTACATTTTTTTTAAGGTCAGAAATAGAATTGATAATTTCATCAGCCTCTTCTTTTTTTAAACCCATCAGATAAAAAACAAAACGGGCAGCTGTTCGCGGCCCAACTGTTGGAAATTTTGAAAACAAGTTGATTAATTTTTGGATACTCGGGGAATACATAAAAATACAGGTTAAGTTTCTCCTTCCGGATAGCCTTTTTCTAAGTCATGAAATGTTACTCTTCTTTCGTCAAAAAACAATTCCACTTTTCCAACCGGACCATTCCGGTGCTTGGCCACGATAATATCAGCAATGCCTTTTTTTGAACTTTCTTCCCGATAGCGATCCTCCCGATAGATGAATAAAACCACGTCGGCATCTTGTTCAATAGTACCCGACTGTCTTAAATCAGCTAATCTCGGAATTTGGGGTGAGCGCATTTCAACTGCTCTTGATAATTGTGAAACGACTAAAAGCGGAATGTTTAATTCTCTTGCCAGGGCCTTCAAAGCCCGCGAGTTTTCCGAAACCTGTTCAACTGGACCAGCGTTGGGATTCAAGGGCTCCATTAATTGAAGGTAATCAACGACGATTAACCCTAATCCCTTCTCAGCCTGCAATCTGCGGCACATTGCCTTCATTTGTAAAACGGTTGGAGAGGGCGCATCGTCAATATAAATCGGCGCTTCAGATAAAATTCCCAGGGAGTTTTGAATTCTGGAAAAATCATTTTCATCGCCTTCAGCAGAAAGCCGGCCAGTTCTTAGCTTCCATAAATCAACTCCTGAAAAAGTAGCAATTAATCTGTCAACTACCTGGTCCCGGGACATTTCCAATGAAAATATTCCAACTGGAATCTTTTCGTTGATTGCAATATTGGCCGCAAAATTTAAGGCCAGAGAGCTTTTTCCGAGGGACGGCCTTGAAGCCAAAATAATTAAATCAGATTTTTGGAAACCGGCCAAGATGTTGTCCAAATCAGCAAAGCCGGAAGACAGGCCTCTTAGACCTCCCTGATGTTTGGATAATTTATCAATTCTTTCAAAGGCCTCTTCCAGAGTGTCTTTAACCAGAATAAATTTTTGAGTTAAGCTTTTTTGGGCAATGCTAAAAATTTTTTTCTCAGCTTCATCAAGAAGTTTTTCGGTATCCTCACTTTCGTCATAACCTAAAAGTCCGATTTCATGACTTACGTTGATTAAATCACGTAAAATTCTTTTTCGCTGAATAATTTTGGCATAATTGAAAACGTGACTGGCAGTGGGGACGGAATTTATTACTTCGGTTAAAAAGCTGTTTCCGCCAACCTCCTCCAACAAATTTTTCTCTTTAAGTCTGGTAGAAACCGACAAAAGGTCAATTGGTTCCCCCTTTTCAAAAAGTTCCTGGCAGATTTGATATATTTCCCGATGAGATTTGCGGTAAAAATCCTGGGGTCTTAAAAAATCAACCACTTTAACGATTGCATCTTTATCTATCATCAAGCAGCCCAAAAGCGATTGTTCAGCCTCAATTGACTGGGGAGGCAATTTTTCCGGTAATTCAAA
>Ga0315274_10008147_pt1 | contig 15171 bp, 8 predicted proteins | sample YL17G02_20_MG_FD_203700 | JGI IMG/M metagenome (GOLD analysis project Ga0315274, IMG submission 203700) | Sediment microbial communities from Yellowstone Lake, YNP, Wyoming, USA - YL17G02_20 | ecosystem: Environmental > Aquatic > Freshwater > Lake > Sediment | place: USA: Wyoming | collected... | reverse complement strand
CAGGTGTCGGCTTTGCACCATCGCCGGTTATCGCCAGGGGGACATCAACCAGCGGAAAGGTCAGCCGTTGGTCCTCGACCCAGTCCCTGCTGAACAACGCCCCCAGGCAGTACATCGCCCCCAGCAGGCAGAACGTGAACAGCGACCAGTAGAACATCGGCGAGAAGATGTCGCGCCAGGGAATCCCCGTCCCCTCTGGCAATCCCTCCCAGAACCAGTACGAGGCCTCCCTCGTGGCAGGCGAGAGCCAGGTCGGGATGTACGGCAGGACCGTGTGCTCGTAGTCGTTCGCCGGCGTTGCCATGTACCCCGGATACATGACATATCCCATCACGGACGGCAGACCGCCAGCGGGGCCCAGATACCCCAATGACGCCAGCCCCATCCCGTAGATCACCAGCAGTTCCGTCCGGTTCAGCGCGCGCCCCGGCCACGCACGGATGATCAGGCCATTGATGCAGACGAGCAGAAAGAGCACCATGACCGGCCCGGCCAGCAGTGACCCGATCCCCACAAGCCACCAGCTTCCCAGGCCGAACTGGACGAAGGGGTTGACGACGGCGAAGATGATGATGCAGAGCGAGCCGATGATGACGGCGCGAAGGCTGATGCCACGAGCGGCCCCGGGCTGGCGCTCATCGCTGCGGTCAGGCTTCTGGTGGGTCATGGCGCTCAAGAACTATCTGAGGTGTTTCCTGCAACGGCTCGCCAGCAGCGCCGAACAGTGCCGGCCGAGGCGACCGCACTGTCCAGGGAGAGACAGTCGCACTGCCGGAGCCCGGTCCAATGGGCCTGCTTCTGAGCGCGCTCCTGCTGCGTACGGCCATGGTAGCATAGCAGCAAGCAACGGGCGTGTACCGGGCGCGCGATTTCGTGTAGAAGCCTCAGGGGCAGCGCTCCCGAAATACCTGCGCAGCGAGAGGTGAACAGCGACCACCGCTGGTCATGTTTCCTCCGGCGCCCTTTGGAGTGCGGCATCCGCCGCGTCTTCGTTGTTCCCAGGCACGTCGTATGGGACCACCCCGCGTGTTCTGTCCCGGTCCCGGGCCTCGCTTACGCTCAGGTGTTGCAGCGAGCCCTTCAGTTTCCGGAATCTCGCCGCGCCGACCAACACCAGCGCAATGCTCACAACACAGAAGACCCATCCCAGTACGTGGATCGCTATGGTGTCGAAGAAGTGGATGAAAGATACCCCTGCCACGAACCCCCCCAGGGCTGTCCGCAGGTAAGCGAGAAGGGTCCTCTCATTCGCCAGGACCGTGCGGTCTGTCGCGAGGTAGTCACGCAGAATCAGATCGCGGTCCGCGAACTGGGTATACGGATGTCTTGCGCTGCTCATCTGCTCACCTCTCCCTTATTCTCACCGCTCGGAATCGGGCGGGGCGGCACTCCCGCCAACAGCTACTGCCACCGCTTGATTACCGAGTCGACCACTCGGAACGAGAGCCTCTCACTCAAGGCATCAAGCTCTGTCTTACCTCCAACGGCTGCGGCCGTCGCACACCGCAACGAGCTCGTACCTGTAGTTGGCCAGGAGGCGACGGAAGTACTTCCTCCGATGCCTACCGGTCCCACCTGAATCGCTCTCAGCTTCCGCGTTTTTCTGTCTCGGCATCGAGTCACCCGTGAACCTCGTCCGGCCAATGATACCAGCCGCCATATCAGTCCACCTGCTGGGCATCCCCCGTCTTGACCTACCCGAAATGAGGCCGCCTCGGCCCGGGAACTCCAACCCCGTCATTCACGCTGATTGCACTTGGCGACAGGGCCACGCTCGGCTCAGTGCCGGGTGCGTTTCGCCTTCTTCTCGCGCGCACATATCTCGCTACTGAGGAGGAACACCAGTTCAGATCAGCTCGGTCGCCTGGTTCGGCGCGCAGGATGCAATCTAGGCTCGGCGAAGACTGCCGAAGGTCCGCTCCGGGACCGCGGCGGAAACGCCCGCGAAGGCTGAGGAGAGAGTGCAAAGAAACCGGAGCAGGAAGCCGGAGGATTAGGTAGCCGAGCTTTCCCATCCTGCTCCAAGAACGCTGACTCTCTACACAGGAGGTAGCCGATGATGTCACTCCTAGTAACGTTCCCACGTGCGCTCTGCATAGCCCTACTCGCGCTGTGGTTGTCCGGCTATCCCGTCCAAGCCTCGAACCTGGTCTACAATGGCGATTTCGAGATCGGCCGAGAGAATGAGCTGCCGCCTGGTTGGGCAATGTGGGGAAGCGATCGCTGGAAGATACCGGCCAACTTCACCCGGGACACGACCAGTCCGCACTCGGGGAACGCCTGCTTCCGCATCCATCACCCCGCCAACACCGCGGGGTATGTAGTCTCGGACCCGAAACACGCGCTGAGCACCAGGCCGGGCATGATGTACCGCATCAGTTTCTGGGCGCGGGCGAGCGTTGCAGGATGGGCTTGGTTCACCTTCGACGCCTACGAGCAACTCGCCCCCGATGTCGTGGAGGCGCCTTCTCCAGGCCGGTGGCCTCTCCGGGTCACGACGGAGTGGCAGCGGTATGATTTCACCATCAGGGACGGCTGGGATTTCCGCGCCAAACACAGCCGCTATCTGCTTCTCACCTTCATACCCACCCGGAACCGAGAGACCGAGTGCACCCTCTGGGTCGATGAGGTCGTCGCCGAGGAGGCGCCCGTCGACCGCGCCAGCCAACTCCTGGAACCGGAAACCCTGACCCACCGGCCGCTCGATCATCGGCTGGAGCCGGGCTCCAGTCTGGACCTGACTATCGACGCCGGCAACGCCCTCCGGACGGTGGCAAAGGAGGTTGCCGGCATATCCTTCCACCGGCTTTCCGGCTTCGGGAGGCATCCGTACGCGCAGACAGGCGATTACATATTGGCCCCCGAGCTGGAGCAGGCAATCAGGGATCTTCACCTTCCGATGACCAGACTCTACGGCGTGGGCGACGAGCCGTACCCGGTGGAGGAGGCGATCGACAAAGCCGCGCAACTCTGCGACCGCACCGGCATACCCCAGGAATCATCCGTGCTGGAGCTGGAGGAGCAAGGCGCCAACCGCTCCCTCCCGCCTGAGGTGTGGGCCAAGGCCGTTAACCACTCGGTCGCCAAGGGCTACGGGTTCCAGCATTGGGAAATCAGCAACGAACCCTACGTGATGCAGTCCCAGTGTGCGTTTCCGACTCCGGACGACTATATCGCCCACGTCGTCGGGGTGAGTGCGGCGATCCGGGAAGTGCAGCCGTCCGCCCAGATTGGCATAGGGATTGACCCCAGCAGCCAGTCCTGGGGCAACTATGTCCTGAAGCAGTGCGCTGGTTCCTACGATTTCGTCGTTGGCCACTACTACGCTGCGGTCCCGCACCCCGAACGTGCCACCTTCGAGGATGCGGTGTTGACTCAGAACCTGAAGGAGTTCGACCTGATCCTGATGATCGATGCCTTGATGCGGGGCTACAACCCGGGCCGCCCCGTCTACCAGTACGATACCGAGTGGGGACTGGCCAGCACTGGGCCTAAGGGTGAACCGACCGACGAGACGGATCGGAATGCCAACATCATGGGCACCGTGCACCGGGCGGTGAGGATGATTTACTATGCGAGAGAGGGCCTCATGCGCGGTGCGAGCACCTGGGAGTTCTTCTGTCGTCTCGAGCGCCAGGGGTTTGGGATTCTGTCCCGGGATGCCCCTGACAAACGGTTCATGGTGTACTGGCTCTACTACTACTTCAGCCGTCATCTCGGGGACTGGGTGGTGGATATGCAGGGAATGGCACCTTACTACGCCGCCCCTGGAGACGGCTCTGACCGGTCCGATCGTGATGCCAGCTGCCCCTTGACGCCAGCGCTGGTCACGCTGAGCAATGACAAGACGACGCTCTACATTATCGTCGCCAATGGCTCATGGAAGAGCGATGTCCCCTGCACCGTGCATCTGCGCGGCTTCGAGGCCACCCGGGGCTCGGGGACCGCGCTCTCAAGCGACAACCTGGACGCGAAGCCGCTGCTGGAGAACAAGAGCGACTTCGTGCGGAAGCTGCCGGTGACCGTCACCAAAGAAGAACTGCGCTGCATCATCCCTGCTCATTCGGTGGTCTTCGTCGCACTGCAGGGCAAAGGTTGAGACGCCCCTGATCGCTTGAGAGGCCACGTGTCAGTGCTCCGTGGTGATGGGCACGTCTATCCCCGTCGAGGGCGCGTAACACCGGCCCTGTGTCAGGCGGCCAGCTGGAAGCCGGCGACCCACGTGTCCAGGAAGAGCCGTTGTTCGGTAGTTCCAGAAACGGTGTGCGGACCTGCCGTTGGCCTGATCGTGCCATCCACGGTGTTGAGCGCACGGTCCACTGGTCAGCAGGCGGGCGCACACAACGCGCCCTTACAGGCGCACGACTTCGCCTGTCTCTCGGCTGCGCATCGCGGCCAGCGCGAGGCGCGTGGCCTGGAGGCCGTCCACGGCGCCAGCGTTGTCCGGCTGCGCACCGGTGATCAGGCACTCGGCGAAGTGATCCACCGCCTGGAGCCAGCCCTTATCCCCGGTATAGTTCCAGGCGATGGACCCCAGGAAGCGCTCGGCCTCTTCCGCGTGCGGGCCCTCGAGGGCTCCGCGCTCGAGCTGATCGCGTATCTCCCAGCCAGTGCGCCGCATTGCGTACAGCGCGTCCGCGCCGAGCTTCTCATAGAGCGGGCGATAGCCGAACTCGGACTTGGGGTGCGTGTGGCCGGGGAAGCGCTCCACGCACGGCTCGTCGGCGCGGCCGAAGCAGCGCAACTCGACGAAATCCTCCACGGTGACCGCGCCCTTCTCTAGCATGAGGGCAAGATACTCCTTGGGCATATCCATGGACCCGTGGCCGCTGTCCAGGATGGAGGCGACACACCCGCCGCTCATCTTCATGGTGATGACTTCGTCATCGGCGCGGGAGGAGATGCAGTAGATCGACTCCACCTCCTGGCCGGTCATCCAGCGCAGAATGTCGAAGATATGGCACACCTCGTGCATCACGCGCGTGCCCGGCGTGCGGTTCCGGCCCCAGCGCCAGTACTCGTCGGCAATGCGGTAGTGGAAGTTCCAGATGCCGCCGTACTGCCGGCCGAGCTGCTTAGCCCGGGTGTAGGCGGGGGCGAAACGCCGGTTGAAGCCGACCGCCACCAGCTTGCCCGAGGCGCGCTGCGCCTCGACGACGGCTTCGCAGGCCTCCGCGGTGTCGGCGAGGGGCTTCTCGACGTAGACCGACTTCCCGGCCTTCAGGACCGCCAGTGTGAGCGGCACGTGCGTCTCATCCGCGGTGGCAAGCACCACGGCCTGGATCTCATCGTCGGCCAGCAATTCGTTCATATCGGTCACGCCATGGGGGATCCCGTAGGCCGCCTGTGCCCCCTCCAGTTTGGCGCGATCGGAATCACACACGGTCTTGAGGCGCACGTGAGGCGCGCGGGTGAGATTGGGCAGGTGCTGGCTGTTTGCGATATGACCGGCACCGATGATGCCGAAGACTGCCTGCTGCATGGATGATGCTCCTTGTCTATGCCGAGTTCCCGTGACGCCGCTCGAAGCGCGCCGCAGGGCACCGCGCAGGGCTCAGTTTCACCTGTGTGACGGCGCGTGACTGCCGTAGAAGTCGTCGGTGTGGAAGAGCATGGCGGCCCAACGTACGCAGTGGCCGGCGCCTCTGGTCACTGCACGCTGCCTTGCTTGATGCGCGACAGTACGATCCCGAGCGGGTCATTATCCTGGGGCGGCGCGAGCAGGCGTTCGGCTGGCCGGTGCTCCAGGTAAAACCCGAGCACTTCTGGGAAGTAGACAAGCCCCTCCGGTGCACTGGAGCCGACACTGATCGCGCCTTCGGTGTAGTCCCGGCTGAGATCGCGGTCTGACGGGTGCTTGTAGAGCTCCTGTAGCTCGGTCCGCGCCTTCACCTTGCCGGTGCTGATCTCCCATCCCTCCAGATCATCCAGCACTCTCCCGGTGCTGACCCAGCTCAGCACGCGCTGCCGCAGCACCCGCTCGATCGCATCGAGGTGCTTCTCCTTCAGGCCCAGTGCCCGGTCGGCCTGCACGAGGTGCCAGGCGTGCTCGATGCCTTGGCTTAGGATCAGTGAGCTAGCGCGCGGATGAGGATAGCGCCAGCCTCCGACCGGGTCCTGGCTATCAGCCAGGAAGTCGGCCGTGGCCGCTATCACGTCGCGAAGCTTCGGCTCATTGGGAGCGTACCTCAGCAGCTCAGGCAAGCCCGAGAGGGCATAGCCGATGTTGTAGGGCGTAGCAGAGGGGTGCTGCCAGCGGAAGTCCTGCTCCTCCACGAACGGGGGATTGTCCTCGATCGGCGTGCCCTCCGGGCTGAAGAGATCACCTGGCGAGAGCTTCGTGCGCAACTCTCGGAATAGCCGCAGTGCGAGCTCGGGGTATCTAGTGTCTCCCGTGTATTGGTACAGCCGAACCAAGTCCCTCACATCGCCGACGTTGCGGCACTCCCCGGTGTCGGCGTGGAGCTGCTCGGAGGAGTAGGCCAGCTGCGTGTTCAACGCCTCCAGCATGCGCGGGTCGCCGGTCTGCTCGTAGGCGAGGAAGAACGAATCCATGCCCTTGGTGCAGAAGTCGACCGCGCTGTTCGAGCGCCACCGCCCCTCCACGCCCTCCTGGTCGCGAGTGGCCGGGTACCTCGTCCCTCCGGTCTCTTCCGGCCCCCACCAGATGCATCGATCATAGAAGTTCTGGCACCAGAGGGTGGCGACCTCGGTGAGACTGTTGTCCCCGCTGCGCCATCCCTCCTCGAAGATGGGCGGACAGTGGTTGAACCGGTCCGTCCCGCCCGGCCTGCCTGTCCGCTGGCTATCGGAGAAGCCGCTGACACTGCCCAGGTCGTCGCCGTGAGCCATCGCTCTCACAATCGCCTCATGGTGGTACTGAACGAGCTTGGCCAGCTCCGGCTGGCCTCCGAGTTCCAGCGGCGGCCCGGTCCCGTATAGCTCGTCCCAGAGATGCCAGTCCAGCGATATCACATGGGGCGACTCCAGGATGGGCGTGAGTGTCGCCAGGCCGGCCGGGGCAACGACGAACTCGGCCCGCAGCCAGCTTGCCTGTTGCATTGGCACCTTGTCTTCGGCAGCGCACCGCTGATAGCGATAGGCCAATCCGCCATGAGACGTTCTCGCCTCGACCTCGCCCCTCTGGGTCAAGGGTGCGACGGGATGGTAAATGCGATAGCGACCGCCCTCGAAGTAGAGCGCGCAGGGCGTCTCCTCCGAGAATCGGTGGCTGGACCCCTCTTCGCTCACCTGGACCCTCTGCTCCCCGCTCAGCAGGTAGCTCGGGGGCGCTTCGGTCTCGATCCGCCAGCCGAAATCAGGCGCGGACCCGAACCCCACCAGCTTGCTCTGGAGATGAGCGATCACCACCACCTGCCCAGCGGCGTCGGCCCGAATCTCGATCACCCGCGGCCACTGGGGATCGTCGAAAAGCTGCCGCTGCCAGAGGAAGTGGTGGTTCCTCTCCACCGTCTCTGCCTTCGCGCAGGCGGTGGAGGCCCGCGCTGGGGCGATCAGCCGGGCGCTGAGCCTGGGTCCGTTCTCGTAAGCTACGATTACGGATTCGCCATCGAACGAGACGGCGACGGGCAGCGCCGGCTTGTCGTCGTCCACCGGCCTGGGACGCAGCCGGAACTCCACTGCGCCTTCGCCAGCGAAAGTGTACGGGAACGTGAGCAAGCCGCGCCGCACCGACTTCGCCTCACCCCCAATCGGCGGATGCCACGTCAGAGGCCGCAGCGAGCTGGCGATCTCTGCCTTTCCGTCCGACACCAGCAGCGCCTGGTTCTCGCCAACCAGGCCCCGGGTGAAGGGCAGCGACGCTCGCACGACCTGCTCGCCCGGGGCCCTCGGCTCGACGACGATCCTCATGTCGTTTCTACTCTCCTGCGAGGCTGCTCCCGCGAAGTTGCCCTCAATCGCCATCACTCGCCCTGCCAGCCCTGCAGCCATCAGCGACACCAGTGCCAGTGTCCGCCCCAAACCATACGTGGCCGGGGATCGGTGCCCGCATGCCTCGGCGATCGCGGCCGTGAACTGACACTGTCTTGTCCAGTAGCTCATCTGGCTTCCAGGACTTTCGCAGACCCTCTTTCGTGGTATTTCCCTCCCCTCGTGCACGTTCCTGCGCTGAGAGGCATGTGGTCCGCCACACAGTTTGGCAAGAGGTAAGAGATCCTGGCGGGCGCCGATGCAGATCCACACCGCGATCGCGCGGGGAACGCTACCGAAGGCTCAGGGCCAGTGCAAAGCTGCAGGGACGGGCGGGCCGAAGGCGTAGCTTGCGTCAATCCACCTTCTGTCCCAGAAACGTTGGTGCTCCACATTGTGAATGGCAGTGTCCATAGAGGCAGGTCAGCAACGCCGTAACTATACAAGGCGTGTTTTGGAACAGTACCCGAGCTGCGTCATCGCGAACATGTAGAATGGTCGGGCCCTGACCGCGATCCGCGCGCCTACACAAGACCAAAGACGCGTCGCGTCGCTCATCCGTGAATCGTTCGGCGCGTGCAAAAGAGGAGAATGAAGAACATGCAGTTCACGAAGGGCAAGCTCCTGTATGACAACCCGCTGGCTTCCGCCGAACATATCCGGGACTTCCGGCTGGAGGGCGATGCGTGCATCACGTTCCCGCGCGCACGAACGCGCATGGAAAATGCCTACGAACGACACGAGGAGGAGGCACTGCATGCGAATTTCGTCCTTTGGTGTGACCACGACTTCCCTGACAGTATTGCGGTGAGCTGGGATTTCCAGCCGCTAACCGACGCAGGCCTCGCCATGTTCTGGCTCGCCGCAAAAGGACGGAACGGAGAAGACCTGTTTGACCACTGTCTGAAACCGCGAAACGGGGACTACCAGCAATACCACCACGGTGACATAGACGCCTTACACGCATCCTACTATCGACGCAACCCAGGCGAGATCAGTTTCCGTACCTGCAACCTCAGGAAGAGCTACGGTTTCCATCTGGTCTGTCAAAGCGGCGACCCTCTGCCCGATGCGCGGTACGCCTTACGGCCGTACCGCATAGAGGTGGTCAAATGCGGTCCACACGTGCGATTCTCGATGAACGACGTCGTGCTCTTCCACTGGGTTGATGACCAGAAGACGTGCGGTTCGGTCCTGACCGGCGGCAAGATCGGTTTCCGGCAGATGGCAGGTCTGATCGCAGACTATGCTAATCTGCGGGTTCACGCCGTAGAGCTGACGTCCCACTCCAGTTGAGGGCGCCGTAGTCCCGCTTCCGTGTGTACAGGCAGCGCTGCCAGCCAAGGATCATCTCCGGCTCAACGATGCCGCCCGTCTCCTTCATCAGCGACCGCCTGGTATCCCGGCGCCGCCCCGAACAACTCACGCATCCCACATCACGGCAGCCGCAGGGCTCGGTCCAGCCACGCGAAAGCCGTCTCTTGCATCTCGACGTTGTACAGATGCGGCACTGGCCACAGGTGCGTCTCAATACGACCACCTGCTCCTTGTGACTCCCATACCTTCCGCATTCGGGCGTAGGCATCGCGGACGGATTCCACTGGGAAGAGGTCATCCTGCTCGCCGTTGTAGAAAAGCATGGGCTTCGGACAGGCGATGCTGGCCACGTCCGGATGGTCCAGGTGATTCCGAAGGCCCGGGTGGGTCATGGTGAACGCGGACTGCCCCCGCGTCTGATTGATGCCGGGCGCCATCTGGCCTCTCGTCGTGGACATCCAGCAGATGGCCGCCCCCGCTGCGATACGGTCGGAGAGAGCAGCTATCTGCCAGGTGCGGAACGCACCCACCGAAAGGCCCATCGCCGCGACCCGTTCAGTCTCTACCTCCGGACGAGTTCCCAGGAACTCTGCGGCGCGCAGATCTTCGTGGGCGATGAGACCAGCAAAGGACATCCCGAGTTGCAGCAGGTTCGCCGCGAGCGCCTGCTGGCCGTCGTAGCCCCCGCCGCCCCGGTCCGACCAGTTGAGCATGTCGGTGGCAAAGCAGACGTAGCCGCGGTTTGCCAGTTCGTCGCCCAGCCAGCGGCCCCCGTAGTTCTCCTTCACCCATTCAGTCGCGGACTCCAGCCGCTCTCTATGCAGAGGCTTGATTACCTTCTCCTTGCCGATGTCGAACCGTGCCCCGTGGTCGTGCAGCAGCAAGACTGCGGGAAAAGGGCCCTTCCCTTTGGGCACGACCATCAGGGCGGCGACGCGGCTGTCTCCCGTCAGGTTGAGGACGATCTTCCGCGCGACGTAGTAACCCCGATCTTCCTCGGCAATGGTCACGGGGTCCCAAGGCGCCGGGGGAGGGGGGGCCATCAGGCACTCCTTCACCTTCGCCCGCGCCGCCCTGCGCCAGGCCCCAAAGTCCTTGTGGGTTCCCGAGAGCCACGAAAGAGGGAAACTCAGCCGGTCTACCAGCCGATCGCGAAATGCCGGCAGGTTGTCCTTCACCCCCTGCGTCTGGTGGGCTTTCCTATCCACATGCTTCTCCTTGCCGCGAGCCAGCCCGGTGTGCGTCCCAACGACGCAGTTCGAGTTGGTGCGGCCTCTGCGGTGCACTTTGCGATGCGTGCAATGCGCTTCGGCCGCCCCCACCCGAACCGTACGTGACAATTCGCCGTCATCCGGCTCGCCGTCCGGAGTTGATCAGGTCGACTGTCCGGCTCTGACCAGCCTCCCGGGCGAGGCCCGTCTATATCGGTTGTCACCATGCAACTCGGTTGGTGTTCCGCAGGTGCGTGGCGGAGACTCAAGAGACCTCCCGACCGTCTATCGCCCGAGCATGTTCAGGAAGATGCTCTCGGCAACCGGGTCGTAGTTTGCATTGGAGCTGTCTAGGTGAGGTTGGAGGTCGAGTTGCGAGAACAGGATCGTGCCGGCGCCTTCAGCAACAGGAACCTCCGCCGCTATGATGTTGCCTGGTTCCCGCGCCCAGAGGATTCTCTTCGCGCTGGCAAGAGCGGCACCCTGGAGGGGAGCGAGCGCAACGGTACCTGGTAGGCCGTTCCAGCGCGTGAGGAACTCCTGGCCGATGCCGGACAGCACCGGATGCTCGGCCCCTGGGTAGATGAAAGCCCGGGAGTAGCGGCCGGTGTCTGCGTCCCCCCGGCTCCCAATGGGGATGGTGACATCGCAGAGATCGTGCCAGTCCCACGAGTTCGTTCTCAACACGATCACCCGGCCGCCGGCGGCGGCGAACCGGCGCAGGGATCCAGCCTGGGCCTTCTCGCCAGCGGTCACCCTCTCGGCATTCCACACGATGACCACTTGCTCGCCAGGCTTCAGATCGCGAAGATCCCCCGAGGTCTTCAGGCCTTTCGATTGGAAGTAGGCGGCCGCGACGGGGTCAGCACCCAGGAGCACGAAGGTGCGGCGGCGAGCGGCGGCGGTGGCTACTGGGGGGTCGATGGCGCGTACAAACCGTTGACTGAGCACCGGGCGGCCGGAGAGGCCGGTGGTGCGGGCGGCCAGCCAGTACTGGCCCTCCGCAGCAGGCAGCCTCCAGGTGACCGGGGTCGTGGTAAGCGTATCTGACTTCAGCTCGAAATCGAAGTCCCACCGCGCTATGGGCGAGTTGAGGCATTCAGCTTCCGGGATGAACTCTGGCGATTCCCGCGTGAGCAGCAACTCCACGTGGATATTGGCATCGCGGGCGGAATCGTTGATCAGGTAAAGGTCGGTGGTTACTTCTTGGCCGGTCAGGTAATCGGGGTTGAACAGATCGGGGCTCACCAGCACCGGAGAGAGCGCGCTGTGCCAAACGGCCGACAGGGGGTCGGCAAACCCCGCTTTCCACTGCCGCCCCCCGTGGCGCGTCTTCGTCCAGCCTGCGTACATGTAGGGCCAGATGCCGGCTAGGCGCGCTCTGCGCATTGCCTCGGTGTGTTCCATGCCGATCTGCGCCGCCGCCAGGCGATCTGCTTCCTCGTCGTCAGTGCCCGTCCATTGGGTGACTGGCCGCTCGAAGGTGTTCATGTACTCCGTGCATGTGAGGGTGCGGCCCCGGGCCGCCTGGATCCGTTGTGGAAGGTCGAGCATCGTCTGGCCTTCCTCGGTCCGGGTTATGTTCCAACATGCGTGAAAATCGAGGTTCTCCTTTGTGCCCTCGTTTCCATAGTTGCCTGCTCCTGCGCGGAGGGTGGGCCGCGTCGGGTCCAGGCCCACCACGAAGTCCCGGTACGGGCCCGCCTCCCACGTCGCGTCGACATGGGATTCATTCGATAACACCCACATGATCACCGAGGGATGGTTCCACAGCCGCGCCATCCATGCGGCCGCATCGGTCAGCACGTTCTTGTGCCAGATGGCATACTCCTCGGGCGTGAACTCGTAGTCCGTGTTGTTGTAGAGGCACGGGAACTCGGCAAGGATCATGGTGCCGTACTCGTCGCAGTTGTCTGCCCAAAGCCGGGGAGGCGGTTGGGTGTGGGTGCGGAACGAGTTCATGGACATCTCATGCGCCTCGGTCACCAGGTAGGCTTTCTCTTTCCCCTGGACTGGCGCCCAGTCCCAGTCCCCAACCAGTTCGGAACCACTCAGCCAGATGTCACTGCCGTTGAGCTTGAACCTGGGGCCCACCGCCTCGATCTCGCGCATGCCGAACCGGAGGGTGAGCGCGTCGAGGACCTTACCTCCAATAGTGACCGTGATGTCGGCACGGTAGAGGTGGGGCTCCTCGGGAGTCCAGGCTCTGAACCCAGGCATGGGCACCTCGACGAAGAAATGCTCTCCCTCAAGGGGATCCGCGGCAGGCGCCAGACGCGCTGGAACCTCGGCTTCGCCAATCACATCGCCGTCGGGCCAGGGTCTAACCTGGGCGCGTATCCTGAGCCCGTCGACCCGCCGCAGGCCAGCAGGTGTCACCCGTATCCTAACCCTGCTGGCGGAAAGATCGGGAAGCGCCAGAGCCCACTTAACGTAGACAGTGTCTGCGAAGTCGATCCAGACGTCGTCCGCTACCTGTGGCATCCCGCGGCCGGAGTTGCTTGCGAACCCGGCCGGAATCAGGAAGTAGCCGCTCTTGCTTCTCCGCACGCCCGCCGCACCGGCTATGCGCAGCACAATCTCGTTCTCGCCTGGCTGAAGCACACCCGGCGTGACGATGACTTGATAGGGCCCCGTAGGCGCGTTCTCTCCGACCTTCCGTCCGTTGACAAAGGCTGCCGCGCCGAACGCAATCCTGTTCCAGCGCAGCACACCCAGACCCGCGGCCTGAGCCGGGGAAAGACCGAACTTCCGCTTCGCCCATACGAACTTGATGTGGGCTGCCAGGTCCCCGTTCGCAGGCATGAAGGGGCCTGGCAGGCTGACCGGAGTCCACGCCAACCTGGCCTGACCCTGTGCGGTCTCAGCTCGTTCCGCCCCATCGCCGACAGCGAATTCCCACGGCCCGTTGAGCAGGACCGAACTAGCGCGCCGTCCCTCGTACCCGTACCCAGCCGAGCAGAGGCAAGTCACGAGAAAGACCGCCGCAACCAGCGACCTCATCTCCACCTCCTCCGACAGAAGTCATGGCAGCCGAGCAGACCTGAACGAACCAGCGGCACCTATGAAACTGCGCTATCGCAGGAGAAGCTCCCGGAGAACCGGAGGGAGCTCAAGCCAATCTCATGCCACAACCGCAAGGCTAATCCCGACGAGACCCGACCACGTAGTGTACAGGGCAGGTTTGGCCCGCTCAGTGAGCCGGGGAAGTCGAACTGTTCCAGAGCTAGTCTCGGGTGGTCTTCCGCACCGCCTGGGGTGAACCTGCGTCAGATCCGCGTTCCTACGGCCAGTTCACACTGTAGCGGAAAGGTCGGGAAAGAATGCGCGGGTGTTCGAGATGAGGCCGGACTGCTCGTTCCTATCAGCGGATTCGCGTGGGGAATAGCATCAGTGCTTCATAGCCTCTACGACCTCGGGGAGACGGCAGATCCAATATGGGTGCGAGTATGGGCGCACCCGCGGCGGCCTGTGCCAGGTGGATGCGGCAACGGGGGTGGTGCTCTGGGAGCTCGGCGAACCAAGCAAGCATGTTCATGGAACCGGTCTTTCCGCCGACCTCGATCCGTCCTATCCGGGGGTGGAGTGTTATGGGAGAGACGTTGACAGCGGCAAACAATGGCTTCTCAGCGCGCAAGGCGATCTACTCAGTACCGCTGACCTCGGCGGTACAACCGTCATCGCTGCCTACTGGGATAGTGACACCCAGCGGGAGATCCTGCGCGACGGGCGGCTCACCAACTTCGCCAGCGGCCGGCAATACGAACCTCAGGTTGATGGCCAGCCGCTCCTGATCGCTGACATCCTCGGTGACTGGCGAGAAGAGATCATCACTGGCCTGCCCGGCGAGTTGCGGATCTACACGACAACCTTGCCAGCCAGCGACAGACGGATCTGTCTGCTGCGCGATCCGATCTATCGCATCGATGTGTGCGAGGTGTCGAGTGGGTACTACAACGTGCCGCAGTTCCAGGTTCTACCCGGAGGAGAGGGGCGCGGATAGATGCCTGGTGTGTGGGTTGGGGCCGCCCTTCTTCGGCGGAGTGAGGTAAGCCGTCTGCGCATCTCTGGAGGTGAGGGCGCAGAGAATGGCGTGATTGCCACGCAGGATTCGGCCCCCAACCCGGGACTGGGCACAGTCCCTGGTGTCACCCATGGGGACGGGTCAGAATCACGCTGGCGAACATGGCGTTGACCATGCGGCACTGGAGGGGGCGCCTCGCGTAGGGCCCACACAGAGGGGGCCAGAACGCCCGCGTTGTCCGCCCAATCCATTCGGCTTGGTCTCGCAGATGAGCGTGAATGTCATCCTGACTGGCATGACCAGATCAGGTTAGCAGGAGGCGCTCAGGATGTCGGAACAGAGACGGTGGAGGACGGCGCACACACCCCATCGCACCGGGGCAGGACAGCAGTTTCAAGAGGCGGCGCGAGACCTGAGGTGTCCGCGGGAAGGAAGGCGGGCGGCTTCGTCAAACACACGTAGCCATACTCGGCGGCACCGCGTACTGAGGGCGGCGGGGAGCGGGCCGACAAGAGGGCATGGCAGACCGTCTCAGATGCTTGCTGCTCTGCCTGGTGAAAGGGGGTTTCCGATGGGCAGCTGTGTAGGTGACCTGCCCCCATAAGAGATACCAGTCACAATGTTAGTCCCGTATGCGCGGCCAGCACCTGGGTGCTGGGCGGCCACGGGGCAAAGGCCTCGGGCGCC
>Ga0315274_10008146_pt1 | contig 15172 bp, 15 predicted proteins | sample YL17G02_20_MG_FD_203700 | JGI IMG/M metagenome (GOLD analysis project Ga0315274, IMG submission 203700) | Sediment microbial communities from Yellowstone Lake, YNP, Wyoming, USA - YL17G02_20 | ecosystem: Environmental > Aquatic > Freshwater > Lake > Sediment | place: USA: Wyoming | collected... | reverse complement strand
GAAGTACATGCTGGCTGCGTTTCTCCCCATATGTCTGACCTTCGCAATCGCCTGCCCGACTTCCGCTGCTGTCATCGGCGGGCGAAGGCTGTTCAGGTTTCAGAGCAAGGCGGAGTTTGCCGGGTTCAGCCAGGCGGGCGCGCGCTGGGATGAGAGGGCCGCCGGACTCGTGTTCGACCGCCATGGTGCGGAAGTCGAGGCGGACGCGTCCCCGTATGGCCTGATCGAGTCGCCCAATGTGGAGATCGGCTTTCCCTGTGACCAGATTGTCGTCTCGTGGAATGCGATTACGCCTCCGGGATCGTACGTCACCATCCATATCCGCGCGCGGTCCGGCGGCTTCTGGAGCCGCAGGTTCACCGTCGCCATCTGGAACCGAGACAATCGCCCGGTGCAGCGCATGAGTGTGAACGGCCAGGAGGACGACATCGCGGCCATGGATACGGACGTGCTCCGCCTGAAGAAGCCGGCCGACGCCTTCCGTGTCTCGGCGAAGCTCTCCTCGGCAGACGGGCACACCTATCCGACGCTTCGGCTGCTGGCGGTGCATGCGCTCGATTCGAATGCAGGCCGCGCTCGCCTGAGGGCACGGAAGTCGGTCTGGGGCACGGACCTGTCCGTTCCTGAGCGCTCGCAGCTCACGGTCCCGCAGGGAATCCGGTTCTGCAGCGCCACCTCGACCGCCATGGTGCTCGACTATTGGGCGCAGAGGCTCGGCCGGTCGGAACTCTCGGTCCCTCTGCAGGAGGCGATCGATGGAATCTACGACAGGGAATGGGGCGGCACGGGGAACTGGCCGTTCAACACCGCCTATGCCGCTGAGTTCGGCGGTCTGCGCGCGTACGTCACCCGCTTCGCCGGTCTGCGCCAGATCGAGGAGTGGATTGCGAAAGACATCCCGGTCATCGTGAGCGTGGACTACAACATCCTTACGCACAACAAGTCCGGCGGTACGATGGGGCATCTCATGGTGCTCCGAGGGTTCACGTCTGACGGCGACTGCATCATCAACGATCCGTACGCGCACCTCGACAAGGGCGAGTGCGTGCGCAAGGTATTCAAACGCAGGGATTTCGAGCGCTCCTGGCTCACGAGGGAGGGCTCGCTGGGGACTGTGTACCTCATCTATCCGGACCGCTGGGGAACCCCGCGGAACAGTCGCCTGAATTGGTGACCGCCGGATTGCGTCGGCCGGCAGTTTCCCCTTCGCGCTGTGGTAGGCAGCCTGTGTGCTATCTTCACCCGAAACCTTGCGTCTCCTCCCAGCGTATTGTATTATCGGATGAGCATTCTCAGTCCTCGTGCCAATAATCCGGTGCGGGGGTAAGATCAGGAAGGGATCGGATTTTTTATCTGATGGTTTTGCGCAAGAATCTCCACCTCGTCCTGTTTGCTGCTTTTGTCGCAGCGTGCCTGTCGTGCTCGGCGGCCCATGCCGACGTCCGAAGCACTATCAGCCAGGCGACTCGCGGCTTCAAGGACGTCAAGCTGACCTGCAGGGTGCTTTACGCTAACCAGGCCGAGTTGAAGAAGATCGGCAAGGATTTCCCGAAGAGCTATGAGTTCAAGACCACCACCGTCTGGTACAAGTCCCCCGATAAGATGAAGATGGTAGGCAAGCTCGGGATGCTCAAGGCGGCAGTGGTAATGAATGGCGACCGGAAAGCTACCTTCATTCCCGCGCTTCGTTACTCGAAGAAGGAGAACATCGAAGAGGAGCCGCACAAGCGCCAGACCGATCTCGACATAGGAATAGTCACGGACTCGATCTGGCGCGACTACATAGTCGTTGATGCAGCCGACGACCACGGATCGGACGACGCGGTCTACAGGATCACCTTCGTCAGGGACAATGCTCGGCAAAAGAAGCATGTCTGCTGGGTTGATGCGAAGACCCTGAAGCTGCTGAAGCTCGAGAAGTATGAAAGCGACGGCAGCCTAAAGTCCCGGTACATCTATTCGAAGCACTCGCTGATAAACGGCCTCATTTGGGTGCCCGGTCGCGTTGACGTATACAACCAGGACGCAAAGCTCGCCGGAACCACCGCATACGAAAGCATCAGCGTCAACATCGGCATACCGGATTCCGAGTTCAAGATCTGACGCGGTGTCACCCTTTGCAGTAGTGGGCCCCGGATGGTATAATGCATCAGCAGGACGGTCGTTTCCGCCGTCCTTTTTGCTTGTGTAGCTGCCCTTTGTGTCAGCGGATCGAGCAGGCGCATCGAGAGCCCCTGCGGCGGGAGACAAATCTTGACAAGAACGACGGCGGCTGACTATAATAACTGGGTGTTTTCGTGAGGGGCCAGATGCAGCACTCAGGCGGATCTGCGCCGTGCGCGGCCGCGAACAAGCCCGTTGGCACTTCCGACCTTGACATGGACGTTCGCTACGTCAAGGGAGTAGGCGAGCGCCTGGCTGGGGCTATGGGCAAGATCGGCATTTTCACGGCCCGCGATCTCCTGATGCACTATCCGCGCCGACATGAGGACCGAACGCATTTCCGCCGAATCTCACAGCTCAAACAGGGCGAGACGGCGACAATCCGCGGAAAAGTGCTCGTTGCCGATAACCTGCGCACCTCGCGCACCCAGATGCTGCTCACCAGGGTGGCTATTGAAGACGGCACCGGCACGGCGAGCCTTATCTGGTTCAACCAGTCGTACCTGAAAAACCGGTTCGTGAAGCTGCTCGGCAAGGATATCGTCGTCTATGGAACCGCCCAGTTCGGTTCGCGGGGCATTGAGATAGTCAATCCCGAGTGGGAGGAAGTCGGTGACGGGGCTGATCCCCTGTCGTCGAACCGCATAGTGCCGGTCTATCCTCTCACGGAGGGTCTGTATCAGGGAACGATCCGCAGGGTCATCTACCAGGCCCTGGACAGGTTTCTGCCGGCGGTCAAGGACGTACTGCCGACGGAGACACTGGATCGGCGCGATCTTGTGGATGCCGGGACGGCGCTCCGGAACATCCATTTTCCGGAGAGCGAAGTCGCGCTGGCGGCCGCGCGTTACAGGCTGGTATACGAGGAGTTCTTTCTGCTCCAGCTTGCTCTCGCGCTCCGGAAGCAGAACATCACCGGCGGCCAGCCGGGCATCGCTTTCAAGGTGACGCCGGAATGTACGAGGGCGTTTTACGCGTCGCTGCCGTTCGAGCTTACCTCGGCTCAGAAGCGCGTGATCGCGGAGATCGAGCGGGACATGAGCCGCGGCGGCTCGATGAACCGCCTGCTTCAGGGAGATGTCGGCTCCGGCAAGACCGTCGTGGCCGTGGCCGCGATGATGGTCGCCATTCACAACGAGTGCCAGGCCGCATTGATGGCGCCTACCGAGATTCTGGCGGAGCAGCACTACCTGGTCCTCTCGCAGATGCTGCAGGGACTGGGCTTGGAGATCGTTCTGCTCACCGGGAGCCTTACCGCTGCGGAAAAGCGGAAGGCGAGAGAGAGGATCTCCTCGGGCGAGGCTCAGGTCGTGATAGGCACGCATGCCCTGATCCAGGAGGGCGTGGATTTCAAACGCCTGGGGCTCGTGATAATTGACGAGCAGCACCGATTCGGCGTGCTTCAGAGGGCGGCCCTCCGTGAGAAGGGCTGGAACCCGGATGTGCTCGTCATGACGGCAACGCCGATTCCGCGAACATTGGCGCTTACGGTGTACGGCGACCTCGACGTGTCGGTCATTGACGAAATGCCGCCCGGTCGAAAGCCGATACGCACTCATAGAAAGACCGCCGACGAGCGGAGACAAGTATACGATGCCGCCCGGAAGCTGGTTCAGCAGGGACGGCAGGTCTACATAGTCTGTCCGCTCATCGAGGAGTCCGAAAAGCTCCAGGCCAAGGCGGCGACAGACCTCGGCGAACGCCTGAAGAGCCAGGTCTTTCCGGAGTTCAGCGTGGCCGTGCTGCACGGGCAGATGAAGCCGGCGGACAAGGACGATGTCATGCGCCGGTTCCGCGACGGCGAGATTCAGATCCTGGTCTCGACAACGGTCATCGAGGTCGGGATTGACGTGCCGAACGCCTGCGTGATGCTGGTGGAGGATGCGGAGCGGTTCGGCCTGGCGCAGCTCCATCAGTTGCGAGGCCGGGTGGGGCGCGGCGACTATCAATCGTACTGCGTGCTCATCGCCGAACCCGGGACAGATGAGGGCAGAGAACGCCTGAACGTCATGGCGCGGACGAGCGATGGATTCGAGATCGCGGAGGAAGACCTCCGGATTCGTGGGCCCGGGGAGTTCTACGGCACGCGCCAGAGCGGCCTTCCCTCGCTCCGGATTGCGAACATCCTGCGGGATGTGGATATCCTTGAGAAGAGCAGGGAGGATGCGTTCGCTCTTGTAAAGGCTGATACCGGCCTCTCGGCGTCCGAGCATGCGGACCTGAGGGCTGAGGTGTTCAAGCGCTTCGAGGGCTACGAGCTGGCTTCGGTAAGCTGATACGGCGGGTCTCCCGCCGGAAGGAATGTTGGCGGGCGACGGGGTCCTGGTGATCTCTCACGATGAAAAGGGCAATCTATCCGGGAAACTTCGATCCTGTGACGAACGGCCACCTGGACATAATTGAGCGGGCTGCCGGCCTGTTCGACGAGCTAATAGTGGCCGTCGGCACCAACGTCGGCAAGAGCCCGGCGTTCACAGTTGAGGAGCGCGTGGCGATGCTGCGTGAGACCTGCCGGCACTTGCCGAACGTGACCGTGGACAGTTTCGACGGCCTGACCGTGCGCTATGCAAAAAGCCGCAACGCCAACGTAATCCTTAGAGGACTGCGCGCATTATCGGATTTCGAATTCGAATTCGAGATGGCCTTGATGAACCGCAGGCTGGATGAGGGAATAGAAACCGTGTTCATGGCGACGAATGCCGAGTACTCTTACCTGAGCTCAAGCATCGTCAAGGAGATCGCGGGCTTCGGCGGCTCGGTGGAGAGCCTGGTCCCCAAGATTGTCGAGGAATACCTGAAGCGAAAGCTCGGTTCATAATCACGTAACGTCGAGGCTGGCCGCCGTCAGGGCGGTTTCAGCCGAAGGAGGCGATTGCCATAGACACACCGGAACTGGTTGACAAGCTTGAGGGGCTTGTTGAGAAGAGCAGGCAGATTTTCAATAATGCCTTCGTGAACATTGATGAGTTCTACACCTTGACGAACAAGGTCCGGGCCTCGCTGCCGGAAGACGTCAAATCGGCCGCCAGGATCACCCGGGATGCCGACCACATCGTCAACGATGCGAAGGAGCAGTCGGCCCAGATCATGGATCAGTCAAAGGCGGAGGCTGCCAGGATCATCGAAGACGCGAAGGCTGAAGCGGTCCAACTAGTGGACAGCAGTGAGATCAAGCGCCTGGCAACTGCCCAGGCGAAGGAGATCGTCGCCAGCGCCGAAGAGGAAGCCCGAGCCACTAAAGCCGGTGCGGATGAATACGCGCAGGAAGTGCTCGGCAACCTCGAGAGCTTCGTGGGCAAAGTTTTGTCTACTATCCAGCGCGGACGGGACAAACTGGAACACAAAGCAGGCGCGGAGACGGGGCATGAATAGTGCCATGGAGAGGATCTATGCCCGGGCACGCGAGGCGCGCAAGACTATCGTGCTGCCGGAGGGCATGGATCCGAGAGTCGTAAGGGCCGCTGCCGATATCCGCGTCCGGGGCCTCGCCGTCCCTGTGCTTCTCGGAAAGCGCGATCCGGTGCTGACGGTTGCGCGTGACAACGGCGTGGACCTTTCGGGCATCGAGGTCATAGACCCGGCGACGTCGCCCAAACGCGAGCAGTATGCCGACATGCTCTACGAGCTTCGGAAGAGCAAGGGCCTCACGCGAGAGGAAGCTCACCGCCTTGCCGGCGATATCCTCTACTATGGAGTGCTCATGGTGAAGGCCGGCGACGCGGACGGCGAAGTCTCGGGGGCTACTCACTCTACTGCGGATACGGTTCGGCCTGCCCTGCAGGTCCTGAAGACTGCGCCGGGCGTCTCGATAGTCTCCGCGTTCCTCGTCATGATCGTTCCTGACACTACCTATGGCGAGAACGGGCTGCTCCTATACGCGGACTCCGGGCTGGTCATCAATCCGACCGCCCAGGAGTTGGCCGAGATCGCCGTCTCTACAGGCAAGACGATGCGAACGATCTTCGGCGTGGAGCCGCGAATAGCCCTGCTGTCGTTCTCCACTAAGGGAAGCGCGGGGGGTCCGCTGGTGGACAAGGTGGTCGAGGCCACCCGCATTGCGACGGAGAAGGCGCCGGACATATTGATTGACGGCGAGCTTCAGGGCGACGCGGCGCTGGTGCCCTCCGTTGCCAAATCCAAAGCGCCGGGCAGTTCCGTGGCCGGGAAGGCGAATGTGCTCATATTTCCCGACCTTCAGGCGGGGAATATCGCGTACAAGCTCACGGAGCGCCTGGCAAAGGCTGAGGCATACGGCCCGATACTTCAAGGGATAGCCAGGCCGGTGAACGACGTCTCAAGAGGGTGCGACTCGGAAGACATAGTGAACGTCGCGGCGATCACGGCCGTGCAGGCAACGCAGTGAAGAGTTAGATGCTGGATACCGGATGCCGGATGAACGCATCTGGTATCGAGCATCCGGTGTCCTTGTAGATTGCGAGCGAATACGCTGAGATGTTAGTTCTAGTAGTGAACGCGGGGAGTTCCTCGCTGAAGTACCAGCTAATAGACATGTCCAAAGAGCAGGTTTTGGCCAGGGGGATTGTCGAGAGAATCGGGGATGCCGGCAGTAGGCATGCGTCACTTACGCACGAGGCCACCGGCAAGCAGAAGGCAAAGGTCAAAGTACCCGTGCCCAGCCATCAGGCCGCAATGCGCCTGGTGTTCGATGCGCTGACAGACCCTGAGACCGGCGCTATTCAGAACATTTCCGAGATTTCTGCGATAGGTCACAGAGTCGTTCACGGAGGCGAGTCGTTCTCCGACTCCGTGATAATCAACCAGACGGTCATTGATGCGGTCAGGCGGCTGAGCGAACTGGCTCCACTGCACAACCCGCCGAATCTGATGGGAATAGAAGCGGCGGTGGAGCTCATGCCGGAGGCGCCGCAGGTCGCCGTCTTCGACACGGCCTTTCACCAGACAATACCACCGTATGCCTATGTCTACGCTCTTCCCTACGAGCTGTACTCGGAGCACGGGATCAGGCGCTACGGCTTCCATGGTACCTCGCACAAATACGTGGCCTCCAGAGCGCGAAGGACTCTCGAAGGGCGCGGCGTGACCAGGGAGAGCCAGAGGATCGTTACCTGCCACCTCGGCAACGGCGTGAGCATCACCGCGGTCAAAGGTGGCAGGTCGGTTGACACGAGCATGGGTCTGACACCCGCCGAGGGGCTGGTCATGGGGACCAGGTCCGGTGACATTGACCCCGCCATCATCTTGCTCCTGGAAAAGGATCTGGGGTACACTGCGGACCAGATTGACGATCTGATCAACAAGGAGAGCGGCTTGCTCGGCGTCTCGGGCGTGAGCAATGACATGCGCGACATAGAGAGCAAGGCCGCAGCGGGGCACGAGCGTTCGAAGCTCGCCTTCGATATCTTCTGCTACCGCGCGCGAAAATACATAGGGGCATACGCGGCCGCCATGGGCGGCCTGGATGCGATCGTCTTCACCGCCGGCATAGGTGAGCATTCGCCTCCGGTGCGGGCTGCGATCTGTACCGGGCTCGGATTCCTCGGAGTCAGGATAGATCCCGAGAGGAATGCGGACTGCCACAGTGAGTGCGATATCAGCGCCGACGAGGACGGGGTACGGGTACTGGTGATACCTACGAACGAGGAGCTGGCAATCGCCCGGGAGACCGTCCGGGTAGTGAGCGGCGGAAACGATAGATGAAACTGGATTTGTCGGAAATCGCACGTACAATCGGCATGCACGCCGTCCACGAGGTGGACGAGCCGTGCCCGGAGGAGCTGGGCGTCGAATGCGTGTCCCCCATCAGGGGTCGGATAGAGTTCAGCAACACCGGCAGCCTTTTGCTGATCGAAGGCGGGATAGAGGCCGAGGTCAGGCTTCAGTGCAGTCGGTGCCTGGTTGATTTCACTCTGCCGGTCGAAGCTCCAGTGCAGGAAGAGTTCCGGCTGGCGAAGGTCGGCGACGCGGTCAGGGTGCTTCCGATGGATGGGGAAGACGGGTCGGCCGAGCTTGTCAGCAACAACTTCCTCGACGTCCAGGAGCTAGTCCGCCAGAACCTCCTGTTGGTCATGCCCATTCAGCCGCTGTGCAGGCCTGACTGCAGGGGACTGTGTCCTACTTGCGGCGAGAACTTAAACATGAGAGAATGTGCGTGCCCGCCTGCGGAGCCGGAATCGCCGTTGCAGGCGCTGGCGCAGCTTCTGAACGAAGGAAGCACCGATACGTGATCCGTGATGCGTGAGGCGCGTGCTCGTTCGCATTGCATATGTTAGAGAGGTGAAATAGTTGGCTCTACCGAAGAGAAGGCACTCGGGCGCCCGCCAGGCGAAGCGCCGGACTCACTATAAGCTCACAGCGCCGAACGTGGTCGAATGTCCGCGCTGCCACGCGCCGCGCCTGCCGCACCACGTCTGCCAGAGCTGCGGTTTCTACAACGGCCGGCTGGTGCTGGAAGTCAAAGAGAGAGAAAAGAAGAAGAAGTAGGGGAGATCGCTCGCCTCATGAGAATCGCCGTTGATGCGATGGGCGGGGACTACGCCCCGGCCGAAATAGTCAAGGGGGCAATCGAGGCCGCCCGCGAGTATGGAGTCCGGATCATCCTGGTGGGTGACCAGGAAGGCATCTCGCGGGAGCTGGCAAAGCACGCCGCCGTCGAGCCCGCTGTTGAGATCAGGCACGCTTCCGAAGTGGTCCAGATGGACGAGAACTCGGCGAACGCGATACGCCGGAAGACCGATTCGTCAATAGTCGTTGCCGCCAATCTCGTCAGCAGTGGGGATGCCCAGGCCATGGTCAGCGCGGGAAATACCGGGGCAGCCATGGCCGTGGCCACTCTCAAGCTCGGTAGGATCGCGGGCATAGATCGCCCGGCTATCGGATCGCTTCTTCCCACAATGAACGGCACGGCTGTGCTGCTCGATGCCGGCGCGAACGTTGACTGCGACGTTGAGAACCTGCTCCAGTTCGCGGTCATGGGCAGCGAATATGCCGAGCGTGTCCTGAAGCTGAATCGCCCTCGCATCGGCCTGCTCAGCATCGGCGAGGAGGCAACCAAGGGAGACAAGCTGACGAAGGCCGCAAACGCACGGTTGGCCCGGATGGATCTGAACTTCATCGGCAACGTAGAGGGGAAGGACATATTCAGGGGAGCGGCCGACGTAATCATATGCGATGGATTTGCGGGCAACGTCACCCTGAAAGTCGCCGAAGGTATGGCTGAGTTCATGCTCGCCGTCCTAAAGGAAGAGATCAATCGCAGCATAATCTGCCGATTGGGCGTCCAGCTCCTTTCGCGTGCGCTTCGGCGTGCCAGGGCAAAGCTGGATTACGCCGAATATGGCGGCGCGCCTCTGCTCGGCGTTAACGGTGTGTGCATAATCTGTCACGGCAGGTCGGATGCTCGGGCCATTCGCAACGCCATTCGCGCCGGGGCGTCTGCCGTCGAGAATGACATAGTCACATGTATCAGCGCGTCGGTCCGGCAGAAGGAACTCGCTGCGACCAAGCCTTAGCGACTCGTATTCCATCTCGGCCCGGGGCTGAGTGCAGAATCGAACCCACGGGAACGGAGAATTGATGGCACCTCAATTGCGCGGCGCCGGCATAGTTGGCATTGGATCATTTGCTCCACAGAAGATACTCACCAACTTTGATCTGGAAAAGATCGTAGACACCTCAGACGAGTGGATCGTCACGCGGTCGGGAATCCGGGAAAGGCACATAGTTGAAGACGGCACGGCGGCCTCCGATCTGGCGCTCGAAGCCTCGAAACGCGCGCTCGAGTGCGCCGGACTCCCTGCGGAGAAGATAGATTGTGTCATTTGCGCTACCATCACCGGCGACATGCCCTTCCCAGCTACCTCCTGTCTCATACAGGACGGGCTCGGCGCCGCCAGCGCCGCAGCCTTTGACCTCCAGGCAGGCTGCTCGGGCTGGGTCTACTCCCTTGCCGTCGGCTCCCATTTCGTGCAGATGGGCACTTATGATCACGTACTCATCGTCGGCGTGGACATCCTGTCCAGGTTTACGGACTGGACGGACCGCGCCACGTGTGTCCTCTTCGGGGATGGAGCGGGAGCCGTGGTACTCGGTCCTACCGCCCCAGGCACCGGCGTGCTTGCAGCTTCTCTGGGGGCCGATGGCTCCGGGCGCGAACTGCTGAAAATGGAGGCCGGCGGCTCCAGACTGCCCGCCAGCGAAGAGACGGTGCGGAACGGCCAGCACCTCATCAGAATGGAGGGCCGTGAGGTCTTCAAGTTCGCGGTCCGCATCATGGGCGAAGCTTCCATCAAGGCGCTTGGCATGTGCGGCCTGACTCCGGAGGATGTTGACCTTTTTGTGCCGCACCAGGCTAACATTCGCATAATCGAAGCGGCGGCGGCGCGCCTGAACCTGCCGGACGACAAGGTTTTCGTCAACGTTCAGAGCTACGGCAACACATCCGCTGCCTCCATACCCCTGGCGCTCGATGAGGCGTACCGCCTCGGAAGAGTCAAGGAGGGGGATGTGGTCGTGATCGTCGGCTTTGGAGCGGGCTTGACGTGGGCAGCAGGTGTGCTAAAATGGACGCTGCCTCCCGTTTGAGAGCGTAGATTCTACGCAGGTCTTCCAGCGGGGGGGGCGCTCTGCGAGCTGGATCTAAGTGTCTGGAGGCGATGACCCCATATGGGCAAGTTAGCGTTCGTTTTTCCGGGTCAGGGATCACAGTACGCGGGCATGGGGAAGGACCTGTACGACCGATTCCCCGAAGCGCGTGAAGTCTATGACAGAGCAGACGATATCCTCCGGATGCAGATCAGCAAGCTCTGTTTCGAGGGTCCGGAGGAAGATCTGCGACTCACTGTAAACACCCAGCCGGCGCTTTTCACCACTTGCATAGCCTGTTTCCGGCTTCTGGAGAGCCGGGGAATCCGCCCTGATGTTGCCGCCGGCCACAGCATCGGCGAGTACGCGGCATTGGTGGCAGCCGGCGCCATCAGTTTCGACTCGGCTCTGCCGCTGGTGCGCAGAAGAGCCGCCTTGATGCAGGAGTCCGCTGCACGACATCCCGGCACGATGGCCGCGATCATCGGTCTCGATGCGGATGATGTCCTCGCGGCATGCACGCATGCGGACGAACTGGGCATCGTGGACGTGGCGAATTACAACTGTCCCGGCCAGGTGGTCATCTCAGGCGAGGCAAAGGCGGTGGAGGCCGCCGCTGAATACGCCAGGCAGGCCGGTGCGCGGAAGACCATCCCCCTCAATGTCGGTGGCGCTTTTCATTCCCGGCTTATGTCGCATGCGGCTGAGCGCCTTGCCGTCGAACTGAACCACTTCCACTTCGACGACGCCGCGATCCCTGTAGTGGCGAACGTGACCGCCGACTATGTCCGGCACGCCAACGACATCAGGGGCGCCCTCCAGCGCCAGATCGCCGGCAGCGTCCGGTGGGATGCCTCCGTTCGGCGGATGGTGGACGACGGAGTGGAGCTTTTCGTGGAGGTCGGCCCGGGCAAGGTGCTCTGCGGCTTGATCAAGCGCTCGGCCAAGTCAGCCGACCTGCGGAATGTGGGCGATGCTCCTTCGCTGGAAGAGTTTCTGAGTAGTTCGTAAAGAAACCAGGAAGAGGCGAAAACTCGAAATCCGAAACTCGAAACAAATCCAAATGACCAAAAAGGCAAATCCAAAACCGTATCGGCCCGGAACGCTGGGGCGAGCGTTCCGGGCCGGCATGTTTCGGACGTTTGGATTTCGATATTCGTGCTTTGGATTCTTCGCTCTTTCCCGCGTTCCTGGTTTCCTCAGAGAAGAATGTAAAGGGAGAACACTTGTTGAAACTGGACGGAAAAGTTGCTATAGTGACCGGGGCCGGCAGGGAAGGTAAAGGGATCGGCCGTTCGGTGGCCCTGGCGCTGGCACGCGAGGGCGCCGATGTCGTGATTGCCGACTTCGTGCCGGAGGCAGCGGAAGCCGTGGCGGAAGAGGTCAGGTCTCTGGGGCGGCGGGCCGTGGCAGTGCGTGCGAACGTTGCCGATCCTGCCGATGCTGAGGCCATGGTTCACCGGGCGCTTGACGAATTTGGAAAAGTTGATATCCTGGTGAACAACGCGGGGATCACCAGGGATGCCCTGATTCCTCGAATGTCCGAGCAGGACTGGGACCTTGTCATAGATACTAACTTGAAGGGCACCTTTAACTGCACGAAGGCGGTTGCCAGGCCGATGCTGAAGCAGCGGAGCGGCAGGATCGTGAACGTAGCTTCGGTCATGGGCATCACGGGAAACATCGGCCAGGCGAACTACTCCGCCTCGAAGGCGGGAATCATCGGGCTCACTAAGACAACCGCCAGGGAACTCGGCTCCCGCGGCATCAACGTGAATGCAATAGCTCCCGGGTTCATCCAGACTGCGATGACGGACGAGCTGTCGGACGACATTCGCGAGAACATCGCGGCCCGGATTCCGCTGAACAGGCTCGGAACTCCGGAAGACGTGGCAAAGCTGGTGCTGTTCCTCTGCACCGATGACTCGGATTACATCACCGGCCAGGTGGTAAACGTGGACGGCGGAATGGTAATGTGAGGAGGTGAAACAGTGTCAACATTCGAGCGAGTAAAGAAGGTCGTAGTGGACCAATTGGACGTGAACGAGGAGGAGGTTAACCCTACGGCATCGTTTGTGGACGACTTGGGCGCGGATTCTTTGGACGTGGTGGAGCTCGTCATGGGGTTGGAGGAGGAGTTCGACATTGAAATCCCGGACGAAGATGCTGAGAAGATCACCACCGTAGAGGATGCCGTCAGCTACATAGATGAGAAAACGAAGGGCTGAGGCCCTTTCGGCGACGGACACGGAGTTCGTAGTTCCAGGTTCCAGGTTGCCGGTTTCAGGTTGCCACAAGCGCCGGCCTGAAACCTTGAACTTGAAACCTGTAACCCGGGTCCACCGTGTCCGTTGCATAAAGCCTGGGAGAAGTGCATGGAGCAAAGAAGGGTTGTGATTACGGGTGTTTGGGCGATTACGCCGGTGGGCACGGGCACAGAGAACTACTGGCGCGCTCTGCTGGACGGCAAATCCGGCGTGGGCGCAATCACCCATTTCGACGCCTCCGAGTACACAACGCGCATTGCGGCAGAGGTCAAGGATTTCGATCCCGAGCAGTACATAGAGCGCAAAGAGGCGAAGCGGATGGATCGCTTCGTGCAGTTCGCCGTTGCCGTGAGCAAGCTGGCGGTGGAAGACTCCGGTCTCGAAATCAAGGCCAACAACGCAGATAGGGTCGGGGTCCTCATTGGATCCGGCATCGGTGGGACAGGCACATGGGAAGAGCAGCACAGAATTCTGCTCGAAAGAGGGCCTGGTCGAGTCAGCCCGTTCTTCGTCCCCATGCTGATTTCCGATATGGGCTCGGGAATGGTGTCAATCCTTCTGGGCGCCAAGGGGCCGAACTTAACGGTTGTGACCGCGTGCGCGACCTCGACTCACGCGATAGGCGAAGCGTTCGAGATCGTGAAGCGGGGCGATGCGGACGTGATGATCGCGGGCGGCTCGGAGGCCGCGGTCACTCCCCTGGCGGTGGCCGGATTCTGTTCCATGAGAGCTCTCTCAACCAGAAATGACGAACCCGAGCGCGCCAGTCGGCCGTTCGATCTGAACCGCGACGGTTTCGTGGTAGGCGAGGGCGCCGGTACGGTCATAGTCGAAGCACTGGACCATGCCTTGTCGCGGGGCGCGCCCATTTATGGCGAGATAATCGGCTACGGTGCGAGCGGTGATGCTTACCATATTACCGCTCCAGCGCCCGAAGGCGAGGGTGCCGCGAGATCCATGGCCGCGGCTATCTCCGACGCGGGAATCCGGCCCGGGGACGTGGACTATATCAATGCGCACGGCACGTCTACCGATGCGAACGATAAGCTGGAGACTACCGCGATTAAGACAGTATTCGGCGATCATGCCTACAAAGTCGCTATTAGTTCTACCAAGTCCATGATCGGGCATCTGCTGGGCGCGGCGGGAGCGGTCGAGGCAATTGTCTGTCTCTGCGCTATCAGGGATGGCATAGTCCCTCCTACCATAAACTACGAGACTCCTGATCCTGAGTGCGATCTGGACTACGTGCCGAACGCGGCCAGGAAGATGGACGTGCGGGTCGCGATGTCGAATTCCTTCGGCTTCGGCGGGCACAACGCGACGCTGGTGTTTGCGAGGTACGAGGAGTGATCCGCTTCGGCCTGAGGGCGGAAAGGAATTCGCGGCTCGCCCGATGAAGTGTTGAGCAGGTGGTGCTCATATGCAGTGTCCAAGATGTGGTGAAGAAAACGATGACAAGCGTGCGGCCTGCTGGTATTGCTTTGCCCAGCTTCGCGTGCCCGCGGACGGCAAGTTGTACAAGATAGAACCCAGGACAGCAGAGCGCGTCGAGGCAGCGCAGCCGAAACCGGAACCGCCGCCGCCCCCCGTGACTGAGCCGGAGCAAGAGCTTCAGCCGGCGACCGTGCTGGAGCCCGAGCCTGAGCCGGCGCGAGAATCCGAACCCGAGCCTGCTCCGGAGACCACTACGGCTTCCACAGAAGCAGCGGTGGACTTGGTCCAGCAGGAGGAGGAAGCGGAACAGCCTGCCGCTGAGGGCCGCCCTGTGCTCGATCTCGATGAGCCTGTGCCCGAGTCCGGGTACATCGTGCCCGGCCTGGCTGAGCCTGAACCCGAAGCCGACGAAGAGACTCCGGAGCCGGAACCTCCGGCGCGGCCCGTGTTCGATTTCGATGCGCTCGAGGAAGACACTCCGGAGCCGCCGGACGAACCGAAGCCCGAGGACAAGGCCTAGGTATCAGCCGGGAAGCTGATCGCAAATTCCGGAGGTGCTCCTGCACTCTTACCCTTGCTTCCCGCCGGGCCGGCAACGCCGCGAAGACCGGAGAATCTCCATATACCGGCCGATCATACGGGCCGTGCTTGACCCCGGCACGTGGGACCCACGGCCCGGTGTGTTCGGGAGGATTCGCGCCGTTCGGAATCATCATATCGCGTTCCAAACTGTAAGAGCCAGG